>Ga0308167_1004282_pt1 | contig 10450 bp, 9 predicted proteins | sample PhyCR1_2_FD_202138 | JGI IMG/M metagenome (GOLD analysis project Ga0308167, IMG submission 202138) | Phyllosphere microbial communities from UC Gill Tract Community Farm, Albany, California, United States - DLSLRC.R1 | ecosystem: Host-associated > Plants > Phyllosphere > Unclassified | place... | reverse complement strand
CCGGCAAGGTCAAGTTCTACGACGACGAGAAGGGCTTCGGCTTCATCACCAGCGATGACGGCGCCGAGGTGTTCCTGCACGCGTCGGCCCTGCCCGCCGGCACCGTGGGCGTCAAGGCCGGCACCCGCCTCGAGTTCGGCATCGCCGACGGCAAGCGCGGTGCCCAGGCCCTCTCCGTCCGGGTGCTCGAGGCCGCCCCGAGCCTCGCCAAGATGAACCGTCGCTCCGCCGACGACATGGCCGTCATCGTCGAGGACCTCGTGAAGGTGCTCGACAAGGCCGGCGGCGACCTGCGCCACGGCCGCTACCCGCAGAACGGCGCCCGCATCGCCGTGCTGCTCCGCACCGTCGCGGACTCGTTCGATGTCTGACGCCGCCGCGCAGCCGACCGGGTCGGCCCACGCCGAGCTCGCTCGCCGGGCGCTCACCGAGATCACCCCGCCCGACACCATCGGCGCCGAGCTCGAGCCGGTCGACGAGGTCGACGGCGTCGTCAGCGTGCGCTTCGCCACGCTGCTGCCCGGCTACCCGGGCTGGGCGTGGACGGTCAGCGTCGCGCAGGTCGAGGGCGAGGAGCCCACCGTGCTCGAGGTCGAGCTGCTGCCCGGCGACGACGCCCTCGTCGCGCCCGAGTGGGTGCCGTGGGCCGACCGGCTCGCCGCCCAGGGGGCGGACGACGACTCGGACGACGACGACGAGTCGGACGACGACGAGTCGGAGGACGACGACGAGTCCGACGACGAGGACGACTCTGACGACGACGACGAGTCGGACGACGACGACTCCGACGACGATGACGACGAGCCCCAGGCGGTCGTGCACGGGGGCGACGTCGACGGCGTCGACATCGACGGGCTCGACGCCCACGACCGCTCGGACGACGACGATTCCGACGACGACGACGACGACGACGACGACGACGATTCCGACGACGACGACGACCATGCGGTCTCCGAGGCCGCGCCCCGCGAGGAGAGCGCACCGCGCCGTCGTCGCCGCCGCCGCTGACCCGGTCGACCCGACCCGCGACTCCTCGGGCCCTGGGCCCACGACGACGCCCCCGCCACCTCTCGGTGACGGGGGCGTCTCGCGGTCTCGGCGAGGTGGGCCTAGAGGGCGCCCACCACGTGCTCGATCGAGCGGATCAGCTGGCGCACGTCGTCGGGCTCGATGGCCGTGAAGGTCGCGACGCGGAGCTGGTTGCGGCCGAGCTTGCGGTACGGCTCGGTGTCGACGATGCCGTTGGCCCGCAGCGCCGCGGCCACGGCGGCGGCGTCGATCGACTCGGCGAAGTCGATCGTCGCGACGACCTGCGACCGGTGCGACGGGTCGACGACGAAGGGCGTGGCGTACTCGGAGGCGGTGGCCCAGTCGTACAGCGCCGACGACGACTCGCGGGTGCGGGCGTCGGCCCAGGCGAGGCCGCCGTTGTCGAGGATCCAGCGGGTCTGGTCCTCCAGGAGCAGCAGGGTCGTGAGGGCGGGGGTGTTCAGCGTCTGGTCGAGGCGCGAGTTGTCGATCGCGTTCTTCAGGCTGAGGAACTCGGGCACGTACCGGCCGCTCGCCGCGATGCGCTCGACGCGCTCGATCGCCGCCGGCGAGAAGAGCGCGAGCCAGAGGCCGCCGTCGGAGGCGAAGTTCTTCTGCGGCGCGAAGTAGTAGACGTCGGCCTGCGAGGCGTCGAAGTCGACGCCGCCGGCCGCGCTCGTGGCGTCGACGACGGTGAGGGCCCCGGCGTCGCCGGCGACCCGGGTGACGGGCGCCATGACGCCGGTCGACGTCTCGTTGTGCGGCCAGGCGTAGACGTCGACGCCCTCGAGCACCTCGACCTCGGCGCGCGAGCCGGGCTCGGCGCGGACGACGTGCGGGGCCTCGAGCCACGGCGTCGCCGTCGCGGCGGCGAACTTCGAGCCGAACTCGCCGAACGTGAGGTTCTCGGCCCGGCGCTCGACGAGGCCGAACGCCGCGGCGTCCCAGAAGGCGGTCGAGCCGCCGTTGCCGAGCACGACCTCGTAGCCGTCGGGCAGGTCGAAGAGCTCGGCGAGGCCCGCGCGCACGCGGCCCACGAGCTGCTTGACCGGGGCCTGGCGGTGCGACGTGCCGAGCAGCGAGGCCCCGGCCGTCACGAGGTGCTCGAGCTGAGCGCCGCGGATCTTCGAGGGGCCGCAGCCGAAGCGGCCGTCGGTGGGGAGCAGGTCTGTGGGAATGGAGATGTCCGCCATGGGTCGATCGTAGTGGGGCGCGCGAGGCTCCCCGTCGGGCCGGGTAAGCTTGCGACGTTGTCCGCGCATCACCTGGGGAGGCCCCGTTGACCGATCTCGTCGACACCACAGAGATGTACCTCCGCACGATCCTCGACCTCGAAGAAGAGGGCATCGTGCCGCTCCGGGCGCGCATCTCCGAGCGCCTCGGCCACTCCGGCCCGACGGTCTCGCAGACCATCGCCCGCATGGAGCGCGACGGGCTCGTCGTCGTCTCCGGCGACCGCCACCTCGAGCTCACGACCGAGGGGCGCAGCAAGGCCACCCACGTGATGCGCAAGCACCGCCTGGCCGAGCGCCTGCTCGCCGACGTGATCGGGCTCGACTGGGCCTACGTGCACGACGAGGCCTGCCGGTGGGAGCACGTCATGAGCGAGCAGGTCGAGCGCCGTCTGCTCGAGATGCTCGACCACCCCACCGAGTCGCCCTACGGCAACCCGATCCCCGGGCTCGACGAGCTCGGCGACTCGCCGGCCGGGCGGTTCCTCGACGGCGTCGTCAACCTCGTCTCGGTGCTCGCCGAGAACCCGGAGGGCGTCACGCGCCCCGTGCGGCGCCTCGCCGAGCCGGTGCAGTTCGAGCCGGAGCTGCTGCAGCAGCTGCACGACGCGGGCGTCACCCCGGGCGGCGTCGCCACGGTGACGAAGTCGGGCACCTACGTGCTCGTCCGCGTCGAGGGCCACGACGAGGGCCTCGAGCTGCCGACCGAGGTCGCGCAGCACATCTACGTCACGGCCTGACCGGGGGAGGCGCCCGGCCGGCTCCCAGGAGGCGCACGGCGGGCACATCGGTCCTTTACCGATTCGTTACAAAAGTCCTCCTCGAGGATGATTTCACCGCCTCCCTCAGGTATGGTCGCTGAGTCCCCGCGCCAGGAAGCCGGCGTGGAGGCCCGTGGCAGGACGTCTCGTGCACCCGTCTCCTGCCGCTTGTCGTGAACTGACGAACGGATGGGGCAACTTCCCTAGGGTTGTCGAGACGCAGGAGACCCGCCCTCTTGACCCTCACCGAGCCCACCCAGCCCGGAGGCGCACCCGACGCCCTCCGCACTCCCCGCACCGACCTCCAGACCCGCACCGACCTCGCGCCCCGCCGCGACCTCCCGACGCGCTCCTCCGTCCGCGCCGCCGCCCTCGCGGCAGCGGCCGCCGAGGCCGCCGCCGCCCGGCCGACCCGCCGGTCGAGGGGCGGGCGCACCGTCGCGACGGCCGCCGTCATGACCCTCACCGCCGGCCTCTTCGGCACGATGGCCCTGCCGGCCTTCGCCCAGACCGCGCCGGCCTCGACCGGCTCGAGCGAGGCCGCCGCCGAGACGGCGTCGCGTCAGGCCGACGGCCAGACCGTCGCGGTCGACGCCACGGTCGCCGCCGCCGACGCGTCGCGCGACGGCTACACCGCCACCTCGCAGGAGTCGCTCGACGCCGCGGCCGCCGCGGTGGCCCTCGCCTCGCAGCGCGAGGCTGAGCGCGCCCAGCTCGCCGCGTCGTACGACAGCTACACCGGCCCCACCGCGTCGGAGTACCTCTCCGGCTCGGGCACGGCCGCCGCGACGACCTCGACCGCCACGGGCGCGACCGCGACCCCCGGCGCGTTCAGCCTCGCGAACGTCTACCAGACGGCGCTGCAGTACGTCGGCACGCCCTACGTCTTCGGCGGCGCGACCCCGGCCGGCTTCGACTGCTCGGGCTTCGTCATGTTCGTCTACGCGCAGTACGGCATCTCGATGCCGCACTCGGTGACCGCCCAGGGCGCGCTCGGCACGCCGATCTCGGCCTCCGAGGCCCAGCCCGGCGACGTCGTCGTCTTCAACGACGGGTCGCACGACGGCTTCTACGCCGGCAACGGGATGATCCTCGACGCGCCGAAGCCCGGCGGCTCGGTCAGCGTCCGCCCGCTGTGGACGAGCGCCGTGCACTACGTGCGCTTCGGGGTCTGACCCGACCCGCGCCTCCGGCACCGCGCCTCCCGCGCTCGTGAACGGACTGTGAAGAGCCGCCCCGCCTCTAGGCAGGGCGGCTCTCGCGGGTTAACCTGGCGCTCTCGGAGCACTGCTGAGACCAGGAGCGTCACATGAGCCGTTCGACCGCCGCCCGCACCATGGGTGCGTCGTCGAGCGAGCACATACGACACCCCGCCCGATGACCAGAGCACCGTCACGCGTGACGGTGCTCTTCTCGTCTGCGGACTGCTGGCCCAGCTCTCACCGAGGGCAGTCGAATCCCTGGAAGCCGTCCAGGGTGCTTCGAAAGGGAAAGCATGCGCACTCTCGTCCTCAACGCCGGTTACGAGCCCCTCGCGGTCGTCTCGTTCCGACGAGCCCTCGTGCTCGTCATGACCCAGAAGGCGACGGTGCTCGCCGCCGACGCCGAGCACCCCGTGGTCAGCACCGGCTTCGCCTACGACCGCCCGTCGGTGATCGTGCTGACGCGCTACGTGAAGATCCCGCACTCGCGGTCGGTGCCGGTGTCGCGGCGCGGAGTGCTGCGGCGCGACGCCCACCGCTGCGCCTACTGCGGCGCGACGGCGTCGACCATCGACCACGTGCAGCCGCGGTCGCGCGGCGGGGCCGACAGCTGGGAGAACCTCGTCGCCTGCTGCCTGCGCTGCAACAACGTCAAGAGCGACCGGACCCCGGCCGAGATGGGCTGGTCGCTGCGCTGGCAGCCCAAGGCGCCGCACGGTGTCGGCTGGGTCGTGCGCGGGGTCGAGCGGCCGCAGGAGGAGTGGGACGCGTTCCTCGCGGCCGCGTAGGTGCGGGCGCGGGTTCGGTAGACTCGCCGGGTCAGCCTCTGTAGCTCAATGGAAGAGCAGTTCCGTCCTAAGGAAAGGGTTGGGGGTTCGAGTCCCTCCAGGGGCACCGCAGCGACTCCTGCCCTCGTCACGAGGTCGCTGAAGAGCTCGCCCTCCAGGGGCACGTGACCCGAGAGGGACGTGCCCGGCTCGGCAGGACCGCTCCTCGTCCCGGTGGTCGTCCGGCCGCCTGCGGCCGTGGGGCCTCCTCCTCGACGGCCGTCCAGCGTCGGTGCCGTTCGCCGGACTGGCGACGAGGTGGGGTCGTCAGGGGCGTGCTCACCCGAGCCGCTGACCTCTCGGGTGATGACATTGACAGGACATACGGACATGCGTAGTCTCATCACGTCGTCGAGGTCCAGGGCGGCCCCGCAGCGACGAAGCTGGGGAGAGCAACCACTACCAACGGAGGACTCGTGGTCACCAACACGTCAGGGAGCAGCCCTCGCACGGCGCTCCCCGCCCTGGTCTCAGGGCCGCACACGAAGAGACTGGGGACGGTGGCGGTCATCGCCACCTTCGGCGGGCTCCTCTTCGGCTACGACACCGGCGTCATCAACGGTGCCCTCGACTCGATGGAGGAGAGCCTCGGGCTGACCCCCGCCAGCGAGGGGATCATGGTCTCGGCCATCCTCGTCGGCGCCGCGGTCGGCGCGTTCTTCATCGGCCGCATCTCCGACGCGTTCGGGCGCAAGCCCACGATCAACACCCTCGCGATCCTCTTCTTCTTCGCCGCCCTGGCCTGCGTCCTCGCCCCGACGTGGGAGTTCCTGACGGGAGCACGCTTCTTCCTCGGCATCGCGGTCGGGGGGGCGTCGGTCACCGTCCCGGTCTTCCTCGCCGAGCTCGCGCCGACCGAGCAGCGCGGCGGGCTCGTCAGCCGCAACGAGCTCATGATCGTCTCGGGCCAGCTGGCCGCCTTCACCATCAACGCCGTCATCGGCAGCGTCTGGGGCGAGCACGACAACGTGTGGCGGTACATGCTCTCCGTCGCCGTCCTGCCCGCCATCGCCCTCTTCATCGGCATGTTCCGGGTCCCCGAGAGCCCGCGCTGGCTCATCGCCAAGGGCCGTGACGACGACGCGCTCGCCGTGCTCAAGCAGATCCGTGCCGACGACCGGGCCGTCGCCGAGATGGCCGAGGTCCGCCTCCTCGCCGCGGAGGAGAAGGAGGCCAAGAGCGCCCGTCTCGCCGACCTCGTGGCGGAGCCCTGGCTCCGCAAGATCCTGTTCATCGGGATCGGGCTGGCCGTCGCCCAGCAGCTCACCGGCATCAACTCGATCATGTACTACGGCACCCAGGTGCTCCAGCAGTCCGGCTTCTCCCAGAGCGGTGCCCTCATCGCCAACGTCGGCGCGGGCGTCATCGCGGTCGTCGCGATGCTCGTGGCCCTGCGCGTCATCAACAAGGTCGGACGACGCAACATGCTCATGTTCGGCTTCGCCGGCGTGACCGTCTTCCACCTGCTGATCGGCCTGTCGTCGCTCCTCATCCCCGAGGGCCTCGGCCGCGCGATCGTCGTGCTGATCTTCGTCATCTGCTTCGTCGGCACCATGCAGGGCACGATCGGGCCGCTGGTCTGGCTGATGCTCTCCGAGATCTTCCCGCTGAAGCTGCGCGGCGTCGGGATGGGCCTGACCGTGCTCATCCTCTGGCTGACCAACTTCGCCGTCAGCCTGCTGTTCCCCATCCTCGTGGCGGGCATCGGCATCTCGACGACCTTCTTCATCTTCGCGGTGCTGAACGCCGCCTCCCTCGTCTTCGCCGCCACCCGGGTGCCCGAGACGAACGGGCGCTCGCTCGAGCAGCTCGAGGAGGACTTCAGCACCGGAGCCATCTACGTCGTGAAGGACGCCAAGTGACCACCGAGAACAGCACGAGCCCGCTCGACGTCCTCACCATGGGCCGCATCGGCGTCGACATCTACCCGCAGCAGTCCGGCGTGCCCCTCGAGCAGGTCGAGACGTTCAGCAAGTCCGTCGGGGGCAGCGCCACCAACGTGGCCGTCGCCGCGGCACGGCACGGCCGCCGAGCAGCAGTCCTGACGCGGACGGGCAACGACCCGTTCGGCCGCTACGCGGTCCAGGAGCTGGAGAGACTCGGCGTCTCGACCCGGCTGATCTCCACGGTCGAGGGCCTGGCCACGCCCGTGACGTTCTGCGAGATCTTCCCGCCCGACGACTTCCCGCTCTACTTCTACCGCCAGCCGAAGGCTCCCGACCTGATGATCAGCGCGGGCACCCTCGACCTCGCGGCCATCGAGCAGGCAGGGGTCTTCTGGGCGACCGTCACCGGCCTCAGCGAGGAGCCGAGCCGCCAGGCGCACCACGTCGCCTGGCAGACCCGGGCCCGTCGGCCGCTGACGATCCTCGACCTCGACTACCGACCGATGTTCTGGAGCAGCCCCGAGGTCGCCCACCGCGAGGTCGAGCGCGCCCTCGAGCACGTCACGGTCGCCGTCGGCAACCGCGAGGAGTGCGAGGTCGCCGTCGGCGAGACCGATCCCGACCGGGCCGCCGACGCGCTGCTCGAGCGGGGCGTCGAGCTCGCCGTCGTGAAGCAGGGGCCGAAGGGCGTGCTGGCCAAGACCCGCGACGAGCGGGTCGAGGTGCCCGCGCACCTCGTCGAGGTCATCAACGGCCTCGGCTCCGGCGACGGCTTCGGCGGCGCCCTCTGCCACGGCCTGCTCGAGGGCTGGTCGCTCGACCGAACCCTCCGTTTCGCGAACGCGGCCGGCGGCATCGTCGCCACCCGCTTCGAGTGCTCCACCGCCATGCCGACGACCGCCGAGGTCGAGGCCGTCCTCGAGGAGGCGCACCGTGCCTGAGCAGACCGCCAGCGTCGACGAGGCGGTCACCGCCCCGCAGTTCGACCGCCTCCGCGAGATCCGGGCCACCGAGCCGGAGCGTCTCGCTGACGTGCTCGCCTCCCGCACGCGTCGCCTCCCGCTCGAGGGCGACGGCAAGCTGTTCATCGTCGCGGCCGACCACCCGGCACGGGGCGCCCTGGGCGTCCGGGCCGACGCGACCGCGATGGCCGACCGCTACGACCTCCTCCGCCGCCTCGTCGTGGCGCTGGGTCGACCGGGCGTCGACGGGGTCCTCGGCACGCCGGACATCGTCGAGGACCTCGCCCTGCTCGGCGCCCTCGACGGCAAGGTCGTCGTCGGCAGCATGAACCGGGGCGGTCTGCAGGGCGCCTCCTTCGAGCTCGACGACCGCTTCACCGCCTACTCGGCGGCGTCGATCGCGGCCTCGGGCCTCGACTTCGCGAAGCTGCTCGTGCGCATCGGCCTCGGCGACCCGGGCACCGCGGCGACGCTCGAGGCGACCGCCCGCGCCGTCACGGAGTCCGCGGCGCTGCGCCTCCCGATCATGCTCGAGCCCTTCATGAGCGACCGGCGCGACGGACGGGTCGTCAACGACCTCACCGCCGACGCCGTCATCAAGTCCGTCGCCATCGCCTCCGGCCTGGGGGAGTCGTCGGCCTACAGCTGGCTGAAGCTGCCCGTCGTCGACGAGATGGAGCGGGTGATGGCGTCGACGACGCTGCCGACCCTCCTGCTCGGGGGCGACCCGACCGGCCACCCCGACGAGACGTACGCCCGCTGGGGCGACGCCCTCGCCCTCCCCGGGGTCCGCGGCCTCGTCGTCGGGCGCACCCTGCTCTACCCCGGCGACGGCGACGTCGCCGCGGCCGTCGACGTGGCCGCCGGCCTCGTGCACACGGCCGAGCCCGCCCGACGCTGACCGCGCCTCCTCTCGAGATCCGGAACGGAACCACCATGACCACCACCACCAGCACCACGCCCGCCGCCGGCACCGTCGCCGACGGCGGCCGCCCCCTCGTCGCGCACTGGATCGACAACGCCGAGGTGCCCGGCACGAGCGGCCGCACCGCCCCCGTCTACGACCCCGCCCTCGGCGTGGTCACGAAGGACGTCTCGCTCGCCGACCAGTCCGAGATCGACGCGGCCGTCGCCTCCGCCGCCCGGGCCTTCCCCGCCTGGCGCGATCTGTCGATCACGAAGCGGCAGCAGATCATGTTCCGCTTCCGCGAACTGCTCAACGAGCGCAAGGGCGAGCTCGCCGAGATCCTCACGTCCGAGCACGGCAAGGTGCTCAGCGACGCCCTGGGCGAGATCACGCGCGGCCTCGAGGTCGTCGAGCTGGCGACGGGGTTCCCGCACCTGATCAAGGGCGAGTTCTCGCAGCAGGTCTCGACCGGGGTCGACGTCTACTCGACGAAGGCGCCGCTCGGCGTCGTCGGCATCATCAGCCCCTTCAACTTCCCCGCGATGGTGCCGATGTGGTTCTTCCCCATCGCGATCGCCGTCGGGAACACCGTCGTCCTCAAGCCCAGCGAGAAGGACCCGTCCAGTGCGATGTTCCTCGCCCGTCTCTTCGCCGAGGCCGGTCTGCCCGAGGGCGTCTTCAACGTCCTCCACGGCGACAAGGAGGCCGTCGACGGACTGCTCACCCACCCCGAGGTCAAGAGCATCTCGTTCGTCGGGTCCACCCCGATCGCGCAGTACATCTACGAGACCGCCGCGAAGCACGGCAAGCGCGTCCAGGCGCTCGGCGGCGCCAAGAACCACATGCTGGTGCTGCCCGACGCCGACCTCGACCTCGTCGCCGACAGCGCCATCAACGCCGGCTTCGGGTCGGCGGGCGAACGCTGCATGGCGATCAGCGTCGTCGTCGCGGTGGAGCCCGTCGCCGACGAGCTGATCGAGAAGATCACCGAGCGCATGACCGGCCTCACGGTCGGCGACGGCCGGCGGAGCTGCGACATGGGCCCCCTGGTCACCGAGCAGCACCGGGACAAGGTCGCGAGCTACATCGACATCGCCCTCGAGGACGGCGCCGTCGTCGTCGTCGACGGCCGCGGAGTCGAGGTCGACGGCGAGGCCGACGGCTTCTGGCTCGGCCCCACCCTGATCGACCAGGTGCCCCTGACCAGCCGCGTCTACACGGAGGAGATCTTCGGGCCCGTCCTCTCCGTCGTGAGGGTCGCCTCCTACGAGGAGGGCGTCGCGCTCATCAACGCCGGCGCGTACGGCAACGGCACCGCGATCTTCACCAACGACGGAGGCGCGGCGCGGCGCTTCCAGGCCGAGATCGAGGTCGGGATGATCGGCATCAACGTGCCGATCCCCGTGCCCGTCGCCTACTACTCGTTCGGCGGCTTCAAGGACAGCATCTTCGGCTCGGACAAGGCGTACGGGATGCAGGGCTTCGAGTTCTTCACCCGTGAGAAGGCGATCACGTCACGCTGGCTCGACCCGAGCCACGGCGGCGTCGACCTCGGGTTCCCCCAGAACTGACGGGTGCGCGACATGGACGACGAGACGCGCTGGTTCTTCCCCCGCGGCGACCTGGCCCACGACGACTGGCAGA
>Ga0308167_1004281_pt1 | contig 10456 bp, 8 predicted proteins | sample PhyCR1_2_FD_202138 | JGI IMG/M metagenome (GOLD analysis project Ga0308167, IMG submission 202138) | Phyllosphere microbial communities from UC Gill Tract Community Farm, Albany, California, United States - DLSLRC.R1 | ecosystem: Host-associated > Plants > Phyllosphere > Unclassified | place... | reverse complement strand
GGCCGACACCGCCGAGGCGATCGCGACCGTCGCCGCGGGGGTCGGGATCGTGGTGGTGCCGATGTCGCTCGCCCGGGCTCACCAGCGGCGCGACGTGGAGTACCGCGTGCTCCGCGACGGACCGGTCTCGACCGTCGCCCTCGCCTGGCTGCGCGAGCGGACGACGCCCGACGTCGAGGAGTTCGTGGGCATCGTGCGCGGGCGCACCGCGCGCTCGTCGCGCTGACGCTTCGCCTGCCCGCAGAAAAACGCCCCGGGGCGCGATTCGTTCGCCCGCAGGACGAATCGAGTTCACCCGTCGCGTCCCCGCCGGTCACGCCGCGCTCGTAGCTTTCCTCCGTCTCACGTCGGCCGTTCCGGTCACCCCTCCCGAGAGACCCGAGAGGAAACCATGTCATTCCCGAGCCTTTCCGCCGGCCGCACCGTCGCCGGACTCGCCCTCGTCACGGCCGCGGCGCTCACGCTCGCCGGCTGTGCGGGCGGCAGCGCCGACTCCTCCGCCGACGGCGGCGTCGACGCGAAGACCGCGACCAGCGTCGCCGCCTTCGGCACCCTCGCCGACCTCGAGACCGCGGCCAAGGCCGAGGGCCAGCTCAACGTGATCGCGCTGCCGCGCACGTGGGCCAACTACGGCGAGATCCTCGACCTGTTCGCCCAGCGCTACCCCGAGATCACGATCAACGAGCAGTCGCCCGACGTCTCGAGCGCCGAGGAGATCCAGGCCGCGACCGCCAACGAGGGTCTCGACACCGCGCCCGACGTGTTCGACCTCGGCCTCGCCGTGGCCCTGCAGAACACCGACACATTCGCCGCGTACAAGGTGCAGACCTTCGACGAGATCCCCGATGCGCTGAAGGAGTCGTCGGGTCTGTTCGTCGGCGACTACGGCGGATACATGTCGATCGGCTACGACTCCGCGCGCTTCCCCGCGCCCACCCAGCTCAGCGACCTGCTGAAGCCGGCCTATAAGGGCGCCGTGGCGATCAACGGCGACCCGACGCAGGCGGGTTCGGCCTTCGCCGCGGTGGGCCTTGCGACCGTGCAGAACGACGGCACGCTCGACGACTTCACCCCCGGGATCGAGTTCTTCGGCGAGCTCAACAAGGCCGGCAACTTTCTCAAGGTCGACCCCACCGACGCCACGATCGCCAGCGGTGAGACCCCCGTGGTCTTCGACTGGGACTACCTGAACGCCGCGCAGGCGTCGGCCGTGCCGACGTGGAAGACCGTGGTCCTGCCGGGCACCGGATACGCCGGCTACTACAACCAGGCGATCAACAAGGACGCCCCGCACCCGGCCGCCGCGCGCCTGTGGCAGGAGTTCCTCTACAGCGACGAGGTTCAGAACCTGTGGCTCAAGGGCGGCGCCCGCCCCGCGCGCATGGAGGCCATGACCTCGGCGGGCACGATCGACAAGACGCTCGCCGCGGCACTGCCCACGGCGCCGAGCGACACTGTCGTGCCGACCGAGGCTCAGTCGACCACCGCAGGCGAGACCCTCGGACAGAAGTGGGCGACGGCGGTCCAGTGACCGTTCTCGACCAGGTCGTCGTCCCCGCGGTGTCGGAGCAGCCCGCTCCGTCGCCGCGCGGCGCGGCGCGTCGGAGCTGGGCGTGGCTCGGGCTCGTCCCCTTCGCCGCGTACGTGCTGCTCTTCCTCGCCCTGCCCACCGTGCTCGCGGTGGGCTCGGGCTTCGTCGGTCGAGGCGGCGCCTTCACCCTCGACAACGTCGCCGCGCTCGGCGATCCGCTCGTGCTGTCGACGTTCGCCAACTCCGCGTGGGTGTCGCTCGTGACCGCGGTGATCGGCTCCGTCGTCGGGGCCCTGGTGTGCTGGGCCCTGCTCGGGCTCGCCGAGACCGGTGCCGTGCGGACCGCCGTCGACGCGGCATCCGGAGTCCTCGCGCAATTCGGCGGCGTGATGCTCGCCTTCGTGCTCATCGCGGCGATCGGTGCGCAGGGGGTGGTGACGGTGATGCTGCGTCAGCTCACCGGCATCTCGCTGTACGAGAACGGCGTGTGGCTCTACGACCTGCCCGGGGTCGTCGTGGCCTACCTCGTGTTCCAGATCCCGCTCATGGTGCTGACGTTCATGCCCGCCCTCGCCGCCCTCAAGCCGCAGTGGGTCGAGGCGCACCTGACGCTGGGCGGCACGAAGGGCGGGTTCTGTCGCCACGTCGGCATCCCCGTGCTCGCCCCATCGTTCCTCGCGAGCCTGCTGCTGCTGTTCGCGAACGCGTTCTCGTCGTACGCGACCGCCGCGGCCCTCGCGAGCCAGGGGTCGCAGATCGTGCCCCTGCAGATCCGCACCGCCCTGACCAGCGAGACCGTGCTCGGGCGCGAGAACCTCGCGGGGGCGCTCGCGCTCGGCATGATCGTCGTGGTGGCCGGGGTCATGGTGGTCTACGCGCTCATCCAGCGCCGTGCGGCGAGGTGGCAGGCGTGAACCCGCTCGCTCCCCCGCGCACCGCGCGCTGGATCATCGCGGTCGTCGTCGGCCTCGCCTTCGCCGTGCCTTTCGCCGCGACCGCGCTGTTCACGCTCACGCCGCTGCCCGGCGGTTCAGGACTGTCGTTCGATCGCTGGGCGGGCATCTTCGACCCGGCCAGTGCCGCGAAGTACCGCCCGATCTGGACGGGGCTGGGCAACTCCCTGATCCTCGTCGCCGTGACGGTCGCCCTCGTGCTCGGGCTCTTCACCCCGACCCTCGTGCTCGTCGCACTGGCCTTCCCGCGGCTCCGGCGGGTGTTCGAGTTCGTCGCCCTCCTGCCGATCTCGATCCCCGCCATCGTGCTGGTGGTGGGGCTCACGCCGATCTATCTGCAGATCGGACGCACGCTCGGCACCGGAGCGTGGACGCTCGCCTTCGCCTACGGCATCCTGGTGCTGCCCTTCGCCTACCGCTCGATCCAGGCGTCGATCGACGCGATCGACATCACGACCCTGTCCGAAGCGGCCCGCACGCTGGGCGCCGGCTGGGGCTCGGTGCTGCTGCGCGTCATCGTGCCCAACCTGCGGCAGGGTCTGCTCGCGGCCGCTCTCATCTCGGTCGCGGTCGTGCTGGGCGAGTTCACGATCGCCTCGCTGCTGAACCGCCAGACGCTGCAGACCGCGCTCGTCGTGGTCAACAAGCAGGACGGCTACGTCGCGGCGATCTTCACCCTGCTCGCACTGGCGTTCGCGTTCGTGCTGCTGCTCATCATCGGCCGCGTCGGACGCATCGGCGCCGGTGCCGGAAGGAAGACCTCATGACCACCGCCGACACCCCCGCCCGCGCCCTCCCCGACACCGCAGCGACCGCGCTTGCGCCGAGCGCGAGCTCGGGCGTCGAGCTGCGCGGGGTCGTGAAGGACTACGGCTCCACGCGCGTGCTGCACGGCGTCGACCTCGACGTCGCGCCCGGCGAGTTCGTGTCGCTGCTCGGGCCCTCGGGCTGCGGCAAGACGACGGCCCTGCGGGTGCTCGCGGGACTCGAGCAGGCCAGCGCGGGCGAGGTGCGCATCGGCGGTCGCGATGTCTCGGGTGTGCCGACGAACAAGCGCGACATCGGCATGGTGTTCCAGTCATACTCGCTGTTCCCCCACCTGCGCGCGCTCGAGAACACGGCGTTCGGCCTCCGTCGTCGTGGCGTGGGCACGGCAGAAGCCCGCCGCCGCGCGGGCGACGCGCTCGACCTCGTGGGCCTCGGCCACCTCGCCGATCGGTACGCGCATCAGATGTCGGGCGGTCAGCAGCAGCGCGTGGCGCTCGCGCGGGCCCTGGTGACCGAGCCGCGCGTGCTGCTGCTCGACGAACCGCTGTCGGCGCTCGACGCCAAGGTGCGCGTGCAGCTGCGCGACGAGATCCGCCGCATCCAGCAGCGCCTGGGCACCACGACCGTCTTCGTCACGCACGACCAGGAGGAGGCGCTGGCCGTGTCCGACCGCGTCGCCGTGATGGGCGCCGGCCGCATCCTGCAGGTCGGCAGCCCCGAAGAGCTCTACACGCGCCCCGCGAACGCCGAGGTCGCCGCCTTCGTCGGGTCGTCGAGCCTCGTGCCCGGTGTCGTCACGGGCGCCACGGTCGAGGTGTGGGGTCGACGCCTCCCGCTGCTCGCCGCGGCCGACGAGGGACCCTGCGAGGTGTTCGTGCGCCCCGAGAACGTTCGGCTCGTCGGCGCGGGCGAGGAAGGGACGGATGCCGTGGTGGAGCAGACCACGTTCCTCGGCAGCATCCGCCGCTCGCTGGTGGCGACCGCCGAGGGCTCCCACGTGCACGTGCAGCACGGCGCCGACCTCGGGCTGGCGGTCGGGGCTCGCGTGCGCGTGCGCCTCGACGACATCGCCGTGCTCACGCGGCCCGTCGCCGGCTGACGCCCCGAGCCCTCGGCATCCGCCCCCTCGCCGCCCCGCCGGCTCGGGCACCCCGCGCATGAACGCCGGGCCGTTCCGCGCCGCACGTGTCGCCGCGTTTCCAGCCCTGCTCGGCGGGGGCGCGAGCCGCATAGAATCCCTGGGTGACTGCGCTGCCCCTGCTCTACGTCTGCGCCCGCCCGCAGCGCGATGCGGCCGTGGCGGAGTGGGCCTCGTTCCGCGACGGGCTGGGGGTGCGAGGCGACGACCTCGTGCACCACGACCTCGTCCGCCAGCCCCTCCCTGCTGACCTCGAGCGCTACGCCGCGGTGGTCGTGGGCGGCAGCCCGTTCAACGTGACCGCCACCGACAAGACCGATGAGCAGCTGCGCCTCGAGCGCGACCTCGAGCGTCTGGCCGCGGCCGGCATCGAGGGCCGCACGAACGTCATGTTCACCTGCTTCGGCATCGGCGTGGTCACGCGCCTGCTGGGCGGAGTCGTGACGCTGGAGCACCCCGAAGACACCGGGCCCGCCGAGATCGCGCTGACCGAAGCCGGGCGGGATGACGAGCTCTTCGGCATCCTGGACCCCCGCTTCCAGGCGTACACCGCGCACAAGGAGGGCACCGCGGCGGTCCCGCCCGGCGCCACCCTGCTGGCGTGGAACGACGCGTGCCCCGTGCAGGCCTACCGCGCCGGGACGGCTCTGTGGGCGACGCAGTTCCACCCCGAGCCGACCGCCGACGCGTTCGTCGCCCGCATGCGCGTGTACCGCGAGGCCGGCTACTTCGACGCCGACGCCTTCGACGAGGTGTCGGCGCAGGTGCGCACGGCCACGGTCGAGCAGCCGACGCTTCTGCTGCGGTCGTTCGCCGCCCGCGCCGTCGCCGCCTGAGCCCGCCCTGGCAGGAGGCCGAGCGCGGCGCCTCACGCAGGTGCCGTCCTGCGGATCCCGAGCACGACACGCCGCCCCGACGCCCAGCCACCCGGCGTGTCACAGTCCCCGTCCGCACGACGGCGCCTGAACCCGCGGCAGGTGCCGTCCTGCGGATCCCGACGACGACACGCCGCCCCGACGAGTCGCCACACGGCGTGTCCCCTCCCCCGTCCGCACGACGGCACCCCGGACTGGGCAATGTCAACCCCGACCACCCCATTTACCTAGCTTTTCTAGTGTTCTAGATATGAACGGAACAGCTCAGTGGCGGGGCTCGGACCTCGCGCGCCAGATCGTCGTCCTCTCCGCCGTGTCGTTCATGCTGATCGCGGCCGTCATCGGTGCGGGCGCCTTCGGAAACTCCGCCGTGCAGGACCAGCAGGGGGGCGCGCTCAACACCGACGGCTCGTACCTCGCGCCCGCCGGTCCCGCGTTCTCGATCTGGTCGGTCATCTACCTCGGCCTGATCGCGTACTCGATCTGGCAGGCGCTCCCCCGCCAGCGCACGAACCCGCGCCAGCGCGCCCTCGGCTGGCTGATCGCGCTGACGATGACCCTCAACGGACTGTGGTTGGTCGCCGCACGCTTCGGGACGCTCTTCCTCACCGTCGTCGTGATCGTGCTGCTTCTGGCGGCGCTCGGCTGGACGTTCCGCGTCGCGGTCGCCACCCGCGAGCCGCGGGGCGGCGTCCTGGACTCGGTGCTCATCGACGGTGTCACCGGCCTCCACCTCGGGTGGGTCACCCTGGCGACCGTCGCGAATACCGCGGCATGGCTGACGACGATCGTCCCGCCGAGCTGGGAGCAGGGGGCGGATGCCATCGGCATCGCGGTCCTGATCGTGGTGGCCCTCATCGGACTCGCGATCGCCTGGCGCAGCTCGTGGCGCGTGACGCCCGCGATCGCCCTCGCCTGGGGCCTCAGCTGGCTCGCCGTGGAGCGCTTCACCGGCGAGCCGCAGAGCGGCCCGATCGGCGCGACCGCTCTCGTCGTGGCCGCGGTCGTGCTGCTTCCGCCAGTGATCGTCCGGGTACTGCGTCTGATCCGCCCGAGCGTCGACTGACGACTAGACCCGTTGCATCCGTCCCGCAAGAGGGGCGGATGCACACGGCGCGGGGAGTGTAATCGGGCGGTGGACTCGCTGCCGTTCTTCCTGCTCGTCGTGATCTTCGTCGCCGCAGCGGCGGTGGTGTGGGTCGCCGGAATCCAGCTGTCGAAAGCAACCGACGTCCTCGACGCCCGACTGCACCTGGGCAGTGCGCTCGGAGGCCTCATCGTGCTCGCGGTGGCGACCAACCTCCCCGAGATCGCCATCACGGTGTCGGCGGCCGTCTCGGGCAACCTCGAGGTCGCGGTGGGCAACATCCTGGGTGGGATCGCCCTGCAGACGGTCGTGCTCGTCATCCTCGACGCCTTCGGCAAGCGGGGCCGCGGGGTGAAGCCGCTGACCTACCGCGCGGCATCTCTCACCCTCGTCCTGGAGGGCCTCGTCGTCGTCGCCGTACTGGCCGTCGTCATCGCGGGAAGCCAGCTGCCGAGCGGACTCGAGGTGCTGCGGGTCACCCCCGACGTCGTGCTGATCGCGGCCCTGTGGATCGTGGGATTGATCCTCGTGCAGCGCGCCGGATCGCACCTGCCGTGGCACGAGGACGGTCGGGCACCGGATGCCACGCCGAAGCCGCACAAGAAGGATCCGGCGAAGGCGATGAGCACGAAGAAGGCCGTGGTCGTGTTCTCGATCTCGGCACTCGCCACCCTTGTCGCGGGCGTGGTGCTCGAGCGCGCGGGAGATGCGGCGTCGTCGCAGATCGGACTGTCGGGGGTGCTCTTCGGCGCGACGGTGCTCGCCCTCGCGACCTCTCTGCCCGAGATCTCGACCGGGCTGCAGGCCATCCGCCAGGGTGACGACAACCTCGCGATCAGCGACATCTTCGGCGGCAACGCCTTCCTGCCGGTGCTCTTCCTCGTGGCGACGGTGATTTCGGGGACGGCGGTGCTCCCCAGCGCCAACGCCGCCGACATCTACCTGACGGCTCTCGCCGCCCTGCTGACGCTCGTGTACGTCGTGGGCCTGATCTTCCGCCCGCAGCGGCGGCTGATCGGGATGGGCATCGACTCGTTCGTCGTCCTCGTGCTCTACGCCGTGGGCATCGGCGGCCTGTTCGCCATCTCGGCCTGAGGGGCTCAGCGAGCGGTCAGCTCCACCACCACCGCCTGCTGGGGGTTCTGCACGGGCGGACGGATGCCGGCCACGGCCAGCTGCCGCCCGGTGAGCTCGGTGTCGAGGTGGGCCCACGGCAAGGGCGACTGCGCGGGCTCCTGCACGAGGCCGCCCGGGGTCACCAGGCGCACGCGGTAGGTGCGGTCGGGATCGAGGCCCGGCAGACGCACGCGTCCCGCGGGTGAGGCGATCAGGGTCTGCGTCTGCGCGATGGTGAAGAACGCCTGGTCGCGATCGGCCGAGACGACTCCGCGCACGTCGAGGCCGGGGTCGGCGACATCGACGTTCACGAGACGCCCCGTCGCCACCAGCGGGCGCACCCGCCGCGCGAGGGCGGCCCACTCCCCCACGACGGCGCGGTCGCGCTCGTCGAGCGTGGTCAGGTCCCACTCGATGCCGAAGTGACCGAACAACGCGACGGCTCCGCTGAAGGCGAGAGACACCGTGCGGCCGGTCGAGTGCACGTGCGGGGTGGTCAGGTGCATGCCCATCATCTCGGGCGGCACGACCAGGGCGGTGTAGCGCTGCGTCTCGAGCCGCTCGACCGGATCGAGGCAGTCGCTCGTCCAGATACGGTCGGTCCGGTCCAGGATGCCGAGGTCGACGCGCGCCCCGCCCGAGGCGCAGCTCTCGATCTCGAGGCCCGGGAAGCTCTCCTTCAGCTCGTCGAGCAGCCGGTACACGGCGAGCGTGTGGGCGTGCACGGCCGAGCCGCCGCCGGGCCCGGTCGCGGCATCCACGAGATCGCGGTTGTGGTCCCACTTCACGTAGGCGATCGGGTAGGCCCGCAGCACCTCGGTCATCCGCTCGAGGATGTACGCGTACGCGCCGGGGTGCGCGAGGTTCAGCACCTGCTGCTGGCGCGCCGAGGGCGGCAGCTCCTCACGGCCACGCAGGATCCACTCGGGGTGCGCGCGGGCGACGTCGCTGTCGGGGTTGAGCATCTCGGGCTCGAACCACAGGCCGAACTCCATGCCGAGGCCCGTGACGTGGTCGGCGAGCGGGCTCAGTCCGTCGGGCCAGACGCCCTCGTCGACGAACCAGTCGCCGAGACCGGCGGTGTCGTCGCGGCGGCCGCGGAACCAGCCGTCGTCGAGCACGAACCTCTCCACGCCGATCTCGGCGGCGACGTCGGCCAGCTGCAGCAGCTTCGGCAGGCGGTGGTCGAAGTAGACGGCCTCCCACGTGTTGAGGGTGATCGGGCGCGGGCGCTCCGGGTGCTGCGGCCGGGCGCGCCAGGTGTCGTGGAATCGCGCGGCGAGCTCGTCGAGACCGTCGCCCCACGACCCGTAGACGAGCGGCGACGAGACCTCGGCGCCCGGTGCGAGCACGATCTCGCCCCACGCGGCCATCTCGCCGCCCGCGAGCACCGCCTCGCCCAGCGGAAGTCGTTCGGCGAACACGCGCTGGTTGCCGCTCCAGGCGACGTGGATGCCATGCACCAGACCCGTCTCGAAGCCGAAGCCCGGTCGCCCGGCGGCGAGCAGCAGGGTCGCGTCGGCTCCGGGGCGACCGCGACGACTCTCGCGCAGATGCGTGCCGAAGGTGAAGGCGTGACGCTGCGACGAGCGCTCGCGCAGGTGGCGGCCGGTGGTGTCGAGAATCTCGGTGGCCTCCCACGGCAGCGGGAAGCTCGGCTGCAGGGTCGAGACGACGAGGTCGTCGGTCCCGTCGTTGACCACCGTGAGCGTCTGCGAGAACAGGCCCGCGGCATCCACCCGAAGATCCGCGCGCAGACGCAGAGCGCGCTGGGCGTCGACGAGGTGCAGCGTCACGGCGTCGGGGGTGGAGTCGACGGATGCCAGGGAGAAGACCGTTCCCTGCACGACGCCGCCGCGCCCTCCCTCGTATCCGGGAGCGCCGGGCCAGCCGGCCGCGGCCGTCGGCACGATCGTGAGGCGGGGCGTCTGGTCGATGCCGCCCGAGACGCGTTGCGGACGCGCGGCCACGACCATCGACGAGAGCGCATCCCCGTCGAGGGCGCCGAGGTCGGGCCCCCAGTGGATGATGGCGGGCGCGGGCAGCGCGGCGAGGTCGATGACCACGCTGGTGCCGCCTGCGCGGAGGTGCGCCGCCGAAGCGGTCTCGGGTGCGACGACGGTGTGCGACATGGCATTATTTCTACCACGGAATAAATGCCCGCCTGCCGTGGGCGAGCGGGAGGGAGGCGCGATGCTCACCGAGAGCGAAGCCGCCGTCGCCCGCGCCGTGCTGACCCTCGGCCCCCTCTCGCGCACCGCCCTCGCCGCGCGCCTGCACCTTTCGCCGCCGAGCCTCACCCGCCTGACCCGCCCCCTGGTGGACGCCGGCATCCTGATCGAGCTCGACGACGAGGTCGACGGTTCGGTCGGGCGCCCCTCGCGGCCGCTCGACATCTCGCCCACGGGCGGGACGTTCGTCGGCGTCAAGCTCACCGGCGATCACCTCTACCTCGTCGCGACCGACATCCGGGCCGAGGTGCGTGAGCGCTCCGACCGTCGCCTGTCGGGTTCGACACCGGAGGCCGTGATCGACGAGATCGCCACCGCGGTCGCGGCGCTCGGGCTGAGCGATGTGCGCGGGATCGGCGTGAGCCTGGGCGGCGCCGTGCGCGACGGGGTCGCCGTCGACGCCCCCTTCCTCGGCTGGCGTGACGTCGCCCTCGCCGATGCGCTCGCGGCGCGCCTCGACGTGCCGGTCGCCCTCGAGAACGACGTCGTCGCCCTCGCCGAGGCCGAGCGCTGGTTCGGAGTGGGTCGCGACCTCCCGGGCTTCGCGATCGTGACCGTCGGCGCGGGAGTGGGCTTCGGCCTCGTGATCGACGGGCGTACCGTGCGCACCCCCGATGCCGGGGTCGGCACCGTCGGCCACCTCCCGCTCATGGCCGACGGCCCCGCCTGCCCCGAGGGGCACCGCGGCTGCGCCGCCGCCCTGCTGACGACGACCGCGATCTCGGCTCGGGTCTCCGACACCCTCGGCCGACAGGTC
>Ga0308167_1004280_pt1 | contig 10456 bp, 9 predicted proteins | sample PhyCR1_2_FD_202138 | JGI IMG/M metagenome (GOLD analysis project Ga0308167, IMG submission 202138) | Phyllosphere microbial communities from UC Gill Tract Community Farm, Albany, California, United States - DLSLRC.R1 | ecosystem: Host-associated > Plants > Phyllosphere > Unclassified | place... | reverse complement strand
GTGCGTGCGGTGCGGTCCGTGACCGGCGGGTCAGGGTCCTGAGGGGGGCGTCAGGGCGACCTCGTCGACCGATGTCGGTCGCAGCCGGGAGAATGGTGCGCATGTGCGGACGATTCGTGATGGCGCGTGCCTCGAGCGACCTGGTGCCCTTGTTCGACGTCGACGTCTCGGGCGACAGTCTCCCAGACCCTTCCTGGAACATCGCTCCGACCCGCCCGGTGACGGTGCTGATCGACGCGGCGCCCCGCGGGGACGACGCCGGCGGGCCTCCCGTGCGCCGCCTCGCCGCCGCTCGGTGGGGCCTCGTCCCGGCCGGCTCCGACGGTCCGGTCGGCCCCCCGGTGTTCAACGCACGGTCCGAGACGGCCGCCGAGAAGCCGATGTTCCGCGAGGCCCTGACCTCACGGCGGGCCCTCGTGCCGGCGACGGGCTGGTACGAGTGGCAGGCGCTGCCCGACGGGGGCAAGCGTCCCGTCGCCGTGCGGCTCCCCGACGACGAGGTCGTCCTGTTCGCGGCGCTCTACGAGTGGTGGCGCGACCCGGCCGCCGAGGTGGGGTCGCCGTCCCGGTGGCTGCTGTCCACGACCGTGCTGACCCGCGCCTCCTCGGGTCCGCTCGCGGCCGTCCACGACCGGATGCCCGTGCTCGTCGGCGCCGACGTCATGGACGACTGGCTCGACCCCGAGGCAGAGGGCGACGACGACCTGCTGCAGGGCGTGGCGGGGCTGTCCGACGAGATCGCCGCGCGGCTCGTCGTGCACGAGGTCTCCCCCGACGTCGGCTCGGTCGCGAACGACTCCCCCTCCTTGCTGCTGCCCGTGTGAGGCCGCGAGGGCGCACGGTCGGTCGACCGTGCGAGGATGACCGGATGCCCGACATCCGAAAGCCGGCCCCGGCCGCTGTCGAGCCCCTCCTGCACCGGGCGGCGCGCATCGAGAACTCTGTGCACCGGTTCCGCGAGAAGCGGGCCCGCAAGCGCGGCCTGCGTCCGACGATCGTGCCGTACACGGGCTACGGCTCGAGCGGGTGGGTCCGCGTCCTGTCGCGCGTGCTGCTCACGCGGACCGGCACCCTCGACGGCGCCGACCGCGCGAACGTCCGCGGCTGGCGCAGCTTCACCAGCGTGCCGGTCGAGCACGCCGTCGTCGAGGTGACCATCGGCGGTCGCACGCAGACGGTGACCACGGATCGCGGCGGCGTCCTCGACGTGCGCCTGGAGTCGGATCTCGCGCCGGGCTGGCACGTCGTGACGATCACGACCGAGGGCTCCCTCCCGGTGGAGGCGCCGGTCGCGGTGATCGATCCCGACGCGCGCTTCGGCATCGTCTCGGACATCGACGACACGGTCATGGTGACGTCGCTCCCCCGCCCGCTGCTGGCCGCCTGGAACACCTTCGTCCTGAACGAGCACGCCCGGCGCCCGGTGCCGGGGATGGCCGTGCTGTACGAACGACTGCACACCTCCGCGGGGGGCTGCCCTGTCGTCTACCTGTCGACCGGGGCCTGGAACGTCGCCCCCACGCTCTCCCGCTTCCTCTCCCGGAACCTCTACCCCAGCGGTCCCCTGCTGCTCACGGACTGGGGCCCCACGCACGACCGGTTCTTCCGGAGCGGGCGACTCCACAAGCAGGGCTCGCTCGACCGGCTGGCGGAGGAGTTCCCGCAGGTGCGGTGGCTGCTCGTCGGCGACGACGGGCAGCACGACGAAGAGCTGTACGGCCGGTTCCTGCGCGACCACCCCGAGAACGTCGCCGCGGTCGCCATCCGCGAGCTGTCGCCCAGCGAGGCCGTGCTGGCCGGCGGACGGTCCCGGTCGGAGCACGCCCAGGGCACCGACGTGGCGTGGGTGTCGGCGCCGGACGGCGCCGGCCTCTGGGACCAGCTGACGGACGCCGGGGTCGCCAGCGCCCGCACCGCACGACCCGACCCCGAGAAGTCGTAGTCCTCCTATGACGGGAAATCCGGTTGCCAAGGCCCGCGAGGGCTCTTATGATCGGAAATCCACGTACAGGAGAAACATGACCGACCAGCCTTTCTCCGAGTCACCCACGCGGTCCACCGACGAGTGGGAGGCGCGGGTCGGCGCCCAGGTGAGGGCGCTGCGACTCGACGCCGGGCTCGACCAGATCTCGCTGGCACGACGTGCGGACGTCTCCACCAGCACGCTCCAGTCCCTCGAGAACGGCCGCGGGAGCACCCTCGCCAGCCTGGTGCGCGTGCTGCGGGCGCTCGACGCCGAGGACGCCCTCGACGCCCTCGCCCCGGCGAGCGCCGTGAGCCCGATCGACGTCCTCAGGTCGGCGGACCCGGCCCCGCGTCGTCGCGTCTACCGGCCGCGGGCGCCGCGCGGGAGCGCCGGCTCGTGAGCTGGGTGCCGGTCCAGGCGGTCGAGGTCACGGCCTGGGGCGAGCGGGTCGGCGCGGTCGCCCTGGATCCGTCGCTCGGGGCGTACGTGTTCGAGTACTACCCCGAGTGGGCGGCGAGGGGCGTCGAGCTGGCGCCGCTGACCATGCCGGTGCGTCGACGCCGCCACGTGTTCCCGCAGCTGCCCGAGGCGACGTTCCACCGCCTCCCCGCGCTGCTGGCGGACGCCTTGCCCGACGACTTCGGCAACGCGGTGATCGACGCGTGGCTGGCACGCCAGGGAGTCGGGCGCGGAGCCGCGACGCCGCTGGACCGGCTCGCGTACATGGCGGACCGCGCGATGGGCGCCCTCGAGTTCCGGCCGTCCAGGGGGCCACGGCACAGGACCACGAGCGCGGTCGAGCTCAGCGACCTGGTGGCAGGTGCACGGAGCGTGCTCGACGCCGAGTTCTCGAACGACCGGGAGACCGGGTCGGCGATCCGCTCCCTGATCCAGGTGGGGACGTCGGCGGGAGGGGCACGGGCCAAGGCCGTGGTCGCGTGGGACCGCGCGACCGGCGAGGTCCGCTCGGGCCAGCTGCCAGCCCCTGAGGGCTTCGAGCACTGGCTGCTGAAGCTCGACGGCATGGGCGCCGACTCCGAGCTCGGACAGGGCGACTCGTCGGGACGGGTGGAGCTGGCGTACTCGGCGATGGCAGGGGCGGCCGGCATCGACATGACCGAGTGCCGACTGCTGGAGGAGGGCGACAGGGCTCACTTCATGACCCGGCGCTTCGACCGGCTGGAGTCGGGGAAGGCGCACTCGGTGACGCTCTGCGGCACGGCGCACCTCGACTTCCGCCAGCGCCAGGTGCACGACTACGGGCAGCTCTTCGACGTGACGACCCGCGTCGTCGGGCGCGAGGCGCTGCCGCAGGCGTTCCGCCGCATGGTGTTCAACGTGCTGGCGGCGAACAACGACGACCACACGAAGAACACGTCGTTCCTGCTCCGGTCGGCGTCGTCGTCGTGGGAGCTGGCCCCGGCGTACGACGTGACGTTCGCGCACAACCCGACGGGCCGGTTCACCTACCAGCACCTGATGGGGGTGGACGGCGTGTGGCGCGACCCTGCGGAGGCGGACGTGATGCGCCTCGCCGACCGCCACCTCGTGCCCGGCGCCTCGGACATCGTGGCGGAGGTGCACGACGCGATCGCGGGCTGGCGCGGCTTCGCCGACGAGGCCGGGGTGCCGGACAGGGCCGTCAGGCACGTCGAGGAGAGCCTGCTGCCCTGGTGACCGAGATCCCTGGCCGATGTCGGGGGCCCGACCTACATTCGTGTTCGAACACACATTCGAACGAGGAGGCGGCATGAAGGTCGACGAAGCGGTGCCGGTCGAGACGACCGAGGGCGGGGCCCCGTTGCGGTTCGTCTGGCGAGGGGTCGTCTACGGCGTGGTCAGCCCGCCCGAGCGGTGGGTCACCCGTCGCGAGTGGTGGCGGTCGGCGGCCAGGGCGCCCCGGGGTGCCGGGGAGGCGCTGCTCGAGCTGCCGGTCTGGCGGGTGGACGCCCTGCCGTTGACCGACGGGGCGCACAGGGTGGACGGCACCTTCGACCTCGCCTGCGACGGCGCCGACGGTTCGTGGCTGCTGCTCGGCGTCTTCGACGACCGGGTCGAGCAGCAGCTGTTCGCGTGACGCCGCGAGACGCTCGGCCCTCCCGGGAATGCCCGGGGTGCCAGACTCGTTCTCACGAGTGCTTCGGGGACGGTGTGATTCCGTACCGGCGGTGACAGCCCGCGACCCTCTCGACACCGAGAGGCTGATCCAGTGACAGCCCTGCGAGGGGCAATTCTGGAGCCGACAGTAAAGTCTGGATGAGAGAAGCGAGCGTCGATCGCGCCTGCGGTCGCGCCTCCCCGATCCGACGACGCACGGCGTCGTCACCGACGAGGAGGACCCCATGACCCTGATCCGCTGGCTGTTCGACGCTCAGCTCGTGCTGGGAGACCAGACGATCCTCTGGCGCGAGGTGATCGGCAACGTCTTCGGCCTGCTGAGCGCCCTGGGCGGCATGCGTCGCAAGGTCTGGGCCTGGCCGGTCGGCATCGTGGGCAACGCCCTGCTGTTCACCGTGTTCCTCGGGGCCGTCTTCGACACCCCGAACCCGGTGAACCTCCTCGGCCAGGCAGGGCGCCAGGTGATGTTCATCGCGGTGTCGATCTGGGGCTGGTACCGCTGGAGCCGCTCCCGCGACGGAGGCGCGAGCTCACCCGTCGAGCCCCGCTGGGCCGGCGCGAAGAACCGGGTCGTGCTCGTCGTGGCGCTGTTCGGCGGCACCGCCGTCCTCACCCCGGTCTTCAGCGCCCTCGGCTCGTACGAGCCGGTGTGGGCCGACGCCTGGATCTTCACCGGCTCGCTGCTCGCCACCTGGGGCATGGCCAAGGGCTGGGTCGAGTTCTGGCTGATCTGGGTCGCCGTCGACCTCGTCGGCACGCCCCTGCTCTTCAGCGCCGGGTACTACGCCTCAGGCCTCATGTACGTCTTCTACGGGGCGTTCACCCTCGTCGGCTTCTTCGTGTGGGCGCGCGCCCGTCGCCAGAAGCCGCTGGTCGAGACGCTCTGGCCGGATCCGACCCTGCAGCGCTGAGCCGGAGCAGAGCCGCCGCTGGCAAGATGCAGCCATGCCCCTGGCCATCGAGAACTACGCGCTCATCGGAGATCTGCACACCGGCTGCCTCGTGGGCACTGACGGCAGCATCGACTGGCTCTGCCTGCCCCGCTTCGACTCGGCCTCGACCTTCGGCGCCCTCCTCGGCGACCACGACTCCGGCCGGTGGCTGGTCGCCCCCCGCGACGCCGCCGCCACGTCGACACGGCGCTACGTCGACGGGACCTTCGTGCTCGTCACGACCTGGACCACGCCCACGGGGGTGGTCGAGGTCACCGACCTGATGCCGTACGGCGACCGGCGGGCCGACGTGGTCCGGCGGGTCACCGGCGTCTCCGGCTCCGTCACGATGCACGTCGACCTCGCCATCCGCTTCGGCTACGGCACGGCCGTCCCCTGGGTGCGCCAGGTGCCCGAGGCCGACGGGACGGCCCTGGTCGCCACGGCCGGGCCCGACGCGGTCGTCGTCCGGGGCCCGCGCCTGACCGCCACCGACCACACGCACGAGACGGAGTTCGAGGTCGCCGCCGGCGAGACGGTCGACCTCAGCCTCACCTGGTACCCCTCGCACCGGGAGCCGCCCACCGCGATCGACGTCACGGCCCGCATCGACGAGACGGTCGCGTGGTGGCAGGCGTGGGCGGCCCGGTGCACCGTTCCCGGGGTCTACGAACAGGAGGTGCACCGGTCACTGCTCATCCTGCGGGCCCTCACCAACGAGGACACCGGCGGCATCGTGGCGGCCGCGACGACGAGCCTGCCCGAGCAGCTCGGCGGCTCCCGCAACTGGGACTACCGCTACGTGTGGCTGCGCGACGCCTCCATGACCCTGCAGGCGCTGATCCTGCACGGCTGGGCCGAGGAGGCCGACCGGTGGCGCGGCTGGCTGCTCCGGGCGATCGCCGGCGACCCTGCCGACGTGCAGATCATGTACGGGCTGGCCGGTGAGCGCTACCTGCACGAGAGCGAGCTCGGCCAGCTGCCCGGCTACAGGGGCGCTTCCCCCGTCCGCATCGGCAACGCGGCCTACAAGCAGTACCAGGGCGACATCTTCGGCGAGGTGATGGTCGCCCTGCACGAGGCCCGGCTGCTCGGCGTCGAGGAGACCGAGTACTCCTGGCCGCTCCAGCGCGCCCTGGTGCAGTACGTCGAGGACAACTGGACCCGGCCGGACAACGGCATCTGGGAGATCCGGGGCGAGCTGCAGCACTTCACGCACTCGCGGGCGATGATCTGGGCGGCCCTCGACCGAGCGATCCAGGGCGTCGAGCAGTTCGGCCTCGACGGCCCCGTCGACCGGTGGCGTGCCCTCCGCGACGAGGTGCGCACGGAGATCGAGGCGAAGGGCTGGGACGCCGACCGTGGCACCTTCACGCAGTACTACGGCACCTCGGAGGTGGACGCCTCGCTGCTGCAGCTCGCCCAGGTCGGGTTCGTCGCCGCCGACGACCCGCGGATGCTCGGCACGGTCGCGGCGATCGAGGCGGACCTGCTGCACGACGGTCTGCTGCGGCGGTACCGCACCGAGAGCGGCGTGGACGGGCTCAGCGGCGCCGAGAACCCGTTCCTCACCTGTTCGTTCTGGCTGGCCGAGCAGTACGCGGCGTCCGGCCGCGTCGACGACGCGGTGGCCCTGATGGACCGCCTCGTGGGCTACTGCAACGACGTCGGCATGTTGTCGGAGGAGATCGAGGTCGCGACCGGCAGGCACGTCGGGAACACGCCCCAGGCGCTCTCGCACCTGGCCCTCGTCCGCGCCGCGGACGCGATCGCGAAGGCGCAGCAACAGGCACCGCCCCAGGCCCGGACCTCCTCCCCCGCCTGAGACGGAGACGACGACGGCCGCCCTGCTCGAGGAGCGGGGCGGCCGTCGGCTGCAGGAGCGTCGAGGCTCAGGCGGGCCAGTCCGACGGGCCGGTCGAGCCGGCCGCGTAGGTGTCGAGCGGCACGTCGCCGGCCTTCCAGGAGTCGATCACCGGTGCGACGATCGCCCAGCAGCGCTCGGCGACGTCGCCGCGGATCGACAGCGTCGGGTCGTCGTGGAAGATGCCGCTGAGCACCTCGCCGTAGGGGGTGAGCTCGGGCTTGCCCAGGGTGACCGACATCGTCGACTTCTCGAGGTCGAAGGGGTTGCCCGACCCGTTGGTCGTGACGCCGAGCTCCATCGTCTCGGGGCTGATCTCGATCCGCAGCGTGTCGGGGGTCGAGGCGCCGTTCAGCCCCTCGGGGAGGGCGGGCACCGGCTTGAAGGTGATCAGCACCTCCTTGCGGATCTTCGTCATGCCCTTGCCCGAGCGGAGGATGAACGGGACGCCCGCCCAGCGGCGGGTCTTGACCTCGAACTCGACCTCGGCCAGGGTCTCGGTCTGGCGCTCGACGTCGACGCCGTCCTCGTCGGCGTAGGCGGGCACGTCCTTGCCGTCGATGGTGCCGGCCGCGTACTGCGCGCGACGGCTCGACGCGACGGGATCGCCGCCCTTGACCCAGGTGGCGCGCAGGACGCGGGCGATCTCGCTGCGCAGCTCGACCGAGTCGATGCTCGACGGGGCGTCCATCGCGATGACGGCGAGCACCTGCAGCAGGTGGCTCTGGATCATGTCGATCAGCGCGCCGGCCTTGTCGTAGTACTGCGCGCGGCCCTCGAGGCCGAGGACCTCGTCGTAGAAGATCTCGACCTTCTCGATGTTCTCGCTGTTCCAGACCGGCTCGAAGAGGCGGTTGGCGAAGCGGAGGCCGATCATGTTGAGCACGGTCGCGCGGCCGAGGAAGTGGTCGGTGCGGTGGATGCGCTCCTCCGGCACGATCTTGAGCAGCTCGGCGTTGAGCTCGCGCGCGCTCGCCTCGTCGGAGCCGAAGGGCTTCTCGAGGGCGAGGCGGAGGCCGTCGGGCAGGTCGATCTCGGCGAGCGCCTGGATCACCTTGGTGCTGATCGCCGGGGGCAGCGCGAAGTACATGACGGGCGTGCCCTCGGACGCCTCGAAGAGGGCCTTCAGGTGCTCGACCGTGGTCGGGTCGCCCTGGATGTACTGGCTGGACGCCAGGGTCTTCTTGGCGAGGTCGCTGCCCGCGTCGCCGTTGAACGCCGTCTTGACGACGTCGTCCCACTCGTCGACGCTGCGCTCGCTGCGGCCGGTGCCGATCAGCTGCACGTCGACCCCGCGGTCGCTCTTGAGCAGGCTCGCGAGACCAGGGAGGAGGAGGCGCTCGGTCAGGTCTCCCGAGGCTCCGAGGATGATGAGGGTGGTGGTGTCTGTCACAGGTACGGCTTCCGTGAAGGCGGCGACGGATCGCCGCTCGGTGTGTGAGGGGTACGGGCTGCCGGGCAGGGACGGGGTCGCGGCACGCCGTGGGGGCATCCGCGAGACCGGCGCAGGGCGCGGCAGGGCGTTCGGCGACGATGCCTCCCCCACCGTACTGCGCCGGGGCGTCGGACGCCGTCAGCGTTCGCGGGCAGCGTCCTCCGCCTCGCCGTCGGCGGCCTGGTCGTCCACGGCCACGCCGTCGGCGGCCGGGCCCTGCGCCTCCTGGCGTCGCTCGCTGTCGCGCGGCGCGGTGTCGCGGGGCGCCGTGGGGTCGTCGACGGGGCCGGTGCTCGTGGTGCCGCCGACCTCGGCGGCGGCATCGTCGGCGTCGACGTCGCCGTCGCCGTCGAGGTCGCCGACCGCCTCGTCGTCGGGGCGGGGAGCCGTCGAGTCGTCGGGGTCGAGCGCGGCGATGATCCGTCCGAGCGAGACGGCGACCGAGACGCCGCCGCTGGTGGCGACCGTCGGCAGCTCGCGGTGCGTGTCGATGGCCCGCCAGAGCTCCTCGACGTCGCGACGGGCGGTGACGAAGGCGTCCCGGTCGTCGCCTCCGCGCTTCCTGATCACCTCACCGACGCTCCGGACGGCACGGGCGACGACAGGGGCGAGGTCGTCGACGATGCCGATCTGGCGCCCGATGCGACGGCCGAGGATGCCGGAGACCTCGGCGAGGTCCTGCAGGTGGAACCCCACCCGCTCGAAGACGACGAGGTCGGCGTACTCGGAGCCCAGGTCGCGTCGACGCAGCAGCCACCGGGGGTTGAGGCGACGCGACTCGTCGGCGTACGCGACGCTGTCCCGGACGTGCCGCAGGGTGCTCGGCAGCACGGCCACGCGGCGCTCCCAGTCGTCGTCCTCGATCGGCCAGTCGGCCTCGAACACGGTCGCGACGTCGTCGGCGCGGTCGGCGAGCGACGCCTGCACGAGCCGGAGCCGCTGCTCGGCACGGCCGGTGTAGAGCGGCGGCACCAGGAGGAGGTTGACGAGCACGCCCACGGCGACGCCCACGCCGATCTGCACGACGTAGCCGGTGGAGTAGTCCCCGGCGTTCGCTCCCCCGAGCAGCAGCACGAAGAGACCGGCGGTCAGCACCCAGTCGCGTCCCGCGCCGAGCCAGCGGATGCCGGCGATGAGCGTCCCCAGGCCGACGACCAACGCCACGGCGAGCACGCCGGGCTGCCCGTCCTGCACGGCGAAGACCGTCGTGGCGAGCAGCACGCCGATCACGAGCCCGAGGATCGTCTGCAGCCCCTGCTTGAGCGACGTCTTCACGGTCGGCCAGAGCGCCAGCACGGCCCCGAGGGGGGCGTAGTAGGGGTACTCGGCGGCGACGCCGGGCACGTGGGGCGCGATCCAGTAGGCGAGTGCCGCGGCGAGCGCGCCCTTGGCCGCCATCAGGAGGCGCGGCTGGGCCAGCAGGGTCCGCGTCCACCGGTAGGCGGTCCTGTCGGAGTCCTGGGCGGCGGCTCGTCGGTCGGGCATCTGTCGATGATGACAGCAGGGCGCGGTCGCCGGCTGGGTCGTCGGCCGGTCGTCGTACCCCGCCCCGGCGACGTACACTCGTCGAACACACGTTCGAACCGACCTCGGCCGGGAGGTCCGACGAGAGAAGCACCGAGGCAGCACGATGCGTTTCACCCACCTCCACGTGGCGTCGTCGTTCAGCGCGCACTACGGCACGACGCCGCCGGCCCAGCTCGTCGAGCAGGCGGCCGCCCACGGCGCGGACGCGCTGGCGATCACCGACCGTGACGGCCTCTACGGGGCGATCCGGCACATCGGCGCCTGCCGGGCGGCGGGCATCGACCCGATCGTGGGCGTCGAGCTCGGCTGCGTCGACGACACGGCCGACGACGAGGGCCAGGGTGGCGCGGCGGCCGGTGCCGGTCCCGGGGGCAGGGCGGGCGCCTCCTCGGTCGACCGGATCGTGGTGCTCGCGCACGGGGCGGGCGAGGGGCGTCCGGGGGCGGGCTGGGCGGCTCTCTGCCGGTTGATCAGCGCCGCTCACGGCCGGGCGACGAGGCGGGTGAGCGGCAGCGCGAACAGCGTCGCGACGATCCCGCGGTCACGGCTGCGGGCGTTCCTCCGCAGCGACGAGGGCGCCGACGCGACGGTGCTGCTCGGGCCCGACTCCGACG
>Ga0308167_1004273_pt1 | contig 10485 bp, 11 predicted proteins | sample PhyCR1_2_FD_202138 | JGI IMG/M metagenome (GOLD analysis project Ga0308167, IMG submission 202138) | Phyllosphere microbial communities from UC Gill Tract Community Farm, Albany, California, United States - DLSLRC.R1 | ecosystem: Host-associated > Plants > Phyllosphere > Unclassified | place... | reverse complement strand
GTTCAAAGGCGGTCATCAGGACAGTTTTCATTCAGCCTCACAGGAACATCAGGAAATAGAGCAGGAAAATGTTAACGATTAACAGTAGCACACCGGTCGGGACCTGAGCTTTGATCACCGCGTTACGGTCCGGTAACTCCAGCAGCGCCGCCGGGACGATGTTGAAGTTAGCCGCCATTGGCGTCATCAGCGTGCCACAGTAACCGGAGAACATCCCGATGGCGGCCATCACCGCCGGGTTGCCGCCGTGCTGCAACACCAGAATCGGGATGCCCACGCCTGCGGTGATAATCGGAAATGCAGCAAAGGCGTTACCCATCACCATGGTCAGCAGCGCCATGCCGCCCGCATAAACCGCGACCGCGATAAAACGACTGTCTACCGCCAGATAAGTTTCGGTCAGATGAGAAATCGCACTGCCGACGCCTGCCGTAGTAAACAGCAGGCCCAGCGTCGCGAGGATCTGCGGCAGAATAAATGCCCAGCCGATCGCATCCAGCAAGCGACGCGTCTCCTGCATCGACTGCACCGGTTTCTCATGGGTCAATTTCAGCGCCACCATCCAGCCGATCAGGCAACCAATCATCATTGAAAACAGCGTCACCAGCGTCGCGTGGTTACCGGGACCAAACACTCTCTCCTGTAAGCCCGGAATATGGTTGAACGCCAGTACACCCGCCACCGTCACCACCGGGATCGCCAGCGCCGGCAGGAACAATTTATTGCGCAACCGCAGCGCGCTGGCCTGTTTTTCTTCATCAGTGCGCTGATGATAGCGGCCCAGCTTCACGCCGCCTAAGCCGGCGATCAGTGCCATCACCACCACCGCGACGCCGACGCCAATGTTCAGCATGCGGGTGCCGACTGCCGCCGAACCCAACCACTGCGTCATCAGTTGCGTGGTCCAGTCGCCGACCAGAAAAATCAGACCATACAGCGCCCAGAACAGACCGGTGGTGACGCGGCGCGGATTGGCGCGATCGCCCCAGGAGAGAATGGCGACCACCAGCAGGATCAGGCCTGCCAGCCACATCAGATATTGTTGCTGGAACATTACTGCCCTCCTTTGGCTTTCAGTGCCTGGCCGTTCAACGCCTGCAATTCACGTGCCAGGCGACGATCCAGCCGCACCAGACGGGCCGAGTGGATCAGAAAGGCTGCTACGGCGGTCGGGATGCCCCACAGGGCAATGTGCAGCGGTTCAGTCTGAATCCCGGCCGACTCCTGCATAAAATTGTGCATGAAGATGATGGCACCAAAGGCGACAAAAATATCCTCGCCAAAGAACAGGCCGACATTATCGGTGGCCGCTGACATGGCGCGCAGACGATGACGCACCTCGGGCGAGACATCACCGTAGCGGTTTTCGGTGGCCCCTTCCGCCATCGGTGCCAGCAGCGGGCGGACCATCTGCGGATGACCGCCCAGGCTGGTCAGCCCCAGCGCTGCGGTCAGTTCGCGCACCAGCAGATAGACGATTAACAGACGTCCGGCGGTGGCCGTTTTAATCTGGGCGATCCACGCCTGCGCACGCTCTTTCAGACCGTGACGCTCCAGCAGACCGATCACCGCCAGCGGCAGCAACAGAATCAGCGGCAGGTTACGAGTGTTGAGAAAGCCCGAACCGAGCTTTTCCAGAATGTCAGCTACCGGCATCATGGCCGCTAAGCCGGTGACGAAACCGGCGACAATCACCACCAGTACCGGATTGAAACGTAATACGAAGCCGATGATGATGGCTGCAATGCCAAGCAGCGGCCAGAGATTTACCACGTTATCCATCTTTTCCCCTTAGAGTATGAAAAAGCCCGGACATAGCCGGGCTAAGAGTGATTCAGGCGCTGGTGACGCAGATTTGCTGTGCGGCAAAAGCATCACGCAGCCGCCGGGCAAACTGCAGTGCATGCGCACCGTCGCCATGCAAGCAGACGGTCTGCGCCTTAACCGCGACCCATTCCCCGCTGATACTCTGTACTCTGCCCTGCTGTACCATATTCAGCGTCTGGTCGATCGCCTGCTGTTCATCCTCAATCAGCGCACCGGGCTGACTGCGCGGCACCAGCGCTCCGCTGCTGAGGTAACCGCGGTCGGCAAACACCTCTTCACGGGTACGCAGACCGTAGTGCGCCGCCGCCCGAATCGATTCGCTGCCCGCCAGTCCGACCACAATCAGCTGGCTGTCCACCGCCTTTATTGCGCGGGCAATCGCGTCGGCCAGCACCGCGTCGGTCGCCGCCTGGTTATAGAGCATACCGTGCGGCTTAACATGTACCAGCCGCGCGCCTTCACTTTCTGCCAGGCTTTTCAGCGCCCCAATCTGATAGATCATCTGGGCGTAGACCGTTTCTGGCGGCAGCTGCATCGCGCTACGGCCAAAGTTTTCGCGATCGGGGAAAGCTGGATGTGCGCCAATCGCCACACCCGCCGCTTGCGCCCAGCGCACCGATTGCAGCATGGTCTGTGCATCACCGGCGTGAAAACCACAGGCGATGTTAGCGGAGCTGACCAGTTGCAGCAGTGCGCGATCGCTGTCGCAGCCTTCGCCCAGATCGGCATTTAAATCAATCTTCATTAGCGAGTCCCCATACCATCTGATCCAGCGCACGTTGCTGATGCTGACGCGCCTGCATCGCCTCCGGCAAGGTGCAATGAATAAAGTGAATCGGTTCACCCAGGCGGATTTGCGCCAGGTGATAGAGATCGGCCTCAATGATGCAGGCGATACGCGGATAGCCGCCGGTGGTCTGGGCATCCGCCATCAGCACAATCGGCTGACCATTAGGCGGCACCTGCACCACGCCGGGCACCAGACCGTGCGACAGCAGTTCGCGCGGGGTTTCCCGATTGAGCTGACGCCCCTCCAGCCGGTAACCCATCCGGTTGCTTTGCGGGCTGAGTTTCCATGCGGTGCGCCAGAATGCCTGCTGCGCCTCACGGCTGAATTCGTGATATTCCGGCCCTGGCAGCGCCCTAATGCGATTCCCCCACAGCAGTTGCCGGACGCCCGCCTTGCGCGCAAACTGGCGGGTCGGTTGCCCAAGCGGCAGGCAATCGCCATCCTGCAGTTTACGTCCGTGGAAACCGCCAAATCCGGCTTTCAGATCGGTGCTGAACGAACCGAGCATCGCGGGCAGATCGAAGCCACCCTGCACCGCCAGATAACTCCGCATCCCGCGCACCGGCATCGCCAGTGACAGCACCTGCCCTTTTTTAACCGGGGTACGCCAGCCGGTCCACACCGGCTTACCGTCCAGCTCAGCGTTACAGCCTGCGCCAGTCAGTGCAAACCAGCCCGTGCGGGTAAATTCCGCTTTAAACTGGCCGAGCACCATCTCCACCACCGCGCTGTCAGGGGAATTGCCCACCAGTAAGTTGGCGGTGGTCATCGCCGGCTGATCCAATACCCCGCCAAGGCTGATGCCATACTGTCGCCAGCCGTGACGGCCCGCATCCTGAATTGTCGCGGCCAGTCCGGCCCGCAGGATCCTCAACATACCCCCTCCTTTTGCGGTACAAAGCGCACGGTATCGCCGGGACGCAATAACGTCGGCGGTTGTTGCAGCGGATCGAACAGCGCGATGGGTGTCTGTCCGATTAACTGCCAGCCGCCCGGTGACGCCAGCGGGTAAACGCCGGTCTGGCTGCCGCCGATACCCACCGAGCCAGCGGGCACTGAGACCCGTGGTTCTGCCCGCCGTGGCGTGTGCAGGCGGGGATCAAGCCCGCCCAGATAGGGGAAACCAGGCTGGAAACCGATGAAATAGACCACATATTCGCTGCTGCTATGCAGCTCAACCACCTGACTGACAGAGAGCGATGCCTGCTCCGCCACCACCGCCAGGTCCGGACCCGCTTCGCCGCCGTAGATCACCGGAATATCAACCTGACGCGACGCCGGCAGCTGCGCTTCACTCTCCTCCCACCAGCGCTGTAAACGCTCAATGGCGTCCAGCGCGCTCTGCTGCGGATCACGCAGTATCAGGGTGATGTTGTTCATGCCCGGGATCACCTCCAGCACGCTATCGAATGCCTGCAGGCGCTGATTCAGTCCCCAGATTCGTTGCTGGCTGGCCAGCGATATCGGGGGTTCAAGCTCCAGCACCACCGCGCGCTCACCCAGTAAATAACAACGTGCTCGTTGCAACAGCGACCTCCCGTTAAGCTGAAATCCGGCGCGCCAGAAACATTCAGGCGCACGGCTCAGCCGTTTGCTTATCTACTCAAAGCAAATAGTTATGCGAAAGTGACAGAGATGTGTCAACAGATTTAGGTCCTGCACAGGATGCAGGACCTGAGGAGTGGGATCAGGCAGGATTGGGAATATCGATAAAGGTGACATCCAGGCCGTGGTGCTGTGCCAGCCATTCGCCCAGTGCTTTAACGCCACCGCGCTCGGTCGCATGGTGACCTGCGGCGAAGAAGTGCAGCCCCTGTTCACGCGCACTGTGAATCGTCTGCTCCGACACTTCGCCGGTGATATAGGCATCGACGCCAAAGGCGGCGGCCTGATCGATAAAGCCCTGCCCGCCGCCGCTGCACCAGGCGATGCGGCGAATCAGTGCGGGTGCGTTATCGCCGCAGTGCAGCGGCTCACGTCCCAGCTTATCGGCGATCCGCTGCGCCAGCTGCTGGCCGGAGATCGGCTCAGCCAGTTCACCCCAGAACACCAGCGGCATCACTTCACCGCGCACCTCGATCTCCAGCAGCTTCGCCAGCTGGGCGTTATTGCCGAGCTGAGGATGGGCGTCGAGCGGAAGATGCCAGCCATACAGGTTGATATCATTGGCCAGCAGCGTGCGCAGGCGACGTCGCTTCATGCCTTTAATTGCGGCCGTTTCGTTTTTCCAGAAATAACCATGATGCACCACGATCGCATCCGCCTGGCGCGCCACCGCTTCATCCAGCAGCGCCTGACAGGCAGTGACGCCAGTGATCACTTTTTTCACTTCGCTGCGGCCTTCGACCTGTAAGCCATTCGGGGCGTAATCGCTGAAGTTCTGGCTATCCAGTTGCTGATTGATCAGCGTTTCAAGTTGGTAATGATTCATCGTGGCTCCTTGATCGCCTCAGGCCGCATTTTTAGCGCGCTCAAAGGCGTCTAATGTCTTTTTACGTGCGGCCTTATGTACCACGATCGGTGCCGGATAATCGAGTTTCTTATGATTTTTCTCGGCCCACAGCAGCGGCTGATGAATATCGCGGTCCGGCACCTCCGCCAGCTCCGGCAGATAGTGACGAATAAAGGCGCCCTGCGGATCAAAGCGTTGGCCCTGCGTGGTCGGATTAAAGATGCGGAAATAGGGTGCGGCATCGGTGCCAGTTGAGGCCGCCCACTGCCAGCCGCCATTATTCGCCGCCAGATCGCCATCAATCAGCTGCTGCATGAAGTAGCGTTCGCCTTCGCGCCAGTCAATCAGCAGGTCCTTGACCAGAAAGCTGGCGGTGATCATCCGCAACCGGTTATGCATCCAGCCCAGCGTGTTCATCTGCCGCATTGCCGCATCGACAATCGGATAGCCGGTTTTCCCCGCTTTCCAGGCCTCGAAATGAGCGGTATTTCGCTGCCATTCAACATGCCGCGTCCAGCCAATAAATGGCTGGTGTTTGCACAGCGCCGGCCAGGCTACCAGCAGATGACGATAAAACTCCCGCCAGATCAGCTCATTCAGCCAGCTAAAGGCACGGCTGTTGTCCAGCGCGTCAGGGTGCTCATGCAGCACCCGATGCAGACACTGGCGTGGCGACAGTACACCGGTTGCCAGATAAACCGACAGCCGACTGGTGCTGTCCCGCGACGGCAAATCGCGCTCGGCGGGATAGTCGAGCACTGACTGGGTCGCAAACTGCCGCAGACGTTTCAGGGCCGCCGCTTCGCCAGGCGGAAACAGCGTCTCATCAACGCTGTCCGCGGGATAATCAAAAGGCGCTATCGGGGTGCTTTTCAGTGGCGCACCGTGACGCGCTTTGGGCGCCGGTACGCATTCCGGCAAGCCTTGCTGCAGTCTTCGGACAAAGGCCTTGCTGAACGGGGTAAAGACTTTGTACATCGAGCGGTCACCGCTCTGCACGCTGCCGGGCGGCAGCAGCAGACTGTCATCAAATCCCTGGCAGATCACGCCCGCATCGTCGAGACGCTTCTCAGCCTCGGCATCACGCTGGCGTTCGTTGACTTCATACTGATAGTTATAAAAAAGCTGGTCGACCTGCTGCTGCTGGCAGAAGGCCACCAGAGAATCGACCGCATCACCAAAGGTTTCACACGTCTGATAATGCAGCGCAATGCCGCGCCCGGCCAGCGATTCCGCCAGCAGTTGCAGGCTGGCATGAATGAAAGCCGCCTGTTTTGGAGACATGTCATGCTGCTGCCACTGTTTCGGCGTGGCGAGATAAAGCGCAATCACTGTAGCCTCGCTGTTGCGGCAGGCGGCATGCAACGCCAGATTATCGTTAAGGCGTAAATCATTACGCAGCCAGACCAGATGGGTGGTCATAACACTCCTGAATTATTGTCCGTAACGTAAACGCAGCGCTTCGGGATAGGGATCGAAGTAGCGTTGCTCAGCCAGCCATGGATGCGGAAACTCCGCCATGTAGTGTTTGAGAATGGTGATCGGTACCAGCAGCGGTTGCGTTCCCTGACGGTAACGATCAATCAGCGTCGCCAGCTCCTGACGCTGCGGTGAACTTAACTGACGGCGGAAATAGCCCTGAACGTGCATCAGAACGTTAGTGTGGTTCCGGCGTGAAGCGGGCCGTGACATCAGCGCCATCATCCGGTTGCGGTATTCGAACGCGAACGCATCCAGCGACGCCCACTTACTCATTGAGGCCACAAACGGCCCCAGTTCGCGGTATTTCTCCTGCGAATGGGCCAGCATCAGTAACTTATAGCGGCTGTGGAAGGCAATCAGACGGTGACGGGTCAGACCGCTTTGCCACATCTGGTTAAACTCATGCAGCGCGCAGATACGGCCAATGAAATTTTCGCGTAGCGCTGGATCATGCAGGCGCCCGTCCTCCTCCAGCGGCAGCCACGGCATTTCACGCTGCAGAAATTCAGCAAAAATGCCGGTGCCGGCTTTGCGATTGTTATTGGTTTCTGGCTCGTAAACCCGCACCCGCTCCATGCCGCAGCTGGGAGATTTGGCGCACAGGATATAGCCTGACAGATGATGCAATGATTTTACGCGCCCGGCTGACCAGTTACGCATCTGGTCAGTCACCTCTTCCCCGCCATCTTTACTGAAGCACAGATGCAGTTCGTCATCGCCCTGGTCAACCAGGCGTAAGGCGGGACGTGGCGTAGGCAGACCGATCGCCATTTCAGGGCAAATCGGCTCGAAACGCACAAAAGGGGTGAGATCTTCGGTAGCAAAAGTAAGGCGCTTGTGTCCACCGTCAAATCTGACGCTTTCACCAAGCAAGCAGGCACTGATTCCCACCGGGATTTTTTCGCTCATACTTGTACAACCTCCGAAATCTTGTAGAGGTTTAAGTGTAGCGTAAAATGGTCAGGAAAACAGCGTGACCCGGTAGTTTTGTCGCGGGAACCTTAGAAAAAACGCAAAAAAAAGCCTGGTCAGGTGACCAGGCCGATTAAGCGGATGTCCGTCTTACCAGAAAGCGCCGCCGGCAGCCTCTGACTGTGCCAGCCATACCGGCTTCGCGCTGGTTTTGCACCACATCCGGTGCAGATAGCTGTAGAAGCGCGCGCGATCGTGACGGAACAGCATCACCGGTAACGCCACGAGGCCGAGAAGGACCACCAGCGTGCGACGCAAAATGATTTTGGAACGTGGATAAGCCTGATACATGGTTATCGCCTCCCGGTCAGTTAAAAGGTGTGAGTGTGATCTGTGTCTAAGATTACGCCTGATTGTGTAATTTTACTACTCATCTGACCACTTATTTGCCCGGAATTTTGCCGTTTAAGAATTAACCTGTAATAAAGTTACATAGATGTTATTTCACGGTTACTCACTGGTTTAAATCAGCCCGGCATAACCGGCACGGACGGCAGAAAAATTTATTGGTAAAGTAAGGCCTCACTGTTTACTCAAGGCAGGTTTGCGTGACCACGGTTTTAATCGTTGAAGATGAAAAAGAGATCCGCCGTTTTGTCCGGCTGGCGCTGGAAAATGAAGCACTGAAAGTCTTTGATGCCGATACGTTGCAACGCGGCTTGATTGAGGCCGCGACGCGTAAGCCCGATCTGGTCATCCTCGATTTAGGCCTGCCGGATGGCGATGGCACCGATTTTATCCGTGACCTGCGGCAGTGGAGCGCGATGCCGGTGATTGTACTGTCGGCACGCAGCGACGAGCAGGATAAAATCGCGGCACTGGACGCCGGAGCCGATGACTATCTGACCAAGCCGTTCGGCATTGGTGAACTGCTGGCACGTGTCCGGGTGGCGCTGCGGCGTCACAGCAGCCAGCAGCCCGATGCCCGCGTCAGTTTTGCGGATGTCAGTGTCGATTTTGCTGCGCGGCGGGTACAGCGTGACGGTGAGGAGATTCATCTCACCCCGATAGAGTTTCGCCTGTTAAGCATCCTGCTTAACAATGCCGGCAAAGTGCTGACCCAGCGCCAGTTGCTGAGCCAGGTATGGGGACCGAATGCGGTAGAGCACAGCCACTATCTGCGCATCTATATGGGACATCTGCGGCAGAAGCTGGAAGCGAACCCGACCCAGCCAGTACATCTGCTGACCGAAACCGGTATTGGCTACCGCTTTATGCCATAAAAAAAGGCGCCCGCGGCGCCTTTTTCATTGTCCGATAACTCAGGCGTTTTTCAGCACTTCGCTAACAATCTCAACCGCTTCTTTCTCAATCTGTGCGCGATGTTCCGCACCCAGGAAGCTTTCACAGTAGATTTTGTAGGCGTCTTCCGTGCCTGACGGACGGGCAGCGAACCAGCCGTTTTCCGTCATCACTTTCAGCCCACCAATCGACGCGCCATTACCTGGTGCGGCAGTCAGGCGCGCGGTGATCGGATCGCCTGCCAGCGTATCAGCGCTCACCATCTCAGGTGACAGCTTTGACAGCGCGGCTTTCTGCGCAGAAGTGGCCGAGGCCTGCAGACGGTTGTAGCTCGGCGCACCAAAGCGCTCAGCCAGTTCATCGTAGTGCTGCTGCGGGTTTTTACCGGTGACAGCGGTGATCTCTGCCGCCAGCAGGCACATAATGATGCCATCTTTGTCGGTTGACCATGGCGTACCATCGAAACGCAGGAATGAGGCACCGGCGCTCTCTTCGCCGCCGAAACCAAAGCTGCCGTCATACAGGCCATCAACGAACCATTTAAAGCCAACCGGGACTTCTACCAGCTTGCGGCCAATGTCGTTAACCACACGGTCGATCATTGCGCTGGAAACCAGCGTTTTGCCAACGGCAACCTCCTGGCCCCACTGTGGACGATGCTGGAACAGGTAGTTGATCGCCACTGCCAGATAGTGGTTAGGATTCATCAGACCCGCCGGGGTCACAATGCCGTGACGGTCATAATCGGGATCGTTACCGAACGCCAGATCGAACTTGTCACGGTAAGCCAGCAAGCCTGCCATCGCACACTCTGATGAGCAGTCCATACGGACTACGCCATCTTTATCCAGATGCATGAAGCGGAAAGTCTGATCGACCGCGTCATTCACCAGCGTCAGATCCAGCTTGTAGTGCTCGGCGATACGCTGCCAGTAAGCAATACCGGAGCCGCCCAGTGGATCAACGCCAATTTTCAGACCGGCTTTCTGGATCGCCGGGAAGTCGATGACCTGCGCCAGACCTTCAACGTAAGGCTGAATCAGATCTTTCTCGACCACATGACCACTGGCCAGTGCCTGATCGATCGGCAGACGTTTGACCTCTTTCAGGCCATCTTTGATCAGCTGATTGGCACGATCTTCAACCACTTTGGTGACGTTGGTATCAGCCGGTCCGCCGTTCGGTGGATTGTACTTGATGCCGCCATCTTCTGGTGGGTTGTGCGAAGGGGTAATCACGATGCCGTCGGCCAGTGCGCCACCCGCTTTGTTGTGCTCAAGAATGGCGTTAGAGATGGCAGGCGTTGGCGTATAGCCATTATCCTGCTGCACAATCACATCGACACCGTTCGCCGCCAGCACTTCCAGTACCGACAGAATCGCCGGTTCAGACAGTGCGTGCGTATCTTTACCCACGTAGCACGGACCGGTGATGCCGTTCTTTTTACGCTCTTCCGCAATCGCCTGAGCAATCGCCAGAATGTGCATCTCGTTGAAGCTTTGACGCCCTGCACTACCGCGATGGCCAGAGGTGCCAAACTTCACCGCATGTTCCGGGTTCGCCACATCGGGCTGCAGGACATAATATTGTGACGTTAATTGTGCAACGTTAATCAAATCGCTCTGCTGGGCGGGTTGCCCGGCACGGGGGTGATTGGCCATTGGCGCTTCTCCCTGACGCTTCAGTTTAAATGGTGCCGCAAACTTTCTCTGTCAGTTCC
>Ga0308167_1004271_pt1 | contig 10488 bp, 9 predicted proteins | sample PhyCR1_2_FD_202138 | JGI IMG/M metagenome (GOLD analysis project Ga0308167, IMG submission 202138) | Phyllosphere microbial communities from UC Gill Tract Community Farm, Albany, California, United States - DLSLRC.R1 | ecosystem: Host-associated > Plants > Phyllosphere > Unclassified | place... | reverse complement strand
GCAGCGACTACAGGTCGCGATCGCCTACAGGATTCGCAGCTCGGGTCGATAACCCGGTATTGCTGCCCTTATCTCAGAAGGTATTTATGTCATCCACCCACGCCCGCGCCGACTCGATGTCCTTGCTGCTGTTCACGTTGCGCAGCGGCAAGCTGATGGCGATTAATCTGTTGAAGGTCAGCGAAATCATTCCGTGCCCGCCGCTGACCAAAATGCCCGAGTCGCATCCCCATGTGAAAGGCATTGCGGTGCTGCGCGGGGCCTCGCTGTCGGTCATTGACCTGAGCCGCGCCATTGGCGAGCAACCGTTGCTCGATCCCGACGGCGGCTGCCTGATCGTGACCGATGTCAGTCGCTCCAAGCAGGGCTTGCACGTGCAAGCGGTGAGCAAAATCGTGCATTGCCTGAGCACCGATATCCGCCCGCCGCCCTACGGTTCAGGCAAACGCTCGTACATCACCGGCGTCACACAAGTGGACGGCGCGCTGGTGCAGGTGCTGGACATTGAGAAAGTCATTCATGGCATCACGCCCGCCCGGATTGAGCCGAACGCTGAAGCCCTCAGCCGTGAAGATGCGCAATTGCTGGGCAAGGCGCGAATTCTGGTGGTTGATGACAGCCAGGTGGCGCTGCAACAGTCGGTGATCACCCTGCGCAACCTCGGTCTGCATTGCCACACGGCCCGCAGCGCGAAAGAAGCCATTGAGCGCTTGCTGGAACTGCACGGCACGCCAGAGCAAATCAATGTGCTGGTGTCTGACATCGAAATGTCCGAGATGGACGGCTACGCCTTCACCCGCACCGTGCGCGAGACGCCAGATTTTGCGCATTTGTACGTGCTGCTGCACACCTCGCTCGACAGTGCGATGAACAGCGAAAAAGCCCGTCTGGCCGGGGCCAATGCGGTGCTGACCAAATTCTCCTCGCCGGAACTCACGCAATGTCTGATCCTTGCCGCCCGTACCGTGGCCGAGCAAGGCGTCTGAGTTCAATGAGTGACCACTGTTTGCTGCTGCGCAAAGACCTGCGCCAGCCTCTGACACCCGTGCCGTGCCCGCAGGGCATGCTGCTGAGCGCCCTCACCCCGGCGCTGCTGCCCCGCGTGCACGCCCTGCTGGAACAAGGCTACAGCGCAGGTCAGGGTGATCTGCAACCGCTGGAGCGCTGGCAGCACGACCTGCTGCATGACGCTGAATACGACCCGCAGCTGTGTTTTGTCAGCCTGCTCGACGGCCAGGTGGTCGGCGTGGCCCTGGCCTGGACCAGCGCTTACCTCAAGGACCTGGTGGTACACCCGCGCCTGCAAGGGCGGGGCTTGGGCGGCGCCCTGCTCAATCAGGTATTCAGTGCGTTCCAGCAGCGCGGTGAAGCCTGTGTCGACCTCAAGGTGATGGAACACAATCACCCCGCCCGCCAGCTTTACGCCAAATTCGGCATGCAACTCATCCGGCGCGAAGCGCTGTAAGCGCTAACGCCGGGTCTGCCAGAATTCTTGCGCCAATGAACGCAGGCTGACAGCCAGCTCCGCCACATCACCGGAACTGCGATGGCTGTGCTGCCCGGCAAGCACAGTGACATCCCCGGCACTGCGAATACCCGCGATGTTGCGATTGATGTCTTCGCTGACCACGCTTTGCTCTTCCACCGCCAAGGCGATTTGTACGCTCATCTGGGTGATTTTTTTCACCTGTTGAGTGATCTCGTCCAGTGCACTGCTGGCCAACTGCGCCTGGCTGACACTGTTTTCAGCATGCTGGCTGCTTTGCTGCATCACCTGCACGGCGGCCCGGGCGCCGTCTTGCAAGGTGAGGATCATCTGCTGGATTTCGTTGGTTGAGTGCTGCGTGCGCTGCGCCAGGCTGCGCACTTCGTCGGCCACCACGGCAAAACCACGCCCCTGATCGCCCGCCCGGGCGGCTTCAATCGCCGCATTCAGCGCCAGCAGATTGGTTTGCTCAGCGATGCTGCGAATGACCTCAAGCACCGATGAGATGTCGCTGCTGTGGCCTTCCAGGTGGTGGATGACCTCGGTTGCCCGAACCAGCTCGCCTGCCAGGTGCTGCACCGAACTGCGGCTCTGCATCACCAACTCATGCCCTTCACGGGTTTCGTTTTCGACCCGGTCAGCCGCTTGCGAGGCTTGCTGGGCATTGTTCGCGACTTGCGCCACGCTGGCGCTCATTTCATGAATCGCCGTGGCCACCTGATCAGTTTCATGTTGCTGACTAAGGGTGCTGGAGTGGCTGCTTTCGAGGTGCTGGACCAGCTCACTGGCATGCCCGGCCAGGCGTTGCGACGCATCACCGATACGTCCCACCATTGCGCCGGTCTGCGCTTCGAGCATCTGCAGGGCAAATGCGATCTGCCCCATCTCATCTCGCCGCCCGGTATAGATGTGCTGGCTTAGCGGGTTATGGCCGACGTCTTGGGCGCGGCGGGTCAAGGCGTTAAGTGGGCGCAGCAGCCAGGCAATCGCCACCGAGCTCAACAGGCTGCCGGTCAACCAAATGACCACGCCGGCCTGCCAGTCGATAGACGGCAGCAAAACAGTGCCCAACGTCGTCGCCCCGGCAAACACGGCGCTGACAAACAGCGCCAGCTTGCCCGCCAGCCTGACCCGCGGCAGACGCTGCCATAGCGGCGTGCGCCCCGAGCGCAATTCGGCGTAATCGGCCTCAGCCAGTTGTACACACTCGGGGCTTGGGCAGGTACGCACCGATTGATACTCAACGATTTCGCCGTTTTTCATCACCGGCGTGACATAAGCGCTGACCCAATAATGGTCACCATTTTTGCAGCGGTTTTTCACCATGCCCATCCATGAGCGCCCGGCCTTGAGGGTCTGCCACATGTGGCTGAAGGCTGCAGACGGCATATCGGGGTGGCGCAGCAGGCTATGCGGGTTGCCGAGCAACTCGCTCAGCGAATAACCGCTGACCTTGATGAAGTCATCGTTGGCGTAGGTGATGGCACTGTTCAAGTCAGTGGTAGAAAGAATGTTGGCGTCGGGTGCGAAATCAACAGCTCGGCCGGTAATCGGTAGATTGATTTTCATGACAGCACGCTCAGTTATTAGGGAGTAAGAGTCGGCGGGGCGTCGACTTTATGCTCCCCAATTAACCAAATACTGATCTAGCGCATATCAAAAGGCATTAAGACAGCCTATCCGACCAATAGTGGCACAAAGCCACGTTTTGTATCATCAATCAGCGTTTGCCCATGGAGCGACGGGTACCGGGAGGGGCTGCGCCAGGGGTTTTGGTGTGGCCGTGGCCTTCACCTTTTTTGTAATGGGTCTGGCCTTTGGAATTGGCTTTGTTCTTGGCAAATTCAGCAGGCTTGAACGGAAACGTGAACGCAGGGATCACCGGCTTTTGCGCGGCATCCACAGTTGCTTCGTTTTCAGTGGGTTCGGCGCTCACGGCATCAGGAGCAGCCGGTTGTGCAGGAGTTGTCATGAAAGCTCCGGAGTACGGGGGAGTGATCGGCCAGTTGGCGCAAGACGCGCAGTATACCTGCCCGATCAACCCGCCGAGCAGTCACCGGTAGGAAATAGTCAGCACGCCGCGCTTGCTGGCCAAGACGTTTTCACTGGCTAGTGGCTCGTTTTTAAGCGCTTCAAAGGCCGTGGAAAAGAGCGGCTCAGTGCCATCGGCGCTACGGGCAGCCATGTTAACGGCGATGACAACACCGGGCTCGACCTCAATCAACTTTATGGATTTACTCACGCTAGCCGCGCTGGCCATGGAGAGCTCGTAGGTCGACTCCACGATAGAGCCCTCGAAGTGGATCACCCCGCTAGAGGTTGGCTGAGCATACCCCTCGTTAGAAATCAGGAAAATTGTGCAAGCAGTAAAGCCTAGCGCCAGATTCTTCATCATTCCGCCCCTCTAAATAGGCGCGCAGTGCGCACCCTCTAAAGGAGTATCGACGCTGTTGAATTTTTATTTAGGCTTATCACACTATTTTTATGTTCCTGTCCGTAATGTCAGTTTGCAGTCACTCTGCTGACCGGATTCAACCGCTATAACCCTGACTCTCCCCTTTCCACGCACACGGCCTGGCATGCGCATTCAAATTAAACAAATAGTCCTCGGCACGCTGGTGATTGTTCTGCTCGGCGTAGGCCTCTGGCTGCTCAAACGCCCGGCCTCGCACACCGCTGTCGCGGCTACCGCCGTGCCGGTGCGGGTCATTCAAGTAGTGCAGCAAGACGTGCCGCGCACGGTCAGCGGGATTGGCGCCGTGCTGTCGCTCCACAGTGTGGTCATTCGCCCACAGATTGACGGCATCCTCACCCAGTTGCTGGTCAAAGAAGGGCAAACGGTCCAGGCCGGTGATTTACTGGCAACCCTGGATGACCGCTCAATCAAGGCCAGCCTGGACCAGGCCAAAGCCCAACTGCAGCAAAATCAGGCGCAGTTGCAAGGCGCGCTGATCGACCTCAAGCGCTACCAGTTGTTGAGCGTCGACAACGGCGTGTCCAAGCAAACCCTCGACCAGCAACAGGCGCTGGTCAATCAGCTCAAAGCCACGGCAGTAGGCAATCAGGCGGCAATTGAAGCGGCGCAGGTGCAACTGTCGTATACGCAAATTCACTCGCCGGTCACTGGCCGCGTGGGGATCCGCGCCGTGGACCCGGGCAACTTCCTGCGGGTGAGCAATACCCAGGGATTATTTTCCGTGACCCAACTCGATCCGATTGCCGTCGAGTTTTCCCTGCCCCAACAGTTATTGCCCACCTTGCATGAACTGCTCAACGCCAAGGATCCGGCCCTGGTCAAAGCCTTTATTGGCAACGCGGACCACAGCGGCACGCCGTTGGGCGAAGGCCGCTTGAGCCTGATCGACAATCAGGTGTCTGCCACCACCGGCACCATCAAGGTCAAGGCGCAGTTCGATAACCCCACCCATGCGCTCTGGCCGGGGCAACTGGTGAATGTCGAGATTCAAACCGGGCTTGATCAAAATGCTCTGGTTGTCCCCCCGCCCGTTGTACAACGCGGGCTGGACACGTATTTCGTGTACCGGGTCAACGGCGACCAGGTCGAAACTGTGCCCGTGCAGGTCCTCTATCAGGACACGGCGTTGAACATCGTCAGCGGCGTCAAACCGGGCGATACGCTGGTCAGCGACGGCCAGTCGCGGCTCAAACCCGGATCAAAAATCGAAACCCTGAGCGAGCCCGCCCTGGCTAACACCGAACACGCCCAGCCGGTGCAACCATGACCCGCAGCCGCTCACTCTCGGCCTGGTGCGTCGATCACCCGATTGCCACGGTGCTGCTGACCTTTGCGTTAGTGCTGTTGGGCCTGATTGCCTTTCCACGCTTACCCGTTGCGCCGCTGCCCGAGGCGGAGTTCCCGACCATACAAGTGTCGGCGCAACTGCCCGGTGCCAGCCCGGACACCATGGCCTCATCGGTCGCAACGCCCTTGGAGGTGCAGTTCAGCGCCATCCCCGGCGTAACCCAAATGACCTCCAGCAGTGCACTGGGGTCAACCACCCTGACCCTGCAATTTACCCTCGATAAAAGCATCGATACCGCCGCCCAGGAAGTCCAGGCGGCGATCAACACCGCGTCCGGCAAGTTGCCCAAAGACATGCCCACGCTGCCCACTTGGCGCAAGGTCAACCCCGCGGACAGCCCGGTGCTGATCCTCAGTATCAGTTCGTTGCAAATGCCCGGCACTGAACTCAGCGATTACGTCGAAACTCTGCTCGCCCGGCAAATCAGCCAGATCGACGGCGTGGGGCAGATCAACATCACCGGCCAGCAACGCCCGGCGATCCGGGTCCAGGCCAGCGCTGACAAATTGGCCGCCATCGGCTTGACCCTCGCCGATATCCGTCTGGCGTTGCAGCAAACCAGCCTCAATCTGGCCAAGGGCGCGCTGTACGGTCCGTCGAGCATCTCGACCCTGGCGACCAACGACCAACTGTTCGATGCCGACGAGTACGGCCAGTTGATCGTGTCATACAAAGACGGCGCCCCGGTGCAGTTGCGCGACGTGGCGCGGGTCATCAACGGCTCCGAGAATGATTATGTGCAAGCCTGGTCGGGCCACCGGCCGGGGGTCAACCTGGTGATTTCGCGCCAGCCGGGGGCCAATATTGTGGAAACCGTCGACCGCATCCAGGCTGCACTGCCCGGTCTGCAAGCCATGCTCCCGGCCTCGGTCGAGGTCACAGTGCTGAGCGACCGCACCCAGACCATCCGCGCCTCGTTGCATGAAGTGGAAATCACCCTGCTGATCGCGGTGCTGCTGGTGGTCGCGGTCATGGCGCTGTTCCTGCGCCAATGGTCTGCCACGTTGATTGTGTCTGCCGTGCTGGGGGTGTCGCTGATTGCCAGCTTTGCCTTGATGTACGTGCTCGGGTTCAGCCTGAACAACCTGACGCTGGTGGCGATTGTGGTGGCCGTAGGCTTTGTGGTCGACGATGCGATTGTGGTGGTAGAGAACATCCACCGCCATCTCGAAGCAGGCGAAAGCATGCGCGATGCGGCGATCAAGGGCTCCAGCGAGATTGGTTTCACCGTGGTATCGATCAGCTTCTCTCTGGTGGCGGCGTTTATTCCGTTGCTGTTTATGGGCGGTGTAGTCGGGCGACTGTTTAAAGAGTTCGCCCTGACCGCCACCTCAACTATCGTTATTTCCGTGCTGGTGTCACTGACCCTCGCCCCCACCCTTGCCGCGCTGTTTATGCGCGCGCCGGTGCACCACGCCGACGCCAAACCCGGCTTTGGCGAGCGGTTGCTGGCCCTGTATGACGCCGGCCTGAAACGCGCACTGGCCCACCAGCGGCTGATGCTGGGCGTGTTTGGCGTGACGTTGGCGATGGCCATTGCCGGCTATGTGCTGATCCCCAAGGGCTTCTTCCCGGTGCAAGACACCGGCTTTGTGCTGGGCACCAGCGAAGCCGCCTCGGATATCTCGTTTTCGGACATGACCCAGAAGCATTTGGCGCTGGCCAGGATCGTCGGCGCCGACCCAGCGGTGCAGGCGTTTTCGCACTCAGTGGGCGTGACCGGCAGCAACCAGACCATCGCCAACGGGCGCTTCTGGATTGCCCTCAAAGACCGCGGCGAGCGCGATGTGTCGGCTAGCGAATTTATCGACCGTATCCGCCCGCAACTGGCCAAGGTGCCGGGCATCGTGTTGTACCTGCGCGCCGGGCAAGACATCAACCTCAGCTCCGGGCCAAGCCGCAGCCAGTACCAGTACGTGCTCAAAAGCAACGACGGGCCGACGCTCAATACCTGGACTCAGCGCCTGACCGAAAAACTGCGCACCCTCCCGGCCTTTCGCGACCTGTCCAATGACCTGCAACTGGGCGGCAGCATTACCCACATCAGCATCGACCGCAAAGCCGCCGCGCGCTTCGGCCTAACCGCCACCGATGTCGACGAAGCCCTCTACGACGCGTTTGGTCAACGCCAGATCAATGAGTTCCAGACGGAAACCAACCAGTACAACGTGATCCTGGAAGTCGACAGCAAGCAGCGTGGCAAGGCCGAAAGCCTCAACTACTTCTACCTGCGCTCGCCCTTGACCGGCGAAATGGTCCCGCTTTCGGCGGTGGCCAAGGTCGATGCACCCACCAGCGGCCCGCTGTCGATCAGCCATGACGGCATGTTCCCGGCCGCCAACCTGTCCTTCAACCTCGCCCCCGGCGTGGCCTTGGGTGACGCAGTGCTGATGCTCAATCAGGCGAAAAATGAGATTGGCATGCCAAGCACCATCAGCGGCAATTTCCAGGGCGCTGCGCAAGCCTTCCAAAGCTCACTGGCCAGCCAGCCGTGGCTAATTCTCGCGGCGCTGGTGGCGGTGTACATCATTCTGGGGGTGCTGTACGAAAGCTTCGTGCACCCGCTGACGATCATCTCGACGCTGCCCTCGGCAGGGCTGGGCGCGCTGTTGATGCTGTGGATATGTGGCCAGGACTTTTCGATCATGGCGTTGATCGGGCTGGTGCTGCTGATCGGGATCGTCAAGAAAAACGGCATTCTGATGATCGACTTTGCCCTTGATGCCCAGCGCACCCGTGGGCTAAGCCCTGAAGAGGCAATCTATGAAGCCTGCCTGACGCGTTTCCGGCCGATCATCATGACCACCCTCGCCGCCCTGCTGGGCGCCTTGCCGCTGATGCTCGGCTACGGCACCGGCGCTGAGTTGCGCCAGCCACTGGGGATTGCCGTGGTCGGCGGTTTGCTGGTGAGTCAGGCGCTGACGTTGTTTACCACGCCCGTCATATACTTGTGGCTCGAACGGATGTTCCATCGATCCCAACACGCCCGCTCACTGGCGACGGATCACTGAGGCAGGTTATGCGCGTTCTAATTATTGAAGACGAAGAAAAAACCGCTGACTACCTGCATCGCGGGCTGACAGAGCAAGGCTACACGGTGGATGTCGCACGCGATGGCGTCGAGGGTTTGCACCTGGCGCTGGAAAGCGATTACGCGGTGATTGTGCTCGATGTGATGCTCCCCGAACTCGACGGCTTTGGCGTGTTACGCGCTTTACGTGCGCGCAAGCAAACACCGGTGATCATGCTGACCGCGCGCGAGCGGGTTGAAGACCGGGTGCGCGGCCTGCGCGAAGGCGCTGATGATTATCTGGGCAAGCCATTTTCGTTTCTGGAACTGGTCGCCCGGCTGCAAGCCTTGACCCGACGCAGCGGCGGCCATGAACCAGTGCAGGTGACGGTCGATGACCTGTGGATCGACCTGATCAGCCGTAAGGCCAGCCGCGCTGGAAGCCGTCTGGACCTGACGGCCAAAGAGTTTGCGCTGCTCAGCGTGCTGGCCCGGCGCCAGGGTGAGATCCTCTCTAAAACGGCGATTGCCGAGATGGTCTGGGACATCAACTTCGACAGCGACGCCAACGTCGTCGAAGTCGCAATCAAGCGCCTGCGGGCCAAGCTGGACGGGCCTTTCGAGCACAAGTTGCTGCACACCATTCGCGGCATGGGTTATGTGCTGGAGCGTCGCAGTGTTTAACCGCCTGAACTCCATCGCGATGCGCCTGAGCGTATTGTTCACGCTGGTGGCCTTGCTGGTGTTTGTGTTGATTGGCGGGGCGCTGTACCAGCAAGTCGACAAGGGCATCAGCATGCTGCCCGAAGCCGAACTGGATGCACGGTTCAGCGTACTGGAGTCGTCGATCAATCGCTTCGGTAACCCCGATCACTGGGCCAAGATCACCTCCAAATTCACCTTGCTCAGCGAAGAAGATAAACGCATCCGCTTTTGGGCCATCAGTAATGACCCCAATTACGAATATGGCTCGCCTGACGCGCAAATACGCGCGTTCGCCCAAGGCCCGACGGGCGTGCGCGACCTGCAATTGCCCGGCGAGGCGTACCCGTTCAAGGTGTTGATCAGCCAGATCCCGGCCAAGGAACAACGCCCGGCGCTGCGATTTCTGATCGGCATCGATACCGAGACCTTTCGCCAAACCCAGCACCACCTGCTGATGGCACTCATCAGCCTGGCGATCATTGGCGTATTGCTGGCGTCTGCCTTGGGTTATTGGGTGGCGCGCATCGGGCTGAAGCCGCTGATCACACTGTCTGACAAAGCCCAGAAACTTGAGCCGCCGCGTTTGTCCGGGCGCTTGCACCTGTCGCCGCTTCCGCCTGAACTGGATCACTTGGTCAATGGCTTCAACTCAACCCTGGACCGGGTTGAACAGGCGTATACCCGTCTTGAGTCGTTCAATGCCGACGTGGCCCATGAACTACGTTCACCGCTGACTAACCTGGGCGGTCGGCGGAGCATTACTTTGAAGTGCTGCAATCCAACCTCGAAGAACTGGAGCGTCTGCGCAGCATCATCAATGACATGTTGTTTTTGGCCAGTGCCGACCAAGGCAGCAAAGCCAGCAAACTGACCCGCGCCTCGCTGGCGGATGAAGTGGCCACCACGCTGGACTATCTGGAGTTCATTCTCGAAGACGCCCACGTTGCGGTACGGGTCAGCGGCGATGCCCAGGTCAACATCGAAAAAGCCCATCTGCGCCGGGCGCTGATCAACTTGCTGAGCAACGCGGTGCAGCACACTGCGCCTGGGCAGCAGATTGATGTGCTAATCGAGCAAACAGCGCATCAGGCAAGCATCAGTATCAGCAATCCGGGCGAACCGATTGCCGACGAGCATTTACCGCGCCTGTTCGAGCGCTTCTACCGCGTGGACGCGTCACGCCACAACAGCGTTGCCAACCACGGCCTTGGCCTGGCCATCGTCAAAGCCATCGCGCAGATGCATGGCGGCGAAGTGTTTGTGCACACTGGTGAGGGGCGCAATACCTTTGGACTGCATTTGCCAACATGATGAAACTTAAAATATGCGTTGTCCGGATGACTGAACGTTTCGGCACAGTCAAATAAGGAAGTTTTCCAGCGGCTATTATTTATCAGTGCTAAAACAATGACTTAGACATTCACTTAACGTTTCCCATGCTTTTAGTGCGGGTGCCGCCGTAT
>Ga0308167_1004270_pt1 | contig 10490 bp, 7 predicted proteins | sample PhyCR1_2_FD_202138 | JGI IMG/M metagenome (GOLD analysis project Ga0308167, IMG submission 202138) | Phyllosphere microbial communities from UC Gill Tract Community Farm, Albany, California, United States - DLSLRC.R1 | ecosystem: Host-associated > Plants > Phyllosphere > Unclassified | place... | reverse complement strand
ACCATCTCCATATCCGGATGGCTATTGATGATTTCCGTCATCAGTTGCCGCATCAGCGCAGAGTCATCTACGCACATCACGGTGATTTTGCTCATCATCTTTCCTTCGTCAGTCCATAGACGGTTTGCCCACGCAGCCAGAACTCTTTACTGATCTGACTGAAATTCTCTGAGTGACCGGCAAACAGAATGCCGCCCGGCTTCAGCAAGGGAACAAACCGACGCAGAATTTTCTCCTGCGTCTCTTTATCGAAATAGATCATCACATTGCGGCAGAAAATGGCGTCAAACTGGCCAGGCAGCGCCCAGTCATTGGCCAGCAGATTAAGCTGGGCATAACTGACCATGCTGGCCAGTTCAGAACGTACCCGCACCATGCCAGCATGTGGACCGGTGCCGCGCAGGAAAAAGCGTTGCAGTTGCGCCGGTGACAGCGTACGCAGCTCTTCCTGGCGGTAAACGCCCGCCACCGCTTTTTCCAGTACCTGGGTGTCGATGTCGCTGGCGTGAACCTGGAACTTACCCGGTCCGGTCCCCAGCGTTTCGGCCAGCGTCATGGCAATCGAGTAAGGCTCTTCACCGGTAGACGCGGCAGTACTCCAGACGCTGAAATTGCCCTGACGTTTACGCGCATGCTCCGCGAGGATCGGAAAGTGGTGCGCCTCGCGGAAAAACGCGGTCAGGTTGGTGGTGAGCGCATTGATAAACGCTTGCCATTCCGCACTGTTTGGATCGTGTTCCAGCAGCGCCAGGTAACGACCGAAATCATCAATATTCAGCGTGCGCAGACGACGTACCAGACGGTTGTAAACCATTTCGCGCTTGTGATCGGCCAGCACGATACCGGCACGTTGATAGATCAGCTGGCTGATACGCCGGAAATGCGTATCCGAGAGCGGTAAGCGCTGGACCATTTGCGACAGCAGCGTTGTCGTCTCATTTTGCTCGAACGTCGATTTTTTCATTTCTGCACCTGGCCTGAACTAAAACACATTAACTTTCTGCTGCGATGCCCGACCGCCAGACTGCGGTCGGGCCTTCCAGGCGATTAAAAGGTTTCCCAGTTGTCGTCGCTGCGTGACGCAGACTGACGGGCAACGGTTAACGGCGCATCCAGCTGAAGGGTTTTTGTCGCCGTTGTCTTGTTAACGGCCTGGGCGACAAATTCTTTACCAATATTGAACACTGAGACCGCTTGTTTTAAATGGCTGGCCTGATCTTCCAGCGCGGCAGCGGCGGCAGCGGACTCTTCCACCAGCGAGGCGTTCTGTTGGGTAACGCGATCCATCTCGGTCACCGCCAGACCGACCTGATCAATGCCACGGCTCTGCTCATCCGACGCTGAAGCGATTTCGCCCATAATGTCGGTGACGCGCGTGACCGCACTAACAATGTTGCTCATGGTGTCACCTGCGCTCTCTACCAGCACCGAGCCGGTATTGACGCGGCTGACCGAGTCTTCAATCAGACCTTTGATCTCTTTGGCCGCCTGGGCGCTGCGCTGTGCCAGGCTGCGCACTTCACCCGCCACCACCGCAAATCCGCGGCCCTGTTCACCGGCACGGGCAGCTTCCACCGCGGCGTTCAGCGCCAGGATATTGGTCTGGAAGGCGATGCCATCAATGACGCTGGTGATATCGGCAATCTTCTTCGAGCTGCCAGCAATCTCTTTCATGGTGGTCACGACGCCATCCACCACTTTGCCGCCCTGCTGCGCGGTTTCAGAGGCGTTGAGCGCCAGCTTGGAGGCCTGACGGGCGTTCTCAGCGTTCTGCTTCACGGTGGCGGTCAGCTGCTCCATACTGGCAGCGGTCTGCTCCAGTGAGGCGGCCTGCTGTTCGGTTCGTGAGGAGAGGTCGTTGTTACCGATAGCGATTTCGCTGGCGCCGGTATAGATCGCGTCCGATCCGTCGCGCACGCTACGAACGGTGCGCGCCAGCTCCTGCTGCATGTTCTGCAATGAAGCCAGCAACTCGCCGATTTCGTTACGCACCGAGAGATCGATGGGCTGGGTCAGGTCGCCGCGCGCAATATGCTGGATATGCTCGATGCTCTGACGCAGCGGGCGGATCAGCACACGGCGCATCACGTTCCACACCAGAATAATCATCAGCAGTGTCACGGCCAGCGTCGCGACCACGATGGTGATGGAGCGGCTATAAGCCTTTTCATTGGCATCCACACCCTGCTTCGCCAGCACCTGGTTGTATTCCAGCCAGGCGTTGTAATCTTTCTGGAATTTTTCCTGATAGCTCTGTGTTGGCTGGTCAACAAAGCCTTTAAAGTTGCCGCTGTTTAAGAACACCATCAGTTCGGCCAGCGCGTCGTGATAGGCCTGATAATTTGCCTGCAGCGTTTTGACGTTGTCGGCATTTTTGCCTTTTTCTGACAGGTTAGCGTTGAAGGTTTGATAGCCCAGCTCAGCCTGTTTCAGCTCCTCACCCGCCAGAGCCACCAGATCTTTCACCGTGGCGCCCGATCCGGACATCTGTGCATCCTGCAGAAAACGAATACCGGCGCGGTTAAGGGTGTTGCGCGCCTGAACCAGCGAAACCCATGAGGTGCCCATCGCCTGTTGCAGCGTATTCAGCCGCTGGTTATAGGCAAAATTCTCTTTATCTGAACTGACGGTTTTGAAAAACATTCCGCCGGAAAACAGCTGCAGCAGCGCAAACAGCGCCAGCACGCACAGCAGACCGGTAACAACACGTACACGACTAAACATACACACCTCATTGGTTAGCGATTCGCTTCTGTTTATCGGCGCATCTGAAGGGAACTTTATGCATGGCGGCGGCTTTACCGCTGCCGCCATGAAGAGAGGAGAGAAAATCAGGCGCGGGTAACCTTGAAAACGGAGACGGCCTGGGTCAGGACGCTGGCCTGCTGCTCCAGGGCGGCAGCGGCGGCGGCGGATTGCTCCACCAGCGAGGCGTTCTGCTGGGTGACGCGATCCATCTCAGTGACCGCCTGACCGACCTGCTCGATGCCACGGCTCTGTTCATCGGAGGCTGAGGCGATCTCCCCCATGATGTCGGTCACGCGGGTGACCGCGCCAACGATGTCGTTCATGGTGCTGCCCGCGCTTTCGACCTGCAGCGAACCGCTGTTAACGCGCGCCACCGAATCCTCGATCAACCCTTTGATCTCTTTCGCTGCCTGGGCGCTGCGCTGCGCCAGGTTGCGCACTTCACCGGCCACCACCGCAAAACCGCGGCCCTGCTCACCGGCCCGCGCCGCTTCCACCGCGGCGTTGAGCGCCAGGATGTTGGTCTGGAAGGCGATGCCATCAATGACGCTGATAATGTCGGCAATCTTCTTCGAACTGCCGGCGATCTCTTTCATGGTGCTGACCACGCCGTCCACCACTTTGCCGCCCTGCTGCGCGGTTTCTGATGCCGTCAGCGCCAGCTGCGACGCCTGACGCGCATTGTCTGCGTTCTGCTTAACGGTGGCAGTCAGCTGCTCCATACTGGCAGCGGTCTGCTCCAGCGAGGCGGCCTGCTCTTCGGTACGGGCGGAGAGGTCGTTATTGCCAGCGGCAATCTCGCTGGCACCGGTAAAGATGGCGTCAGAGCCGTCACGCACGTTGCTGACGGTCATCACCAGCGACTGCTGCATTTCCTGAATGCCGGTCGCCAGCTGGCTCATTTCATTGCGCCCTTCCACGTGGATCGGCTGGGTCAGATCGCCAGAGGCGATAGAGCGGATATGTGCCAGCAGCTGTTGCAGCGGCTGAATTAACACCTGCCGCAGGCCGAACCAGCAGGCGACAATCACCCCCAGTACCGACACGGCAATTACCCCCAGCAGCCACATCATCTGGGTAAAGGCCTGCTGGTTTTGGGCGATGCCCTGCTCAGACAGCGCGGTCTGCCGGGCGCGCCACTCACCATAGCTGGCCTGCATCGCCACCTGTTTCTGTTCGATATTCTGTTTAAACATCCCTTCCAGATCGCGCGCCTGCAGACTTTTCACCATCGCTTTCAGGCCGTTGTCGTAGCTGGCGTAATCCGCTTCCAGCCGGTCGCGCAGCGTCACATCAAGACCTGCCGTAGAAGGCAGGTTGTAGTAGATCCGGAAGTGACGCTCGGCCTCGGCTAATTGTCCGTTGGCTTTGTTCATCAGGTCATCAAGCTGGCCGCCGTTTATCTGCGAGGCCATGCTGGTCTGCAACCGCAGCATGGCGCGATTCAGAGTGGTGCGACTGTTGTTCAGCGCAATATAGGCGTCGGTCATCGCCGTGACGTTGCGATTGGAAACTTGCGACAGCGCAAAAGCCGCTTTGTCTTTATTCAGCGCCGACCAGAACAGGCTACCGGACAGCAGCTGGAGCGCGCCAAAGATCACCAGTACTGCGATTAAACTGGTGACCACTTTTATTTTTTTTAACATCTTGTTCCCCTGCAGGTTGATTAAGGTGCAGCGGCTATATCGGCGCTCTGGCGCGATGTGTTAACGGTTTCAGCCACTTTTCAGCCTCAATCAGCTTTTGTAATTATTGATATCGATATCGGGAGGCGGGTTTGGCTTTAGTCAGGCTGGAGGGGTCATGCGCAGGCGCACGCCCCGGCTGGATGCAGACGGGGCGTGCGATCGATCAGAAGGTTTCCCAGTGGGTATCGCTGACCGGCGCGGTCAGCGCTTTACGCGGTGCCAGAGCGGTCACCGGCGCGGCAATCGGCAGATGCTTCGTCAGCGTCTGTCCGCCAGCCGCGCGCTGGATCTTAAATACCGCCACTGACTGGCTCAGGCGGCTGGCCTGATCTTCCAGTGAGGCTGCAGCCGCCGCTGACTCTTCCACCAGCGAGGCGTTCTGCTGAGTCACCCGATCCATCTCGGTGACAGCCTGACCCACCTGGTCAATACCGCGACTCTGCTCATCCGACGCCGAGGCGATCTCGCCCATGATGTCGGTGACGCGGGTCACCGCACTGACGATATCGCTCATGGTTTCACCGGCGGTACCCACCAGCTGTGAGCCGGCGTTAACGCGGTTAACCGACTCTTCAATCAGTCCCTTGATCTCTTTGGCGGCCTGGGCGCTGCGCTGGGCCAGATTGCGTACTTCACCTGCCACCACCGCAAAACCGCGACCCTGTTCACCGGCCCGCGCCGCTTCCACCGCGGCGTTAAGCGCCAGGATGTTGGTCTGGAAAGCGATGCCGTCAATCACGCTGGTGATATCAGCAATTTTCTTCGAGCTACCCGCGATGTCGCGCATGGTTTTGACCACGCCATCCACCACATTGCCGCCCTTCTGCGCGGTTTCTGACGCGGTCAGCGCCAGTTGCGATGCCTGACGCGCATTGTCTGCGTTTTGCTTCACCGTGGCGGTCAGCTGCTCCATGCTGGCGGCGGTCTGTTCCAGTGATGCAGCCTGCTGTTCAGTACGAGCAGAGAGATCATTGTTGCCGGCAGAGATTTCGCTGGCACCGGTAAAAATGGCATCGGACCCTTCGCGCACATGACTCACCGTACGCACCAGGGACTGCTGCATATCATGCAGACTGGCCGCCAGCTGGCTCATCTCATTACGGCCTTCAACTACGATCGGCTGGGTTAAATCGCCCTGCGCGATGTGCTGAATATGGGTGATGTTGCTGTTCAGCGGGGTAATCAGCACTTTACGCAGACCAAACCAGCAGAGAATAATCACCGCGGCCACGATGGCCATCAGGGTGCAGAGTATCCACACCATCCGGCTGTAGGCGGCGCTGTTCTCTTCAACGCCGAGCGTGGTCAGTCGGTTCTGATCGGTACGCCAGTCAGTATAGAGCTTCAGAAATGCACTCTGGCTGGGCGCCACCGGGGCTTTTGCGGCCGCCGCCAGATCGTTCGCCTGCAGCGCAGTCTGCAGATCATTCAGCGCCGTAGCATAGGCGCTGTAGCGCTGATCCAGCTGAGCATTCAGCTGCAGATTTTGCCCTGGGGTATCGGGCGTCTCCTTGAAGACTTTGTAATAACCGGCGGCCGCCTGCTGAAAGGCTTTGCTGTCGTCAAACAGTCCGGCAACGTCCGCTTCTTTGCCCTCCAGTTTACTGGTGGCAAAACGCAGCTGAATGCGGGTCAGTAATACCCGGCTCTGGTTAAGACTCAAATAGGCATCATTGAGTGCCTGGGTGTTCTGCATCGCCAGCTGCGAAACGGCAAAACTTTGTTTGTCGTGGCGGAGGGCGGAATAAAAAACGGAGCCGGAAAAGGCCTGTAATAGCCCAAACATCAGCAATACCAGCAACAGGCTGGTGACAACGCGGATTTTCGTTAACATGATTAACCCTGAAAAATGTAAGTGATAAAGCAGCACGGTGATTATCGGCAGGCGACAGTGGGAAATTAGGTCAGGCAGGATTTTTATTTATTTAAAATCAAGAGATTATCCAATAGCAAAACTGTCACAGGCCGGACCTAACCAGCCTGTGACGGTGGGATTACGCGCTACGCAGGTTATCCACCAGCGCCATTTCGTCGCTGCTGAGCAGCTTCTCAATATCGACCAGAATTAACATACGCTCACCCAGCGCACCGAGACCGGTCAGGTACTCGGTCGACATGGTGACGGCGAATTCCGGTGAAGGACGGATCTGATCCTGGGTCAGCGACAGCACATCAGAGACGCCATCCACCACGATACCGACCACGCGATTCTCCAGATTCAGCACGATCACCACGGTGTTGTCGTTGTATTCAACATCGGGCTGGGAGAACTTCACCCGCAGATCGATAATCGGCACGATCACGCCACGCAGGTTGGTGACACCGCGAATAAATTCAGGGGTATTTGCGATACGCGTTACCTGATCGTAACCGCGAATTTCCTGAACTTTCAGGATATCGATGCCGTACTCTTCATCGCCCAGCGTGAAGACCAGAAACTCCTGGCCTACAGTTTCGCCAGCGATTTTTGTCACGGTTGCCATTCCATTCATGTTATTTACCCTTTCGTTATCAATCAGGCGGCAGCGCCAGCCACACGTTTTTCACGGTTCAGTGATTGCAGTGCTGAAACATCGACAATCAGCGCCACGCTACCATCGCCAAGAATGGTGGCGGCGGAGATGCCCGGCACTTTGCGATAGTTACTTTCCAGGTTCTTCACCACCACCTGATGCTGACCAATCAGCTGATCGACCAGCAGCGCGTAACGCTTGCCCGCGCTTTGCAGAATGACGACGATGCCCTGAGTAGCCTCGGTTTTCGCCCCCTGCACGTCAAACACGTTCCACAGCTCGACCAGCGGCAGATATTCACCGCGCACTTCCAGTACGCACTCGCCACCGGCCAGCGGTTTCAGCTCTTCGGCACGCGGCTGCAGCGATTCCATGACCGCATTGAGCGGCAGAATAAAGACTTCATCCGCCACGCGGACTGACATGCCGTCGAGAATCGCCAGCGTCAGTGGCAGCAGGATACGGATGGTGGTGCCTTTGCCCTGCTTAGAGGCGATTTCGACGTGACCGCCCATCTCCTGGATGTTTCGTTTCACCACATCCATGCCGACACCGCGGCCTGATACGTCCGTTACCTGCTCGGCCGTTGAGAAGCCCGGTGCGAAGATCAGCATCCCGACCTCTTCGTCGCTCATGCTTTCGCTGACCGGCAGACCGGATGAGAGCGCTTTCGCCAGAATACGTTCACGGTTCAGACCGGCGCCATCATCAGAAACTTCGATACAGATGTTACCGCCCTGATGTTCCGCCGACAGCGTCAGGTTACCGGTTGCCACTTTGCCGGCCGCCAGACGTTTATCTGGCGATTCGATACCGTGGTCGAGACTGTTACGCACCAGGTGCGTTAACGGATCGATGATGCGTTCAATCAGGCTCTTATCGAGTTCGGTTGAGCTGCCGAGCAGCGTCAGCTCCACTTCTTTGCCGAGCTTACTCGCCAGGTCACGTACCAGACGCGGGAAGCGGCTGAAGACATATTCCATTGGCATCATACGAATCGACATCACCGATTCCTGCAGATCGCGGGCATTACGCTCTAGCTGACCCATGCTGTTGAGCAGGTCACCGTGCGCCACCGGATCGAGTTCACCGGAACGCTGCGCCAGCATCGACTGGGTAATCACCAGCTCGCCGACCAGGTTAATCAGCTGATCGACCTTCTCAACCGCCACGCGAATGCTGGTGGATTCGTTCGATTTAGCAGGTGCCGCAGCGCGTTTGCTTTCGCGTTTCACCGCAGCCACCGGTAGTTCGGTAACGCTGGCGGTCTGCACTTCAGCGACGACCGGCTCAACTGGCGCTGGCGCTGGTGCGCTCTCGTCCGCCTGCGGGAAGCGAATCTGCGCTTCATCAATCACAAAGCAAAGCACCGCAACGATGTCATCTTTACCGACGCCATCAATGCAGACGTCCAGCGTATTGCTGCCCTTCTGCACATGGGTCAGGGTGCCGAGATTGCTCATCTCTTCCAGCATCAGATCGACTTCTTTCTCTTTCAGATCGATCAGTTGTACTCGCAGAGCACTGCTGGCCGGTGCTGCGCTGGCGGCGGCCGCGATGCTGACCGGCGCTTCAACCACCGGCAGGCCTTTGGCCTCTAACGCCAGCTGGCGCAGCGCTTCACAGATATATTTGAAGCTCTCCGCGTTCGGCTCTTGCGCGGTTTTATAAGCATCGAGCTGTTCCTGCATAATATCTTTGGTTTCCAAAAACAGGTTGATGATGTCGGTGCTGAGCTGCATCTCGCCGCGACGAGCACCATCCAGAATATTTTCCAGGATGTGAGTGGTTTCCTGTAATACCGTAAAACCAAAGGTTCCGGCGCCACCCTTAATCGAGTGGGCGGCGCGGAAGATGGCGTTAAGCTGTTCAGAATCTGGTTCCTGCGGGTCGAGACCCAACAGGTGTTGTTCCATATCCGCTAACAGCTCATCGGCTTCATCAAAAAACGTCTGGTAAAAATCGCTGATGTCCATACTCACGGGGATCACCTCGGCTGTGAGGGGGCTGCTGTATTCACCGCGCTGCCCTGAGGAGCTGACGGTGCGGTAATTTGTTCAATGGCCGCCGGATCGCTGATCTGGACGGCATCACTTTCTGCGTTCTCTTTTTCTATTGCCGCTTCGGTGTCGTGGTTCAACACCAGCAGGCTGATGCGACGGTTAACCGCATCATTCCCGCCACGATTTTTCAGGCGCATGGTGTCGGCCATACCTAACACCCGCAAAATTTTGCCGCTGTCTAACCCGCCAATCACCAGTTCACGCCGCGAGGCGTTGGCACGATCGGTTGAGAGTTCCCAGTTGCTGTAGCCTTTATCACCGCTGGCATACTGAAAATCATCGGTATGCCCGGCCAGACTGATACGGTTGGGAATGCCGTTGAGGATCGGCGCAATGGCGCGCAGGATATCGCGCATATAGGGCTCCACCTCGGCTCTGCCGGTCTTAAACATCGGTCGGTTCTGGCTGTCGATAATCTGAATGCGCAGCCCCTCTTCCACCATGTTGATGATGAGATGCGGGCGTAAGGCTTTCAGGCGCGGATCGGCTTCAATCAGCTGGTCGAGCTTTTCACGCAGCCGATTGAGACGAATATCGTCCAGCTTGCGTTTCTGCTCATCCATATCGACCACTTTTTTGACTTCTCCAATCTTTTTTGTCGGATCGTCGCCACCGCCAGGAATCGGACTTTCGCTGTCACTGCTGCGCTGGCCACCGGTTAGCGCCACTTTCAGCGGCGTTTTAAAGTAGTCAGCGATCTGCACCAGCTCCTGCGGGTTAGCGATGGAAAGCAGCCACATCACCATAAAAAATGCCATCATCGCCGTCATAAAGTCGGCGTAGGCAATTTTCCACGACCCGTGGCTGCCTTCATGTCCTTTATGTTTGCGCTTTTTGATCAGCACAATTGGGCGATTGCCATGCTTCATGAGGTCTGATCCGAAGTCTGTTTAGCCGGGTTCTTCGCGTTACGTACGTGCTCTTCCAGTTCGCTGAATGACGGACGTTCAGCGGAATAGAGCGTTTTACGTCCAAACTCCACCGCAATCTGAGGTGCGTAGCCATTCAGGCTGGAGAGCAGCGTCACTTTGATGCACTGCATCATCTTGGTGGTCTCAGCACATTTCTGGCGCAGTACTGACGCCAGCGGCGAAATGAAGCCATACGCCAGCAGAATGCCGAGGAACGTCCCGACCATCGCGTGAGCCACCAGCGCACCCAGTTCCGCTGCAGGACGATCGGCGGAAGCCAGGGCATGTACCACGCCCATCACCGCCGCCACGATACCGAATGCCGGCAGACCATCACCCACTGCCGCTATACTTTGCGCCGGTACGTCACACTCGTGTTCGTAGGTCTCAATCTCTTCATCCATCAACGCCTCAATCTCAAAGGCGTTCATGTTGCCGCTAACCATCAGACGCAAGTAATCGGTAATAAAATCCACTAACTGTTTATCGGCAAGAATACGCGGATAATTAGCGAAAATTTCGCTCTGGCTGGGATCTTCAATATCGCGTTCCAGCGATAACATCCCC
>Ga0308167_1004266_pt1 | contig 10493 bp, 7 predicted proteins | sample PhyCR1_2_FD_202138 | JGI IMG/M metagenome (GOLD analysis project Ga0308167, IMG submission 202138) | Phyllosphere microbial communities from UC Gill Tract Community Farm, Albany, California, United States - DLSLRC.R1 | ecosystem: Host-associated > Plants > Phyllosphere > Unclassified | place... | reverse complement strand
GCCGATGGCGTCACCGGCCTGCACCTGGCGGTCGTCCATGAGTTCGACGCGATCGTGCTGGACCTCAACCTGCCCGGCATGGATGGGATCGAGGTCTGTCGCAAGCTCCGCAACGAGGCGCGCAAGCAGACCCCGGTGCTGATGCTGACTGCCCGCGATTCGCTGGACAACAAGCTGGCCGGCTTCGACTCCGGCGCCGACGACTACCTGATCAAGCCGTTCGCGCTGCAGGAAGTCGAGGTGCGTCTGAACGCCCTGTCGCGTCGCGGCAAGGGCGTGCAGACCCGCGTGCTGGAAACCGGCGATCTGGAATACAACCTGGACACGCTGGAAGTGCGCCGCCAGGGCAAGCTGCTGCAGCTCAACCCGACCGCGCTGAAGATCCTGCAGGCACTGATGGAAGCCTCCCCGGCCGTCGTCACCCGCCAGGAACTGGAAACCCGGGTCTGGGGCGAAGAGCTGCCGGATTCGGATTCCCTGCGCGTGCACATCCACGGCCTGCGCGCCGTGGTCGACAAGCCCTTCGAAGTCCCGATGATCCAGACCCGCCATGGCATCGGATACCGCATCGCCGCGCCGGAAGCCTGATCCGGTGACGGGGAAGGGGGAGCGTCGCCGCGCGCCATACCGGCGGCGGCTGCGCAGCCGCATCATCGTCTCGTTCGTGCTGTTGGGCTTCTGCCTGACCACGCTGTTTGCGTTTGCCACCAACTGGGCGCGGGCCCGGGTGGAGAACCAGCTCGTCGAAGACGTGATGAACCGCAACATCGATGAGTTCGCGCGCCGGTTCTACGAGAGCCCGGGGCGCAATCCCGCCGTCCCCGTGCAGCAGATCCGTGCTTTCGCCTATCCCAGCGACAAGTTCGACCGCGTGCGCGAAGAGCGTCCTGAGTGGGCGGCGTTTGCCACAGGCAACTACAAGCTCAGCGGCGTGGACGAGCACAACGAACCGTTCTCCTACAAGCTGGCCGTCCGCAAAGCGCCGGATGCATGGTTCTTCCTCGCCTATGACATGACCGAGAGCATCCGCGGCGAGGAGCAGCTCAAGCGCGCGCTGTTCTTCTCCGTGCTGGTGTTCAGCGCCCTGTCCCTGGTGCTGGGCTGGTGGTCCGCCTCCAAGGTGATGAAGCCGGTCTCCGATCTGGCCGCCCGCCTGCGTGCGTATCGCGGTGGCACCAGTGAGCCCGAACCGCTGGCACCGCGCTTCCCGGACGATGAAGTGGGCCAGCTGGCCCAAGCGCTGGATGACTACTCCGCGCGGCTGACCGAAGTAGTGCAGCGCGACCGCGAGTTCAACGCCGACGTTAGCCATGAGCTGCGCACGCCGCTGGCCGTGATCCGCGGTGCTACGGAGCTGCTGCTGACCCGCCCGGATCTCGATCCCAAGGTGTTGCAGCGCCTGCAGCGCATCCAGCGCGCCGAGCAGCAATGTACCGATCTGATTGGCGCGCTGCTGCTGCTCTCGCGCAACGAGCGCGGGCAGGGCAGCAGCAATGTCGCCCGGGTCTCCGAGCAGCTGCTGGATTCGCACCGTGCCCAGCTCGGCGGCAAGCCGCTCGAACTGATCCTGGAAGGCAACCACGACTTGGTGATCGATGCACCGGAATCGGCGCTCTCGGTCGCGTTGGGCAACCTGATCGGCAATGCCGTGAAGTATTCGAAGGAAGGTGCGGTGCGCGTGCGGGTGGGCAACAACGCGGTCGAGGTGATCGACAGCGGCCCCGGCCTGAGCGAGGAAGATGCCGCCAAGCTGTTCCAGCGCGGCTACCGCGGCACGCATGCGGGTCATTCGCAGGGTGGGGGGATCGGCCTGTCCATCGTCAGCCGCCTGTGCGATCTCTACGGCTGGCAGGTCAACGTGCGACCAGGCGCCGGGCGCGGCGTCATCGCCACGCTGACCTTCTCCCCCGCCTGAAACGGTAGAGCCGACCGTTGGTCGGCTCCTGCCACCGAGTTGGTCGGCTCCCCCAGTTCTACCGCGCCGCCAACTCCCGATAGGCCCGATCCAGCCGCTCCACATGTGCCTGCAGGTGGTCCGGGTGCCCATCATTGACCACCACGTCGTCGGCCAGCGCCAGGCGCGCCTCGCGGCTGGCCTGGGCGGCAATCATCCGATCGGCCAGCGCGGCATCGATGCCGTCGCGCTGCATCAGCCGCGCGTGCTGCACGGCCACCGGCACGTCCACCACCAGGATGCGGTCCAGCCAGGGGTACTGCCGGCGGCCGCCGGCCTCGGTGAGCAGGGGAATGGCGGCAATCGCGTACGGTCCCTCGGCCTGCTCGCAGCTCTCGCGCAGCAGCTGGCGGATCGCCGGGTGGGTGATCGCCTCCAGCGCCTGGCGCGCCTGCGCGGAATCGAAGATGCGGGCCCGCAGCGCGGCACGGTCCAGCTGGCCGTCGGCCTGCAGGATGGTGTCTCCGAAGTGGGCGGCGATCCGCGCCAACCCCTCGCTGCCCGGCGCCACCACCGCGCGCGCGGCCAGGTCGGCGTCGGCCACGGTGATGCCCAGCGCCTCGAAGCGGCGGCTGACCTCGCTCTTGCCGGCGGCAATGCCGCCGGTCAGCCCGATCACGAAGCGGCTCATCGCGCGGCCCTCAACGCAGGCCGGCGTAGCTCAGGTAGCCGTTGATCAACGGCTCGCCCCACATGAAGACGATCCAGCCGGCAATGGCCAGGTAGGGCCCGAACGGGATCGGCGTGGCCCGGTCGCGGCCGCGCGAGTACAGCCAGATCGAGCCGACGATGGCGCCCACGATGGACGACAGCAGGATGATCGGCAGGATGCCCTTGAGCCCGCACCAGGCGCCCAGCGCGGCCAGCAGCTTGAAATCGCCGTGGCCCATGCCTTCCTTGCCGGTGAGCTGCTTGAACAGCCACCACACCGACCACAGCGACAGATATCCCGCCAAGGCACCCAGCAGGGCCGGTTTGGCGGGCATGTACAGGTTGTCGCTGGCCGCGATCAGGCCCAGCCACATCAGGGGCAGGGTCAATTGATCCGGTAACAGCTGGGTGCGCAGGTCGATACCCGACAGCGCCACCAGGAAGCAGCTCAGCACGATCGCGCCGAAGCCCTGCCAGCCGAACCCGAACTGCCAGACGCTGGCGGCGACCAGCACGGCGGTCAGCAGCTCCACCAGCGGGTACTGGATCGAGATCGGAGCATGGCAATGGCGACACTTGCCGCGCAGGACCAGCCAGCTGAACAGCGGGATGTTCTCGTACCAGGACAGCTTGTGCTTGCAGTGCGGGCAATGCGAGGGCTCCACCACGATGCCCGGTGGTGGTGGCTCGTAGATGTCCGGCTCTTCCAGCACTTCGCGCGCATCGCGCTTCCACTCCCACTCCAACCGCTTGGGCAGGCGCAGGATGACGACGTTGAGGAAGCTGCCTAGTAGCAGCCCCAGCCCGACCGCGGCGGGGTAGCCGAGGCCGGGATGCTGGTCGAGAAATGCCATTTATTGATTATCCAACCACGGAGGCGAGTTTGAAGATGGGCAGGTACATGCCGACCACCATACCGCCGACGACCACACCGATGAAGACCATGATCATCGGTTCGAGCAGGCTGCTCAAGGCATCGACCGCATTGTTGACCTCCTGCTCGAAGTACTCGGCCACCTTGAACAGCATCGTGTCCAGCGCGCCGGCCTCTTCGCCGATGGCCGTCATCTGCACCACCATGTGCGGGAAGATATTGACCTGCTTCATGGCCATGTTGACCGGGTAGCCGACCGAGACATCGTCACGCATGCGCAGCACGGCCTCCTCGTAGACCTTGTTGCCGGTGGCGCCGGCCACGATGCCCAGCGCCTCCACCAGCGGCACGCCGGCCTTGAAGGTCACCGCCGTGGTCCGGGCGAACCGGGCGATCGAGCTGTTGTGCATGATCTGGCCGATCACCGGCACCTTCAGGATGAAGCGGTCCATGGCGTGCTGCATCGAGGGGGAGCGCCGGTAGGCGAAGATGAACCCCACGATGCCACCAATGACAACGAACAGGATCACCCACCACCACGCAACCATGAACCGCGACGCGGCCACGATCAGCTGGGTGAAGGCGGGCAGGTCCGCGCCGAAGCTCTTGAACACGTCCTCGAACTGCGGCACCACGAAGATCAGCAGGATGGCGCTGACGAGAAGTGCAACTGCGATGACCATGGTTGGATAGAACAGAGCCTTCTTGATCTTGCCCTTGAGGGCCTCGATGTTCTCTTTGTAGTTGGCCACCGTGTCGAGCACGGTTTCCAGCACACCGGCGCCTTCGCCGGCCCGGACCAGGTTGCGGTAGAGCTCGTCGAACTGTACCGGATGCTTGCTGATCGCCTCGTACAGCGAGGAGCCGCCTTCGATATCGGTGCGGATGCTCTCCACCATCTTGCGCATCCGCGGGTTTTTGTGTCCTGTGCCGATGATCTCCAGCGAGCTGACGATCGGCACGCCGGACTTCATCATGATCGCCATCTGGCGGCTGAAGAAGGCGATGTCCTTGGTGCTGATCGCACTGCCGGCCGCCCCGAACAGGGGCTTGGGCTTGGGCTTGACCACGTTGGGCGTGATGCCCTGGCGGCGCAGCTCGGCGCGCAGCAGATTGGCATTCTTGGCCGGCGTCTCGCCTTTCATCTTGACGCCGCGTTTGTCGGTCCCCACCCAGACAAACGGTTGCAGCTCCATGGTGTTGCGGACCACGGGCTCTTTCTTGATCGCACTACGGCTGACAGACATTTTCTGGCTCCCCAGCCACGCCATCCCCAGGCGGGCTATCTCGCGGCATGGTAGCCGGTTCCTTGGGCGCTGGGCAGTCCTGCCGGGTGCCCCGAAGCGATCGGCCTGCCGGACCGGGTGGGTCAAAAGGTGACGCAGCCGGTCACATTGCCGGGTCCATCGCAAATTGTTGTGCGGGGGGTTCCAATCCGGAAGATTGCTGCCATCATTGCGCCGGGGAATGCTGGGGAGCATTGCCGATCCACTTGGCATGCAACCTGCTTCGATCCACCCGCACAGGGCGCCCGCCCCGCTCAACCGGCTAGCCGGTCTGGCGGCGGCCCAGTGCCCTACTATTTTCCATCTCTAGGGGACGTACACATGAAGAACCAGAAGGGCTTTACGCTGATCGAACTGATGATCGTTGTGGCGATCATCGCGATCCTGGCCGCCATCGCGCTGCCGCAGTACCGCAACTACACCGCGCGCGCCAAGATCACCCAGGCCATCGGCTCGGTCGCTGGTGAGAAGATCAAGGTCGGTGAAAACCACGCGTCTGAAGAGCCGCTTTGCACCGGCATCAAGGCCGGCCTGTGCACGAATGGCACCCTCACCGGCACCTCGAATGATACGAAAACCACTGTCTCGCTCGCTCCCACGATCGATGCCACTGGCGTGAACCCGATCACTTGGGCATGCACCGTGACCGCGTCGACCGTTGCTTCCTACAAAGACAAGCCCTGCGATAACCTCAACGCTGCTGCGCCGTAAGTGGTTGCACCGCTAGGCGGAATGAGAGCTGCGTCTTAGGGAATGCCCGCGAGGAATCGCGGGCATTTCTGTTTATGCACGGTATTGCCGCCGTGTTGCTACCCTTGCTACGACCTGATCGAGCCAATCCCATGAATACAGTCGCGGCCACCGCCAACCTCGTCGGCATCACCGGCATCGCCCGCCGCCTGGTCCAGGACGGCGCGCTGGACGAGGCCGCCGCCCGCACCGCCATGGCCGACGCCACCACCGCCCGGCAGCCGCTGCCGCAGTGGTTCGCGGAGAAGAAGCTCGTCACCGCCGCGCAGCTGGCGGCCGCCAATGCGCTGGAGTTCGGCATGCCGCTGCTGGACGTGTCCGCGTTCGACAGCAGCCACAACGCCATGAAGCTGGTGAGCGAGGAGTTGCTGCGCAAGCACCACGTGCTGCCGCTGTTCAAGCGCGGCGGCAGGCTGTTCGTGGGCACCAGCAACCCGACCCATTCGCTGGATGAGATCAAGTTCCACACCAACCTGGTGGTCGAGCCGATCCTGGTGGACGAGGAACAGATCCGCCGCACGCTGGAGCAGTGGCAGACCAGCCAGGACACCCTGGGCTCGGCGCTGGGCGGCGGCGACGATGACATGGGCGACCTGGATGTCTCCGCCGGCGACGAGGAAAGCGGTACCACCGATGCGGGGATCGACGCCAAGGGCGATGACACCCCGGTCGTCAAATTCATCAACAAGGTCCTGATCGACGCCATCCGCAAGGGCGCCTCGGACATCCATTTCGAACCCTACGAAGACGACTATCGCGTGCGCCTGCGCATCGATGGTCTGCTCAAGAACGTGGCCAAGGCCCCGGTCAAGCTCAACCAGCGCATCGCCGCGCGCCTGAAGGTGATGGCGCAGCTGGATATCGCCGAGAAGCGCGTGCCGCAGGATGGGCGCATCAAGCTCAACCTCTCCAAGACCCGCCAGATCGACTTCCGCGTCAGTACGTTGCCGACCCTGTTCGGCGAGAAGGTGGTGCTGCGTATCCTCGATGGCAGTGCCGCCAAACTGGGCATCGACAAGCTCGGGTATGAGCCGGCGCAGCAGAAGCTGTTCCTGGATGCGATCCACAAGCCCTACGGCATGGTGCTGGTCACCGGCCCGACCGGCTCGGGCAAGACGGTGTCGCTGTACACCGCGCTGGGCATCCTCAACGATGAAACGCGCAACATCTCCACCGCGGAAGACCCGGTGGAAATCCGCCTGCCCGGCGTCAACCAGGTGCAGCAGAACGTCAAGCGCGGCATGACGTTCGCCGCGGCGCTGCGCTCGTTCCTGCGCCAGGATCCGGACATCATCATGGTCGGCGAAATCCGCGACCTGGAAACCGCCGAAATCGCGATCAAGGCCGCGCAGACGGGCCACATGGTGCTCTCTACGCTGCATACCAACGATGCGCCGCAGACCATCGCGCGCCTGATGAACATGGGCATCGCGCCGTACAACATCACCAGCTCGGTGACCCTGGTGATCGCCCAGCGCCTGGCGCGCCGGCTGTGCAACCACTGCAAGCGCCCGGTGGAGCTGCCGGCCAACGCGCTGCTGGCCGAGGGCTTCACCCAGGCCCAGCTGGACGCGGGCATCAAGCTGTTCGAGCCGGTCGGCTGCGATGAGTGCACCGAAGGCTACAAGGGCCGTACCGGTATCTACCAGGTGATGCCGATGACCGACGAGATCTCCACGATCGTGCTGGCCGGTGGCAATGCGCTGCAGATCGCCGAGGCCGCGCAGCAGGCCGGGGTGAACGATCTGCGCCAGTCCGCGTTGGCCAAAGCCGCCGCCGGGGTGACGGGTCTGGCGGAGATCAACCGGGTCACCAAGGATTGATCAGCACGGTTGGCTGATACGGAAAGACCCGCGCAAGCGGGCCTTTCCGGTTCTGGACTGGCGGATGCTGGGTCGCCACCCATGGGGTGGCGCTACTCCATGCCGAGCTTTTTCAGCTTGTAGCGCAGCGCCCGGAAGGTGATGCCCAGCTGGGCCGCGGTGCGGGTCTTGTTCCAGCGGTTTTCTTCCAGCGCCTTCTGGATCGCGGTGCGCTCCATCTGTTCGATATAGGAGGGCAGGGCGCCGTTGCCGGCCGGCAGGTCGACCACGGCTTCTTCCTGGGTGGCGGGCGCGCTGCCGGCCCCGAAGCGCGGCGCGTGCTGGGGCAGGCGCAGGTCGCTGGCGCCGATGCGGTCTTCCTCGGCAAGCGCCAGGGCACGCTCGAGGATGTTCTCCAGCTCGCGCACGTTGCCGGGGAAGTGGTACTGGGCCAGGGCGTCCAGCGCCGAGGGCGCCAGCAGCGGGGTCGGGCGGCCGTGGGTCCGGGCCAGCCGGGCCAGGATCGAGGCGGCCAGCGCGGGCAGGTCGCTGCGGCGCTCGCGCAGTGGCGGCACGCGCAGTTCGATCACGTTGATGCGGTAGTACAGGTCGTGGCGGAAGCGCCCATCTTCGACCAGCTCGCCCAGGTCCTTGTGCGTGGCCGAGAGGATGCGCACGTCCACCGGCACCTCGGTGGCGGCACCGACCGGACGGATCGATTTCTCCTGGATCGCGCGCAGCAGCTTGACCTGCATCTGCAGCGGCAGTTCGGCCACTTCATCCAGGAACAGGGTGCCGCCATGCGCCGCCTGGAACAAGCCAGGTTTGTCGGCATGCGCGCCGCTGAAGCTGCCCTTCTTGTGGCCGAAGAACTCACTTTCCATCAGTTCCGACGGAATGGCGCCGCAGTTGACCGGCACGAAGGCGCCGGGCGCGCGGGCGCTCTGCGCGTGGATCGTGCGTGCGACCAGTTCCTTGCCGACGCCGGATTCGCCAAGGATGTAGACCGGCGCCTGGCTGCGCGCGACCTTGCCGATGGTGGCGCGCAGCACATCCATCGAAGGTGAGTCGCCGAGCAGGCGTGCGGCCTGTTCCGGCGCGAGCGGTGCGGGGGCGGGGCGCTCGGTGTTGTTGAGTTCCAGCGCGTGCTTGACCAGGCCGCGCAGCACCGAGATGTCGACCGGCTTGCTGACGAAATCGAAGGCACCGGCCTTCAGGGCTTCCACCGCCAGGTCCATGCTGCCGAAGGCGGTGATCATCGCCACCGGCGTGCGCGGGTAGTGCTGCGCGATCTCGGTGACCAGCTCGATGCCGTTGCCGTCGGGCAGGCGCATGTCGGTGATGCACAGGTCGTACGGGTTGCTGGCCAGCAGTTCACGGGCTTCGGCGAGGTTGGCCGCGGTGCTGATGCGCAGGCCCATGCGGCCCAGGGTCAGTACCAGCAGTTCGCGGATGTCACGCTCGTCATCGACGACGAGGGCGCTGCGGGTGTCATTCATAAGGAGGGAAGATAGCCGAGGGCGGTCATTGGCGACAAATGTTTGACGGAGGCGACCAGGTATGCGCCGCTCATCCGGCCATCATCGTGTGCGGGCCGGCCAGCACGAGCCGGAAACAGGCGCCACCGGCAGGCACCGAGACGTACTCCAGCCGTGCCTGGTTGGCGCGGCACAGCTCGCGGGCGATATACAGGCCCAGCCCGGTGCCGTGCTCGGAGGTGGTGAAGAAGGGACGGAACAACTGGCTGGCGACCGTCTCGGGAATGCCCGGGCCACGGTCCATCACATCGATGATGGCGGTGCGCTCCTGGCGCGCCACGCGCAGCCGCACGCGGGCCGGCTCATCGGCCACGCGGCCGTACTTGAGCGCGTTGTGGACCAGCACGGTGAGGATCTGGTGCAGGTGGCGCGGGTCGACCAGCGCGTGCACCGAGGTCTCGCTGATGATCGGTTCCACGCTGTCGGTTTCCAGCGACAGGCCCTGCTTGTACTCCAGTACGAAGCGGCGCACGAACGCGGCCAGGTCCACGTTCTCCGGGTTGGCGCGTTCGCGCCGCGCCAGCCCGAGCACGCTTTCGACGATGCCGTTGGTGCGCTGGCATTGCTGGTTGATGATCTGCAGCAGGCGGCGGTCGGTGTCGCCGATATCGGTGGATTCTTCCAGCAGCTGCGCGGCGTAGTTGATCGCCGCCAGCGGGTTGCGGATCTCATGGGCCAGGCTGGCCGAGAAGCGTCCCATCGCCGAGAGCGTCAAGGACTCGGCACGCCGCGAGACCACGGTGGAGTCATCCAGGAACACCAGGGTGAGGTCGCTGCCGGCCAGCAGGCGGGCGAAGCGTGGCTGCACTTCGGGTTGGTCCGGCGAGAGCTGCAGGGGCATCTCTTCATTGGTCCAGCCATTGCGCCAGCGCAGCAGCCGGCGGCTCAGCTCGGGCGCGGCGCTGCCCAGTTCCAGCCGGCCGCTACCACTGTTGCCGTCGGCATCGCCGAGCAGGGTGGAGGCCGCTTCGTTGGCCAGCGTGATGCGATTGGCCCCGTCCACCACGATCACGCCGGTGCGCATGCGACGGATGATCAGTTCGTTGATCTGGAACAGGTTGGCCACTTCATCGCCGCGCTGGTTGGCCAGTTGCTGGTTCATGCGGGCGCGGTTGCCGACCTGGTAACTGATGAAGGCGATGGCCAGGTAGCTGGTGACGAACATGGCCAGTTCGGCCAGCGTGCGGGTCGGGTCGCCGCCTTCGATCTGTTTCCAGAGATACTCGCCGGCGGTGGCGGCACTGGCGGCCGCGGCCAGGCCCAGCCCCATGCTCAATGGGAGCAGCGTCGCGGCGGCGGCGATATTGAACAGCAACGACATCGAGATGCCCGCGCTGGCCCCGGGCAGGGCATGGGCCAGCAGGGTGGCGGCGATGATGTCGGCGGCCACGCTCCACACCACGATGGTGCGCAGCCAGCGCTCGTTGCGGCCGAACAGCAGCACCAGCACGGCCACCGCCAGATAGCCGCTGGCCACGAACGTCGCCAGCCGGGGGTGGTCGGCGGTTCCCACCAGGCCGCTCAGCGGGCTGAACAGCAGCGCGCCGATGACGGTGGCCATCAGCAGGCGGTACAGCGCGAAGAAATACAGCTCGCGCCGCGGTATCGATTCGATGCGGTCGATCAATGAAGCACTGG
>Ga0308167_1004265_pt1 | contig 10495 bp, 7 predicted proteins | sample PhyCR1_2_FD_202138 | JGI IMG/M metagenome (GOLD analysis project Ga0308167, IMG submission 202138) | Phyllosphere microbial communities from UC Gill Tract Community Farm, Albany, California, United States - DLSLRC.R1 | ecosystem: Host-associated > Plants > Phyllosphere > Unclassified | place... | reverse complement strand
GAGGTCCTCGTCGCGGGGCGTCCACGACGCCCGGAGCTCCAGCTGCGCGCCGTCGCCCTGGGCGGCGAGGTCGCCGTAGCCGCGCGAGATGATCTTGGTCGCCGTGCCCGACGCCCGGTCGTACGTCGCCCCGTGCGCCGCGAGGGCGTCCACGAGCCAGCTCCAGGTGACGTCGGCGACGAACTCGTCGACACCGATCTCCGGCTCGAGCGGCGCCTGGGCGAAGGTCACGACGCGGAACGCGCCGCCCCACCCCTCGGGCTCCTCCGGGTCGTGCAGGGCGATGAAGCGGCCGGTGCCGAGGTCGGAGTCGATGCCGTGGACGGCGCCGGAGACGTCCGCCGCGAGGGCGATCGAGTGGGGCGCGATCCGCGAGGGCGAGGGGATCTCGGTCACCGTCGTCTCGGTGCGGGTCCGGCCGGACGCCACGAACGCACGGAGACGCTCGAAGGCCTCGGGCTCTCGGGATTCGGACACGCATGCAGACTAGGGTCCGCACCATGTCCCGATCCGCGCGACCCGCCGAGGACGCCGCCCAGGAGACCGCTCGATCGGCCGGACTCATCGCACTGGGGGCGGGCATCGCCACCGCCGCGGTGACCAGCGCCGTCATCGGTGGCTTCGTCGCCGCCGTCGCACGCGCGGTCGTCACGCCCGACCGGAAGCGCGTCGAGCGTGTCCCGATCCACGCGGTCGACCCCGTCGCGATGACGGTCACCCTCCAGCGCACCGCCGACACCGAACTGCAGGGCCGGTACAGCCTCTGGTTCGGCGCCGGTACCGGGCACATGCGGATCGGAGCGGTCCTCGGCACCACCGACACCACCGTCACGCGGCGCATCATCGCGATCGACGCCGGCGACCCGACCACCGCTCGCCGTGGTCGGTGGGGCGGATGGTTCTACCTGACCCCCGGCGAGCTCGACGTCCCCGTCGAGGACGTCGACATCCCCACGCCGAACGGCCCGTCGCCCGCATGGGTGGTCCGTGCGGACGACCCGGACGCCCCGTGGGCCGTCCTCGTGCACGGCCGGGGCGTCACCCGCGCCGAGACCATCCGCGCCGTGCCGGTCTTCCGGGCCGCCGGCTACTCGGTGGTCCTCGCGTCCTGGCGCAACGACGGCGTCGCGCCCCGCAGCTCGGACGGCCGCTACGGCCTGGGCAGCACCGAGTGGGAGGACGTCGACGGCGTCCTCCGCTGGCTCAGCGCGCAGCAGGCCAGGAGCGTCGTGCTCATGGGCTGGTCGATGGGCGGCGCGGTCGTCCTGCAGACGCTCGTCCGGTCGCGCTTCGCCGGCCTCGTCGACGGGATCGTGCTCGAGTCGCCGGTCGTCGACTGGCACGCGGTGCTCAAGTCGCAGAGCCGGGTCCTGAAGCTCCCGCGGCCGGTCCGCAAGGTCGCGCAGCGGATCCTCCGCACCCCCGTGCTGCACCACGTCGCCGGGCTGCACCACCCGGTGGACCTGCGGGAGCTCGACATGGTCGCCCGTGCCGACGAGCTGTCGGTGCCGATCCTCATCCTGCACAGCGACGACGACGGGTTCGTGCCGTCCTCGGCGTCGCACGACCTGGCGCGGGTCCGGCCGGACATCGTCCGGCTCGAGGTCCAGACGACCGCCCGGCACACGAAGCTCTGGAACCACGACGCGGACTGGTTCGACGCGCGGATCCTCGCATGGCTGACCGAGGTGGTGCAGCCGACGGACGCGACGAGCGGGCGGTAGACGCGACCGACGGTCGGACGGGAGGCACGGTGCCAGCCGGCACCGTGCCTCCCGTCCGTCACATGTCAGGGTCGACCTTCGTCGAAGCCGTCCGCGGTCCGTCTCGCGCTCGTCGTCGCGAGGACCGCGGTGCGGTCCGGCGTGAACGCGACGGTGGCGACCGACCCTGGTCCGTCGAGGGCGCAGAAGGGGAGGTCGTCATCGCCGAAGGAGGAGACCGCGTCGACGAAGAACTCGAGGTCGTGGACCGTGAACCCCCGCTCGGCGGCCAGACCGTACTTGATCGCGAACGTCCTTGCGGTCGATCGAGCGCCCTGCTCGAAGATCCGGAGCGGCTCGTCGGGTGCAAGGAAGCGAGCGAGTTCGAGCGCCCGACCCGCACCGGGTGCTCCGGAGGCTTCGAGCAGGGCCGCGAGATCCGACGCGCTCACGTACTCGACCCCGACGGAGCGGTCGACGACCGCGGCGGACAGGAAGGTGCTGTCCGTCGCCCGGAGCAGGATCGTGACGAGCTCGTTACCGAGGTCGACCTGCCGCACGAGGACCAGGTCGTCAGCGAGCGCGTCGAGTGGCGCCACGAGGGCATCGTTGCCGGGCTCGCCCGCTCGTCTACTCCGGCGGAACGCGCGAGCGAGCGCAGCAGCGGGGGCGTCGTACGCGAGTACCTCGGCGTCGTCCGGGACAGCGGCCAGGATCTCGTGGGCGCGGGTGGGGACGTCGGGGCGTCTGGGGAGGGTCAGGCGGAGCAGTGGGACGCTCGTGCCGGAGATCGTCACGTCAGGCCTCGGTGAAGAGATCGACGGATCTCGGTGTCGCTCGGTAGCGGAGGTGTTCGAAGTCCGGGTGCCAGTCGACCATGCCGACCACCGCCCGGACGGCGATGTCGACGAAGAACGGGGACACGATCACCTGCCGCGGGACGGTCTCGGCTTCGATCACATTCGCGGGCCGCGACCTGTTGCCGGAGAAGTCGTCTACCGAACACCGTGGCCTTCCTTCGCCCTCGACCGCAGTGCGGATGAGCTGGTCCGGCGTCGGGAGAGCGGTCGGCATCTCCGTCGTGAACCACGGGAGCTCGACGGAGTCGATCCGGCCGTCGAGCATCCGGACGAGGACCTCGCCCGCGAGTGGCGATTCGTCGGTGCGGTAGGCCAGCGACCCCGGGAGGGGACCGTCGGCAATGTCGGCTCGGGGCGTCTCCGCGAGCACGACGGTCCAGACCCGCGGGGCCGACTCCTGGACGGCTCGCACCGCCTCCGCCTGCTGGCGGAGTTCCGTGGTTCGCCGCGCGGGGAGCGTGTCGAGGAACGCGAGCAGGAGCGACTGGACTCGGTGCACGGCGAGGTCAGCGTCTCGTCCGCCGATCGTGGGCACGTCTCGGGAACCGGGTAGCAGCCCCTCGTCCGACGGATGCGTCCGGAAGGGCACGAAGTCCTGCTCCGTCTCCTTGTCGTGGAGCCAGATTGCAGGGCCTCCGCCCGGCATCATGACGATCATCGTCGGAGGGGTCTCCGGTCCGGAGTAGTGCCACGACTCGAACTCCGGGTGCGGTCCGGCGACGAGTCGAGACCCGTCCGAGAACGTCATCGTCAAGGTCGACCCCGTGACCTGAGCAGCCGTGACCTCGAGCGTGTGCAGACGGAGAGCCGGTACCAGCCCCGACTTGTCACCCTCCGGGTCGATCGTCGTCGCGGTGTCGGGTGACCGACCGAGGGAGAACGGGCACTCCAAGATGACGCGCGCGCCGTTCGAGAACAGGAGCCGGAGTGCGTAGTCGACCCAGACGGCGTCGACCGTCTCTCCGACGAGGAGCAGGGGGACGCCCTCGACGGCCAGTTCGTTCATCGGTGCGCTCCTCGCGGCGATCCGGCGTCTCGACCTGCTTCCGTGGACGGACGAGCGCTCATCTCATGAGCATGCGCGTCCGCCTCGGTCTTGTAGATCTCGCCCCACGCGATGCTCGCGGGCATGGCATGGGCAGGCAGATCGACGTCAGGCAGACAGATCTGCACGAAGTGCGGGAAGGCGGGGAACGTCCGCAGGTCTTCGTCTTCGAACCGACTCCACAGCAACAGCTCGCCGATGCCGAGCGGGTGACCGAGCTCTTGGCCGTTCACGGGTGGATCGCAGCTGACCATCAGCGCATGATGACCGTTCGGGAGCTCGACCGGTCGTTCGACCTCGCACCGGAAGACGGACGAGAACTGCCTACTGTCCATGGACGAGAGGAAGAACACCTGTTGCACGTCAGAACTCTCGTTCGATCTCGGGATGCACATTCAATCGAACAGCTGCGCCGACGCGATACCCCGCCGATACCGAACATCTTCGAAAGCCGGGAGCCAGGGGCCGATACCGTGATGCGCCTGGACGGCTTTCTCCAAGATCAGCGGCGAGTCGATCACGCGACGGGGAATGTTCTTCGACTCGGCTTCTGTCGCCTGCCGAACCTTGGACCCGTGGAAATTCGTGACCTTGACGCCATCGAGTTCTGCAGCACCGTAGGTGAAGGCGGGTAAGTATCGTGCAGAGTCGGCAACAGTGTGTCCGATGATTCCCCACATCCCCGGTCGGAATCGAGAATCGAAGATCAGCCGAGCGAACAGCGGTTCCGACCTCGTCAGATTCTCGAGTTCGAGCGACGGGTCGTGGTCAGCTTTGATGACCCGATCAAAGACGACGACGTAGAAAGCAGACTTGTACTCGCCTGCGACCTGGCCGACCGAGCGGCGCTGATGGTCGACAGGAATTGTGAAGACGTCGCCGATGGATACGACGTCAACGCTCTTTGCACTGTTCAATATGGGCTTCCTCCTGCGGCAGTGCAGCGGTTTTCGCTCATCTGATGTCGTTTGATTCAGAGGCCACCGTCGGGGGAGAACTTGTTCGTCGGACCGCCCTCGTTCCGGATGAGGAACTCCTCGCGTCGGTCCAAGTCCTACCCAGGGTGGCCACGGTCGACTTCTTCACAACAGTCTCATCAGGGTTCCGGAACATGGGGGCGCTTGGTCATCGATTGCACCTCTGCGTCGGCCTCGGTTGCGTAGAGTTCGCCCCAGGCGATACTCGTCGGCATGCGGGTTTCGGGGATGAAAACGTCGGGGAGGCAAATCTGTACGAACTGCGGAAAAGTCGGGAAGGTCCACAAGTCGTCTCCTTCGAAACGGCTCCAGAGGAGAAGCCGATCAATCCCCAAGGGAAAGCCGATGTCCTGGCCAAGCGCTGGCGGGTCACAAGTGACGACCAGAGCGTGACGGCCGTTGGGGAGTTCTATCCTTGATTCGAGCTCGCAGTGGAACACGGAATCGAATCGGTCGTCTTCCATCGAAGAAAGGTAGTAGGTCGTTGGCATCTCAGAACTCCGGGTTGACTCCGCTGACGTTGTCGACACGAATTGCTCCGTTCTCTATCCCGTGCGGAATGATGTACTCGTCCAAGCCCCCACGATTGCCGTCCAGTGGAAGGGCTTGCCTGGTCAATACGACGGCGCCGGGGTCAAGTAGGGTGCCCTCGATGAGGAAACGACCCGAATTCGTGCTGTACCCGGATTCGGCGAGGCCGGAGGGAAGGCCAGCGAAGTCACGGTAGTCGGACACCGATCCTGGATGCGTCGGCGACCAAGAAGCACCGGTCCACTTCGCGTTCCCACCGTAGACACGGTAGATCTTCTGACCGTCGAACGGCGTCGGGATCTCGTCGCCGAGCTTGTGCACCGCCGACGGCAGGTGCACCTTCGACATCGTGCCACCGGTCGCAGCGGAGGTCGCGGCACCCTCGGCGGCGGAACTGAGGAGCTTGCCCGGTGTGAGCGGCTGACCGCTGACGACGGTGTTCGCGACGTTCTCGACCGCGCCCTCGACAGCATTGCCGACGAAGTGCTTCCCGATCGCGGCGCCGAAGCCACCGCCGACCATCCCGAACGCCCCGCTGACAGCAACCTGCCCCCAGTTGACCTCGCCGGTCGTGGCCTTCTGGATGATCGTGTCTGCGCCCGCACCGATGAGCATCCCGCCAAGCGGGCCACCGACCCCGGTGAGCATGAGGGCGCCGCCCGCGACGACCATCGCCCCGCCGGCGACGTACTCCCAGTTGTCCCTGAACCAGTCACCGGTCGCCGCTGCCGCCCGCGCGAGCGGCCCCTGCTCGGCAGCGGCGTACGCCTCGAGCTCGGCGTCGGTGATCGGCGCGAGGCCGAGTGGATCCACGGCGTGGAGCGGATCGTTGCCGGCGAACGAGTACGGGTTCGCGCCCCAGGCTGCCCCCGCTGGAGCGGAGATCGGGTCGGTCGAGAGGAAACCACGGGTTGCGGGATCGTACGCGCGCGCCCCCATCCACTCGAGTCCGGCCACCACAGGCGTCCCGTCCGCGCCGAACGAGAGTGCGCCCTCGCGATCGCCGGAGACGGAGGCGAGGAGCTGCCACGGATCCGTCTCCGACGTGCTGCGAGCCGTCCGCCAGCCCGTCGCGCCAGTACCCTCCGGGCGGCCGAGCAGTCCGACCGGCGTGCGGAGCACGGGGGAGTCGTCGACGGCCAGCAGGGTGGGAACGGCGGCAGCGGCGTCCCAGTCGAGTCGGACGCCGTCTACGTCGACGAGGTCGCCGAGCGCATCCACGTGGGTCGACGTGCTCGAGGAGCCCGACGCGACCAGTCGGAGCCACCCCCGCCCGTCCCATAAGTACCTGGTCGCCGTGCCGTCCGGGGCGGTGCTCCTCACGCGCCGGCCGCGGGCGTCGTACTCGTGCGAGGTGCGCCCCTCGGGTCCGGTCACCGCGACGAGCTGACTCGCGTCGTCGTACTCGTACGAGCGGGTGCCGCTCTCGGTGCGTTCGACGACGAGTCGGCCAGCAGCGTCGTAGGACCACGTGGTCTCGACTCCGTCGGTGTCGGCACGGACGAGCTGCATCGCTGCGTCGTGCTCGTAGACCGTCGTCGTTCCCGGTCGCTCGACCCGGACGAGCCGACCGTCCCGATCGCGGGTCAAGCGCGTGGTCGATGTCGTGTCCGCGTCGGAGTGGGTGTGCCCGACGACGAAACCGTGATCGTGGGACCAGGAGTCGCTCGAGCTTGCCGCGCGCACCGCCGTGAGTCGACCGACGCCGTCGTGCTCGTGGCGGACTCTCCCGAACGCGGTGTGCTCGACCTCGGTGACCCGTCCCGCGACATCCCGCTCGGTGCGCGCCACGGAACCGTCCGGTGAGCGCACCGAGGTTCGGAGGCCGTCCGCGTCGTACGTCCACCGCGTCTCTCGGCCGTCCGTCACACGGCGGACGAGGAGACCGCGACGGTCGTACCCCAGCAGGTGGGAACTGGTGACGTCCGACCGGGTGCGATCGGAGATCGTCACGGTCCGCGAGCGCGGATCGCGCTCGATGCGAGCGACCAGCGCGTCGTCCACGTACTGCGCCGTCTCTCGGCCGGCAGCGTCGTACTCCCACCGGAGTACGGTGCCGTCCGGCTCCGTCTGGGAGACCTGGCGACCGGCAGCGTCGTACGCCGCGCTCGTCGTCCGGCCGAGAGCGTCCGTCGAGCTCGCGACCTTGTCGAGCTCGGTGTAGGTCCGCGTCGTGACCGCTCCGAGAGGATCGGTGGTGCGGACCAGCCGCCCGCGACCGTCGTACTCGTAGCGCGTCACCCCTCCGAGACCGTTGGTCGCTGAGACCAGCTGCCCCGCGGCGTCGTACCGGAACGAGCGGCGACCGAACCGCGGGTCCCGCGCCTCGACCACGCGCCCCGCCCGGTCGTAGCGGTACCGGATGATCCCGAGGGCCGGCGCGTCGACGGAGGTGACCCGACCGACTGCGTCGTACTCGGTGCGCTCGACGTCGCCGTTCGCATCCGTCCGCTCGACGACCCGTCCGTCGGCGTCGTAGTGGAGCGACGTCCGACCACCGAGCGGGTCGGTGGCCGTCGCCGGTCGTCCGCACCGGTCGTACGTGTAGGACGTCGTCCGACCAGCGGGTGTGGTGACGGCGACGACGCGGCCCGCGGGATCGCGCTCGAAGCGGGTCAGTCCGCCCTCCCCGTCCAGCGACTCGACGATCCGACCAGCCGCGTCGCGCACGGTGACGATGGCGGACCCGTCGCTCTGCAGGATGCTGACCGGCCGACCCAGCGCATCGGTGCGGACGCTGACGTCCTCGAACGCGGAACGCACGACCGTGGTGCAGTCGGCACGCTTCCGGTCGGCAGCGGTGCGGACACCGGTCGGGTCCAGGGTCGCGGTGACGGCACCGATGGCGTCGTACTCACGCGTCCAGGAACCACCGGCGGGATCGACGACGCCGCGCAGCCGCGAGAGTGCATCGTGCACGAACCGCCACTCCGCCCCGTCGGGCAGGGTCACCGCGGAGACGTTGCCGAGCTCGTCGTACCGCTCGGTGATCCGGCGCCCGAGCGGGTCGGTGGTCGCGGTGATCTCCCCGTGGGCGCCGTACTCGACGGCCGTCCGAGCGCCCGTCGGGTCCGTGGTGGCGATCACCCGTCCGGCGTCGTCGTGCTCGAACCGCCAGACACCGCCGTCCGGGGCCTCGCGAGCGGTCAACAGGCCCGCCGCGTCGTAGCGGTACGTCGTTCGGGCACCGAGTGGGGTGACGGCCTCGACGACGCGTCCCGCTGCGTCGCGGACGAAGCGCGCCGTCCCCCCGTCGGCATCCTCGATAGCGACGAGGTCGCCGTGCTCGTCGTGGTGGAACGTGACGACCACGCCGGTCGGGTCCGTGCAGCGGGTCAGCTGCCCGGCACGCCACTCGAGGAGTGTCTGCCCGCCGACGGGATCGGTGATGACCGACGGGTCGCGATCGTCGCCGCGGTACTCGTACTCGACGATCCCGCCGTCGGCGGTCACCACGGTGGTGGTCCGGTCCTGGTCGTCGTGTGCGTACGTCACATCGGCGCCGTCCGCGGTCACGGTGCGCGTGCGGAGTCCCCGGTCGTCGTACCCGTGGACCGTCACCGACCCGTCCCGCTCGGTGACGGAGACCAGGTGTCCGTACCGGTCGTAGGACATCGATTGACGCGCACCGTCGGCGTCGACGATGCCGACCACTCGACCGCTGCGATCGGCGATCCAGGTGTTGGCGTTGCTGCCGTCCGTGTCCGAGACGGAGGTCACCCTGCCCTGCAGGTAGGAGAACCGGACGGTTCGTCCGAACGGCGTGCGCTGCTCGACGACGCGGCCCCGGTCGTCGTAGGTGTTGATGCACTCGACGACGCCGGTCGCGGCGGTCACCTCGTCGATCAGGCCTGCGTCGTTCCAGCGGTAGCGCCGCGTGCCGACTCCGTCCTCGACCGCCACGAGCCGACGGAAATCGTCGTACCGGTACTGCAGGACCCGCCCTGCAGCGGAGCGGACTACGGCCACGCGATCGCCGTCGTGCTGCAGCTCGACATGACGCCCGAGCTCGTGCTGCAGACGGATGATCCTGTCGCGATCGTCCCGGTGGACATCGACGCGACTCCCAGCACCTCGGCCACTCGAACGCCACAGGCCAGCCGGTGAGAACGACCACCACCCGCCGCCGTTGTCGCGCACGATCAACGCGCCGTGCTCGGAGGCCAACCAGAGATCCTGCCCGATGCCGCGACCCCAACCGTCTCCGTCGCGCGGGAAGTCGACCTGACGCCCGTCCTCGAGCACGATCGAGGCCAGCTCATCGCCGAGTTCCAGCCGGACGTCGAGCACCGACGACCAGCCGATGCCGAACGCCCCGACCCGGGTGTCGAGCGAGTTGTACATCCGAGAGAACCGCAGGGACGACGCAGCACCGCCGAACGTCAGGTCGTCCTCCGGCTCGAGGAAGTTGCCCGTCGCGGTGTTCACCGGATCGTCGGCGAACCCGTTGGTGGGCGGTGTCCCCATGGCGGAGAACGGGCCGATCGTGAAGTCGTCGCGTCCGATCGCGACCCCGGCCGACGCCAGCGCTGCGGCGATCGAGGCGTCCGAGAGCGTCGTCGGTCCGGACCCGCCGCCGGCCGCCTCGAACTGCGCAGCCACAGTGTCCGCCCATGAGGCGTCGTGCCCGTTGTCCGTGAGCCAGTCCTGCACCGCCGTCACGAGGGACTGTGCGTGCAGCGTGCCCCAGCACGTGTTGCACCCCGACTCGTAGTCGCCCAGGGCGTTGCGGAACGTCGACACCGATCCGGACAGGGAGTCGTCGGCACCCCGGATGCTCGACGCGAACGACCGGAGGTCGGCCGGGACGGCCGACGATGTGCCGCCACCACCGCCACCGCCCGCCGGGATCGTGCGACCGCGGACCGAGACAGCATCGGCCTGGAGCTGTGGTTCAGGTTCGGGCTCCGGCGGCTTCGGGTCGTCGCCCCCGCCGAAGAACGTCGCGATGTCGTGCCCGGCACCGAGGAGCCAGTTCTCCTCCCGCTCGCGCTTCCGTGCCTCCCATGCCTCCGCGTCGGCCCGACGCCGGTCCTCCTGCTTCGCTGCTTCACGCAGCTCCTCGACGAACCCGACGAGCGAGGACAGCGCGTCCGAGAGCTCGCTCGCACTCCGGGAGGCGATGCCGGCGTTGTCGGCGAACACCTGCGAGAAGTACCCGCGGAACTCGCGCCCCGCGTTCGTCTCTGCAGCGGAGCGCGTCGCAGTCTGTCCGTCGATCGCGGACGCCAGACTGCGCGCCGCAGCCTTCAGAGCGTCGGCGTCTTCGTACGAGTACCTCGTCGGATCGTTGCCGTGGACCTTCGCCATGATGTCTCCCCCCGAATGACTCCTCGATCCTGGCACAGGAGGAACGGGGACGACCAGCGGGAGAAATGT
>Ga0308167_1004262_pt1 | contig 10498 bp, 10 predicted proteins | sample PhyCR1_2_FD_202138 | JGI IMG/M metagenome (GOLD analysis project Ga0308167, IMG submission 202138) | Phyllosphere microbial communities from UC Gill Tract Community Farm, Albany, California, United States - DLSLRC.R1 | ecosystem: Host-associated > Plants > Phyllosphere > Unclassified | place... | reverse complement strand
CTTGGTGTCGGTCTGCTGGTCTACCTGTTCGGCTTGCCGACCCGCACGCTCGGCGACATGGCGCACATTGCCGGCGGTCTGCCGACGTTCGCCATGCCGGACATTCCATGGAGCCTGGAAACCCTGCGCATCATCGCCCCGTACGCGATTCTGATGGCGATGGTCGGCTTGCTGGAAACCTTACTGACACTGAACCTGACCGACGAAATCACCGAAACCCGTGGCTACCCGGATCGTGAATGTGTGGCGCTCGGCGCGGCGAACATGGTGTCCGGCGCGTTCGGCGGCATGGGTGGTTGCGCAATGATCGGCCAGACCGTGATCAACCTCAGCTCCGGCGGGCGCGGGCGTTTGTCCGGCGTGGTCGCTGGCGTGCTGATCCTGTTGTTCATTCTGTTTCTGTCGCCGCTGATCGAGCGTATTCCGCTGGCCGCGCTGGTAGGCGTGATGTTCGTAGTGTCGCAGCAGACCTTCGCCTGGGCGTCGTTGCGCGTGATCAACAAGGTGCCGGCGCACGATGTGCTGGTGATTATCGCCGTGACCACCATCACGGTGTTCACCGATCTGGCCACGGCGGTGCTGTGCGGGATCATCATCGCCGCGCTCAACTTTGCCTGGCAGCAGGCGCGCGAACTGTACGCCGATGAACATCTGGAGGCCGATGGCAGCAAACTCTATCGCCTGCACGGCACGCTGTTCTTCGCCTCGACCACGCCGTTTCTCAACCAGTTCGATCCGGCCAACGACCCGGCCAAAGTCACTCTCGACTGCCGACACCTGAGCTTTGTCGATTATTCGGCGATCGCCGCGTTGAAAACCCTGCGTGAACGCTACGCCAAGGCTGGCAAGCATTTACAGGTGTTTCATCTGTCGGAACGCTGCAAGAAATTACTCAAGCGCGCTGGCGTCGATCACGACTGACGCCGCTGGCGTTGCGTCCTTGAGCCAGGTCTTGCCGAGAATTCGCGAGACCTGTTCGGCGGAGTAGGGCTTGGCGAGAAACTCGAAACCTTCGTAACCACTGCGAGCCAGCTCTTCGCTGTAGCCGGAAGTCAGAATCACCGGCAGATCAGGGCGGCGCTGGCGCAGTTCTTTGGCCAAAGCGACACCAGTGATGCCCGGCATGACCACGTCGGAAAACACCGCGTCGAACGCCATGGCATCGCTGCCGGCCAATTGCAGGGCTTCTTCGGCGTTGGTCGCCCACGCGGTTTCATAGCCCAGATCCTGGAGGATCTGATTGGCGAAACGGCCGACGTCGAGATTGTCCTCGACCACCAGCACCCGGCGTTTTTCGCACGCCGGCTGCACCTCGCCATTGTCCTCTGCCTCATCCTCTTCTGCCTCGATCGCCGGCACTTGCGGCAAATACAAGGTGAACTCGGTGCCTTGGCCGAGCACGCTGGAGACATCGACGTTACCTCCGGATTGCTTGGCGAAGCCGAACACCTGCGACAGCCCCAGCCCCGTGCCCTTGCCGACCGCTTTGGTGGTGAAGAACGGCTCGAAAATATGTTCCAGGGTGTATGCGTCGATGCCGGCACCGGTGTCGGCCAGGGCAATCGACACGAAGTGGCCGTTGGAACCGGCGTGGCCGCGAATCGCCGGCAGCGGTTTGTGGCATTCCAGGCGTAGCTTCAATTCACCCTGACCGTCCATGGCGTCGCGGGCGTTCAGCGCGATGTTGATCAACGCGGTTTCAAACTGACTGAGGTCGACACGGATGTAGCAGGGGTGATCCGGGCGCTCGACGCACACGTGTATCTGCGCGCCGGTGACCGATTCGAGCATCTCGCCGATATTGGCCAGACGTTCGCCGGCATCGACCACTTGCGGATTGAGCGGCTGGCGGCGGGCGAAGGCGAGCAGTTGGCTGGTCAGTTTCGAGGCACGCTCGACCGTGTCGGACACCGCACGCATATAGCGCTGGCGGCGTTCTTCGGAGAGGTTGGGCTGGCGCAGAAAGTCCACCGACGAGCGAATGATCGTCAGCAGATTGTTGAAATCATGAGCAACGCCGCCAGTCAGTTGACCGATGGCTTCGAGCTTTTGTGACTGGCGCAACGCCGATTCGGCCTGAGCCAGACGCAGGCTGCGTTCTTCGACCCGCTGTTCCAGTGTGGCATTCAGTTCGGCCAGCGCCAGTAAACCTTCGCGCACGTTGGCGTCGGCACGCACCCGTTCGATATGCGCCCAGCAACGTTCGGTGACTTCGTTGAGCAGCGCCTGTTCGAAGTCCGACCAGATGCGCGGCACTTTGTCGTGGATGGCCATTAACGCAGTAAGGCGACCTTGCTTGATCAGCGGCACACAAATGGTGGAGGTGATGCCGATGGCCTGGAAGGTCGCCGATTCCTCCGGCGGCAACTCGCTGCGGTTGTCGTGAATGACCAGCGGTTCACCGGCGCGCAGCAGACGCACTGCCTTCTCACCGAAATCGCGCAATTGATAATGGCCGACAATGCTCGGTGAACCCTGCGCCGCGTAATCGCCACGAATGGTGAAACCGTCTTCGTCGGCATCCATGTCGGCGTAGGCGCAGTTGGACAGTTGCAATTGCTCGACCATCAGCCGCGTGCTCGCCGCCAGGATCGCTTGCGCATCCGTAGCGTTGGTTACCGCGTTGCCAATGGCATCGAGGACGGCCAGGCGGCGGTTGAGATAAACGGTCTGGGTGGTTTCGGTAACGGTGTCGATCATGCCGACGACATTGCCGTGGGAGTCGCGAATCGGGCTGTAGCAGAAAGTGAAGAACGCCTGCTCCGGCCCCTTGCCGCGCTCGATCTGCAGGGCGAAGTTTTCGATGTAAGTGGCCTGGCCGGCATACGCGGCCTCGGCGATCGGGCTGATCTCATGCCAGGCTTCCTTCCAGATGTCGCTGAAAGGACGTCCCAACGCGTGCGGCTTGTCGCCAAGAATCGGTACGAAGGCGTCGTTGTAAAGGGTGATCAGTTGTGGGCCCCAGACGATCGCCTGAGGGAAATGCGACGCGAGACTGAGCGAGACGGTGGTCTTGAGTACATCGGGCCAGTTTTCCAACGGGCCGAGGGGCGAATTCGCCCAGTCGTGACGGCGAATCTGCCCGGCCATCTCGCCATTGTCCTGCAACCAGTCTGTCATGGGGTTCGTGCTTTTCCGGGCGTCTGTCTGAGACAAAGACCTTCGCGCAGGGTGTTTGGTTTCAGCACAGCAGGCACTTGTTTGCGCAACAGGATCTCTGGACATGCATGATGGCAGCAAAAATGTGCGCTGGCGAAAGTGGGTGCCCCTTCGCCAGCGGTTATTTCGCGGTTTTTTGAACCACTGCTCAGGCATCGATGGCCGGGAAGTCGATATCGGTTAGCGCGGTATTGTTCAGGTAGTTGGTCAATGTCTGCACGGCCACCAAGGCAATCACTTCGATGATCTTGCGGTCATCGATACCGGCAGCGCGGGCAGCGGCCAATTGTTCATCGCTCAAGTGGCCACGGGTTTCGGTCAGTTGGCGGGCAAGGGCGGCGTAGGCATTCAGTTCGCCTTGACGGGCCGCGATGATGTCCTCCGCCGACAGCCCGGCCTTGCCGGCAAACACGGTGTGTGCGGACAGGCAATAGTCGCAACCGTTGACCTGCGAAGTGGCGAGGTAAACGGCTTCTTTCTCTTTGCCGCTCAACGAGGTCTTGCCGAGGATGGCCGAGGCTTGCAGGTAAGTGTCGAGGGCGACCGGCGCCTGGGCGAGGGTGGTAAAAACGTTGGGCAGGAAACCAATTTTTTTCTTCACGCCTTCCAGTGCAGGACGGGTGGCATCGGTGGCGGTGTCGAGGCTGATTGCAGGGATGCGGCTCATGGTGATTCTCCGAAATTCCGCAGCGAAGTGCAGCGGCGATGGAGAGATCTTAGGGGCTGCCAATGGCGCTTTGGCGGCAAATCGTCGAGGATATGCGGCAGATCGTCCAGATATGCCTTCGGGAGTCAGCCATGGATCGCCTTTCCACATTACTCAGTCATTTCGGCGTGAACGCCGGCACCTTCCATAGCGGCGCGTTTTGTGGCGTGAGCATTCACGAAGGCGAACCGGTCGGCCATGTGCATGTTCTGCAAGCCGGGGCGTTGCTGCTCAAACCGGGCAACGAGCAGGAGATCCGTCTGGACGAACCGTCACTGATTTTCTTTCCCCGGCCCTTCACTCACCGGATGTCTGCCGACGAAACCATGGCCAGCCAAGTGGTGTGCGCCTCGCTGACCTTCGACGGCGGTTCGGGCAATGCCCTGGCCGCTGCGTTACCCGACTATCTGGTACTGAAACTCACCGATATTCCGGAATTGCGCAGCACCCTTGACTGGTTGTTCAGCGAGGCCTTCGAGGGCCACTGTGGGCGGGTGGCGGTGATGGATCGCCTGTTCGAATTGCTGGTGATTTTGCTGCTGCGCCATCTGATTGGCAGTCGCGATCAGCAGCCGGGCATGATGGCCGGGCTGGCTGACGCACGTTTATCCCGCGCCTTGAACCTGATTCACGAGCAACCCCACAAACCGTGGAGCGTTGCCGACCTCGCCGCTGCAGCGAACCAGTCCCGCGCCGGTTTCGCCGAGCAGTTTCGCCGCGTGGTCGGGCAGACGCCGGCCGATTACCTGTTGAGCTGGCGCGTCAGCCTCGCGCAGAAACGCCTGCGCGAAGGCCGGCCGATTGCACTGATTGCCGAGGAGGTTGGATACGAAAGTCCGTCGGCGCTGGCCCGGGCGTTTCGGCGCAAGACCGGGCTCAGTCCACGGCAATGGAAAGCCGGACACTGAACATTACCTGGCGAATTTCTTCGCTCCGGCCACGCAAAGAATCACCCCCAGTGTGACGCCGAGCATGCCGACACTGACCTGCTCATGCAGCAATGTCGCCGCCAGTGCCAGACCAAAAAACGGTTGCAGCAGCTGCAGCTGCCCGACCGCGGCGATCCCGCCCTGAGCCAGGCCGCGGTACCAGAACACGAAGCCGATCAGCATGCTGAACAACGACACATATCCCAGGCACAGCCACGCCGACACGCTGATGTTGGCAAACGAGGCGGGCGCCAGCCACAGGCTCAGCAGCGCCATCAGCGGTAATGACAACAGCAGCGCCCAGCAGATCACCTGCCAGCCGCCGAGGCTGCGTGACAGTTTCGCGCCTTCGGCGTAACCAAGGCCGCAGGCCAGGATCGCCGCGAGCATCAGCAAGTCCCCGGTCGGCGAGGCGCTCAGCCCTTGAGACAAGGCGAAGCCCACCACCAGCGCACTGCCCAGTATCGAGAAGATCCAAAACACCGGTCGTGGCCGCTCACCCCCACGCAAGACTCCAAACATCGCCGTGGCCAGCGGTAGCAATCCTACAAACACGATCGAATGCGCCGACGTTACGTGCTGCAATGCCAACGCAGTCAACAGCGGAAAACCCAACACCACGCCCAGCGCCACAATCAACAGCGACAGCCACTGATGACGCGCCGGTCGCCGCTGTTTGAACATCAGCAAAAGCGCCACCGCCAACGCTCCCGCAATGGCTGCTCGCATGACGGTCAGAAATACCGGATCGAATTCCAGCACCGCCAGACGTGTCGCCGGCAGCGAACCGCTGAAAATCAGCACGCCGATAAAACCGTTGATCCAGCCGCTGGTTTTTTCCAGCGCCGGGTTGGCCGAAGTGGATGTTGTGTGCATGTCGGTCGCGCTCAAGAAGTGGCTTGTGTCGCCGTGATCCTAGGGCTGAGAATCAGCACAATCAAAAAATTGTCATGGATACAGCCGACATGCCCCGTTCCCGTTACAAAACTCTGGTAGACCGTTACGCGGCGGACATTCGTGGCGGACGATTGGCGCCGGGTACGCGATTGCCAACGCATCGGCAACTGGCAGCGCAGGAAGGACTGGCGCTGGTGACCGCATCACGGGTTTACGCCGAGCTTGAGGCGATGGGCCTGGTCAGCGGCGAAGCCGGGCGTGGCACTTTTGTCCGGGAAACGTCGCTGGCGCCGGGGCAGGGCATCGATCAAAAGGACGTGGCGGTCGGCATGATCGACCTGAATTTCAACTATCCATCGTTGCCCGGTCAGGCCGAGCTGTTGCGTACTGCGTTGCGTCAACTGGCGTTGTCCGGTGATCTCGAAGCGCTGCTGCGTTATCAGCCCCACGCCGGGCGTGCCCACGAGCGCGCCGCGGTCGCGCAACATTTGTCGGCACGCGGCGTGACGGTCGAAGCTGCGCAGGTGCTGATTGTCAACGGCGCTCAGCAGGGCCTGGCGGTAACGCTGATGGCGCTGCTTAAACCCGGCGATGTGATCGCCGCCGATGCGCTGACCTATTCCGGGTTCAAGGTGCTGGCCGACGCGTTGCATCTGGAAGTGCTGGCGATTCCGATGACGCAACAGGGTCCGGATTTGCCGGCACTGGACAGACTCTGTCGCCTGCGTGCAGTGCGCGCCGTGTACTGCATGCCGACGCTGCACAATCCGCTGGGCTGGGTCATGCCATTGGAACAGCGCGAGCAATTGATCGCGATTGCGCGTCGGCACGATCTGACGATCATTGAAGACGCGGCCTACGCGTTTCTGGTCGAGAACCCGCCATGTCCGTTGATTGAACTCGCACCGGAACGGACGTTTTACGTATCGGGGTTGTCGAAAAACATTGCCACCGGATTGCGGGTCGGCTTCGTTGCCGCGCCGCTGCCTCAAGTGCCCGCACTGGAGCGGATCATTCGCGCAACGACGTGGAACACGCCCGGGGTCATGACCGCCATCGCCTGCGGCTGGCTCGATGACGGTACAGTGACACTGCTTGAACAGCAGAAACGCCACGATGCCATGGCCCGACAGGCCTTGGCAGCCGAGTTGCTGAATGGGCTGCGCTACATCGCTCATCCGGCCTCTTATTTTCTGTGGCTTCCGTTGCCCGAAGACGTGCGTGCCGATCAGGTCGTGGTCGAGTTGATGCAGCAGCAGATTTCCGTAACCACCGCCGAGCCGTTTTCGCTGTTGGCCAATACGCCCCATGCGATTCGTCTGGCGCTCGGGTCGGTGGACATGCAGGTGTTGCGTCAGGCGTTGATCACTGTCAGGACGATTGTCGGCGCTTATCTGTAAACTGCGCCCACGCCATGAAAAGCCAGTTTGGACTGTTCAATGAAATTCACCACAACACTGTTTCTCGCTTTGCTCTTCAGCACCAGCGCTCAGGCTGAGGGCGATCCTGAGGCCGGGGCGAAAATCTTTCCGCGTCTGTGCGGCGGTTGCCATCAGGTTGGCGAGTCGGCTCGTCCGGGGTTTGGTCCGCAGTTGAACGGCATCATTGGCCGGGCTGCGGGGACTTCGGCCAATTATGTTTATTCCGATGCGATGAAGAACTCGGGGATTACCTGGGATCGGGCGACGCTCAAGGCGTATCTCGAGGATCCGAAAGGGGTGGTGCCGGGGACACGGATGATTTTCTGGGGGCTGAGTGATGAGGAGAAGCTGGAGAATCTGTTGGCTTATTTGCAGATGTTCAGTGCTGAATAATTACGGGAACGCGCCGTTCCAGGGCGTTTTGGTAGTTTTGACCGGGTACATATCCATTGCTGCGGTAATGGCGGCTTAGGGTTTCGCCCTTACGGCGACTTACTTTTTTACAAGCGCCGAAAAAAGTAAGCAAAAAACGCTAGCTCCTACGTTCGGCCCTCGCAGGCTCGGGTTCCTTCGCTGCGGGATCGATCCGGGCGCAGCGGCTACGGTTTGCTTCGCTGCACCTCCTTGCGCTGTGTCTGGCTTCGCCAGACGGTCGCTGCGCTCCCACGCCCGGATCAATCCCTCCACTCAGCCTTCCGACGTCGCCGGTGGATCAAGATCAAGAGCAGGCGAGCTGACACTCGGCCTATAGGTGAACGTGGGACTGTAGGAGCTGCCGAAGGCTGCGATCTCTTGCTCTTGCTCTTGCTCTTGTAGGAGTGAGCCTGCTCGCGATAGGTATCTCAAAAACGCTGGTGAATAGCAGGTGTACTCAATCCCTGTGTGAGCCGGCTTGCCAGCGATGGGGCCGGCAAGTCGACCTGTCTACGCCGGTGTCAGTGGGCATGAAACGCAACCTGATTGCGCCCTGCAGCCTTCGCCTGGTACAGCTGCTGATCGGCACGTTTGATCAGGGCCGTGTGGTTGTTGTCTGCCGGATCTGCCAGGCCGAGGCCAATACTCACGGTAACGTTGCCGACGCCGGGAAACTCCGCGTCGGCTACCGCTGCGCGAATCTTTTCAGCGACGACTTCCGGGGTGTCGGGTTGCGCCACTTCCGGCAGCAGTACGGCGAATTCTTCGCCGCCGTAGCGAGCGACGAAATCGGTGCTGCGTACGCTGTTCTGGATCAAGGTCGCCAGTTGTTGCAGGACCTCGTCACCGACCGCGTGGCCGTGGCTGTCATTGATGCGTTTGAAGTAATCGGCATCAATCAGCAGCAGGGCAAACGGGCGTCCAGTGCGCCGGGACAGCAGTGAGTATTCAGTAATTTTTTCGTCAAACCGGCGACGGTTGTAAACGCCGGTCAGGCCGTCGTGGGTGGCCAGGCTCAGCAGCTCGGCATTGGCTTCGGTGAGTGCGGCGGTGCGTTGCGCCACGGTGGCTTCCAGCGAGGCGTTGGCTTCCTGCAGTTCGCGTTCCTTGCCGAGCAGTGATTGCGTCATCGCGTCGATGGACTGGCCGAGCTGGGCAATTTCCAGTACCGGATGCTGGAGCTGGAATTGCGCGCCGGACTGGTTGTTCTGCACCTGTTTGGCCGAGTGCGCGAGTTGTTCGATCGGGCGACTCAGGTACAGCGCCAGGTAATAAGCCACCAGGCCGAAAACGATGGCGGCGAAAACGCCGAGGATCAGCAATTCGTATTGCAGCGTCCGCGCCGGTTGCAGCGCGGTTTCCAGTGGCTGGCGGATGGCGATCGACCACGACAGCGCCGTGCCCGATGGGGTCGGCACGGTGACCATGCTGGTCAGGTAACCGTTGGCCGCCGTCCAGCCCGACAATACCGGGTCGTTGGTCGCCAGCTGTTGGCCCATCAGCGCTTCGGGGTAGAGCACCTTGCCATCGTGGTCGACGATCAGCGCCTGGATATCCGGTGCCGAGTTCTTGTGGGAAAACGTCGCCGACTCGACGATGCGGGTCACCCAGCTCCAGTGCGCGTGTGCGCCCAGCACGCCAATCACCAGACCTTCGGCGTTATGGATCGGTGCGGCGAAATCGATGAAGCGCAGTGGCTCGCCATTGGGCAGGCCCGGCAACAATTTCGCCAGCAACACCGCTTCGTGGGGATCGCCGGTGTACTGGCGGCGCAAGCCGGTCTGGAACCACGGGCGTTTTTGAACTGACTGGCCGACCAGCAAATCGTTGACGGCCTGGCGGACGTTGCCTTCGGCGTCGGTGACGCCCATCCACGCGTATTCGGCGCGTGCCTGGGTGCGCAGTTGCATCGATTTGAGGATGGCGGGGTTATCCAGATCACCACGTTCCAGATGCGGAGCGCGACTGAGCAGGTAAACCTCCAGTTGCCGCTCGCGCAGCTGCTCACCCAACAACGTCGCCGCCGAGCGCGCCGTGTTCAGCAAGGCATTGCCGCTGGCCTGCTTCATTTGCTCGGTGGCGATGTGACCGACATAAAAGCCCACACTCAATAGCGTAAGCAGGGACAAACCGCCGAACCACAGGGTGAGATGGCTACGCAGACTGGCTTTGAACATGGGGGGCGGTGTCTGTCTTGTTAAAGTGGCGCCATGGTATGCGACATCGCCGATGGCCGGCCAGCGAACAAGTTCATGTAAACAAGAACAACATTGATGCTAATGAGCCATCATTTTGGTTAGAATGCGCGCCGCCCGAGAGATGGATCCCGGGCGTTCCCCCATGGAGTTTTACTGTGAAATACCTCAGCAAAGTAGTCGCCGCCGCACTGTTCGGTGTGGTTCTGGCAGGTTGCACCGGCGCCCCGATGAAATCCGCACATTACGACAGCAACCAGTACACCGTGGTTGGCCACAGCGAAGCCTCGGCCACCGGCCTGCTGCTGTTCGGTATTATTCCGATCCGCCAGAACAGCCGATTTGTACGTGCGCAAGACGCGGCGATCAAAGCCAAGGGTGGCGATGCATTGATCAACACCCAAGTGCAGGAAAACTGGTTCTGGGCCTGGGTCCTGACCGGCTACACCACCACCATCTCCGGCGACGTGGTCAAGCTGAAAACCGCGCAATAAGCGTCGGCTGAATGCAAAAAGCCCGGCTGATCAGGCCGGGCTTTTTCATGGGGGTTGCGGTACTGCACTTGATTCATGCCACGCGGCGTTCGATCAGACGATCCGAACCACCTTCGGCCACGCGGCGTTCGATCAGACGATCCGCACCACCTTCGGCCACACGGCGTTCGATCAGACGATCCGCGCCACCTTCGGCCACGCGGCGTTCGATCAGACGATCCGAACCACCCTCGGCCACGCGGCGTTCGATCAGACGATCCGCGCCACCTTCGGCCACACGACG
>Ga0308167_1004260_pt1 | contig 10498 bp, 10 predicted proteins | sample PhyCR1_2_FD_202138 | JGI IMG/M metagenome (GOLD analysis project Ga0308167, IMG submission 202138) | Phyllosphere microbial communities from UC Gill Tract Community Farm, Albany, California, United States - DLSLRC.R1 | ecosystem: Host-associated > Plants > Phyllosphere > Unclassified | place... | reverse complement strand
CCTGTTATTGGTTCTTGCCCTGCTGTTTGTATTGTTTTACGAAGCAATCAACGGTTTCCACGACACGGCCAACGCAGTTGCGACGGTCATCTATACGCGTGCCATGCGTGCCCAGCTTGCTGTGGTGATGGCGGGTGTATTTAACTTCTTTGGCGTACTACTCGGTGGATTGAGTGTCGCCTATGCCATTGTTCATATGCTTCCCACCGATCTGTTGTTGAATGTTGGATCGGCTCACGGTCTCGCCATGGTGTTTTCTATGCTGCTGGCGGCGATCATCTGGAATCTCGGCACCTGGTATCTGGGTCTGCCGGCCTCCAGCTCCCATACCCTGATCGGCGCCATTATTGGTATCGGTCTGACCAACGCCCTGATGACCGGTACCTCGGTGGTTGATGCGCTCAACATCCCGAAAGTACTGAACATCTTCCTGTCGCTGATCCTGTCGCCGATTGTTGGCCTGGTGATTGCGGGTGGCTTAATCTTTATTCTGCGTCGCTACTGGAGCAGCACCAAAAAGCGTGCCCGCATCCATATGACGCCCGCCGACCGCGAGAAGATCGACGGCAAGAAAAAGCCGCCGTTCTGGACCCGTATTGCGCTGATTGTCTCGGCGATTGGCGTCAGCTATTCGCATGGCGCGAATGACGGCCAGAAAGGTATCGGCCTGATTATGCTGGTATTGATTGGCGTCGCGCCTGCCGGGTTCGTGGTGAACATGAATGCTTCTGGCTACGACATCACCCGGACCCGCGATGCGGTCAATCATCTGGAGCAGTATTATCAGCAGCACAACGCTTCGCTGACCCATATTATCCAGATGGCACCGCCTAAGCTGCCGACACCGGAAGAAGTGCCGTCATCCAGCCCGCAGGAGTTCCACTGTGATAGCGCACGCGCATTACAGGCGGTCCAGCGCGCGCAGGGGCTGCTGAATAATCTGCAAAGCTATGATCAGCTGTCGGTTGATCAGCGCGGTCAGATGCGTCGTCTGCTGCTGTGTATCTCTGATACCGCGGACAAAGCGGCCAAACTGCCGGAAACCAGCCCGGACGATCAGCGTTTCCTCAATAAGCTGAAAAGCGATCTTCTGGGTACCATCGAGTATGCACCGGTCTGGATTATCGTCGCGGTCGCGTTAGCGCTGGGCACCGGTACCATGATTGGCTGGCGTCGGGTTGCCACCACTATCGGTGAGAAGATCGGTAAGAAAGGTATGACTTATGCGCAGGGAATGTCAGCGCAGGTCACGGCAGCGCTCTCTATCGGCGTCGCCAGCTACACCGGGATGCCGGTTTCCACCACCCACATCCTCTCCTCATCCGTTGCCGGTACCATGCTGGTTGACGGTGGCGGATTACAGAGCCGGACCATCAAGAACATCGCCATGGCGTGGATCTTCACCCTGCCGGTTTGTATTGTGCTGTCAGGTTCGCTCTACTGGATTGCGTTAAAACTGGTGTAACACTTAAAGCCAGTGATACCGGAGGGCGACGCAAGTCGCCCTTTTTAATGCCAGATTGCCATCGCCACCAGGCTGATTACCACCAGTCCACACAGCGCGCTGGTCAGCATAAACTGGCCGCGTACCCGCTCGCAGCGTCGAATAAATTCGTCATCATGATGATCAAGATAGCGTTTCGCCCAGATATAGGTCACCAGTCGCACCTGTTTGCTGGGCTGACCGTGCGAGGTGAAGAATCCTGCGCCATCGACGTACTGATACAACAGCGGATCGCACCCGCGTAACACCGCCAGCAGTGCGCGCAGTGACGAAAAATAGCGCGCCATATTCACAATACACACCACACAAAGAGCCCAAAAAAGCGCGATAGTGCTGATCATATTCTCCCCTCCTGGCTGGAGCCGCAGGAACAGACGCAGCGGGAAAACGCTGAGCACGCCTACAGAAATAGCCAACCACTGAATTACCGGACTGCGATAGTGTTATGAACGCCTGGGCGGTAGCAAACCAGACCGCCTTTTTTCAGTGTAGGAGAAATGTTTAAATTTTTTCCAGCGATGTTTTTCGTTCGGGCCGGGTAAAATTGCCGCATCGTTGATCTTATTCACAAGCCAGGCGGCAACAGCAGCATTTGCGAACAGAGAAGGCTATACTCAGAGACATAACAACATCATCACCTGCAGCGCAGGTACACACTTTGGTGGCGCTCATCGCCCGCTCGCGCAAAGGATTTCGCTAAGCTGTGACGCGGCAGGAACACCGGATGCCATCCTTAATCTCGTGAAAGGAGTTTTATCATGGCTTATAAACATATCCTGATTGCAGTAGACCTTTCTCCCGAAAGTCAGTTACTGGTGGATAAAGCCGTTTCGCTGGCCCGCCCTTATGACGCTAAAATTTCCCTGATCCACGTTGATGTGAACTATTCCGACCTCTATACCGGCCTGATTGATGTCAACCTTGGGGATATGCAGAAGCGTATTTCTGAAGAGACCCACTCTGCGCTGAAAGGTCTGTCTGATTCCGCCGGCTACCCGATCAGTGAAACCCTGAGCGGCAGTGGCGATCTCGGCCAGGTGCTGGTCGATGCGATTAAAAAGTATGATGTCGATCTGGTGGTATGTGGACATCACCAGGATTTCTGGAGCAAGCTGATGTCCTCTGCGCGTCAGTTAATCAACACCGTGCATATCGACATGCTGATTGTGCCGCTGCGCGATGAAGACGACGAATAACCACCGTTCATAAAGCCGGCGATAATCACCGGCTTTTTCCCGTTACGTCGGTTCCGGTACAGTCCGTGAGCGAATGTTGCCAGCCAGCCTTTCCTGTCGCAATAATTGCGTTTTCCTGCTGTTGTTAACCTGTCAGCGCTATTCCTCACATAGGAAAATTCACCTGACAGCGCCGTGACAAATATTATCAAAGACCCGATAATTCGCCCTTTAACGGTAAAAGTACGTATTGCCTCTCTATAAAAATAGGTTTTATATTAGCAACACATTAACAAGCAAAAGTTCAGTTCACTCATTACGCCGCCGATTCATTTATCAATGTTTTACTATAGGCAAGGTTCGCCGGGTCCATTATATTCATTCTGCTCTCTCAGTCGCCGGGCGGCTGATAAAGCACAACAATGCCATTTAACAAAAAGATAAGGATATTGATTATGAGAGAAATTAACCAGACTGAAATTTCTGCCGTTAGCGGCGCAGGACTGACTGAATTTATCGGCAACGTTAATGATGCATTAACTCAGGTTTCTGAGTTATTCGACAACACAGTAAAGTCACTGGCTGAATCAACCGTTATTCAGGAAGAAATTGCTCTGTCGTATAAGGCCTTTGGTCTGAGCGTAGCAAAAACGCTTTTAAGCGCTTTTTCAGGTTTTCTGGCGAAATTAGCCGCCTGATTTAATATAAGCGGTTTAGTTTATAAAGTGGCAGGTTGATTGCCTGCTAAATATGCTGATGAAAAGCCTGCCTGATGATTTCAGGCAGGCTTTTTTGTGACGGATGCGGCGGTCAGCGTTAAAACCAGCGGACGATCACCCGGCTTGCCACCCACGCAGATCCGTTACGGTCAGCTCACCAGCGGGGGATAGATATCGAAGCGATGACTTTTGGTCACCACCGCCGCCTGAGTGACGACGCCTGCCAGCGGCGGCGCATAATCGGGCCGCTTCACCACGATACGTTTCTTTGCCAGACGGCGGGCCGGCTCAAGCAACGCGTCAGCATCCTCATCGGCACCGACCAGCGACTGAAACACCCGCATCTCTTTCTTCACCATCGCACTTTTCTGACGATGCGGATACATCGGATCGAGATAGACCACGTCCGGTTGTGGGGTGATCTCGCTCAGCGCCTGGGCGCTGGCGGCATGAATCAGCGTCAGACGCTGACGCAACCAGCCGCCGATTTCGGCATCCTGATAGCCCCGCTGTAAGCCGTCATCCAGCAGCGCCGCAACCACCGGATGGCGCTCCAGCATCCGTACCCGACAGCCCAGCGCCGCCAGTACAAAGGCATCGCGTCCGAGGCCGGCCGTGGCATCCACCACATCCGGCAGATAGTCACCTTTGATGCCGACCGCTTTCGCCACGGCTTCACCGCGTCCGCCACCAAAACGGCGGCGATGCGCCATCGCGCCGGAAACGAAATCGACAAAGATGCCGCCCAGCTTCGGCTCATCGCGCTTACGCAGCTCAAGATGGGTCGGCGTCTGTACCAGCGCCAGCAGGGCGGTCTCGTCATGTTCCAGCTGCCAGCGCTGCGCTAAACGTGATAAGGCGCCGTCTCCGGCGCCTGATTCATCGAGCAAACAGATTTTCACGTAACGACTTATCCCTGAATGCCGTAATGTTCCAGCATCGCGTCGAGTTGCGGCTCACGGCCGCGGAAGCGTTTGAACAGCTCCATTGGCTCTTCCGAACCGCCGCGCGTCAGGATGTTGTCGAGGAACGACTGTCCTGTTTCGCGATTGAAGATCCCCTCCTCTTCGAAGCGTGAATAGGCATCCGCAGCCAGCACATCCGCCCACAGATAGCTGTAGTAACCGGCTGCATAGCCGCCAGCGAAGATGTGGCTGAAGGCGTGCGGAAAACGGCCCCACTCCGGCCCCGGCACCACCGCAACGCGGCTTTTCACTTCACGCAGTGTCTCCAGAATTTGTGCCCCTTTGGTCGGGTCAAATTCGGTGTGCAGACGGAAATCGAACAGGCCGAACTCCAGCTGACGCAGGATGAACAGTGCCGCCTGATAGTTCTTCGCCGCCAGCATTTTATCCAGCAGTTCTTTTGGCAGCGGCTCACCGGTCTCGTAATGACCGGAGATAAACGCCAGCGCATCCGGCTCCCAGCACCAGTTTTCCATAAACTGGCTTGGCAGCTCGACCGCATCCCACGGTACCCCACTGATACCAGAAACGCCGGGTACTTCTACGCGGGTCAGCATGTGGTGCAGACCGTGCCCAAACTCATGGAACAGGGTGATCACTTCGTCGTGGGTGAACAGCGCCGGTTTGCCCTGCACCGGACGGTTAAAGTTACAGGTCAGATAGGCGACCGGCTTCTGCAGGCTTCCATCGGCTTTACGCATCTGGCCGACGCAGTCATCCATCCAGGCGCCGCCGCGTTTGTGTTCGCGGGCATAGAGATCGAGATAGAAGCTGCCGCGCAGCTCACCGGTCTCATCAAACAGATCGAAGAACTTCACGTCAGGATGATAAACTTCCACATCGGTACGCTGTTTTGCCGTGATGCCGTAAATACGCTTAACCACTTCGAACAGGCCAGCCACCGCACGGGATTCCGGGAAGTAAGGACGCAGCTGTTCATCGCTGATGGTGTAGAGGTGCTGCTTCTGTTTTTCACCGTAATAGGTGAGATCCCACGGATTAAGCTCGGTCACGCCGTGCTCTTTTTGCGCGAAAGCGCGCAGCTGCTCCAGCTCTTTTTCACCCTGCGGACGGGCGCGCTCCGCCAGATCGTTGAGGAAGTCGATCACCTGAGACGGGCTTTGCGCCATCTTAGTCGCCAGCGATTTGTCGGCGTAGGAGTCGAAGCCCAGCAGTTGCGCCAGTTCATGACGCAGCGCCAGTTCTTCCGCCATGATAGGACCGTTGTCCCATTTTCCGGCGTTAGGACCCTGATCGGACGCGCGGGTCGCGTAGGCACGATACATCTCTTCGCGCAGCGCGGCATTATCGCAGTAGGTCATTACCGGCAGATAGCTGGGGATATCCAGCGTCAGCAGCCAGCCTTCCTGACCTTTGGCTTCCGCCTGCGCTCTGGCGGCAGCCATCGCGCTTTCCGGCATACCGGCCAGATCGTTTTCATCGGTGATCAGCTTGCTCCAGCCCATGGTGGCATCAAGCACGTTGTTGCTGTAAGCCGATCCCAGTTCGGAGAGGCGAGCAGCAATTTCGCCATAGCGCTGCTGTTTATCTTTCGCCAGGCCAATACCGGAGAGTTCGAAATCACGCAGCGCGTTATCGACCGCTTTCTTCTGCGCCAGATCCAGCGCGGCGTACTGGTCACCCTCTTTCAGGTTGCGGTACGCCTGATACAGGCCTTCATGCTGGCCGACCCAGGTGCTGTATTCAGAGAGCAATGGCAGCGTCTGCTCGTAGGCTTCGCGCAGTTCCGGGCTGTTTTTTACCGAGTTCAGATGGCTGACCGGTGAGAAGATGCGGCTGAGGCGGTCATCGCTCTCTGCCAGCGGCTGAACCAGATTATCCCAGGTATAAGGTGCGCCTTGCGCCACCACTTTTTCGACCATCGCGCGGCAGTCGTTCAGGACTTCCGTAACGGCAGGAACCACATGTTCAGGCTGGATGGCAGAAAAAGGGGGAAGCGTAAAAGATGTCAGTAACGGATTGGTCATAGCGCAGTCCTTTATTAATGTGTGGGGCGCGATGGGTCGCGCAACGCAATCTAAGTAACATGCGGCTAAGTGTAGCGAAAATCAATGGGGCCTGGCTTCGCTGCGGAAGAAACGAGCGAAATGCGATCGCGGCACGGAAAATGGCCCGCGCCGGTGGAACTTCTTCTCTACACCAACCGCCCCGGGCTAAAATTCACGTTTAACGATGATATAGCCATTGAAGCGGACTGAGCACTCTTCATCATTTATCAGCATCGAGGCAATAAATTTATTATGCTTACCCGCTTTGTTTTGATAATCGTAATTCACGATAAGATTCTGAGTACCCGGAAAGGTATATATCTCCTGATAACCTGATACTTTCTGGCTATCCACATCAAGTTCTTTTATATCCTGATGGGCATAATAGAGTGCCATTTCGGCCGTGACCGGCTGGACATCAAGCAGCGTCAAATGTGTCTGATTCAGCACTAACTGGCGCTGATCAATCTGTAGATCCTTTATCATTGCATCCGTCATTGCCACACCCACCGCTCTGTTTATATCAAGACAGGATAGCGGAGTAACAGCAGCAGTTGCTGTAAGAGGTAATGCTGTAGCAATCCATCGTAATATCAGCCAACTGTTCATTTCACTATCAACTCTTTATCATCGCTATCAGCGATTTTTTTCCTGTATTTTATTTCCATAACAATACACCCGTTCGAAGCCGTTCCTTTGCCATTATCACCATGTATAAGAAATCCGGTACGCCCACACATCGCGTTATCCCGATAGGGCGTGAGTCGTAACACAAACAGGCCCGCTGAGGGATGCTTTGCCATCGGCCGGCCAATATGATATTTACCGCGTGGCAAAGGGCCTTTATTGACTTCACATTCATAGGCGGGGTCATCTTTATATCCTTCTGCACCGGCATACATGGCAGTAAACTGAAATATACCGTTGAGGGTAAAAGATTTACTTTTAACATCATAAATCCAGGTCATCACTTCTCTCCTTGCGTGACGGGCAGCGTATTATGCTGCCTGACGGTTTATGCTCTGACTTTCCAGCTGTCCGAAAACTGAATATTGCCGTCACACTATTTCCAGGTGATTTTTTCGTAGCGTAACGTGACGGATTCAAGGTGATTCAGATTTTGCACCGACTTGACATTATGCATCAGGGGCATAATCGATACGATCTTCACCTTCTCCATCAGCATATTGAAATATTCCTCTTCCTGTCCGGCGTAATTAATCCGGTACCATTTTATTTCCGCGCTTGCCAGCGTCTGTCCTGTGGCGACCGCTTTATAAAGATAAGGACTGGAGGAATCAAACTCCTTTTCAAACTCCATTTCGCTGTGAATACGGGTGCCGGTTAATTTTCCGTTGTGGTTATCCGCCGGAATACTCAAACCGTGCATAAAGCTGAGTACTTCAATGCTTCCTTCCCGATTGCTGACATCCACTGAACCGGTGATATCAGCACCGCCATCATCTTTGAGCCAGAGGTAAGCTGGAATTGCCAGGGTAAACGTCCTGTTAACAGTGAGTATTGCTGCTCACTTTATGACCTTCATAGCGAAACAAATTTGCGTTATGTCAAGGCGGAGTCGCTTCGGTCAGGGCGTAATGCCGCCGTTGCGACAGCTGTCGGCTTTTTGCCTGCAGCGGGCAGCGCCGACTGGATTAGTTATCACGCTTTCGACCCATCAGCCGGGTATCCCTGATATAATCGCCCGCTTAATGGTTCTCATGCTGTTCCTGCGTCGGTTGCTGTGCGTCGTTCTGTGGGTAATACGTGAGGTAATAATTGGTATAAATTGATTTTCCATCAATTAAAACCTTATACATTCAACAGGATAAACAATGCTGAGTTATCGCCATAGCTTCCATGCTGGCAACCACGCTGACGTGCTGAAGCACACCGTACTGAGCCTGATCATCACCGCGCTGAAAGAGAAAGAGAAACCGTTCTTTTATCTCGATACCCACGCGGGCGCGGGTCGCTATCAACTGAGCGGTGAGCACGCTGAGCGTACCGGCGAGTATCTGGAAGGCATCGCCCGCATCTGGCAGCAGCCGGACGCGCCCGAACTGCTGCAACCCTACTTCGACGCCATCCGTGCGCTCAACCGTAACGGAACGCTGCGTTATTACCCCGGTTCGCCGCTGATTGCCCGCCATCTGCTGCGCGAAGATGACCGGCTGCAAATGACCGAACTGCACTCCAGCGACTACCCGCTGCTGCGCAATGAATTCAGCAAAGATAGCCGTGCCCGCGTAGAACGCGGCGACGGCTATCAACAGTTAAAAGCTAAACTGCCGCCGCCGTCACGTCGCGGTCTGATTCTGATTGACCCACCGTATGAGATGAAAAGCGATTACCAGGCGGTGGTGAAAGGGATTCAGGAAGGCCATAAGCGATTCGGCACCGGCGTCTTTGCGCTGTGGTATCCGGTGGTGCTACGTCAGCAGATCAAACACATGCTGCGCGATCTGGAAGCGACCGGCATTCGCAATATTCTGCAGATTGAGCTGGCGGCACGTCCCGACAGCGATCAGCGTGGCATGACCGCCTCTGGCATGATTGTGATTAATCCGCCGTGGAAGCTGGCTGCCCAGATGAACGAGCTGCTGCCGTGGCTGCATAAGAAACTGGTTCCGGCTGGCACCGGCCACTTTGTGGTCAACCAGATCGTACCCGAATAACTTTTTTCTCCTTTTACGCCGCACACTGCCGGTGCTGCGGCGTTGTATCAGGTCTTTACCATGTGGATCATACTGGCTGGCGCGCTGGCCGCACTGCAACCGGCCCGGCGGCTGGCATTACTGTTACTGGCGCTCGCCACGCTGCTGGGTTTTTATCAGGACGTATTAGCGTGGCCGGCATTGCTGCTGTTCGCGGGCACTGCCGCGGTGGTGGCATTCCGTATTTATGACCGTGACCATCCCCGGCGGCAATTGCTGACTGAAGCGGTGCTGGTGCTGATCGCCATCGGGTTATTCCTTCATCTGTTCCCGGGTTTTGATAATCCACGCAAAGTTGATGATGTACAGGTCGGTGCGCGCAGCCTGGCATTCGGCTTCTCGTTTAACTTTGATAAAGCGCTCGTCCCCTTTGTCCTGCTGGCCTGTCTGCCGACGCTGTTTCGCGCCCCGGCCAGTTCGCCGCGTTATAAATTGCCCGCCGCGCTGGCGCTGATCGCCGCCGTTCCGCTGCTGTTATACAGCGCCGTATTGCTGGGCGGATTAGCCGTTGAACGTCACTTTCCGGAGTGGCTGGGCGCGTTTATGCTCGCCAATCTGTTCTTTGTCTCGCTGGCAGAAGAGGCGCTGTTTCGTGGCTATCTGCAGCAAAAATTAGCGCTGGCATTGGGCGGTATACCGGCGCTGTTACTGAGTTCACTGCTGTTTGGTCTGGCACACCTGAGCGGTGGTCTGTTGCTGGTGATCTTCGCCACCCTCGCCGGGCTGCTCTATGGGCTGGCGTGGCACTGGAGTGGCCGGTTATGGCTGTCGACCGCCCTGCACTTTGCCCTCAACATGACCCATTTGCTGTTTTTCACCTATCCCGCACTGCATCACTAAAGGGTGAAGACCGCCAGATCCCAGGCGAGCTCGGTACAGGGGAAGATGGTCTGGCATTCAGCCAGCAAGCGGCGCATATCTTTCGCCAGATAGCGTGAACTGAAGTGGGTGGCGATCAGCCGTTTTGCCCCCGCGCGCTTCGCCACCTCCGCCGCCTGTAAGGTGGTGGAGTGACCACGTCCGTTAGCCTTCTCCGTCATCGCCGCTTCCAGCGTGGTTTCATGCACCATCAGGTCTACGTTAGCCGCCAGCTGCAACGCCACCTCGGTCGGCGCGGTATCGCCAAAAATCGCCAGCGTTTTGCCTTTGGTCGCCGGCCCCAGATAGTCCGCGCCATTGATCACCCGGCCATCCTCCAGGGTGACGGTTTCGCCCTGCTTCAGCTGCTGATACCACGGGCCGCGCGGCACGCCTTCGGCCTTCAGGCGCGGCGCATCAAGAAAACCCGGTTTATCATGCTGCTCAATCCGATAGCCCAGACACGGCAGCGTATGGTTCAGCGGCCAGGCACTGATGCGAAACTCGCCGTCATCCCGCGTCCAGCCCGGCTCAATCTCAACGATATTCAG
>Ga0308167_1004259_pt1 | contig 10499 bp, 5 predicted proteins | sample PhyCR1_2_FD_202138 | JGI IMG/M metagenome (GOLD analysis project Ga0308167, IMG submission 202138) | Phyllosphere microbial communities from UC Gill Tract Community Farm, Albany, California, United States - DLSLRC.R1 | ecosystem: Host-associated > Plants > Phyllosphere > Unclassified | place... | reverse complement strand
TCGCGATGATTGGTCGTCCGATGCCCTCGCCGCTCACGCCCCGCCTCCCGCTGTCTCGACAGCAGGTCGACCGTGACTACCTCACCCGCGAGCGTCCGGGCGTCGTCGCCGAGCTGCTGTCGTCGGCCGACACGAGGGTGCTGCCCGTCTGGCGCGGCCGCACCCTGATGGCGACGCCGTCGGCGCTGGCCCTGCTCGAGCCCGACGCCCTCGGCGAGGCCCGCGACCACCTCTACCTCGGCCGCTCGCTCGACCCCGCCGCCGCCGAGCCCGTCGGCACCCCCGTCGTGGCAGCGCTGCTCGACGACGACCAGGCGGCCGCCCTCGAGCCCGACGACGACGCGTGGAGCAGCCCCCGCGCCACGGGCTCGACGCTCAGCGCCCGCGACGTCGGCCTGGCCGTCGAGGCCGTCGCCCTCGCGAACTGGCACGACTCGCACCGCTTCGCCCCGCGCACCGGCCGAGAGCTCGTCAGCGACAAGGCCGGCTGGGTCCGGCGCGACCCCGACGACGGCCACGAGGTGTTCCCGCGCACCGACCCCGCGATCATCGTCGGCGTCACCGACGCCGACGACCGGCTGCTGCTCGGCTCGAACGCCCTGTGGGAGTCCAACCGGTGGTCGCTCCTCGCGGGGTTCGTCGAGCCCGGCGAGTCGCTCGAGCAGGCCGTGCAGCGCGAGGTCTTCGAGGAGAGCGGGGTGAAGGTCGTCGACCCGCAGTACCTCGGTTCGCAGCCCTGGCCCTTCCCCGCGAGCCTCATGCTCGGCTTCCGGGCCGTCGTCGACGTCGCCGACCCGGGGGTGCTCGAGCCCGACGGCGCCGAGATCCTCGACCTGCGCTGGTTCAGCCGCGACGAGCTCGCGGCGAGCCTCGGCGACGTCCTCCTGCCCGGCCGCACGTCGATCGCCCGCGCCATCATCGAGGACTGGTTCGGCGGCGAGCTCGACCAGTGACGGAGGCCGCTGAGCTCATCGCCGGGCTCGACGAGCAGCAGCGCGAGGCGGCCCGTCGGCTGCTCGGCCCCGTCTGCCTGCTCGCCGGGGCGGGCACCGGCAAGACCCGGGCCATCACGCACCGGATCGCCTACGGCGTCGCGACCGGCGTGTACGCCCCGAACCGCGTGATGGCCCTCACCTTCACCTCCCGGGCGGCGGCGGAGCTCCGCGGGCGCCTCCGCCACCTCGGGGCCGGGGGCGTCTCGGCGCGCACCTTCCACGCCTCCGCCCTCTCCCAGCTGTCGTACTTCTGGCCGCAGACCATGGGCGGGCAGATGCCGCGCCTCCTCGACGGCAAGGGCAAGCTGCTGGCGCACGCCGCCGAGCGGCTCCGGCTCAAGCTCGACACCGCCTCGCTGCGCGACATGGCCGGCGAGATCGAGTGGCGCAAGGTCTCCCGGCTCACGATGGACGAGTACGCCCTGAAGGTGCCCTCTCGCTCGCTGCCGCAGTCGGTGTCGGTGGAGGCCGCGCTCGACCTGCACGCCGCCTACGAGGACATCAAGGACGAGCGGCGCCAGCTCGACTTCGAGGACGTCCTGCTGGCCACGGTGGGCATGCTCGAGCTCGAGCCCCGGGTCGCGCAGCAGGTCCGTGAGCAGTACCGCTTCTTCGTCGTCGACGAGTACCAGGACGTCTCGCCCCTGCAGCAGCACCTCCTCGAGCTGTGGCTCGGCGACCGCAACGACCTCTGCGTGGTCGGTGACGCCAGCCAGACGATCTACTCGTTCGCCGGGGCCTCCGCCGACTACCTGCTGGGGTTCGGCTCCCGGTACGACGACGCGACGGTGGTGCGCCTCGAGCAGAACTACCGCTCGTCGCGGCAGATCGTCGACACCGCCAACCAGCTCATGCGGGGCCGGCCCGGCGCCCTGCACCTGCACCCCGCGGTCGAGACGACCGGGCCGGTGCCCCCGGTGACGCAGTACCCGACCGACATGGCGGAGGCGCGGGGCGTGGCCCAGACGATCGCCGACGAGATCGCGTCAGGGGTCGCGCCGGAGGAGATCGCCGTGCTCTACCGCGTCAACGTCCAGGCGGCGGCGCTCGAGCGCGCGCTCTCCGACGTCGGCGTCTCGACGCGGGTGCAGGGCGCGACGCGGTTCTTCGAGCTGCGCGAGGTCAAGGAGGCGCTGATGATGCTCAAGGGAGCAGCCGTCAGCATCGTGGGCGAGCCGCTCTTCAAGACGGTCAGCGACGTGCTGCGCTCCCTGGGCTGGACGCAGGAGGCGCCTGAGCAGCGGGGCGCCGTGCGTGACCGGTGGGAGTCGCTGAACGCGCTGATGGGACTCGCGGAGGCCTCGCCCCCGGACACCACGCTGCGGCAGTTCGTCGACGAGCTCTTCGCCCGGCAGCAGGGGCAGCACGAGCCGACGATGGCCGCCGTCACCCTCGCGACCCTGCACTCGGCCAAGGGCCTCGAGTGGCGGAGCGTCTACCTGGTCGGCCTGAGCGAGGGCCTCGTGCCGATCAGCTACGCGCAGGGCCTCGAGGCGATCGACGAAGAACGGCGACTGCTCTACGTCGGCGTCACGCGGGCCCGGGAGCGCCTCCGGCTGTCGTGGGGCGCGGCGGGCCAGGGCCGGGGCGGCGAGCGTCGACCGAGCAGGTTCCTGGAGGAGCTCCGCATCCGCAGTCGCGACGCGGCGTCGTCCACGACCGCGTGACCTCGCCGGTCGCCCGGTCGATCCGGTCGACGGCCGCGGCGTCGTCGCCGGGGCCGCGGTCGGCCAGGCGGAGCAGCCGTCGCACCGCCGCCGCGGCCGCCTCGTGCACCACCAGCGACGACAGGGGCGCCGGCGAGGCCGTCACGAGCTGACCGGCGAGGGCGGGCCACGCCGGGTCCGTCTCTCCGTCGTGGAGGTGCAGGCACCGGACGCAGGCCGTCACGCCCGGCACGACGACCGGCCCCACCCGCACCGAGCGGTCGCCCGAGCGGACGACGAGGTGGACGACGTCGTGCCGCACCCACTCCGCCGTCACGCACGGGTCGGGCACGAGCCCCGAGACGACCAGGCCGAGCCCGGCGGGCGTCGAGGAGGCGCTCCGCGGGTCGCCGGGGGAGCCCGCGACGCTCTCGGCGTCGACCCGCAGCACCCCGAGGCCCTCCGCCTGGGCGAGCCGCCCGACGGCGTCGGCGAGGGGCCCCGCCCCCGCGAGGCGCAGGAGAGGAGCCGCCGACCGGGGCCCGCGGTCGAGCAGGGCCGGCTCGAGCCGCTGCACCGCGGCGGCGACGGACCCGGCGTCGGCGCCGAGCTGAGCGGCGAGCGCGGTGACCCCGCCGTCGCCGCGACCGGCCACGAGGGCGGCGACCACCGCCTCCTCGACCCGGCTCACCCCGCGGAGCACGACGAGCGCGCGTTCGACCCCGATCTGGAGGGTGTCGGGGTCACGCCAGACGACGGGCACGTGGTCGGGCAGGCGGAGGGAGCGAGGAGCGGGCACGCCCCGAGCTTGCTGCAGCGGAGACGTGCGCCCCGCGTTGTCCACAGGAGCGCCCGGGCGGGCGCGAGGTCAGCGAGCGGGGGAGGGACCGGCGTCGGGAGAACCGTCGCCGTCGTCGTCGCCGTCGGCCTCGACCGCGCTGCCGTCCGTGGACTCGCGGGGGCGGTCGTCGCCGGTGTCGGCGAGGAGGTCGGCGATGGCCTGGTCGACGTCGTCGAAGGCGGGCTCCGAGGCGGTCAGCCGGGCGACGAGGGCCTGGGGGTCGTCGATGTCGGCGTCGGTGGGGACGATGTCGGGGTGCGCCCACAGCGCGTCGCGCTGCTCGGCCCCGACGGCGGCGCTGACGGCCGACCACATCGCCGCGGCCTCACGGAGGCGTCGCGGGCGGAGCTCGAGCCCGACGAGCGTCGAGAACGCGGACTCGGCGGGCCCGCCGGCCGCACGGCGCCGACGGACGGTCTCGGCGATCGCGCCGGCCTTCGGCAGGCGCGCGGTCGCCTCGGCGGTGACGACGTCGACCCAGCCCTCGATGAGGGCGAGCGTCGTCTCGAGGCGGGCCAGCGCGGCCAGCTGCTCGTCGGTCTTCGGCGGGATCAGCGCGCCGCTCGCGAGGGCGTCCTGCAGCTGCTCGGGCGACTCGGGGTCGAAGTCGACCGCGAGCTCCTCGAGGCGGCTCGTGTCGATGCGGATGCCCTGGGCGAACTCGCGGATGGACGAGATGAGGTGGAGGCGCAGCCAGCGTGCGTGCCGGAACAAGCGTGCGTGGGCGAGCTCGCGGACGGCGAGGTAGAGCTGCACCTGGTCGCGCTCGATGTCGAGGCCCTCGCCGAAGGCGTCGACGTTCTGCGGCACGATCGCGGCCTGCTGGTCGTCGAGGAGGGGGATGCCGACGTCGCCCCCGGAGACGACCTCGGTCGAGAGCTGGCCGACGACCTGGCCGAGCTGGAGGGCGAAGAGGGTGCCGCCCACGCTGCGCATGACCTGGCCGGCGCCGGCCAGGAGGGCCTGCATCTCGTCGGGGGCCTGCTCGGAGAGCACGCGGGTGAGGGAGTCGGCGATGGACTCGGCGACGGGCTCCGCCAGCTGCGTCCAGACCGGCATGGTCAGGCGCGCCCACTCGGCCCGGCTGACGAGCCTCGGGGGGACGGTGAGCTCGGCGACGTAGGTGACCTCGTCGAGCCAGAGCGCCGCGAGGGTGAAGGCCTGCTCGAGGGCCGCGGTGGCGGCCGGGTCGGCGGCGACGGCGGACGCCGTGCCGACGGCGGTCGCCTGCTGGGTCGCGACGCTCCAGTCGATGCCGTCGCCGCTGCGGCTCACGGCGTCCTGCAGCTGGCTCATCAGCCGGGCGACGAAGGCCGGGTCGGACGGCAGCCCCGCGGCGCCCGCGAGCTTCGACGGATCGATGTCGGAGCCGCCCGCCAGGAACTGGCGCAGCATCTCTCGGAACTCGTCCTCCGGGCCGCGCTGCGGTTCATCAGTCATGCTGACTACGCTAGCTGCTGGCCGCAGGAACAGCCTGGGTTCCGGCCGACGCCTCCCGGTCCGCCGCTGCGCCCGTGGCGAACACCGAAAGGACCGTCCGTGGCCATGTTCACGCCCCCGGCTCGACCCGTCGAGCAGCCCCGTCGCCGTGCCGCCCTCGGGTGGTGGCTGCTGGTCGTCGCCCTGGTCGCCGGGCTCGCGCTCACCTTCCTCCCGTCGCCCTACCTGATCGAGCAGCCGGGCCCCGTCTTCGACACCCTCGGCAGCGCCGACTACGAGGGCGAGAGCGAGCCGCTCATCACCGTCGAGGGCGCGGAGACCTACCCCACGGCCGGGTCGCTCGACCTGCTGACCGTCAGCGTGCGGGGCGACGTCGCGAACCGGCCGAGCTGGCTCGACGTCGTCCAGGCCTGGTTCTCGCCGAGCCGGGCCGTCGTGCCGGTCGAGGCGATCTACCCCTCCGGCGTCTCGAACGAGCAGGTCGACGAGCAGAACGCCGTCGACATGCAGAACTCCCAGAAGTCCGCCGTCGCGGCCGCCCTGGTGCACGAGGGGTACCAGGTCCCCAGCACGGTCTCGGTGAGCCAGGTCTCGCCCGGCGGCCCGTCCGAGGGCGTGCTCGAGGAGGGCGACGTGCTCGTGAGCGTCAACGGCCAGGACCTGACGACGAACGGCGACGTCGACGCCCTCCGCGCCGTGGTCGCCGACCACGGGGCCGACGGCCCCGCCGACGTCGTCGTCGAGCGCGACGGGCAGCAGGTGACCGAGCAGGTCACCCCGCAGGAGGTGCAGGGCACGCCGCTCCTGGGCGTCGGCGTGAGCGTCGACTACGAGTTCCCCTTCGACGTGACGCTCCGCCTCGACAAGGTCGGCGGCCCGAGCGCGGGCATGATGTTCGCCCTCGGGATCATCGACAAGACGACGCCCGGCGAACTCAACGGCGGCGAGACGGTCGCGGGCACGGGCACCATCACGGCCTCGGGCACCGTCGGGCCGATCGGGGGCATCCGCCAGAAGCTGTACGGCGCCCGAGACGCCGGGGCGTCCGTCTTCCTCGCGCCGGCCAGCAACTGCGACGAGGTCGTCGGCCACGTGCCCTCCGGCCTCGACGTCTACGCGGTCGCCACCCTCGACGACGCGGTGACCGCGCTCGAGGCCGTCGCCGACGGCGGAGACACCGCGTCGCTGCCCACCTGCACGGCCGGCTGAGGGCCCCTGCACAGCTCCCTGCGAGGAGGCGCGGGCACGGTGGAACGGTCAGGCTCGACACGTAGGATGGCCGTCCACGTCCCCTGAGCCAGGAGCACCCTCTTGACGTCACCTGCATCGTCGCGCACCCCGCGACGTTCGCCCCGAGCGCCGGTCCTCGTGACGGTGGCGATCCTCGCTGCCCTCGTCATCGCGTTCTTCATCTTCTCGTCGCTGCTGACGGACTACCTCTGGTACGACCAGCTCGGGTTCGCGAACGTGCTGACGACGCAGTGGATCGCGGGCGCGGTGATGTTCCTCGTGGGCTTCGTCGCCATGGCCGTCCCTGTCTGGGTCAGCATCGACGTGGCGTTCCGGTTCCGCCCCGTCTACGCGAAGCTCAACTCGCAGCTCGACCGCTACCAGCAGGTCATCGAGCCCCTCCGCCGCGTCGTGGTGCTCGGCGTGCCGATCGTGCTCGGGCTGTTCGCGGGCATCGCGACCTCGACGCGCTGGCAGGTCACCCTGCAGTGGCTGAACCGCACCTCCTTCGGCGAGACCGACCCCCAGTTCGGCCTCGACGTGGGCTTCTACGTCTTCGAGCTGCCCTTCTACCAGGGCGCCGTCGGCTTCGCGTCGGCCGTCGTCCTCATCGCGGGCCTCGCGGCCCTCGCCACGAGCTACCTGTACGGGGCGCTGCGCTTCTCGGGCCGCGACGTGCGCATCTCGCGCGTGGCGCGCATCCAGCTGGCCGTCACCGCCGCGCTCTACCTCGCCCTCCAGGGCCTCAGCCTGTGGCTCGACCAGTACGCGACCCTGACCGACGGCACGAACAAGCTCGTCACCGGCGCCACCTACACCGACGTCGCCGCCGGCATCCCCGGCAAGCAGATCCTCGCGCTCGCCGCGGCGGTCGTGGCGATCCTCTTCATCGTCACGGCGGTCGTGGGCAAGTGGCGCCTCTCCGTCATCGGCACCGCGGCGCTGATCATCATCAGCATCATCGTCGGCGGCATCTACCCCTGGATCGTCCAGCGGTTCCAGGTCGAGCCGAGCGAGCGGACGGTCGAGTCGACCTACATCGAGCGGAACATCGACGCGACCCGGGAGGCGTACGGCGTGGCCGACGTCGAGGAGCAGTCCTACGACGCCCAGAGCGACGCCGAGGCCGGGGCGCTCGCCGGCGACGCGGTCACGACCGCGAACATCCGCATCATCGACCCGGCGCTCGTCACCGACGCCTTCGCGCAGCTGCAGCAGTACCGCCAGTACTACAGCTTCCCCGAGCAGCTCTCCGTCGACCGCTACACGATCGACGGCCAGCAGCAGGACACCGTCATCGCGGTCCGTGAGCTCAACACGGACCAGCTCGGCAACTCGGCGACCCCGTACAACACGACCTTCGTCTACACGCACGGCTACGGCGTCGTCGCGGCCTACGGCAACCAGCGCTCCGCCGACGGCCAGCCCGTCTTCCTCGAGTCGGGCATCCCGGTGACGGGCGCCCTCGGCGACTCCGACACCTACGAGCCGCGCATCTACTTCGGCCAGGAGTCGCCCGCGTACTCGATCGTCGGCGGTGACGGCGGCGACGACGTCGAGCTCGACTACCCCTCGGGCGCGAACGACAACGGCACGAACCAGACCACGACCTTCGAGGGCGACGGCGGGCCGAAGCTCGACAGCGCCTTCAAGAAGCTCATCTACGCGATCAAGTTCCAGTCGGAGCAGGTGTTCCTCTCCGACGCGGTCAACGACCAGTCGCAGATCCTCTACGACCGCGACCCGGCCGAGCGTGTGCAGAAGGTCGCTCCGTACCTCACGATCGACAGCGCGCCGTACCCGGCCGTCGTCGACGGGCGGGTGAAGTGGATCGTCGACGCCTACACGACGACCCCGGAGTACCCCTACTCGAAGCCGCAGGCCCTGTCGGACGCCATCGCCGACACGTACACCGAGCGACCGGTGTACGCGTCGAACGAGATCAACTACATCCGCAACTCGGTCAAGGCGACCGTCGACGCCTACGACGGGTCGGTCGACCTCTTCGCGTGGGACACCGAGGACCCGATCCTCAAGACGTGGCAGAAGATCTTCCCGTCCACGACGAAGCCGCTGAGCGACATGTCCGTCGACCTCATGCAGCACGTCCGGTACCCGCAGGACATGTTCAAGGTGCAGCGCGCCATCCTCGGGACGTACCACGTGACCGACGCCGACTCGTTCTACTCGAGCGACGACGCGTGGGTGACCCCGAACGAGCCGACGAGCAACACGGCCAACCCGCCGCTGCAGCCGCCGTACTACCTGACCCTGCAGCTGCCCGACCAGGACCCGGCGTTCTCGATCTACTCGACGTACATCCCCCAGCAGTCGGGGGAGAACGCACGGAACGTGCTGACCGGGTACCTCGCCGCGAACGCCGACGCGGGCACGACGCCCGGCGAGATCTCGCCCGACTACGGCAAGCTCTCGCTGCTCACCCTGCCCAAGACGGACACCGTGCCCGGCCCGGGCCAGGTGCAGAACAACTTCAACACCGACACGGCCGTGGCGAACCAGCTGGCGCTGCTCACCCGCGGCGACACCAGCGTCGTGCGGGGCAACCTGCTCACGCTGCCGGTGGGAGGCGGCCTGCTGTACGTGCAGCCGATCTACGTGAAGTCGAACAGCGAGACGTCGTACCCCGTGCTGCAGAAGGTGCTCGTCTCGTTCGGCGAGAAGATCGCCTTCGAGGACACCCTGAACGGAGCCCTCGACTCGCTCTTCGGCGGCAACTCGGGTGCCCAGGCAGGCGACGAGGGCGTACCGGAGGGCGACACGGGCACGGGCGACACCGGCGACGCGGGCTCGGGCGACGCGCCCGACGCCGGCACCGGCACCGGCGCGACCGGCAACTCGCAGCTCGACCAGGCCCTGGCCGACGCCCAGTCGGCCCTCGAGGACCGCAGTGCGGCGTACCAGTCGAACGACCTGGTGGCCGCGGCGGAGGCCGACGAGCGACTCCAGACCGCGCTCGAGGCCGCGGTGGCCGCCAGCGAGGCCGCGACCGCCGGCCAGTAGCACCGACCGCGTCACCGGCACCGACCGACCGCCCCTCGACCCAGGTCGAGGGGCGGTCGGTCGTCCACGAGGCCGCTCGGGGTCGACGGCCGTGCCGATTGGACAGGTCGCAGATCGCCTGGTAGTGTTTCTTCTTGTGCCGCGGGGTGGAGCAGTTCGGTAGCTCGCTGGGCTCATAACCCAGAGGTCGTAGGTTCAAATCCTGCCCCCGCAACAGAGAACGCGACACACACGAAAGCCCTGGTCTCCTGACCAGGGCTTTCGTCGTTCCCGGCGTGCGGCACGCGACGGGCCGGAGGTCGGTGGGGCAGATCTCGGCCCCCCTTCGTCGCCTTCGTCGTGGTCCGGACGAGGGCCGCTCTCGCCGAGGGAGCCGCGACGTGTCACTGTGTCCACATGCAGTCGCCCCTCTCCGTCGTCGTCGCCCCGGACTCGTTCAAGGGCACGATCGCCGCGGCGCCCGCCGCCGCCGCCCTGGCGGAGGGCTGGCGGGAGGTCCGCCCCGACGACGTCGTGCGCCTCCTGCCCCTCGCCGACGGGGGCGAGGGCACCCTCGACGCGTTCGAGTCGGCCGTGCCGGGTGCGGTGCGGCACGAGCTCTCCGTCCCCGGGCCTGACGGGCGGCCCGTCACGGCGCCCTGGCTGCTCCTGCCGGGGGCCGTGGCCGTGGTGGAGCTCGCCGCGGCGAGCGGGCTCGGCCTGCTGACGCGTCCGCAGCCGTACGACGCCCACACCCGCGGGCTGGGCCGGCTGATCGCTGCCGCCCTCGACGCCGGGGCGCGACGTGTGCTCGTCGCGCTCGGCGGCAGCGCCTCCACCGACGGCGGCGTGGGGATGCTGACCGAGCTCGGCGCGCGCCTCCTCGACTCCCTGGGGGAGCCCGTCGTCGACGGGGCCCACGGCCTCGCCGCGGCGTCTCGGCTCGACCTCAGCGGGCTCCGCCCCCTGCCGGTCGACGGCGTCGTCGGCCTGACCGACGTCCGCAGCCCGCTCCTCGGCCCGCGGGGCGCGGCCGCCGTCTTCGGGCCGCAGAAGGGCGCCGGCCCCGACGACGTGCTCGCGCTCGAGGCGGCGTTGGCCTCGTTCTCGTCGTTGGTCGACGTCGACCCCGCCGCCCCGGGCGCGGGGGCGGCCGGGGGCACGGGCTTCGGCCTGCTGGTCTGGGGAGCCGTGCTCGAGTCCGGTGCCGAAGCCGTCGCAGAGGCCGTCGACGCCCGCTCCTTCGTCGAGACGGCGGACGTCGTGGTCACGGGGGAGGGCCGGTACGACGCCCAGACCGCCGAGGGCAAGGTCGTCGCCTGGGTCTGCTCGGAGGCCGCACGCGCC
>Ga0308167_1004257_pt1 | contig 10501 bp, 7 predicted proteins | sample PhyCR1_2_FD_202138 | JGI IMG/M metagenome (GOLD analysis project Ga0308167, IMG submission 202138) | Phyllosphere microbial communities from UC Gill Tract Community Farm, Albany, California, United States - DLSLRC.R1 | ecosystem: Host-associated > Plants > Phyllosphere > Unclassified | place... | reverse complement strand
AACGACGCCAAAAGCGTGCTCGGCAACAGCCTGCTGGACAGCGATCAGTTCTTCCTGACGCCGGGCCAGACCGGCAAAAAGCTCGGTGGGCAAAGCACATTGGACGCACGTTACATCGGCGTGATCGCCGAATATCAAAATCTGGACGGCAAGACCTGGCGCATTTCACTGCCGCTGCCGGAACCCACCGAAACCAATTTCTACAAGGTATGGCAATTCTCGCCGGATGAGCTGGAAGCGCATATCGTCGCGGGCGTGAGTGGCCTGCGCCCCGTAAAAAAGGTCGACTGACCTACCGCTGCGCTGAAGCGAAGTAACTATAGGTGTGATGATGAAAGATGCTCATAAGGTTGTCTGGACTGAGGGGATGTTTTTGCGCCCTCACCATTTCCAGCAGGCGGAAAACTATCTCGAAGGCTATATGCGCAACTGGGGCCAGGCCCACAGCGGCTGTTTCTGGGGATTTCTCACCCTGGATCTGGACCAAACGCTGCTGCGCCAGGGCAAGATCGCGCTCAACGCCGCCAGCGGCATCATGCCCGACGGCACGCCGTTTCGCTTCTCCGGCGCCCAGCAGGCGCCCGCGCCGCTGGCCATCGCCGACAACAAGACCGGTGAAAACGTGGTGCTGGCTCTGCCGACCTATCGCGCGGGGCGTGAAGACGTGATCTTTCAGGAAAGCCCGGAAGCGCTGGCGCGCTATCTGGCTTACGAGACCGAAGTCGACGATCTCAACGCCGTCTCGGTGGGCAGCGCGGCCTTGCAATTCGGTCGCCTGCGCCTGCGGCTGATGCTGGAGAGCGAGCTGAACGCCGAATGGACGGCGCTCGGCGTCACCCGCGTGCTGGAAAAGCGCGGCGACAACAGCCTGCGTCTCGATACGGCGCAAATCCCGCCGATGCTGAACTGTCAGGGAAACCCGGTACTGAAGACCTTCATCAACGATCTGCAGGGGCTGCTGCAACAGCGCAGCCAGCAGATGAGTCAACGCCTGCTGCAACCGGGCCGCGGCGGCAGTTCCGAAATGGTCGATTTCATGCTGCTGCAGCTGATCAACCGCCATCTCGGTCAGGTGAGCCATGCCTACCACCTCGACCATCTGCACCCGGAGCGCCTGTTCGCCGATTGGCTGCAGTTCGCCACCGAACTCGCCAGCTTCTCGGCGCAGCGCACCCCGGAAGGCCGCCTGCCGGTGTATGACCACGACAACCTGGCGCTGTGCTTCGGCAAGCTGATGCTGTTGCTGCGTCAGGGCCTGTCGGTGGTGCTGGAGGACAACGCCATTCAGCTGACGCTGGTCGAGCGCTCCCACGGCCTGAACGTCGCCACCGTGCAAGACGCCAAAATGATGCGCGACTTCGGCTTCGTGCTGGCGGTGCGCGCCGACGTGGCCGCCGAGGTGTTGCTGACCCACTTCCCGGCGCAGATGAAGATCGCCCCGGTCACGCGCATCCGCGATCTGGTGCAGCTGCAGCTGCCGGGCATCGGTCTGCGCACCATGCCCGTCGCGCCGCGCCAGATCCCTTATCACGCCGGCTACACCTATTTCGAGCTGGAAAAAGGCGGCGACCTGTGGAAACAGATGGAAAAATCCAGCGCCTTCGCCCTGCACCTGGCCGGCGAATTCCCGGGGCTGGACATGGAATTTTGGGCGATTCGCAGCCATACGGACCGGTAACCTATGACTCAGGAAAATAGCATGGCGCCGGCGGCCAACCCGCTGGTGGACGCCGCCAACCCGCTGCTGAACGCCATTTCGCAGATCCGCCAATCGGCCACGCACGCCAACCCGGCGCAGCTGCGCCAACAGCTGATCGACGAAATGCGCCGCTTCGAGATCCGCGGCCAACGCGCCAACCTGCCGTACGAAGTGATCATCGGCGCGCGTTATTGTCTGTGCACCGCGCTGGATGAAGCGGCGGCGCTGACCCCGTGGGGCAGCAACAGCGTGTGGTCCGGCAGCGGGCTGCTGGTGACCTTCCATAACGAAACCTGGGGCGGCGAGAAGTTTTTCCAGCTGCTGGCCAAGCTGTCGCAGAGCCCGCGCGAGCACATCAATCTGCTGGAGCTGATCAATTATTGCCTGCTGCTGGGCTTTGAAGGCCGCTACCGGGTGATGGAAAACGGCCGCTCGCAGTTGGAGACCATGAAGCAGCGCCTGCTGCAGCTGATTCGGTCGGTGCGCGGCGGCTACGCCCCGCCCCTGTCGCCTCATGCGTTGGACCTGCCGGTACAACAGAAACTGTGGCGTCCGCTGGTGCCGCTGTGGGCCTGCGTGGCGCTGACCGGCTTCCTGGCTTCGCTGCTGTTTATCGCCCTCAACTGGCGGCTGGGCGACAACACCAGCCCGGTGCTGGCGGCGATTTACCAAACCAACCTGCCGCAGGTGGCGATCGGTAATCCGGCGCCGGCCGCGCCGCCGACGCTGAGCCTGAAAAGTTTCCTGCGCAAAGAGATCGCCGAAGGATTGGTGGTGGTGCGCGACGAAGCGCAGCAAAGCGTGGTGATCCTCAAAGGCGACGGGCTGTTCGACTCCGCCGCCACCACGGTGCGCGCCAACTATATTCCGGTCATCGACCGCATCGCCGCCGCCATGAACGGCGTCAGCGGCAAAATCCTGGTCACCGGCTACAGCGACAACGTGCCGATCCGCAGCGCCCGCTTCGCCTCCAACTGGGAGCTGTCGCTGGCGCGCGCCGAAGCGGTCAGCGCCCGCTTGCAAAAACACCTCGCCAACCCGCAGCGGGTCAAGGCCGAGGGCCGCGGCGAGAGTAACCCCGTCGCGCCGAACGATAACAAAGTGAACCGCGCGTTGAACCGCCGGGTAGAAATTACGCTGTTGGTCGCCCCGGAAAACACCCAGGCGGAAATCAACGGCTTGCCGCAAGGAACCGGAAAGTAATGCTCAGTACGTTATTCTCCATCATCACCAGCCGCCTGCTGTGGGGCTTTGTCGGCATCACCGCGCTGGCGTTCATCATCTGGACGATCGGCCCGCTGGTCGCCATCGGTGACTATCGCCCGCTGGAGCCGGAACTCAACCGCCAGATCGCCATCGGCGCTATCTACCTGATTTGGTTCCTGTGCCGCCTGATCCCGCGCCTCTACAGCGCCTGGTTCAACAGCCGTCTGCTGAGCAACCTGCGCGCCGCCGAAGCGGTGCCGGCGGAAGACGGCAAGCCCGAGATCAAACCAGACGATCCGCTGGCCCAGCGTTTCGACGAAGCGGCGCAGCTGTTGAAAAAGGCGCGCTTCGCCCCGGGCCAGGGCGACGGCAAACATCGCTGGATGACCCGCTTCAGCCGCCAATATCTGTATCAGCTGCCGTGGTATGTGATCATCGGCGCGCCCGGCGCCGGTAAAACTACCGCGCTGGTCAACTCCGGCCTGCATTTTCCGCTGGCGGATCGCTTCGGCAAGTCTGCGCTGCGCGGCGTGGGCGGCACCCGCAACTGCGACTGGTGGTTTACCAACGACGCCGTGCTGCTCGACACCGCCGGCCGCTACACCACCCAGGAAAGCCAGCGCGAAGAAGACGCCGGCGAATGGCAAAGCTTCGTCGCGCTGCTGAAAAAATATCGCACCCGCCAGCCGATCAACGGCGTGATGGTCACCATCAGCGTCGCCGATCTGCTGAGCGACAGCGCGGAAGCGCGCGCCGCGCAGGCCAGCGCGCTGCGCAAACGCCTGATAGAACTGCACGAACAGCTGGGCATTCACTTCCCGGTCTATGTGCTGGTGACCAAAACCGACCTGCTCAACGGCTTTATGGCCTATTTCGGCAGCTTCGACAAAGCGCAGCGCGACCAGATCTGGGGATTCACCTTCCCTTACGAGCGCTCGCGGCAGCCGGACTTCAACCTGAACGCCGCCTTCGAACAACAATACGCCCTGCTGCAACAACGGCTGGATGCGGCGCTGCCGGATACGCTGCTGATGGAGCACGACGCGCGCCAACGCGCCGAAAGCTACCTGTTCCCGCAGGAGTTCGCCGCGCTGCGCCCGCTGCTCGGCCAATATCTGGAACAGGTGTTCGCCACCTCCAGTTTTGAAACCCGCTTTACCCCGCGCGGCATCTACTTCACCAGCGGCACGCAGGAAGGCCTGCCGTTTGACCGGGTGATGGGCGAACTGAACCGCTACCTGCAGCTGCCGCCGGCCAACTCAGGGGCGCAGGCCAACGCGGCCTGGGACAGCGTGGGCCAGGAAACGCCGATCCCGGCAGCCAAAGGCCAGAGCTTCTTCCTGAAAGAGACGCTGGAATCGGTGGTCTTCCAGGAGTCCGGGCTGGCGGGCAGCAACCGCTGGTGGGAATACCGCAACCGCGCCCTGCACTGGGCAGGGTACATCGCGCTGGCGGTGATCCTGGCGGTGCTGGCGATGTTGTGGTTCACCAGCTACGGCAACAACAAGGCCTATCTGGCGGAAGTGGCCGCCAAGGTGCCCGGCGTCGAGCGCCAGGGGCAAAGCCTGACCCAGTTGGGCAACGGCGATATGTTCTCGCTGCTGCCGTTCCTCAACAGCCTGCTGCATCTGCCGGACAGCCAGAACTTTTCGCTGGACGATCCGCCGTTCACCTATCGCATGGGATTGTTCCGCGGCGATCAGGTCGGCGACGCCGGCAATGCCCTGTACCAAAAAGCGCTGAAAGAACTGCTGCTGCCGCAGGTGGCGCAACAGATCGCCGCCACGCTGCGCAACGATAACCACGGCGACGCGGACTTCAGCTATGAAGCGCTGAAGGCCTACCAGATGCTGTATCTGCCGAAGCAGTACGACGGCAAATTCCTGCGCGCCTGGGTGATGCTCAACCTGCAGCGCAACCTGCCGCAGGGCAGTACCCAAAAACAGCTGCAGCAGATCGAATGGCACCTGAGCCAACTGCTGGATACGCAGATCCAGGCCTCGCCTTACGCCAAAGACGAGCCGTTGGTGGCGCAGGCGCAGGCCGCGCTCAATCGGGCGCCGCTGTCGCAACGCGTCTACGGCCGCCTTAAGCGTCTGCTGCTGAAACAGACCGACATCAAGCCGGTCAGCCTGGTCGATTTGGCCGGTCCGCAGACCGAACTGGCATTCAGCCGCAAAAGCGGCAAACCGGTGACCGACGGCGTGCCGGGCCTGTTCACCTCACAGGGGTATTGGAAAGCGTTCAACGACAACATCGATCCGGTGACCGATACCCTGCGCAAGGAAGACGTCTGGGTGTTGAACAGCCAGACGCCGGAGCAGAAAAGCGCCGATCTGACCAAGACCATCCGCCAACTGTACATGCAGGACTTTATCAGCGCCTGGGATGAGCTGCTGGGCGATATCCAACTGGCCAACATCGGCAACCTGACCCAGCGCATCAGCAGCGCGCGCCTGCTGTCCGGCAATCCGTCGCCGATGCGCAATCTGCTGGTTAACGTCAGCAAAAACGTCACCCTGCGCGACGAGAAAAGCGACGCCGATTCCCGCTCGCTGCTGGCCAAAACCGAAGACAAACTGAATCAAAACGCCAACCGCACGCTGGAGGCGCTGTTCACCAACCGGCCGGCCAACGCCGACGGCGACGTGTCGGCCCAGCCGGAACAGCTGGTGATGGCGCACTTCGCGCCGCTGCTTGAGCTGGCGCAAAGCCAGGGCGAAGGCAATAAGGCGATCCCTTTTGACAGCGTGCTGAAACAGGTCGATGAGCTGTACAGCTACCTGACGGCGGTGCAAGGCGCGGCCAACAGCGGCATGTCGGCGCCGCCGAGCGACATCATCCCGCGCCTGCAGGCCGAATCCGGCCGCTTGCCGGTGCCGTTCAAACAGATGCTGCTGTCGCTGGCGATCGGCGCCAGCAGCGACACCCAGCGCAAAGAGATGGAGAACGTGAAAAAGCGCATCAGCTTCGAGGTCGGCAGCTTCTGCCGCCAGGCGATCGCCGGGCGTTATCCGTTGGTGGCCCGGGCGCGCCAGGAAGTGACGCCGGACGATTTGGCGCGCATGTTCGCGCCGAACAGCGGGCTGATGGACAGCTTCTTCCGCGACAACCTGCAGGGCAAGGTCGATACCACCCGCGCCAACTGGCGTTTCACGCCCGGCGTGGACGGCAAGACGCTGCCCGGCGGCGAAGGCATCCTGCGGTCGTTCCAGCAGGCGCAGCGCATCCGCGACGCCTTTTTCGCCAACGGCACGGCGACGCCCTCTTACCGCGTGACCGTGCGGCCGGTGCGGATGGATAACGACATCCTCAACCTGACGCTGGATATCGACGGGCAGCTGTTCAAATACAGCCACGGCCCGCAGGTGCCGCTGGTGGTCAGCTGGCCGGGCACCCGCAATACCAACCAGGTGCATCTGCAGCTGGCGCTGGCCAACGGCACCACCGCCAGTCTGGTGACCAGCGGGCCGTGGGCGCTGAACCGCCTGGTGGATATGGCGCAGTCTTCGGGCACCGGCGGCCTCGGCCGTCAAGCGACGTTCAATCTCGACGGCCACCGCGTCACGCTGGAGTTCACGCCCAACAGCATTCGCAATCCGTTCCAACTGCCGGCCTTCTCGTGCCCGTAGCCCCGAAAGGACATGACCATGAGCACTGATTCAAGCGCCCCGACGAGCATCGGCTGGTACGGCAAACTTCCTTCCGCCGGTGACTTCCTGCAACGCCGTTTGCCTGACCCGGTGGTCAACAACTGGGCCCACTGGTTCCATAACGGGCTGGTGAATTTGCAGCGCGATGCGCAGGGGCCAAACGATCACCCGTTCAGCAACGCGCCGGTGTGGAACTTCGTGATCCCCGCCACGCTCGGCAGCCAGTACGTGCAGATGGGCTGCCTGTTGCCGGCGCGCGACCGCGTCGGGCGGCGTTACCCCATCTGCGCGCTGCGCCTGTTCAGCCAACAGGATTGGCGCCCGCAACAGCTGAACATGGCGGCGAGCTGGTACCAACAGCTCGGCCATACCCTGCTGAACGGCGTGCGCAACGGCTTCTCCGCCGAACAGATCGACCGCACGCTGCAGGCGATCCCGGCGCTGCCCAGCCCGCCGGCGGAAGCGGACTCCGAGATCTTGTCGATTATCGGTTTCCAGCATCCGGACGTACCGGGCCTCGGCTGGCAGCAGGCCGCCGACTGTTTCGATCCGGCGCAGTACACCAGCTTTTGGTGGACCAATCAGGCCGACGGGCACCCGCTCTACACCCACGTGCACAGCGGCAACCTCACCGTGCAGCTGTTTTCATTGCTGTTCGAACCCAACGGCTGGGCGCGCCCCGGCCGCGGCGGCCAGTACCCGCAAATGTTTGATTAACATCGCTCGTTGAAGGAAATCTTATGGCTATCGACACCGATACCCTGCTGGCCCCGGTTGACGCGGACACGCCCTGCGGCGACAACCTGGAATACGACGCCGACTTTCTGGCCATGGCGCGCGCCGCCACCGGCAAAGCCGAACAGCAATTCGGCAGCACCATCATTCCGGAAGAGGCGCCGGATTGGGTGCAGGTCGAGCGTCTCGCAAGCTCGCTGCTGGCGCGCACCAAAGACCTGCGCGTCATGCTGTATCTCACCCGCGCCTGGACCCAGCTGCGCGGATTGCCGGGCTATGCCGACGGGCTGACGCTGATCCACCAGGCGATACTCCGCTACTGGGATGCCCTGCAGCCGCCGCTGGAGTTCGACGGTGAGGCCGACCCGCTGTTTCGCATCAACGCGCTGGCCGACCTTGGTGACAAGGCCGCGCTGGCCGCCAGCGTGCGCGCCGCGCCGCTGCTGAAAAGCGCCGCCGGTGAAATCTCGCTGCGCGATGCCGGCGCCCTGCTCGACGGCAGCAAGCAAGAGTGCCCCAACTTTCCCGGCGGCCGCGCACGGCTGCAGGATGAGCTGGCGCAACAGGATCGCCCCGAAGGCGCGCTGGTGATGCATATCGCCAACACCCTGGCCGCCATTCGCAGCGAAGTCACCCGCCATCTGGGTGAAAGCGCGCTGCCGGAAATGAGCGCGCTGACCAAGGTCTTTTCGCTGGTGGCGCTTGCCGGCCAGAGCGAGGCCCCGGCCGCCACCGAAGCGGACGCCACACAGGAAACCGCCGCTGAGCAGCCACCGGCCGCCGTGCAGAGCGCCTCTGCCTCACTCAACTGGCGCAGCGCGCAGATCCAGTCGCGCGATGACGCCCAGCTGATGCTGGACAAGGTGAAAAACTATTTTCGTCTTCATGAGCCAAGCCACCCGGCGCCGCTGATGATCGATCGGGTACAGCGACTGATTACGCTGGACTTTATGCAAATCGTCCGCGATTTGGCGCCCGATGGGCTTAACCAACTGGAGACCATTCTCGGTCGCCCCGACAACGAGGAGAACAGCTAGCCGCCGACTTTTGTTCTCTTGACGACACCCGATACCGTCTGCCCCTGCGCAGACCCGAATCAGAACCTGACTCTCCCAGCCGGACGAGGCGCGTTCCCAATCGCCATTAGATGGAGTAAATCATGTCAAACTCGAAATCCCGCAGCGGGCAGAAATTCATCGCCCGCAACCGCGCGCCGCGCGTACAGATTGAATACGATGTCGAAATTTATGGCGCAGAGCGCAAAATCCAGCTGCCGTTCGTGATGGGCGTGATGGCGGATCTGGTGGGGAAAGCGGTCGATCCGCAAGCCAGCGTGGAGGAGCGCAAGTTCATGGAAATCGACGTAGACAACTTCGACGAGCGCATGAAATCGCTGAAGCCGCGCGTCGCTTATCAGGTTGACAATACCCTGACCGGCGAAGGCAAGCTGAACATCGATCTGACCTTCGAAAGCATGGAAGACTTCTCCCCCGCCGCTATCGCCCGCAAGGTCGACGCGCTGGACAATCTGCTGGACGCCCGCACCCAGCTTTCCAACCTGCTGTCCTACATGGACGGTAAAAACGGCGCCGAGGAGCTGATCTCCAAGATCCTGCAAAACCCGGCGCTGCTGAAATCCCTGACCGACGCGCCGAAGCCGGCGGTTAACGATGACAACAACGAGCGTGAGGATTAATCGATGAGCAACTCGCCTCAGCAACAAAATGCGTTGCAAACCACCGAGACTTTTTCCAGCGATGAGTTCAGCGCGCTGTTGAACAAAGAGTTCCGGCCGAAGACCGATCAGGCCAAAGAAGCGGTCGAGAACGCGGTGAAAACTCTGGCGCAGCAGGCGCTGGAAAATACCGTCACCGTTTCTTCCGACGCCTACCGCACCATCCAGGCGCTGATCGCGGAAATCGACGAAAAGCTGTCGCAGCAGATCAACCAGATCATTCACCACGACGATTTCCAGAAGCTGGAAGGCGCGTGGCACGGTCTGCACTACCTGGTCAACAACTCTGAAACCGACGAGATGCTGAAGATCCGTTTCATGAGCATTTCCAAGCAGGAGCTGGGCCGCACGCTGAAGCGTTATAAAGGCGTGGGCTGGGATCAGAGCCCGATCTTCAAGAAAATCTACGAAGAAGAGTATGGCCAGTTCGGCGGCGAGCCGTTCGGCTGCCTGGTGGGCGACTACTACTTCGATCACAGCCCGCAGGACGTGGAGCTGCTGGGTGAAATGGCCAAGATCGGCGCCGCCTCGCACTGCCCGTTCATCGCCGGCACCGCGCCAAGCGTGATGCAGATGGAGTCCTGGCAGGAGCTCTCCAACCCGCGCGATCTGACCAAGATTTTCCAGAACACCGAATACGCCGCCTGGCGCAGCCTGCGCGAATCGGAAGACGCGCGCTACCTGGGCCTGGTGATGCCGCGCTTCCTGGCGCGCCTGCCGTATGGCATCCGCACCAATCCGGTGGACGAGTTTGACTTCGAAGAAGATACCGACGGCGCGACCCACGGCAACTACACCTGGACCAACGCCGCCTACGCCATGGCCGCCAACATCAACCGTTCGTTCAAAGAGTTCGGTTGGTGCACCGCCATTCGCGGGGTGGAATCCGGCGGCGCGGTGGAGAACCTGCCATGCCATACCTTCCCGAGCGACGACGGCGGCGTGGACATGAAGTGCCCGACCGAGATCGCCATCAGCGATCGTCGCGAAGCCGAGCTGGCCAAAAACGGCTTTATGCCGCTGGTGCACCGCAAAAACTCCGACTTCGCCGCCTTTATCGGCGCGCAGTCGCTGCAGAAGCCGGCGGAATACTACGACGCCGACGCCTCCGCCAACGCCCAGCTTTCCGCGCGCCTGCCATACCTGTTCGCCTGCTGCCGCTTCGCGCACTATCTGAAGTGCATCGTGCGCGACAAAATTGGCTCCTTCCGCGAGCGCGACGATATGGAGCGCTGGCTGAATGACTGGATCATGAACTACGTGGACGGCGATCCGGCCAACTCATCGCAGGAAACCAAGTCGCGCAAACCGCTGGCCGCGGCGGAAGTGCAGGTGGAAGAGATCGAAGACAACCCGGGCTACTACAGCGCCAAGTTCTTCCTGCGCCCGCACTACCAGCTGGAAGGCCTGACCGTCTCCCTGCGCCTGGTGTCGAAGCTGCCTTCGCTGAAGCAAAACGACGCGTCCTGATGG
>Ga0308167_1004254_pt1 | contig 10511 bp, 9 predicted proteins | sample PhyCR1_2_FD_202138 | JGI IMG/M metagenome (GOLD analysis project Ga0308167, IMG submission 202138) | Phyllosphere microbial communities from UC Gill Tract Community Farm, Albany, California, United States - DLSLRC.R1 | ecosystem: Host-associated > Plants > Phyllosphere > Unclassified | place... | reverse complement strand
GACGTAATCAATCCAGACCATGAACTATTCCAATGATGAATCGCCCCTGCATCCAATTCGCGGCGAATTCTAACAGAAAAAGAAAACGTTTGCGTAGGGGTTTTCCTACCACGTTACAAATAAAAAGCGGCGATAAAAAAATTCCCAATCGCCGCGCCTACATAGGCCATTTCAGCTACGAAAGGCACAGTTTTTTTAATGATTATACCGTCATCTTTCGGTTCCGGGGCACAGCATGCTGTGCCCCCTGCGCTTAACGTACGCCGTACGGCTTCACCTGACCGCTCAAGCCGCTGATAGAATTCAGCGCGGGCAGCGAAGACTGCAGTTTCTGTTTCGAGGCGTCTGGCCCGACATAAATCCGGGTGATCTGCCCCTGTACCGGCGTTGACGGCACGGTAAAGGCACGATAGCCGGACAGCCTCAGCGACGCCACCACCTCATTGACCTTGGCGGCGTTCTTCAGCGCCCCGAGCTGCACCACATATGCCTGCCCTGCCGGCGCTTTCTCTTCCGCCGGTTTCTGCACGGGTGCAGGTTCAGGCTTCGGTGTCGGCGTAGGCTCCGGTTTCGGCTCTGGCTTAGGTTCAGGTTTCACCACCGGCTTCACTTCCACCGGTTTCGGCTGCTGCACCGGTTTCGGTTTCACTTCCACCGGCTTGGCTTCAACCGGTTTCGGTTTCGGCTGCTGTACCGGTCGGGTTTCAACCGGCGGCGGCGTAACCTGGGTCGGCTGCTGAGCCGGCTGGCGGATGGCCTGTTGCGTCGCCGCTTCATTGGCGGCCTGCTGCTCCACCATCGCGCCCGCGCCTTCCGGCGGTTGGGCCGGCAGCGTCTGGCTTACCGGCGGCACCACGTCGTTTTCTTCCACATCACCGGCCTTCGGCACCAAAGGGATGGCGGCGAACTCGTCCTCATAATGTTTCTTTTTACCGTCCAGCAGCCCTGGCAGGATAATCACCCCCAGCGCAACCAAAATGACGGTACCGACCAATCGGTTTTGAAATTTACTTGCCACTCACACTCCCCGCATCTCGTCTAACGCCGCCATTACCTGTGCAACGGTGTGGAACGATCCACAGACGATCACAATATCCTGAATATCAGCGTCCTGCATAGCCTGACGCCAGGCAGTTTCGACATCGGCGAACTGCCGCGGTTCCGTCAAATGTTGCGCCAACTGCTCGGCGCAGGCACCGCGCGGCCCTTCCAGCGGAGCACAATACCACTCATCGACCTGCTCACTCAGACAGGCCAGCGTACCGGCGATGTCTTTGTCCGACAGCATGCCCACCACCGCGCGCACTTTACCGCCATTGCGCGGCAGCGTCGCCAGACGCCCGGCCAGATAACCGGCTGCGTGTGGGTTATGCGCGACATCGAGGATCAACATCGGATCGCGGCGCACAATCTGGAAGCGCCCAGGCAACGTCGCCTGCTGCAGACCGGCGAAGATCGCACGTTCATCGATTTCCAGCGCAGAAAAATGCAGCGCCGCCAACGCCGTCGCGGCATTCGCCAGCGGCACATTTGGCATCGGCAAGTCGGTCAGCAAGGTGCCACCGCCCTCCCACTGCCAGCGTTCGCCCTGTTCGCTGAAGGTCCAGGCGTCGCCGCGACGATACAGCTGCGCCCCCAGCGTATCCGCCACCTGCTGAATGGTCGCCGGCATATCCGGTTCCCCCACCACCGCAGGTTTACCACCACGGAAAATACCGGCCTTTTCGCGGCCAATGCTTTCGCGATCGCTGCCCAGCCAGTCGGTATGATCCAGCGCGATGCTGGTTACCACCGCCACGCTCGGATCGACGATATTGGTTGCGTCCAGGCGGCCGCCCAGGCCCACTTCCAGGATCACCACGTCAAGCTTAGCCTGTTTGAACAGCTGCAACGCCGACAGGGTGCCAAATTCGAAGTAAGTCAGTGAGGTTTCGCCCCGGCCCGCTTCAATGGCGGCAAACGAACGGCTGTGTTCGGCCTCGCTCAGCTCATCGCCTTGAATGCGCACACGCTCGGTGTAGCGCACCAGGTGCGGCGAGCTATAAACGCCGACGCGCAGACCGGCCGCCATCAAAATGGCTTCCAGGGTGCGGCAGGTGGTGCCTTTGCCGTTGGTACCGGCAACGGTGAACACCGTCGGTGCAGGGGTGAGTAAATCAAGATGCGCTGCAACGCGCTGTACGCGTTCCAGGCCGAGTTCGATCGCCTGGCTGTGCAGACGCTCAAGATAGAAAAGCCACGAGCTCAATGGCGACGTGGCTTGGGGAATTTGGTGGTTTTGCATGAGTCCCGTCACTGAACTTGGGTTCATTAATCCATCAGGGCACCACCCTCACCGCGGTAAAGGCGATGCTCTGCATGATACCCGTTGTCTTCCAAGCGTCGGAATGGACCGCTACGCTCAATCTACAAGGGTATTTCAACCGTCACTTAGCCACAAAATGACGGTTGAAACCCGCGAGACCTGCGCCGCGCGGGTGACTTATCAGCCTCAGGCGTCGGCCTGACTTTCCTGCCCGGCCACCGGCGCTACCTCATCGAAATGCGGCTGCGGCTGGTTGGTCAGCTTGGAAAGGATACTCGCCAAGGTCTGGCGCATTTCCGGGCGACGCACGATCATGTCGATCGCGCCTTTCTCAATCAGGAACTCACTGCGCTGGAAGCCCGGCGGCAGTTTTTCACGCACCGTCTGCTCGATGACGCGTGGGCCGGCAAAGCCGATCAGCGCCTTCGGCTCGGCGATATTGATATCGCCCAGCATGGCCAGACTGGCGGAAACGCCCCCCATGGTCGGGTCGGTCAGCACCGAAATGTACGGCAGACCGCGTTCCTGCAATTTTGCCAACGCTGCGCTGGTTTTCGCCATCTGCATCAGCGACATCAGCGCTTCTTGCATACGGGCACCGCCACTGGCAGAGAAACACACCAGCGGACAGTTGTCTTCCAGCGCCTGCTCAACCGCACGAACAAAACGCGCGCCGACCACGGACGACATGGAACCGCCGATGAAGGCGAATTCGAATGAAGCGGCAACGATCGGCATACCGTACAGCGTGCCTTTCATCACCACCAATGCATCTTTTTCACCGGTCGCTTTCTGCGCGGCAACCAGGCGGTCCTTATACTTCTTGGAATCCTTGAACTTCAGAACGTCTTTCGGCTCCAGTTCGCTGCCCAGCTCCACTTCACTGCCTTCATCAAGCAGGGTATGCAGACGCATACGCGCAGTCATGCGCATGTGGTGGTCGCATTTCGGGCACACTTCCAGATTACGCTCCAGCTCGGCGCGGTAGAGAACCTGGCCGCAGCTATCGCATTTGGTCCAAACCCCTTCAGGAATACTCGCCTTACGGGTTTGGGTAATATTGCTCTTGTTAAGAATTCGTTCAATCCAGCTCATCGATGACCTTTCTGTTTGAACCTGGCAGACGCCAGTCCGCAGTTCATGCTTTAACAATCCCCCCGAAAACAGACCCAATGAAAAAGTGCCCGAGCAAAACGCGACAAGCGCGCGACAGAGGCACTGGTTTCAAGGTTGTTAACAGGAACAGACCATAAATGTCGCTCATTAAACCATATCGGCCCGACACTGTGGATAAAAAACTGGTCGAACCGACAGGTTGAGCGATGTTTTTACTGTTTTTGCTGGCGGGCAGCCGCGCGCTTGTGGCGCCAAATTTCAATGATGCCCGGCAGAATTGAAACAATGATGATAGCCACGATCAACAGTTTCAGGTTTTCCTGCACGATCGGCAAGTCGCCGAAAAGGTAACCAGCATAGGTGAACAGCAGCACCCAAACCAGTGCGCCAATCACGTTGTAGGCAGCAAAATGGCGATAGGACATATGCCCCATACCGGCAACGAACGGCGCAAAAGTACGCACGATCGGCACAAATCGCGCCAGAATGATCGTCTTCCCGCCGTGTTTTTCATAAAACTGGTGGGTTTTATCCAGGTAGCTGCGGCGGAAGATTTTCGAATTCGGGTTACTGAACAGCTTTTCCCCGAACAACCGCCCAATAGTGTAGTTCACCGCATCCCCGAGTATCGCCGCGCCGATCATCAACGCCACCATGGTGTGCACATTCAGATCGTTGGTCGGCAATGCCGCCAGCGCCCCTGCAACAAACAGCAAAGAATCCCCCGGCAGGAAAGGCGTCACCACCAGGCCGGTTTCGCAAAACAGGATCAGGAACAAAATACCGTACACCCACATACCGTATTGCGCCACCAGCTCGGCCAGATGCACGTCAATATGCAGAATAAAATCAATCACAAACTTGATGATGTCCATAGGTTCTCTCTTTGACCGGGTGTCTCACCCACCCGGCAGGTACACAAGGGAGCAACGCGTCAGTCGCGCCGGCGTTTAATCGTCGGGTAAAAACAGTGGCCCCATCGGTGGCCGGGGTAAAGCAAAGTGCTCAGGATAATCAACGCTCACCAGGTATAACCCTTCGGCCCGCGCCGTAGCCGCAGCCAGATTGCGATCCTTCAGCGCCAGCAACTCGGCCATCCAGTTCTCGTCCTGATTGCCGCAGCCAATTTCCATCAGGCTACCGACAATGTTGCGAACCATATGATGCACAAAGGCATTCGCCTTGATATCTACCACAATATATTCACCGTGGCGCGTAACCTTAACGTGTTTTACGTTACGCCAGGGAGTACGCGACTGGCATTGCACGGCGCGAAACGAAGTAAAGTCGTTCTCGCCCAGCAGCGCCTGCGCCGCCCTTTCCATCCGGTCGGCATCCAGCGGGTGGTAAAAATGGGTCATCCCCTGCTGCAATACCGCTGGGCGGTAGCGGTGATTATAAATAATGTAGCGGTAACGGCGCGCGGTGGCGCTGAAACGCGCATGGAAATCTTCAGGCACGCCGGTTACCCAGCGCACGGCGATATCCGGCGGCAGATGGGTGTTGACCCCCATCGTCCAGGCGGCGTCCTTGCGCTGCGCGGTGGTTTCAAAATGCACCACCTGACCGGTAGCGTGCACTCCGGCGTCGGTACGTCCGGCGCACAGCACGTTGATCGGCGCGTTGGCCACCTTGCTCAAGGCCTGTTCCAGACAGGCCTGCACGCTGGCCACTTCCTGCTGACGCTGCCAGCCATAATAACGGCTGCCGTCATATTCAATCCCCAGCGCGATTTTCAGTGTCGGCTGGGTGGGCAAAACAACCTCTGACATCAGTACATCTGCTCCTGCACCAGACGCTCTGCGGTTTCGATAGCCATCAGCGCGCCACCGAAGCGTACGTTGTCGGCGACCGACCAGAACTGCAGAATTTCAGGAATGCCGTAGTCATTGCGCAAGCAGCCCAGGCTCAGCGCATCGCTGCCGGAAGCTTCCGTGACCTGAGTCGGATAGTCGTCTTCTTCGCTCAGTTGGATATCGTCTACCTGCTCCAGCTCGCTGCGCGCTTCTTCCGCAGAAATTGGGCGCAGCGCTTCCAGATGCACCACCTGCGCATGGCCGTAAAACACCGGCGACTGCACGCAGCTCACCGAGATCGGCAGCCCTTCGTCCTGCAGCACTTTACGCACCTGGTCGACGATCAACCGTTCTTCGCGCACGCTGCCCTGCTCGTCGGTCATCAACGGCAGCAGGTTGAACGCCAGCTGCTTGGCAAACACGCCCGGCTCGGCCGGAATGCCGTTCAGCAGGCGCGCACTCTGACCGGCCAAATCGTCTACCGCCACTTTTCCGCGGGCAGAGACCGACATCAGGGTGGTGACGTGCAGACGGGAAAGCCCGGCCTGTTCGGTCAAAGGTTTGATGGCCGTCAGCAGTTGGCTGACCATGCTGTCGGCCACGGCGACGATATTACGATTACGGTAATCCGCCAGCACCTGCGGGTTAACCCCCGGTACCACCAGCGGAATGTCCGGCTCCAGCGCAAACAGGCCACTGGTGTCGATCACCAGGCAGCCCATATTGCCGGCTTCTTCCGCATAGCGGGCCGAGGCTTCGCTACCGGCGACGAAGAACGCCAATTGGGCCTGTGCCCAGTCGAATTCTTCCGCTTTTTGCACCAGAACCGATTTGCCATTGAAGCGCACCGTGGCACCGGCACTGCGTTCGCTGGCCAAAGGATAGAGTTCGCCCACCGGGAACTGGCGTTCCTGTAACAATTCCAGCAACGCTTCACCTACCGCGCCAGTGGCGCCAAGCAGAGCGATATTCCAGCCGTCAGACATTGGGTTTCTCCAGAGTATTTTTCAAATGCAGATGGGCGACTGATTCGCCGCCCTGATAACAAAATTAGTCACTGTGGCTTAAGAAAGCCTTACGCGATCGAAAAGCCCAGCTTGTGCAGCAGCTCCGCACTGGCGCTATCATCACACTGGACGCGTAATGAAGACCATTCACGGCGCTCCTGATAATGTTTGCGCAGACGATCAAACTCGCCCGGTAGCCCGGCCACTTTACGCAGTGGCGCGTCGTCGCGGCGCACATCATACACCAAGTGCATCAATCGTTTTAATTTGCCTTCGTCCAGTGGCCCATTGAGCTGGATCTGGCTGAACTCGGGCACCGGCAACAATGAGGCCAGTTCGATCTGCTGCGGCTGTCCCAGGTGGTGGCTGAAAGCCTCGAAGACCTGCGTCGTGCCGCGCGCCTTGCCCTCCAGCGTGTAACCGGCGATATGCGCGGTACCGATATCGACCCGCGCCAGCAGCGGCAGAGACAGCTCCGGCTCAGGTTCCCACACGTCCAGCACCGTGCTCAGCTTTTTGCCTTTTTCCAGCGACTGCAACAGCGCCGCGTTGTCGACTACCGGACCGCGGCAAGCGTTGATCAGAATGCGATTGTCCGGCAGTGCCGCCAGCAGTTCGGCATCCGCCAGGTGCAATGAATGATAAGGGCCGGATTTATTGAGCGGCGTATGGAAGGTCAGCACGTCAGCTTCCGCTACCAGCTTCTCCAATGGCCAGAACTCGCCGCTGTCACCACGATCGGCACGCGGCGGATCGCACAGTAAGGTACGCACGCCCAGGGCTTTCAAACGGGCATCCAGCCGTGAACCTACGTTGCCGACGCCGATAATGCCGACGGTTTTATCGCGCAGGTGAAAACCGTCACGCTCAGCCAGCAACATCAGCGCGGAGAAGACATATTCCACCACGGCAATGGCGTTGCACCCCGGTGCCGCAGAAAAACCTATGCCCTGCTGTTGCAGCCAGGCGTCGTCTACGTGATCGGTGCCAGCTGTCGCGGTGCCGACAAAACCAATGCGGGTGCCGGCCAGCAGCGCTTCATTCACTTTGGTCACCGAGCGCACCATCAACGCATCGGCATCCGCCAACGCATCACTCGGAATTGGGCGGCCAGGCACGGCCTGTACGTTCCCCAAGCGACTGAACAATTCAGTCGCGTACGGCATATTTTCATCAACCAGGATTTTCACTTGTTGCTCCGACGGTTTACGGCTATTTATACCCAAAATAATTAGCGCTGCATCAAGGCGGTAAGAGCAGGAGTCCCCAGAAGCTTACTCAAATAAGTGACTGGGGTGAGTGCTCGCAGCCAACACAGAGGCGGCGTCAAGTATGAAGAGTTATCTGGGAAATAGTGTGCCATTGAATCATGCCCGGCGAAAGCGCTCGGGGGTGGTGCCAGCGATTTGCTGAAACATGACGATAAACGCCGACGCAGAGCTATAGCCCACTTCCAGCGCAACCTCTTGTACGGTTTTACCCTGCTCCAACAGCGAAACAGCATGCAAAAAACGCAGGCGCTGGCGCCATTCGCTAAACGACATCCCCAAGTCCTGCTGGCAGCGGCGCGACAGCGTGCGTTCAGTGGTGTAGACCCGAGTGGCCCAGATGGCGAGCGAGGTATTGTCCGACGGACAGTGCTCCAGGGCTTCCAACACCGGTGCCAAAAATTTGTCTTCGGAGGTCGGCAGATAAGTTTGCTGCACCGGTGAGACATGCAGTTGGTCGATCAACGCGCGGCACAGGCGTAAATCCTGTTTGCTTTGCGGGATGTATTGTTTGCGAGCGTAAAAATCTTCGGCAATGGCGCGGAAAATCGGGGTAACGCTAACCAGACAAGGTTCTTCCGGCAAACCGGCGCACAGCGGCAGCGCAATATCCACCATGCGACACTGCGCCAAGCGCTGGTTATAGCAGGAGTGTTCAATCTCCGCTGGCGCCCACAACACAAATTCCGGCGGTGCCAAAAAGCGCTGGCCGCCGATACGCAGCACCATGACGCCAGCTTTTACCCACATCAACTGTCCCCAGCTATGACGATGTGGCTGGAACTCGGTACGAGCATTGAACTCTTCGCAGCGGAACTGCACCGGCCGCGGCGCCGGGATCAAGGCTTCTGGGAAATGGCGGATTTCTGGCATGGTTTCGCCCCGTTACTTGTCTTGTTTGGCAGAAAATTTGTCTGAATATCGCTATATATAATAAACCGGACACGAGTAAACTAGCCAGCATGTTAGTCGTTAATGAGAATAATTATCATGAATATGCTCTTCCCTTTGCTGGCGGTTCTGATTTGGTCAATCAACGCCGTGGTCAGCAAGCTCTCGGCCACCGCTATCGATCCGGCCGCGATCTCCTTCTACCGCTGGTTGCTGGCGCTGATCACCCTGACGCCGTTCGTGCTGCCCGGCGTGATCCGCCATTGGTCGGCGATACGCGCCAACTGGTGGAAATTGCTGGTTCTCGGCATGCTGGGCATGGTGCTGTATCAGAGTCTGGCCTATTACGCGGCGCACAGCGTCAGCGCGCTGTTTATGGGCATTATTGTCTCACTGATCCCATTACTGACCATTCTGATCAGCATCGTGCTGTTGCGGGTCGCTCCCACGATAGGTATTGCCATCGGCAGCCTGTTGTCTTTGGGCGGCTTGATCTGGCTGGTGAGTGCCGGTAACCCGGGTGAGTTGCTGCAGCACGGCATCGGCAAGGGGGAATTGATGATGTTCGCCGCCACCGCCTCTTATGCGCTGTACGGCGTGCTGACCAAACGTTGGGCGATTGCCCTGCCGAACTGGCAGTCGTTGTATGTGCAGATCCTGTTCGGCGTGGTGTTGTTACTGCCGAACTTCCTGATGGCACAAGACGTGTCTCTGACCAGCCAAAACATCCCGCTGGTGCTGTTTGCCGGCATTCCGGCCTCGATTGTCGCACCTTATCTGTGGATCCACGGCGTTATGCGTCTGGGGGCCAATACCGCGTCGATCTTTATGAACCTGGCACCGGTATTTACCGCCATCATTGCGGTGCTGTTCCTGCATGAACATCTGCACAGCTACCATCTGATCGGCGGCGGCATTACCCTGCTGGGCGTGATCCTGTCGCAGCGTCTGCGCACGCCGCTGGGGCGCAAGGCCAAACAAGCCGCGGAGTGTCAGAGCTAAGATAATAATTGAAAACGCACCCGCACCAGCAGGCCACCCAGCGTGGCCGAGGTCAACAGCTCCGGGCGGGTGCCGTGATAACGGGTGATATCGCTGACCAGCGCCAGCCCTAACCCGGCACCGGGTTGATCACCCACGTTATCCAACCGATGAAACGGCTGCAGCGCCTGCGCGGTATCCTGTTGGGCAATGCCCGGGCCGCTGTCTTCAATTTCCAATATTCCCTCCCCGGCCTGCTTGTCCAGGGTTAAACGTGCGGTGACCGTGCCCTGATGCGGCGTATATTTCAGTGCGTTATCCAGCAAGTTGGCGCACAGTTCGGTTAGCAACAGCGTTTCTCCGCCGACCCAACAGACCGATTCTCCCTCGTACCCCAAATCGATGCGCTTGCTGCGGGCCTGGGGTAAACGTGAAAAACAGGCATCGCGCAGCACCTGCGCCAGGTTTACCGGCTGCAGTTGGCGATCGGCGTGATGCTCATGAGCTTTGAGCCGTGAGAGATAGAGCAGGCGATCGGTCAGCGCCACGGTGTTATCCAGCGTTGCGCTCATGGCCAGTAAGCTTTCCCGCCACTGCTCCGGCTTATCGCTGGCCAGCGCCACCCCCACCTGGGTTTTCAATACGGTTAACGGCGTGCGCAGCTGATGTGAAGCGTCGGCGCTAAAACGTTCCTGTCGTGCCACCATCACCCGCAGCCGTTCAATATAGCGGTTGAACGCCAGCAACAGCGGCTGCATTTCCGACCAGGGCAATACCATCGGCAACGGCGTCAGCTCACCCGGGTCACGCCGCAGCATAATGCCGGAAAGCTTGCGCATCGGCTTAAGCACCCGCTTGAGCAACGCAAAGGCCAGGATCATGGTCAGTACCACCACGGTTCCCTGGCTGAGCAAAGCGGAAAGCATCATCTGCCGTGCCAAATAGCGGCGCGACTCCAGGGTTTCCGCCACCAGAATGGTGGCCATGCCCATCACTCCGGATTCGTTGACCGGCTGGTAAAGGGCAGCGACGCGGATCGGCCGCCCGCGGTATTCGGCGTCATAGAAATGCACCAGCGCCGGGTACAGGCTTGAGCGCAAAATATGCGGCGGCATCGTCGGCAAATCGTCATAGCCGGAGATACTTA
>Ga0308167_1004253_pt1 | contig 10512 bp, 12 predicted proteins | sample PhyCR1_2_FD_202138 | JGI IMG/M metagenome (GOLD analysis project Ga0308167, IMG submission 202138) | Phyllosphere microbial communities from UC Gill Tract Community Farm, Albany, California, United States - DLSLRC.R1 | ecosystem: Host-associated > Plants > Phyllosphere > Unclassified | place... | reverse complement strand
GTGCGGCGAACCGTGACGATGCCGTGCCCGGCGAGCAGGACGCCGGTGACGAGGTCGATCCAGCTGGTCAGTTTCACGTTGTGCTCCATTAGGTTGTGCACAACCTAACACGTCGACGTGTCGAGTGGGCGGGAGCAACGGGCACCTACCCTGGACACGTGGAGGACGATGTCGCTGGCGGACCAGGTTGGATCATCAGAGCTGCTGACCTCCGCCCCGTCGTCACCGACCTGGAGGCCTTCCCAGCCGGCATCACTGAGGATCCCCTCGCCGAGCCGATCGAATTGCTGTGGACCGGGAACGCCGGGGCTGCTCTTCAGATGCTCGAGGTGCTCCAGCAGACTCCGCGAGTACGGGCGCTTGCTGCCGATTGCCATCGCGACCTCGGGGACACCGCTCAGGCCGTGAGCGAGTACGACGTGCTCGTCGCAGAGTGCGTGGGTAGCGCCCTCGGACTCCAAACAGCCGGGTGCCTGCAGAGCGACGTCGGGCCGCACGCCCAGGTCGTCTTCTACGCTGGCACGTCGGCTCCGTACCGCGTCGACTGAGATGACCACCATCCGGTAGCCGATCCCCTACCGGTCGTTACGCCGAGCAGAGTCAGACAAGCGCGCCGGGCTGGTTGGCCACGACTCTGGGTGCGATGTGGAGATCGTTCATCGAGCCGGCGGGCATCGGTAGGCGGAACGTGTTGACCTCCGTGCGTTCTCCGGTGTCGATGTGGAACGCATGGAAGGTGATGGTGCGTAGGTGCCTCGTGTAAAGCAAGACGTGATCGTCGTCGAGCCACCCAACGCACGGGACGTCGGCCCGTTGGTAGTCGTCAGAGTCGATCGGGATGGGCGTCGCATCTCGCCGATCGAGGTCGAAGACCTCCACGCGCTCCTCCAACGACCGGCCGATGGCCATGGTTCGTCCGAGGAGCTTCCGACCGTTCGGGCTCCACACTCCGGAGCCCTCGGTGACGAACCCGTACCGCTGCTCGATGAGTCCGGCTGTCCGATCGAACACTTGGATCGCACCCACCGGATGACCCCACCAGTTGCAGTTGACCACGAGTCGGCGTCCGTCGGGTGAGAACTGCAACGCGTCACCCCCGAGATTGAGCCCCAGCGTGAATCGCGACGGAAGTTCGATCCACCCGTCCTCCAGCGTGGGCAACGGAAGCTGTGACCACATCTGGTCCCCGGCGTCATTGCGAAGCCGGTAGATCGACTGGGTTGGGTGGTGGTTCAGCCAGTCGGCCCACTCGACGCGGCACTCGTCGGCGGGGTTGCCGTAGAAGATCCGCGTGTTGCTCGGCCACGCTGGTTCCTCGGTCTCGACCCCAGACAGTAGGTCCAAGGAAAATCGTCGATCTGGGAGGAGCGCGGATCCGCTGTAGCCGTACCGAAGCGTCCTGCCATCGACCGAGAGCTGAAAGCTGCCGGGGTTCCGCTCTCGAAACATTGATGTGAGCTTGATGAGGCCTCGTCCGGGTTCCCATACCCACACCGCTTCCGGGCCGCTGACGAAGAACGACACGGCCTCACGAGCAACCCTCGGCTGCGGCATCTCACTCCTCACCCTCACGGACGGTAACCAGACTGCCCTCGTTGAGCTTGGCAGCAAGCATGCTCCCCATCCGAAGACCACACCGACACGTGTCTCAATAGCCGATCGGCTATCGAGACGGTCAACCGCGGGTAACGCGACTGCAGGTTCGCCTGCGTTCGTACATGAGTGAGTGCCTGACCTACTTGCGCCCCTCCGCTGAGACGACCGATGCCGCAGTTGAGGTCCTGTGGATCGAGCGAGTCCTACGTTGGTCGGGTCGGTTCCCCCTCCGCGCGAGCATCATCGATCTATGACTCCCGACAACGCTGTCGACGAAACATCGTCGGACCGCAGCCCAGCCACGCCGATCGCCACGATCTATCAGAACTCGGACCAAATCGCGGGCATCCTCCAGCAGATATTCCGCCAGCCACTTATCACTGACGAGACCCGCGATACCTCAGCCGACACCGCATCCGACATCGGCGCCGATGCCTCAGCAAGCGGAGACGCAGCGGGGAAGGCACGTATCCCGTTCGTCGGAGGCGCCGAGCTCGGTCTGCACGGACAGGCCGGGTTGAAGACCAGCTGGACCCAGAACACCGGGACGGCATCTCGGCAGCAGTTCGTGTACTCCCAGGCGTACTACCTCCATCTTGTCCGGGAGCATCTCGCCCAGGAAGGCCTCCTTGCAAAGCTCACGACGGCGGACGGAGCAGCTGCGCTGCAGCCCGGTGCTTTCGTCGAGTACACGACGTCGTTTGACCCGGTTGAGCTGACTCTTGCGCTGGACGTCATCTCGCCCGAACTCGTCGACGCGGTCGCCCGTTACCTGGTGCGACGCGACTACCTTTCGTCGTTCCCAGCGGATGGAGGACACGAGGCTCGTGTCCAGCACGCCGAGAAGATGGAGATCGAGTCGACCGCGAAAGGCGAGCTCGCGAGAGCCATCACGGAAGCGGTCAAGGCCGACACGCGTCAAGCGACGACGATCGAGTACTACGGGCGCGTCGCGAGCGACCCCGCATTGACCGCGATCACGGTCTGCGAGCGAACGCACTTCATCATCGAGGATCCGGACCGGCTCCTCGACGGGACGTTCACCGTCCTCGGGAAGGTCATCGCCCCGGTCGCGACCGACGTGCCGACCTTCGGCCGGAACAAGCTGCTGCGGAACCTCGCACCAAGCGCGCTCGACGCCGGCATCGAGCGCCTCCACGAGCTGCTCGAAAACGCGCCCGAAGTCGGCGGCGCTTCCCCTTCCGACTACGTGGACCTCAAGCTTGATTCCCGTGTGCGAGGAGCGTCACTGCGAGTCATACCCCTGGCCATCTTCTCGTGACCTCGGGGCCGGACTACGAGTAGGCCCCTAGAGGACGTTTTCGGCGGCGGGTTCAGGGCGAAGCACCCCGGGTCCGCCGCCGACTGGACGGCAGCCTGATTCGGGCTGTTAGCTGCACACCTAACTCCCCACCGTCCTCCGGGACTGGTGGGGCTTTTTCATATCCGGGGGCTTCCGACCATGCTGCGAACGACGCTCCATCGACTACCAGAACGTCCACCTCGTGGGCCGAGCCGTGTTCGAACCCTCCAAGGCGCCTCACGAGTGTCTGATCCACCCGCTGCACTTCGCGAACCAGATCATCCATGCGCGCAACGCCAACCAGCGCGACGGGGAGTCGAAGGCGGTGCTCACTCAGGTCTTCGTATACCGAGGCCTCCCCAGCGCAGTCCATGACCCCGACGCCTACGCGCGGAACATGGCTCAGCAGACCGAGTGGGAGAAGGACCCACGCGTCAAGGTGAAGATGCGGCCGCTGACGTACGACTACCAGCGAGACGCGGACGGCCGGAAGGCGACTGACGCCACGGGGAAGGAAATCACTACCGGCAAGCGGGAGAAGGGCATTGACGTGCTCTGTGCCCTTGCGATGGTGCGTGAAGCCCGCGAACCTGACGTCGACGTAGTGCTGCTCGCCTCCCAGGACAGCGACCTCAGGCCGGCCCTCGACGAAGCCCTGGACTTGAACCTGGCAAAGGTCGAGACGGCCTCCTGGTACTCGGCGAAGGCGTACCACCGCAGCCGTGAGATTCGACCCACCGACAAGAACCGGCGCATCTGGAACACGCGCCTCAACGCACAGGCGTTCGCTGCGGCAAGAGACCAGCAGCAGTACCTGTAGCCGATTCCTCGATGAGCTGCGTCGACCTGGTAGTCACGTGACCGGTAGACGATCCCCTACCAATCCTCTGCCGCTCCTCGGAGCGAAGGGCTCCTTCCTCAGCTACCGGTCGCGCTTCATCCGACGGATCTCCTCCGCTGGCTGGCCCTCACGCGTAGCGATTGACCCGAAGGTTTCCAAACTCCCAGTCGACTGATCTTCCGACACCGCTTCCGGAGTGCGATCGGAGCGGCGATTGCAGCCGCCCCACGTCTGCGGCGCCCATGTGAGCGACATGAGCAAGAAGAGGGTCCCAACCACGACGTGCAGGACGGAGCCGTCCAGGATCACCTCGCTCACTCCAACCACGAGGAACATCACCGCCGCTACCGCGCTCACCCAACGCAGCCGGTGCAAGCGCTGCCGATTACCGAAGAATTGCCACCGCTGCTCAGCCCCAGTTTTGGGGCTACGCTCGCTGCTGCTCGCGTCCGTCAGCCGATCGTGAAGCGGTATCCAGTCGGCGCTCATTAGCTTCGCGCCGTCAGCGCCTCACTAACGCTGGCCTGGGTGGGCCGAGGTAAGTGCATCTCTCTCGGTTTGTCCGGCCTGAGTACCTGAAATCGAGGGCTCTGCGGTTTTCGATAGCCGATCTGCTGCCGCACGGTGAAAGATGGCGTCGGACCTCGGGAAAGGGAGACTCCGGCACCGTCGGAAAAGGCGCCGTCCTCAGCAAAACGAAGGGCAGGGCAGGGACGCGACGAGCAAGAACGTCGCTACGACGAAGAACACAGTGGCGAACACGCCCACTGCAACCCAGAGCGCACTTCAGCCGTGCCTCCATCGCCACGCGCACGGTGCCCCGGCTAGCAGCCACAGACCGGCCTGAACGACGACGAGCATCCACTGCGCCCAGCGCAACGAGTTGCCCCTCACCACAGACCATGATGCAGCGAACCAAACAACGCCGACCGTTGCAGCGCGACCAACCGCGAGCACCGTGATGGTCAGGCCGATACCCGACACCTGTCGCCCGCGGGAAAATACTGCCGACCTCTGATCACGAAGAGCGGGATTACGCCAGGCATTAGTGCTCGAAGGCTTCTGATTCATGGGAGGGAAAACTCCCGTTACTCCGCCCCTCGCGCTAGCCTGGGGGAGAGCGGAGACGCGCATCCGCGTCACACGTCCGTCAGAGGGGTGGCAGGATTGATTGTCCAGTGGTGCGTGAAGGGTCTCAGCCTCCCCGACGATGACATTGCAATGGGGCTCATCGACAGCGGCGAGGGCCTTATCTCCAATTGGTGGCGGGACAGCGGCATGATCCACCCCTCCGAGGTTTCCGGGCAGCTGACACTCAGCGCGCTCGACCGACACGTCAACCACTTCGACGACCCGGATCCTGCGACGGGCCGGCCGTTTCGGGAGATCACGCCATTCATCTCGCTCTCCGCTGGCACCATGGAGCGGCAATCGGCCGCGGCCACCAACTTCGCGCATCGCGCCCGCAAGACGGCACTTTGGTTCGGGACCGAGTTCGGCGCCAAACCATCCGCGTACCTGTTCGTGTGCTGGCTGGTGCTGGCACCGCGACCGGCCGTCGAGGTGGAGGGCGTGGCCGAAGAGGTGCGTGACCTCAACTCCTATCGCCGGTACTCCGCCTTCCAGACCGAAGGCGAGATCGTGGCCAAGATCAACGTACCCGCGACCCAGATCCAGTCGTGCGAGAAGTGGAGCTGGGACCGGTCGAGCAACGTCCTCCAGCGGGACTGGATCCGTCCGAACCGGTCGTTTATCGCGCCCGAGAGCTTATCCAACGTGCGTGAGATGATCTGACATGACCGCGGCAGAACTCGGATATCTCGGGGTCGACCCCGAGCGCGCCTCCGCCCGGGTGGCATTTGCTACCGCATACGCGCAGTTGGCCGGAGAGGACTACGCCCGCGAGGCGGCGATCAGCGGGCCGCAGACGGGCACCAGCGAAGCGAACCGCCTAGAGGCGGCGACGGCCTATCGGGAGGCCGCTCAGTGGTCGTTGGCTCTGGGCACCGACGACGCATTCGACCGTCTGGCGACAGCCGCCCGCTGGTTCTCCCAGCTCGGCCTTCCCTACGGACACTTCCTCGGAGCGGCCTGCCGGACGGTCAATGCCGACGGTCCGCTACTACGTGAGGGGGACGTGATTCGCCAGCTGCGCAACGCGGTGGCGGGCTCGCCCGTTGAGTCCGACCGGTTCGAGCGGCGCGGCCTCGCCTCTCCGCAGCAGCAGGCCTACCTCTTCGTCGCCGCGGCGGCGACACCAGAGCTCGCGGACGAATTCCGCGACGAGCTCGCAGCGATCGCGGACCTCCCTGCTATGGGATTGGGGACCGCCCCGGTGGGAGCGCTCGGCGCTCCGGTGCAGACGTACGTCCGAGCCGGCCTCGCCCTCATGGACCACGACCGCGCGTCCGTCCTGCTGCGTGTGCTCGTCGGGATGTCGCGCCGTTTCGAAGACGCGGCGAGCCTGGCCTCTTCCAACCGCTATCTGTGGAGGAATGCGAGCGCGCCCGTCGACATCCCCGACCTCGATATCATCGCGCTGGTTGCACTAGGAGTCGACCGCGTCGAAGGATTTGCCCGCAGGCTCCGCGAGGCGGCTTCAGAGCTGTCAGGATGGGCACGTTTTTCGATCAACGTGGCGATCGAAGCGATCGAGCTGAGACAGGGAGGCCGTCAGGCATGAGCAGTGAAGTGGTGTCGCTGATCCTCGGAGTGCTGATCGTTGTCGTCGTCGGGGCGATCACGTGGGGAGCGGTGGCGCGCGGACGTGCGGGTGACCTCAAGATCTCGGTCGCGAAGCTCCTCGACGTCCAGGTGACCGTCGGGGCGGAGACGCGCGAAGCGGTCAGCGAGGATGTGCGCGCTGCCGCGGCCGAGCGCGGGCAGACACTCGACACCGTCGCTGTGAAGCTGCCCGCCTCTGTCCGTCTCGGTCGTATCCTGTGGGTGGACGACCACCCGGACAATAGCGTCCACGAGAGCATTGCCCTCGAACGCCTGGGACTGGCCATCACAAAGACGACGCATGCGAGCGGCGCAATGGAGTATCTCAAAAGCCTGCGATACGACGTCGTGATCACAAACTGGAGCCGTCAGGACGGCACGCCGGTGTCCGAATTTATTCGCCATGTCGGGACGTTGCACCCCGGCGCGACCGTGATCGTATACACAACGCTGACTCAGGTCGCGGCAGGGGACGCCAGTCGCAGCGGTGCCGACTTGGTCACGGCGGACCCACACGAGCTACTGGCCTCCGTACTCGCGAGGCTGTCGTCCTCGTCCTAAAGCCGGACGCCTGCAAAGCAATCTGGGATCAGGATCTGGTCCTGCCGCGCCTCCGCCGCCGAGACCCGGCCAGAAACTGACGGTTCGAACGGGATCCCGTCCAAGCTCGGCGCCCCCGAGGGCTCTCGAGCGGCCGATAGGCGATGGCTCAGCGAGACGCGTTGACCCTCAGCCGCGCTAGCGACTCGTGCTATCTGCTTCGATCATGTCGAGGAGTAGCAGGTTCAGTCGCACCGCTTGCACTGCCGTGATGCCGAGGTCGCTCCGCTCGTTCGTTCCGAGTGCGTCGCCGCGGGCTTTTCGGAGGATGACCGCCCGTGACCGCAGTCGGTCATAGCGGATATCGCTCATCGCTACGAAGAGCGGATCCTCCGCGACGGGCTGCTGCTGCGCGATGTTGAAAGCAGCCGACGCTGCGATCGAAGTCCGTCGAATGTCCGCATCGTTGAGTGTTTCGTCGAGGGAGGTCTGCTCTATGGCTCGGAGCAGCATCGGCGCGAGAACTGACAGGACCGTTGCAAGGGCGGCTAAAGCGGTCAGGACGACGAACGCGATGGGTTGGCGGCGGATACTGTCCAGCCAGGACGGAGTTCCACCGGTGCGAGGTCCGTCTGCCTCTCAGACCGACCTCGGTGTCGGCGATCGCAGTCTGGCACAGATCTTTCTCGCCCCGACCGAAGATGCGCTGCGCTTCCAACTGCCGAGGATCGCTTCGGCGGCCGCCCATTCATCTCGGAGCTTCGGATGCAGCGACGGTGCTTCGCTGAGGAGCAGCGGTCTGCTGGGGTGCTTCGCCTGGGGTCGCCGTGACGACCGGAGACGATGCCTTGGTCTCGGCCGCTACGCGACGAGAGCCGCCCGCGAATGCTGACCGATGATTTCGACGCTCTCGCAGCCGGCGGCGGAGAGCGTCGGGGCGCTCATCACCATGGCTTGAACATGCGCGGCGCCGAGCGAACGAAGGATCCCTGCGGTGCGCTCCACGTCGTAATGTCCGGCGATATGGCCGGCGACCAGCAGCACGGCACATCCGTCTGCGCGGCGCGTCCGGTTCAGCAGTTCCAGCTCGGCAAGAGCGAGCGCCGCCCCGATGATGCGTTCGCCGGCGTCGTCCGCGGAGGCGACGAGGAGGCCGTCTGATGCGGCACGCCTGGCGACTGCTGCGGCAGCGAGGCGCAGCTCGTCGCCGGAGAGCTTCGTGTTGCGCTCGGACGCGTCGAGCAGCTGCGACAGCAGGGTTCCGCTGGTCATGCTCGGAGAGTACGCGTGCATGTCTGATTCATCGTGTGGTCTATGCGGCGAGTCCGACGTCAAGCGGTGCGACGCGCGTGAAGCTGCGGGCGAAGCAGTGACAGCGCCGCCGCGGTCGCTTCGATGTACTTCTTCTCACCGACAAGTGCCGCCGCGAGTTCGTCGATCGCCGCCTTCGAGCTGCCAGACTCATACGCCGAGGCGCAGCTTCGTCCGTTGCGGATTACGGTCGAGTCGACCAGCCGACGGGACGTCGCCGCGATCGCACCTTCGAGCAAGAGCCGGAATTGTGGCCCCTCCTTCTTCGAAGGTCGCGCAGGCACATCCGCTCGGCGCACCGCGACCCCTTCGACAGCGAGGGAATGCACATGCGCTTCAACACGTTTCGACAAATCGCCGAGCTGCTCAGCGGTGGGGGCTTCGTCGACCTTTACCTCGAATCGGTCCGTGATCGTCACCTCGCCCATGGACCAATCGACGTCGTCGCGATGCTCGAGGACGACGAACGACACGGTCGCAGTCTTATCAGCGACACTCGTAGCGATGCCGACGACTCTCATGTTTCTGTGGCCTCCATAGACTGACTGATGTGATGTTCGAAACGCCTGGCGCGCGTGTCCTCGACGGACGATACGAGGTGCTACGCGTACTCGGCGCCGGCTCGTTCGGTGAAGTCTACGAAGTGTTCGATCACAACCTGCGCGTGCATGCCGCGTTGAAACTCCTCGGCCAGGCACCCTCATCGGGGCATCCATGGGCAGAAGCGCACGTCTTGCAGGCGCTCGACGGGCCATTCGTGCTCAAGGTGTTGAACGCGGACGTGTACCTCGGTCAGCAGTACATCGTCACGGAACTCGCAGTCAACGGCACGATCGCGGACCATATCGTCAGCGACGTCGGTGTCCCCGTCGAACAAGCGCGGCGATGGACCAGAGACCTCTGCCACGGCGTCGCGCGGATGCATCGTGACCGTCTGGTGCATCGCGACATCAAGCCCGAGAACGTCTTCCTCTCCGCCAAGGGCGCAGCGATGGTCGGCGATGTCGGACTGGCGCAGCTGGTCGACGACGACGGTTCCGCCGCCGCCGCCGGCACTCTGCTGACGATGGCTCCCGAGGTCGCCGGGGCCGCGTGCGGCGGCCCGGTGAACTCCTACACGGTGCGATCTGACGTGTACAGCATCGGCGCGTCGCTGTACTGGATGCTCGCCGGCCATCGGGTGCTGCCCGCCGCGACGACGTACGCCGATGTCGTGGCCGGGCAGCCGGACGACCTTGCGGAAGCGGCTCCGCACGTTCCACTGCCGCTTCGCAAGGCGGTGATGAAGGCTCTGTCCGCCGACCCGGCAGCGCGGTTCGCCTCCGTGGCGGAGCTTGACGCGGCCATAGGTGGCGTCGGGTCGCCGCGTCGGCGCTGGGACCGGAGGTCCCCGCATTCCGGACACGAGCAGTGTTTCCGCGGTGTCGGGTCCAGCGCAGCCATAGAGCTTTGCGTCGTCGCGCAGGAACGTCCCGGCACGGTCGCGCTGCGGCATCAGTACGCCTCGGGTCGCTCGCTAGCGAAACACGACCGCGTCGTGACGAGGGCACGGCTCGCCGCAGCGATTCGAAGCACGATCCGCGCCATCGGGTAGCCCAGGCCCCTGCGAGGTCCGTCCGATGCGGGTTCGTAGAGGCTGTGGTCCGGTCTCCACAACACGAGCAGTTCGAGTACATCAATCGTCCTCGACCCGACGCTGCCCCTTCTGGCAGTCGGAGCCCCGGACGACGTGCTCGGCGACGATGCAACCTGCACAGCAGCAACGACGGCTCAGTTCCTCCGGGACATCACAGCGCGGGCCCGTGTCGTGCGCCCGCAATTCACGCCGTTTAGACCGTCTCGATAGCCGGTCCTACACCGGACGAACTGCTCCACGCGTCGTGAGGTAGACAAGGCCTGTCTCACATAGCCCGTCCGCGCTTCATCTCAGTGACGGGCGGGCATGCGGACACAGAAACGCCCCGCCAGCCGAAGCCAGCGGGGCGTCCCCACGAGTCAGACCAGGATCAGAAGTCCCAGTCCTCGTCCTCAGTGTTCACGGCCTTGCCGATGACGTACGACGACCCGGAGCCCGAGAAGAAGTCGTGGTTCTCGTCCGCGTTCGGCGACAGGGCGGAGAGGATGGCCGGGTTCACGTCCGTGATGTTCTTCGGGAACATCGGCTCGTAGCCCAGGTTCATCAGCGCCTTGTTGGCGT
>Ga0308167_1004250_pt1 | contig 10519 bp, 10 predicted proteins | sample PhyCR1_2_FD_202138 | JGI IMG/M metagenome (GOLD analysis project Ga0308167, IMG submission 202138) | Phyllosphere microbial communities from UC Gill Tract Community Farm, Albany, California, United States - DLSLRC.R1 | ecosystem: Host-associated > Plants > Phyllosphere > Unclassified | place... | reverse complement strand
GCATCACTGGCGAATTAAAGAAGCTATCTTCTTCCATCACCGGCTCATAGATCACTACCTCAACGCCTTTCGCTTTAATGCGTTTCATGATCCCTTGAATCGACGACGCCCGGAAGTTATCGGAACCGCTCTTCATGATTAGACGGTAGATGCCTACCGTTTTCGGCTGATGCGACAAAATCGATTCGGCAATAAAGTCTTTACGCGTGCGGTTTGCATCAACGATAGCGCCGATGAGATTATTTGGTACTGATGAATAGTTAGCCAGTAGCTGCTTGGTATCTTTCGGTAAGCAATATCCACCATAACCAAACGATGGATTATTGTAATGATTACCGATACGGGGATCTAAGCAGACACCATCAATAATCTGACGCGTGTTCAAACCAAGCGCTTCTGCATAGCTATCCAGCTCATTAAAGTAAGCCACACGCATCGCCAAATAGGTATTGGCGAATAATTTAATGGCCTCTGCTTCAGTTGAATCAGTGAAAAGGACCTGAATATCTTCTTTGATTGCACCTTCAACTAGCAGTGCGGCAAATTTCTCTGCCCGCTCTGATCGTTCACCAATCACAATTCTCGACGGATAAAGATTATCGTAAAGTGCGCGCCCTTCACGTAAAAATTCAGGTGAGAAGAAAATGTTATCGATCCCAAACTCTTCACGAATTTTCTGCGTGTAACCAACTGGCACCGTTGACTTAATCACCATCACCGCATCAGGATTTATCGTCAGCACATCTCTAATGACTGACTCAACCGACGTTGTGTTGAAATAGTTGGTTTTAGGATCGTAATCCGTTGGCGTTGCAATGATGACAAAGTCAGCGCCTAGATATGCATCTTCTTTATCGATGGTTGCACGAAAGTTAAGAGGTTTGTGGGCTAAATAACTCTCAATTTCTTTATCAACGATAGGTGATTTTTTTTGATTTAATAACTCTACCTTTGATTTAATAATATCTAACGCGACAACTTCATGATTTTGAGCGATCAAGAGACCATTAGATAACCCAACATAACCCGTACCACTAATTGCAATTTTCATGAAAATTTCTCTGAAAAAATGAATTGTTAAGGTATCGAATAATATATTAAAAAATCAACAATATATCTAACGAACTCTAAATCGAAAGAGTCTTTTAACAAATCATTTCATTCTTAATTGATACCTAGATTGATTTCTGCAGCTGTTTTAACCAATTTTTGAATGCAGTCCCCTGTGATGGGTGATTTAGACCATAAGCGACAAACGCCTCAGCATAACCAAGCTTTTCACCACAGTTGTATGCCTTACCTACTAATCGATAGGCTTCAACAGGTAGATGCTGCAGCATCGTTGCAATTGCGTCTGAAAGCTGAATACGCTCCCAAGCGCCATAACCAGTGGTTTCAAGAATAGGCCAAATAGCGCTAGAAAGAACATAACGACCCACCGCTGATAAATCGGAATTATACATCTTCGCATTTTCAGGTTTTTCTACGATAGACGTCATACGCGCAGCTTGCCCTGGCTCAAGGACTTCATTGTCGCAGTTAATTACCGAATACTCTGATAACTCTTCGATAGGCGTCGATTGTACAAGCACCTGACTTCGGCCTGTATCACTGAAACGTTGTACCATCGATGCTAAATTCTCTCTCGAAGCATCATAGGTAGAGTCGTCCAAAAGGATATCAGGCAACACCACCACAAACGGGTTATTACCTACTAGTGGTTTGGCACAAAGAATAGCATGGCCCAAACCAAGTTGTTTGTGCTGACGTACGCTGTTAATCGTCACACCTTTCGGACAGATTGACTGAACTTCAGCCAATAATTGACGCTTTACACGAGCTTCCAGCAATGCTTCCAATTCGTAAGAAGTATCAAAGTGGTTTTCGATTGCATTCTTAGAAGAGTTAGTGACCAAAATAATTTCTTTGATGCCCGCAGCAACACACTCATTTACGATCTTCTGGATAAGCGGGATATCAACAATTGGCAAAAGCTCTTTTGGAATCGCTTTAGTTGCAGGCAACATTTTCATGCCAAGGCCTGCTACGGGGATGACGGCTTTTAGGCTAATCACTATAGGTTTCCTTAATTTTATTTTTGTATTTGTGGATATAAAAAAACGATATTGAATAAAAAAATATAAGGCAAAAGGCATAGTTAAACAATACAGGCCTTTGATAATATGAAATAAAAAAACAAAAAACAAAGAACAAAGATTTCTTGATGTATTCGATGATGTTACCATTATATAGCAGAGGATAGAAATACTGAATAATCAATGCAGCAACAATGATTAATACTCCTATGTAGCCATAATCATATATATACATTTTGTATGACGATACATCGCACATAGTCATCAAATGTGCGTTATTACCCTCTCCAAATAATTGAGTTTCGATATCAGAGGATGCAAATTTATTATATTCCAATTTAAAACAATCAGATTCTCGATTGTCAGCAACAATCTCATTTGATGAACTAGTTGCGAATCTTTTTGACAAATAATTATCATACAACGGGGTGTTATAGATCCCTACACCTAATAAAGCCAAAACAAGAAAGCCAACGATTTTCTTATCCGACTGTAATAAAAACCCTACTATTATAAAAATATAGAAAACAAGAGAAATACTTATTACTCCAGAGATAAGAAATATGATATTTATTTTACTTTTCATATTAAATTTATCAGCAAGAAGAAACAACGCAACTATCGTTCCGAGTAATCCGGGCTCATCATAAATACCAGAAAACCTTATAAGTGTACTATTCCCAATTTCTAATATAAGATGTGAAAGTGAGAGTGTAACTCCATAGTCTCTGTAAAAAATCCCAAGTGATTCCTTTAACTCATTATGGGCTTCTAATACAGTATATGGAAGATTAAAACCTGCAAGAAGCAAAAAATAAACAATAATCCCCGGGATCAAGGAAATTGCAAATAACTTCCGGAATTTCGTAGCCACATCAAACAGCTTATCAATTGGCAACAGCAATATGAGCAACGAAAAAAAAGAATAATAGTTAAACCAAGGTGGCCTCCCTCCTGGACTAAGCGTAAAGATGATAAAAATAAAAAACAAAACCATAAAAACAAAAATACCTGAAATTGAGATATTCTTTCGATACAGAAATAATAACGAGAAAGCATAGGTGCAATAAGTCAGTATTATCAACGCAACCGGTATTACTGGCCACTTCCATGAAAAAAAAGGCCAAAGCGATAATATACCTAATAAAGCAAACACCCAAGAAGAAATCTTTTCAGAGATTTTTGTTGAGTGCGGGAATATTGCGGATTTATTTTGCATAAAACCCCTTGAATAAGTCTAATACGAAACGCACAATTGTAATTTTCTTATTCCGCAGTTTCATTTTTAGCGCAAATGGTATGAGTAGTATTATTCCTCTTAATCCAAATACTCGGCGTATACACAAACCACGAGATTGTGTATGCAGGCTAGATATTAGCATCCCAGATGAAACTGGTGGGTGAAAACATATTTCTATGGGTAGGTAAATCATTTTCAAACCACAGTCCAGACACTTAGAAAGAAATACAGGCTCATCACAAATTGGAAATTTTTCACCAGCCCCCATATCTTCAGGAAACCATGTATTTTCATTTAATGCATTTCTACGAACAACAACCTCAACAGTACCAACTCTAAGAATAGTTCGTTTTGAATGAAAAACTCTTGTAGAACTGTAATGTTTTATTTTTTTGTTTTCACTAGTTAATGTGATACCAGAAACGAGATCGATATCATCATGCTTCATGATCTCAATTATTTTCTTTAGAGCTAAATCTTTATAAATGATATCATCATCACAAAAAGCTATATAGTCTGAGGTTGCCTGCCTTATCAAGAAGTTTCTATTTCTAGCAACGCCACTCGTACTAAGAGGGAAATATTTAATTCCATCATTAAGCCTAAGTGTTTCTATAAAATCTTTGCACTCTTCTGTTAGGTTGGTTGAACATTGGTGTCCGATTAGCAGTTTACAAAAGCTAAAATCGATAGAATCTAACAAATTCCGGATGTTCAGTATTCTTTCATTACAGGTTGATAATAATATTTCCATAACTCATCTTTTTAAGAAGCCATTAACAAATCCACAAAGGAAATAGACTGCCATTTTTAATTTAAATTGCGATGGGATATTTTTTATAACTCGCCAAAAGACACCAATAACAGCTTTAAATGCAATTATGTAACCTAATACAAAAAAATTCTTCCGTAAAAAATATCCATATCCACCGCCATAAGAAATCATTCTCCGTTTTAATTCTTCATTAAAAAAACCAGTCGATTCTTTGGCTGGATGAAATACATATAAATCAGGAAAATAAACACCTTTCAAGCCTAAATGTAATGCCCTTACAATATAATCACTTTCCTCTCCTGCGCCATACTTAGTTCCCGCCCCAACCCCCATGTTTTGGTCAAATAAACCAATCAAATTAATGGCTCTCTTGGTAAAAAAAAGAGTAAATGAGACGGATTTTCTTTCTTTATATGAAATTTCACCTCTTACCTGAGGCAAACATACAAGTGACTTTGTAGTGTCTTTTTCGTCTGATGTATTAACAGATAGGAAATCTATTTCGTTGCTAAAGTAATTTGCTACATTTTTAAGTAAATCTTTGGAATAGCAACAGTCGTCATCAGGAAAAGCTATATAATCTCCATCAGCATAATTCAAGCCAAAGTTTCTTGCACGAGATAGTCCTGTAAAATTCACATGGAAATATTTTACAATAACACCTACATAGCGGATTTCGTCGAAAAAATGTGAAATTGAAGTTTTATTCTGATCAACAACAATTAACTCTACAAAACCTTTATCGTAATGGATAATAGATGATATGAAGTTTTTAATATCAGTAAAATTCCCTAGAGTGCATAAGATAAGTGAAAATTTCGGATTACTTGTCATTTCGCTCTCCATACTTTTAAATACTTATCCGACACATTAGAAGAAATATGGTTATTGGCTACAAATACAAGCGCTGACTTTGATATTTCATGAACTTTCGCTCTATTTAAAATTAATTCTTCAATCTGTTTAAATACAGCCTCCTCATTAGGCTCTGCGTTTATCAAAGGAATATCATTAGCTGAGCTGAAGTCATAATAATATAATGCGTCTATATCTGCACCACTAAAAACAACTTTCCCAGCAGCCATACCTAACAGCGCATTCATGCCTTTATCATAACTATAGCATTGATCCAAGAAGATATGACAATCGGAAAACAATTCAATATATTTAGAATATGGTACATTTCTTACTACCCTATATTCTACTTTATCTCCATACTTATCAACAATTCTACTCATGGCATTGTCGAAAATATAGTTTCCCTTTTTCAACTCTTTTCCATCTTGCCAACCATGAAATATTATAAGAGGTTTCGAGCTATCTATTTCTATAGGTTTTATAGCTATTTTTTTTAAATCGATAGGTAGAGGAATTGTTTGTACACATTTTTCGCTCCACTTATATGCAACAAAATAATCATAAAGTCCTGGAATTACTGCATCACAGTGTTTTATACAAAAATCATTCAAATATTTAAATTTCTTTGTTAAATGTTTTAAACTGTACTTATATTTATTTTTATTAACTTCATTTAAATTATCCAATGCACTATAGCGAAATTTTTTATCTAGGCAACTTTTAACCCAATAGTAATCCTCACCTAATGCGGAAAGAAATATCTTATTATTGTGTTTGAATAAAAAACGCAAAAATAAATAATTACTAATAATACCAAAGTCTTGAAGTGGTGCTGGATTAATAAGCTGTACGACTTCAAATCCTTTAAGTTTGCTCCATAACTTATAATTAGTAAGGAATGTAATTATCCCGTTAAGCCCAAGTGCCGTAGAAATATAATTAATATATTTGCCAAGTTTAGTTTTATATTTTGGTTTGGTAAAAAGGATATCTGCGGGGAATTTTTTATACGCATCTCCATCTGAAACTAAGCAAACAGAAAAACCTTTATTTATTAGAGCTTGTCTCAACTCACTATGGACACCTGAAAATTCCCCCACAAGTAAAATGCTTTCATGACTCATGATATTTCGCTCTTCTTCAAATACCTAGTTATTATTAAAATCATTAATATCCAATAGCACCAATCAGTCCATTTTCCTTACATAGAAAATGAACAGCAAGATAAAAAAATGAAGATGATAAAATTTCAGTTACAATATAAGTTTTTGTGAGGGCTTTGCTTAACATTATATAGGCTAGTAGCCAACTACCTAGTTTCATTATGTCACCAAGCAACTGCCACCCCATAAGCGCACTCATAGGGTGAAACTCATCCGTAAATAAAATCCCTACTATAAATGTTCTGCATATGTATATTATAGATGCGGATATAATAACAACAGGTAATACAAGTTTGTATCCAATCAATATTTCTTTAATTAATAGTTTCTTATCATTAATCTCAGATAGTTTTGGAAGATAATACACACTCAATGGTACAGTAACAACCATTAAATATAATGAACTTATTCGCCATACTCCATCCCAATATCCAGCTGATTTCCAGCCAAATTCAGCCGCAATATAATTTCTTATAACCATCTGTAAAAATACAACACAGAAAGCGCTAACTATGGCCATTAATGAAAATTTTAATAACTTGCCAAAAAATATAAAATCGCTAGGCTTCCCTACAAACATACTCCAATTGAGCCATGGCATGTCCCTCAGCAAAAATAGAGTAACAAAAAAAACAACTGACTGGTTTGTGGCAAATGACACAAATGCCCCATACAAACCAAACTTCCAAGCCATAAATCCGGAAAATGCTAATGAAACAAAACTCCCTGATATATTTATGAAAACATATCGTTTCATCAACTTCTTCCCATTAACGATCGAGAGTAATATTATGTTAGCGACGAACATAAAGATCGTAATCGAAAACCATCGGATAATATTGGAGTAAGTTTCGTCTTTCAGATAATGAATAGAGATCCAACTTGACAGTGTAAATATCGATATAGATAAAATGAAGCTTGATACAAATGAGATTATTATTGCTGTACGCCAAAGGGATTGCAAACTTTCACCATCAGATGAATATTCAGCAGTATATTTAGTAACTCCCGTGTTTATCGCACCAGTTGCAAAAGTCGTTACAAAATTAATTCCATTTTGAAACTGGCTAGCTAATGCATACCCTGAAGGACCAACATATATGGCCATTATTTTATTTAAGATCAATCCCGTAAATATCTTTACTGCCATAGCAATAAAATTTAACATACCAGTCTTGAGCAAAGTCATTATTAAAACTCATTAATCGAATCTATAATATAATGAACTTCTTCTTCATTAAGAAATTGCCCCATAGGTAACGATAAAACAGTATCATGTATAGTTTCAGTAATTGGTAAGTCAAGATTAAATGTATTTTTATATGCGCCTTGCTTGTGAGGTGGGACAGGATAGTGAATCAATGTTTGAATGTTTTTACCACTCAAATAGCTTTGTAATTCATCTCTATATTTACTTCGAATAACAAACAAATGCCAAACATGAGATCTTGGGTCTTGATTCATGTATGAAGGAAGTATTATTTTGTTATTATTTATACCATCCATGTACAATTTAGCAATATGTCTACGTGCTAGAATCTCTTCATCTAAGTATGGCAGTTTACACCGTAGCACTGCCGCTTGGAGCTCATCCAGACGACTATTTACGCCATGAACTTGATGATTATACTTTTCCTTTGAACCATAATTTGCAATCATGCGTATCGTTTTTGCTAACTCTTCATCATTTGTAGTAACGGCTCCAGCGTCCCCTAATGCACCTAAATTTTTGCCTGGATAAAAACTGAATGCACTAGCATCACCCCACGCTCCAGCTTTTTTATTATTTACTTGTGCACCATGTGCTTGTGCTGAATCTTCTAAAACGAGCAAATTATTCTCTTTGGCAATTTTTACTATCTCGGACATATTTGATAGCTGCCCATATAAGTGAACAGGTAGTATTACTTTTGTTCTTTCAGTAATTGCACTCTTCATTTTGCATACATTTATGTTATATGAATCAATTTCTGGCTCAACGAGCACTGGTTTTAACCTATTTTCTGTAATTGCAAGAATTGATGCAATATAGGTATTAGCCGGCACAATCACCTCATCACCTTCATTTATTTTCCCAAGTAGTTTCCATGCCCGTAAAGTAAGATTCAGAGCATCTAGACCATTGGCTACACCAATGCAATGAGCAACTCCCGTATAGTTGGCAAATTCACCCTCAAACTTTTCAACTTCGGTTCCATTAATATACCACCCTGAGTTTAATACACGTTCAAAGCCTGCCAAAATTTCCTTTTTATATTTATCATTAATAAGTTTCAAATTAAGAAAACTGACCTTCTTCATTTTAACGCTCCTAAATATTTATTTTTAAACTTTATAAAAGAGGACATATTATATTTGAAGTAATAATTTTGTTCATCTTCCCCTATTATCATGGCACCACTTTTTAGATGAAAATTAATTACTTTTTCATTACCTTTCCTAACATCAAAGTGAGAGTTTTCAAAACCAAGTTTTTCAAAACCAAATGTATATATGAGAAGGCAACTCTCTAATGCTGCACTCCTTGTTTTTCTTTCATTTAGAAGCCAACTACCCCAGCAAAATGAATCTATATTTTTTTGGATATCATATAACCTAATAGTACCTATTTTGTCATCATCATCTAATCTTACTATGAAAAAATAGTACTCTAGGCCTTGGCTATTCCTCATCAAATAAGATTTCAACCACTCAACTTGAGCATTTATATCTTGACTAGTTTTACTCAAAAACTCTGATTGTTTATTTCCTCCCCTTAATTCTATTATTTTTAGTGCATCATGTTTAGTTGCTTCAACTGGTACTAGTTTAATAGTCTTACTTTGAAGTTTCATTTATCTCCCTGCCCCGAATCACTTTGATGCATCTGCTGAAAAACTTTATAATCTCTGACATAATCACTTTCGTCGTAGACTTCATCAGCTAAGATAACGAGTACACAATCATCTGAGAAATCATACATTTCTCTCCACATAAATGACTCAATCAGTAACCCTTGGTTTGGATTATTTAATAATACTGATTTTTTCTCTTTCCCATTATCTAACAAAAACTTGCAAGATCCTTTCATACATATAGCTAGTTGCTTAAGCTTTTTATGTGCATGATATCCACGCCTAACATTCTCTTTAGTATTAAAAATGTAGTAAACTCTTTTAATTTTAAATGGTATGTTTTTTTCATACTCAAGAGAAACCAATGAACCCCGCTCATCACCATGTTTCTGAAAGTCAATTAATGTAACATTCATTTATCACCTGACTATAGCTCTAACTGCATAATGGAGAAAATATATCATGCTGTGAAATATATCTAGACCTTCAATCCTTCTATATATCTCCCACTGTCTTCTTGCTTTTTTAAATTTATTTCTTGAGATGGAGTTTTTAACAATCCTATATTTCATAAGAGTGATTGGAAGTAAATCAGCCTTGGTTCCATTACGTAATAACTTCAACCACAAAGCGTAGTCCTGACCAGTTCTCAATAAGGGCATTTCAATACACGTGAAAGCACTCCTTCTGAGCATTACACTGGAGCAACCTAGTGTCACTTTCTTCCTCAACAAGTCTTTGTATTGAATTGATGGCTGCGGCTTGACATCAATTTTTTTATTTAGACTATCTCCATTTTCGTCAATTAATTCATATCCCGTAAACGTAAAATTATTACCTTGTGACATAAACTCAATTTGCTTCTCTAACTTTTGAGGTAGCCAAAGATCATCACTATCAATAAATGCAATAAATACTCCATTACATCTTGCTAGGCTCACGTTACGGCTAATTGCAGCACCAGAATTTTTCTGATTTACAACAAAAGTTACTCTAGGATCACTCATAGAAATTGACTTAAGAATACTCACAGTACTGTCAGTTGAACAATCATCTGTAATAAGCCATTCCCAATTTTCTATCGTCTGCTTGGAAATACTTGCATACGTATCTTTGATGAATTTTTCTGAATTATATGTTGCAGTAATAATAGAAACTAGTGGTGTCGTATTCTTCGGTATACACTCTATATTGTTTGCCATAATATATTATTTTCTGCATAATAATTGGAGAAGATATTTTCCATACTGGTTTTTTTCAAGGCTTTTAGCCAAGACTCCAAGTTCTTTGTCATCTAACCATCCATTACGCCAAGCAATTTCTTCTGGGCAAGCAACCATCATGCCTTGTCTTTTTTGGACCGTTTCGACGAAACTTCCAGCTTCGATTAAGCTGTCATGAGTGCCTGTATCCAGCCACGCAAAACCTCGTCCCAGAAGTTCAACACTTAAATTATTGTCATTAAGGTACATTTCATTAAGAGATGTTATTTCTAACTCACCTCGCGTAGAAGGTTTTACCTTTTTAGCATATTCAACGACTTTGTTATCATA
>Ga0308167_1004248_pt1 | contig 10524 bp, 4 predicted proteins | sample PhyCR1_2_FD_202138 | JGI IMG/M metagenome (GOLD analysis project Ga0308167, IMG submission 202138) | Phyllosphere microbial communities from UC Gill Tract Community Farm, Albany, California, United States - DLSLRC.R1 | ecosystem: Host-associated > Plants > Phyllosphere > Unclassified | place... | reverse complement strand
TGTTCCGCGACAAGATGAAGGATTACGATCCGGCGAACCCGGGCAACATCCTGTTCTACTTCAAGCAGAAAGTGACCGCGCCGGCGCGTCTGGCCGGTGGGGTACTGCTGGTGCACGAGACGCTCGATCAGGTCAAGGAGCCGCGTTCGGCGTGGGTCTACAACGCCGGTCAGCGTCGTGTGCGCCGTGCACCACAAGTGTCGTATGACGGCCCGGGTACTGCCGCCGACGGCCTGCGTACCTCGGACAACCTCGACATGTACAACGGTGCGCCGGATCGTTACGACTGGAAGCTCGAAGGCAAGAAAGAGATGTACATCGCCTCCGACAGCTACAAGCTCGACGATCCGAAACTGAAGTACTCGGACATCATCAAGGCCGGCCACATCAACCAGGACCTGGCACGCTACGAGCTGCGCCGCGTCTGGCACGTGGTCGCGACCCTGAAGGAAGGCCAGCGCCACATCTATGCCAAGCGTGACTTCTACATCGACGAGGACACCTGGCAGGCAGCGGTCATCGACCACTACGACGGTCGTGGCCAACTGTGGCGTGTAGCCGAGGCGCATGCCGAGAACTACTACGACAAGCAAGTGCCGTGGTATGCCCTCGAAACCCTCTACGACCTGCAGTCCGGCCGTTATCTGGCACTGGGCATGAAGAACGAAGAGAAGCAGGCCTATGACTTCGGCTTCACCGCCACCACCAGCGACTTCACCCCGGCCGCTCTGCGTCAGGATGGTGTTCGCTAAACCTGGGTAAACCCGAGGCCGCATCCTCGTGAAAACGCCCCGACCGGTTCGGGGCGTTTTTGTGTCTGTAGCCTTTTTGTAGCCATTTGTAGCAGCGACCTTCATTACCTCTTCGTTTAAGGCTAGGCTGCGGACATCTGCAACGCCGCCAATCGCCTTCGAACAAGAGCCGGCCATGACTGATCTGTCCCCACTTCCGGGTCCCGCAAGCATCACCGTCGCAGCACTGGACGGGCGTTTTTTCCGCCCGCCGCTGCCTGATGGCTATGTCTTGCGGCCGCGTTTGTGCCAGCGTCTGCAGGCCGGGCTCGGTGGTCGGTTGCTGCTGGTCAGCGCCCCGGCCGGGTTCGGCAAGAGCTCGCTGGCCGTGGAGTTCTGTCAGAGCCTGCCGGCGCACTGGCAAAGTCTCTGGTTGGGCTTGAGTCCACGGGACAGCGATCCCGGACGTTTTCTTGAGCGCTTGCTTGAAGGTCTCCAAGACTATTTTCCAGCCTTGGGCGCCGGTGCTCTTGGCCTGCTGAAAATGCGTCAGCGTCATCAGCCGTTTGCTTTTGAAGAATGGCTTGACGGTCTGCTCGATGAGCTGGCGCTGCACCTCGATCCTGCCGCGCCGCTGCTGCTGGTCCTCGACGATTACCACCTCGCCCAAGGGCCGGTGCTGGATCGTTGCCTGCAATTTTTCCTCAATCATTTGCCCGATGGCTTGCTGGTGATGGTCACCAGCCGCCAGCGCCCGGACTGGCATCTGGCGCGTCTGCGCCTGTCGCGGCAGTTGCTCGAACTGCACGAACAGGATTTGCGCCTGACCCACGACGAAGCGCTGACCTTGCTCGATCGCCACAGCAGCTCACTGCGCGGCGAGGCACTGGAGAGCCTGATCCAGCGCAGTGAAGGCTGGGTTGCCGGCCTGCGCTTCTGGCTGCTGGCAGTGGCCGAGGCGGGCAACGATGCCGCGCTGCCGCAAGCACTGAACGGCGGGGAAGGGCTGATCCGCGATTATCTGCTCGAAGAAGTCATCGATTGCCTGCCGGCCGAAGTGCAATCGTTTCTCTACGAAACCGCTCCGCAGGAACGCTTTTGCAGCGAGCTGTGCGATGCGGTCCGCGAAGCCCATGACAGCGCCGAGATCCTGCGCTTTCTGCTCGCCCACCAAGTGTTTCTGGTGCCGCTGGACGAGCACGGCCACTGGTATCGCTATCACCATTTGTTCTCTGACTTGCTGCGCAGCCGGCCAATTGCCCGGGCGATGGTGCCCAACGCCACCCTGCATTTGCGCGCCTGCCGCTGGTTCAATGCGCAAGGCCTGCTCGACGAAGCGGTTGAGCAGGCCTTGCGTGCCGGGCATCTCGATGTTGCGGCGAATCTGGTACAGAACCTGTCCGAAGAGCAACTGCTCGCCGAACAGAACGTCGGCATGCTGCTGCGCTGGAAAATGGACTTGCCCGACAGCCTGCTGATCAGCACGCCACGGCTGATCGTGCTCTATAGCTGGGCGCTGGGGCTGGCCTGTCAGCTCGATGCCGCCGAAGAACTGGCCAGCCATTTGAGCCGCTTCCTGCCGGCACCTTCGGCCACTGCGCAGAAGTCGATGCTGGCGCAGTGGCTGGCGTTGAGCGGGATCATCGCTCGCGGGCGCGGCCATCGCGAACTGACCCTGCGCTATTGCGGCGAGGCGCTGGAGAGCCTGCCGGCCAAGCGTTACGGCCAGCGGCTGATGTGCCTGTCGACATTGTCCAATCTGGCGATCGCCGACGGCGATCTGTGGCGCGCCCGTGGCCTGAATCGCGAATCCCTCGAGCTGGCGCAACGCGTCGGCAATCCATTATTCGAAGCACTGGCGCATTACGACAGGGCGCGGGTTCTGCAATCGCGGGGCGAGATTCTGCGTGCGCTGGATGAAGTGCATCAGGGGCTGGAGCGCTTGCGCGGTCTGTCGCCGCAACGACTGTACGCCGTACGCGCGCGGCTGACGTTGTATGAAGGTTTCCTGCTGGCGATGCGTTTGCAGCCGCAGGCCGCACGCGTGCGTCTGCTGGCCGGCATCGGCGAGGCGCGCGCCTGTCGCGACATCAGCGTGCTGATCGGTCACTGCGTGATCGCCCGCCTGGACGGCGCCTGTGGCGAGTTCGCCAAGGCCTTCGCCGAACTCGCCGAAGCCGAACGCCTGATGCACATCTGGGACGTGCCGCCGATCTACTATCTGGCGATGATCACGCTGGTCAAATGCGAACTGTGGCTGGCGCAGGGTCGCATTGATCTCGCCGAGGCGTGGCTAGCGCGCCTGGGCCAGACCTACACCGGCGAACACGCTGCCGCACCGCCAGAGTTTCATCCACAGCTGCCACTGCACGTGGAACTGCAACAGGCGCTGCTCGATGTGATTCAGGGGCAGCCGATGCTCGCCGAAGGGCGGTTGAACGTGTTGCATGAAAACGGCCAGCAGACCGGTCGGCAATTGCTCAGCGTGATGGCGTTGACGCAGAAGGTGGCGCTCTTGTTGTTGAGTGGACGCGAGCCCGAGGCACGCAAAACCTTGAATTTCGCGCTGGAAGCTGCTTCCGGCGGTGTCTTCCAACCCTTCGATGCGCTACTGAAAAACCATACCGACTGGTTGCGTGGGCAATTGCAGGCGCTTGCCTGCAACGCCGTCAGCCAGCAATTGCTCACACATGTCCCAACAGCCGCGCCGCGACCGAGCATAGAAAACTCAACTGCCGATCAGCTCAGCAGCCGTGAATTGGCGGTGCTGCGCCTGATTGCTCAGGGCTGTTCCAATCAGGAGATCAGCGAGCAATTGTTCATTTCCCTGCACACCGTGAAAACCCATGCCAGCCACATCAATAGCAAACTGGGCGTCGAGCGGCGTACCCAGGCAGTGGCGCGCGCCAAGGAACTGGGATTGCTCTATTGAGATCGCGCCATGACCCGGCAGAAAAACAAACGCCCCGAACCAGTCGGGGCGTTTGTTTTCAGTTCACCGGCCGGGGTTGCTGGCCTGGCAATTGAACAGGGCGTCAGGCCACCAGATCGTTGGCACTGAAGCTGTTCACACCCACCAGCTGGATTTCAAAGTCCGCGCCGGCATTGCCGCTGACATTGCCCGACAGTACGTGGTCGACGAAGCGCAGTTGCCCGGCACCGGTGAAGTCATTGGCACCGATGAAGGTGAAACCGTCCATGCCGCCTTGCAGCAGGTTCGCATCGAATTTCGTCAGGTCGATTTTGTCGCCCTGCAGGCTGCTGAAATCGGTGATCACGTCACGGCTGGCGCCCACGCCCATGTCGGTACGCGAGCTGAACACGAAGGTGTCGGCGCCAGCGCCGCCTGTGAGCGTGTCCGTCCCCGCGCCGCCATCCAGGACATTGTCTGCGTCGTTGCCGTAAATGGAGTTGTTCAACGCGTTGCCGGTACCTTTGCTGGCGGACCCGACAAGACTCAGAATCTCCAGGTTGGCCCCCAAGGTGTAATCGACGTACGAATAGACGCTGTCGATTTCCGAGAGCGACGTGCCGGTTTCGGTGACCACATCGCCGATGTTGTCGACGATATACGTGTCGTTGCCAGCGCCGCCGGTCATGGTGTCAGCACCCTTGCCACCGTTGATGAAGTTGGCATCGGCGTTGCCGACCAGGATGTTGTCCAGGCCGTTACCAGCCAGGGTAAATGCGCCGGCGCCGAGTACGGTGACGTTTTCAACGTTTTGCAGGTTGCCAATGTTCAGATCAATCATGGAGCTGGTTGACGTCGCGTTGAACAGCGTGATCAAAGTATCGCTGCCTTCGTTGGCGTTTTCCTGGATCAGCGCCAGTTCGGCGTACTGGTCGAGGGCGTAGGCATCGTTGCCTTTGCCACCCATCATGGTGTCGACTCCGGCACCGCCATTGAGTTGGTTATTGCCGTCGTTGCCGGTCAGCACGTTGTTCTGGTCATTGCCGATGGCGTTGGTGTGGGCCGTCCCCGTCAGAATCAGGTTTTCCAGATTCGCACTGAGGGTGTAACTGACCGAGGAGCGGACCGTGTCGATCTCATTGGCCAGAGTGCTGGTTTCGCTGATCACGTCACTGACGTTGTCGACGATATACGTATCATTGCCAATACCGCCCGCCATGAAGTCGGCGCCCGCACCACCGTCGAGGATGTTGTTGCCGGTATTACCGTAGATCACATTGTTCAGGGCGTTACCGTTGGCATTCAAGTGGCTGCCCCCGGCCAGGGTCAGATTCTCGACATTGGTGCCCAAGGTGTAATCAATGTAGGAGTACACCGTGTCGATTTCTGACAGCGATACGCCGGTCTCGATCACTGCATCGTTGATGTTGTCGACGATGTAAGTGTCATTGCCAGCGCCACCCGTCATGGTGTCTGCGCCCAGGCCCCCGTTGATGAAGTTGGCAGCAGCGTTGCCCATCAGGACGTTGTTCAGGCTGTTGCCGGCCAGCGTGAACTCACCGCCACCCAGCAACATGACATTTTCGACTTGCTGCAGATTGGTCAGATTCAGGTCGACGATGCTAGTCTGCGCGTTGGCGTTGTATTGGATGAGCAGCCTGTCGATGCCTTCGCTGGCGTTCTCCTGGATGAGTCCCAGTTCGGCGAACTGGTCGAGGGCGTAATCGTCATTGCCTTTGCCACCGATCATGGTGTCGATACCCAGGCCGCCATTGATCTGGTTGTTGCCGTCGTTACCGTAAATGACGTTGTTCAGCGCGTTACCAACGCCTGTAAGGTCAGTGTTGCCGACCAGTGTAAGGTTTTCGACATTGGCACTCAGATAATGGCTTACGTAGGAGTAGACCGTATCGATTTGTGACGGTGTTGCATCGGTTTCGATGACCTGGTCGAGGATGTTGTCGACGATGTAGGTGTCGTTACCACCGCCGCCCTGCATGATATCGATGCCTTTGCCACCGTTGATGAAGTTGGCGTCGGCGTTACCGATCAGGGTGTTGTTCAGTTCGTTGCCTGCCAACGTAAAGGCGCCTGCCCCTGACACGCTCAGGTTCTCGACGTTCTTCAAGTTTGCGGTGTTGAGGTCGATCGTACTGTTCAACGCGGTCGCGTTGAACAGCGTAATCAGGGTGTCGTTGCCTTCGTTGGCGTTTTCCTGGATCAGCGCCAGTTCGGCGTACTGGTCGAGGGCGTAGGCATCGTTGCCTTTGCCACCAATCATGGTGTCGACTCCGGCACCGCCATTGAGCTGGTTATTACCGTCGTTGCCTGTCAGCACGTTGTTCTGCCCGTTGCCGATGGCGTTGGTGTCGGCCGTGCCAGTCAGAACAAGGTTTTCCAGATTCGCACTGAGGGCGTAACTGACCGAGGCGCGGACCGTGTCGACCACCCCAACCAGATCCCAATCCTCAAAGATCACATCGCCAGTGTTGTCAACGATGTAGGTATCGTTGCCGAACCCGCCTGCCATATAGTCGGCACCGACGCCGCCATCCAGAACGTTGTTGCCCGCATTACCGTAGATAGCGTTGTTGCGTGCATTGCCGGTAGCGTTCAGATTTGCTTCGCCGGCCAGGTTCAGATTCTCCAAATTGTCGCCCAGGGTGTAATCGATATAGGAGTAGACCGTATCGATCTCCGTAAGCGAGGCACCGGCCTCGATCACTGCGTCGTTGACATTGTCGACGATGTAAGTGTCATTGCCAGCGCCGCCGGTCATAGTGTCGGCGCCTTGGCCGCCATTGATGAAGTTTGCGTCAGCGTTACCGACCAGGACGTTGTTCAGGCTGTTGCCGGCGATGGTAAACGCCCCCGTACCCAGCACAGTCACGTTTTCGACGTTCTGCAGATTGCTCTGGCTGAGGTCGATGAGGTTGTATTGCGCATTGGCGTTGAAAAGCGTGATCAGCGTGTCGTTGCCTTGGTTGACATACTCGCGGATCAGTCCCAGTTCCGCACCTTGATCCAGAGCGTAAGCATCATTGCCATCGCCGCCGATCATGGCGTCAATGCCGCCGCCACCGTTGAGCTGGTTATTGCCCGAGTTGCCGACCAGGATATTGCCGAGCGCGTTGCCGATAGCGTTAATGTCAGCAGTGCCGGTGAGAATGAGGTCTTCAACATTCGCACCCAGGGTATAGCTGATTGAAGACTGTACGGTATCGATCTCGCTGTACAGCGCACGGGTTTCGATGACCACATCGCCAACGTTATCGACGATGTAGATATCGTTGCCGGCACCACCGGTCATGATGTCGGCCCCCAGGCCGCCGTCCAGAACGTTATCGCCGGCGTTGCCCGTGAGTTCGTTATTCAGTGCATTGCCCGTGGCGGTCAGATTCGCAGCGCCGGACAGCGTAAGGTTTTCGACATTGTCGCCGAGGGTGTAGTCGATATACGAAAAGACACTGTCGATTTCAGAGCGTGAGGTGCCGGTTTCAACCACCACATCGCCCGCGTCATCGACAATGTAGCTGTCGTTGCCGGCACCGCCAGTCATGGTATCGGCCCCGGCCATGCCATTGAGCAGGTTGTCCAGTCCGTTGCCGATCAATGTGTCGTTGAAACCGGAACCGACGGCGTTTTCGATCTTGGCGCCGAACGCAATCGCCAGCCCTTCGTTGAAGTCAGCGCCATCAGGGTCGCTGAAGACCTTGCCGATCTTGCTGAACGCGCCTTCGTTGAGATCGATGCGCACGGCCGCTGCCTGGTTGCTGCCGTCGATCGCGTCGACACCGCCGGCGTCCCATATCGTTTCGAAAACCGATTGATTGGCTGCCCAGGAGTAGACGGTGTTGCCTGTCGCCCACATAGTATTGGCGCCGTAGAGGTTCTGGATCGCCAGAATGTCCAGGAGCATCGGAGTGGTCGGGTGGTAAGAGTATGAGTTGTTATAACTCATGATCGTATGGGTAATGTCGTCCAGCGCCGGATCCATCGTCGTCGCGTTGCCCGGGGTCGGTGCGAACGGGTGTTTGAGTCCCAGTGCATGGCCGATTTCATGAACGAATGTCATGAAATCGTAGGTACCTTTGACCGGCGACGGGTCATCGGTGTTCGGGCCGATCCAGATGTCGCCGGCATTGGGGGTGTCGCCCGGCGTGTATGCCCATGCGGCAGCGTCGGCGTCCATGAGTGCGTAGCCGCCAAACCGGATGTCCCCAACGTTGGCCCAGTTGTCACTGGTCTGGCGGAAAGTGATGTCGGCCACTGCGCTCCAAGTGCTCAGCGCGGCGGTCGCTGCGGCCCGCTGGGTCGCAGTCAGCTCGTATCCCGCTTCGTATTCATTGGCTGCGCTGTAATCTGTCGCGAAATACGAATTTGCCAGGCTTATAAAGCTGTAAGTCAGGCTGACGCCCATTCCATCATCAGCCCACTTGGTACCGGATAGAAGACTGTCGAGATATTTGATTCCGGTCAGTGAAACATACTGGCTTTCGGTCGATTCGGTTGGGCGTGGCATTTCGCAATTCCTGAAATGGGCTGCGGCCCTTCCTGAAATGTGGCCGCTACAGACGTTGATTTTGCACCAGTATTGGATGGTTTGACATCATTGGGCCACTATTTTCTGATTAGCGGCGTCAATTAACTGACCTGGCGTTCTCTATCGGCAGGTGCAGTAGAATCCTGAAGCCAATGTCCGTGCCGCCTGTCCAGGATCCTTCCATGTCAGCCTCAATTCCAGTGCTCATTCGCGAAACCTTCCCCGTCGGCCCTTTGCAGTGCAACTGCACGATCATCGGCGACCCGATCACGAAAAAAGCCATCGTCGTCGACCCGGGCGGCAACCCTGACCTGATCATGGCGCGCCTCGATGCCCATGGCCTAAAAGTCGTCAGCATCATCCACACCCACGCGCATCTCGATCACTTTCTGGCTTCCGGGCAGATGAAAGAGAAAACCGGTGCGACCCTGCATCTGCACAAGGAAGATCAATTCCTCTGGGACAACCTGGAAATGCAATGCCAGATGTTCGGTGTGCCGTATACGCCCGTGCCTTCGCCGGATCGCTGGTTGAGCGATGATGAAGAACTGGCCTGTGGTTGCGGCGTCGCGCTGCACACGCCGGGGCATACACCCGGTTCCATGAGCTTCTGGTTTTCCGAGGCTAAGCTGTTGATAGCCGGCGACACGCTGTTTCGTCGCGGGGTAGGGCGTACGGATTTGTGGGGCGGCGATCAGGCGACCATCGTGCGTTCGATCAAGCAGCGGCTGTACACGCTGGACGAAGACGCGACGGTGGTCACCGGGCACGGGCCGGATACGCGCCTGGGTGATGAGATGCGCGAGAACCCGTTTGTGCGTGCCTGAATTTTTTGTCACGGGTGTGCGGTGGAATTTTTGCGCATTGTCATGATCCAACGCCGGCGCAGGTCCATTAGTTAAGCAGTGGCCGCTGCACCACAGAATGCAAAAACCAGGAGCTCTCCATGTTCACCACGCGTCGTTTGATTATTGTCGCTACTGCCGTGGCCGTGTTGTCCGGCTGCGCCTCGCCCAACCCGTATGACAATCAGGGTCAGGCCGACGGTGGCTCGCAAGGCATGAGCAAAACCGCCAAATACGGTGGCCTCGGTGCGCTCGCTGGCGCTCTCGCCGGTGCCGCCATCGGTCACGACAACCGTGGCAAGGGCGCCTTGATCGGCGCCGCCGTTGTCGGTGCTTCCGCAGCAGGCTACGGCTACTACGCCGACCAGCAGGAAAAGAAATTGCGCGCGAGCATGGCCAACACTGGCGTTGAAGTGCAGCGTCAGGGCGATCAGATCAAATTGATCATGCCGGGCAACATCACCTTCGCCACCGATTCGGCGAACATTGCCCCGAGTTTCTACCAGCCGCTGAACAACCTGGCCAACTCGCTGAAAGAGTTCAACCAGAACCAGATCGAAATCGTCGGCTACACCGACAGCACCGGCAGCCGCCAGCACAACATGGACCTGTCCCAACGTCGTGCGCAGAGCGTGGCGACCTACCTGACCTCGCAAGGCGTCAGCGGTGCCAACCTGTCGGCCCGTGGCGCCGGCCCGGATAATCCGATTGCCAGTAACGGTGACGTCAACGGCCGCGCGCAGAACCGCCGGGTCGAGGTCAACCTGAAAGCGATTCCGGGCCAGCAGTATGGTGGTCAGCAGCAACAGCCGGGTACCGTGCAGCAGTATCCATAAGCGACTGCCTGGATGAAGAAATGCCCGGTCTTGTGATCGGGCATTTTTTTGTGTCATCAGTGCTGGCCCTTTCGCGGGCAAGCCCGCTCCCACAGGTATTGGTGGTGTACCCAAAATCTGTGTTCCACACCTGACCCCTGTGGGAGCGGGCTTGCCCGCGAAGAGGCCAGTGTTGTCACCGCAAAATCAGCCGATACAAAAAAGCCCCCGGACAACAGCATTGTCCGGGGGCTTTTTGTTGGGCGCGAAACCCGATTATTTCTTCAACCCATAATGCTCATCGAGCATGCCCGGCGAGTTCGGGCTTTTCGGCGCGTAGTCGCGCGGCGGCTCTTGATCGCGCGGTGGCGTCAGGCGTTCGCGCGGTGCCTGCGCGGCATCCGCATGCAGGGCGGCGATCAGGCGCTGGCGGGTCTGCTCATCCAGGGCCAGACGGTTGGCGCCCTCGGCGAGATGATCCTGCACTTCCTGATAGCTCTGAGTGAGCTTCTTGACCAGCATCGCGGTGCTGTTGAAGTGGGTGACCACTTCGTTTTGATAACTGTCGAAACGCTCCTGGATATCATCCAGTTGACGCTGCGTGCGGCTCGGTGCGGCGTTCGGCGCAACGCGCGCGATCAGGAATCCAATGGCGACACCCACAACCAGGGCAAGAGTC
>Ga0308167_1004243_pt1 | contig 10540 bp, 11 predicted proteins | sample PhyCR1_2_FD_202138 | JGI IMG/M metagenome (GOLD analysis project Ga0308167, IMG submission 202138) | Phyllosphere microbial communities from UC Gill Tract Community Farm, Albany, California, United States - DLSLRC.R1 | ecosystem: Host-associated > Plants > Phyllosphere > Unclassified | place... | reverse complement strand
ATGCGCGGTCCGGCATGTGTCGTACGGTACCCGACACGTGCGGTCCTGGAGGCCCGTGGCGGCGCCGCCACGGGCCTCCCGACTGCCTGTTGGTCGCGCTGGTGCGCCGGCAAGACACCGGTGTTCACACTCCGCACCGCGGAACGCGGGTGTTCCACGCGCGAACACCGGTGTTTTGCAGCCCCGACCCCGACCGCCCGAGGTCAGTTGGCGTGCGGGTGCAGGGCGTCGTAGCGGCGGAACGACGGGACCATCCGGAGGAGCAGCGCGACGAGGCCGATGATGAGCACGCCGCCGATCACCGGCGGGTACGCGATGCCGGCTGCGACGACCAGGCCGGCGTACAGGTCGCCGAGCCGCGGGCCGCCCGTGACCACGACGATGAAGATGCCCTGCAGCCGACCGCGCATGCCGTCCGGTGACGCCGCCTGCAGGATCGTGTTCCGGAACACCGAGCTGACGTTGTCCGCGCCGCCGGCCATCGCCAGGAACAGCGCCGCGAGCCCGAGGGCGGGCAGGATCTCGACGCCGAACGCCTCGCCCGAGCGGCCGCCGAGCACGTGCGCCAGCGCGATGACCACACCGAACGCCGCGATCGCCCCGCCGTACGCCGTGATGGCCCAGCCGACGGCCTCACCCTGGCGTCGGACGTGCCCGAGCGGCCCGGAGAACACGCTCGACAGCAGCGCCCCGATCGCGTACGCGGCGGTCAGGGTACCGACGGTGATCGACCCACCGCCGATGACGAGCGCGCCGATCGCGGGGAACAGCACACGCGGCTGCCCGAAGGTCATCGCGATGATGTCGAGCACGAACGTCATCGTGATGTTGCGCGACCGCCGCAGGAACTTCGCGCCCTCGATGAGCGAGCCGAGCCCGGGCCGCAGTGCGTCGTGGTCGGCGGCCATCCGGGGCAGCGTGAACACCCCGAGGAACGCGAACGTGAACAGCACGACGTCGATCGTGTAGGTCGGCGCGAACCCGACGCTCGCGATGAGCACGCCGGCGATCGCCGGACCCACGGTGACCTGGAACCCGGACGCGATCCCGCCCAGGGCGCTCGCCGCGGGCAGCAGGTCGGTGCCGACGAGCCGCGGGACGATGGCCGAGCGGGAGGCGTTGCTGACGGTGGCGGCCACGGCGTTGACCGTCGCGAGCACGTAGAGCAGTGCGACGCTGTGCAGGTCGAGCCAGGCGTGCGTGGCGATCAGGGCGACGGCGACCCAGGCGATGATCGACGACACGAGCGCGACGAGGCGTCGGTCGAAGGCGTCCGCGAGCATGCCGCCGTACAGGCCGGCGACGATCATCGGCACGAGCGCGATGACGCCCACCAGGGCCACGGCGAAGGTCGAGCGGGTGATCTCGTAGACCTCGAGCCCGACGGCGACGGTGGTCATCTGGGTGCCGATGCCGGCGATCGCCGTGCCGGCCCAGAGTCGGGCGAAGGCGGGGGAGCGGCGGAGCGGGGTGAGGTCGGCGAGCAGGCGGCGGCGCGGCGGTGCGGGAGTCGATGGTGTCACGGTGGAACCATTCTGCGGGCTGGACGCTCGTTGCGCGTGCCCGGTGCGCGCTCTGGTTGACTGATCGGCATGACTGACCTGAACAGCAAGCCCGAGTTCGACGCCCCCGAGGGCCCCGCCCCCACCGAGCTCGTCATCACCGACATCGTCGAGGGTTCCGGCGAGGAAGCGTCCGCCGGCTCCACCGTCAAGGTCCACTACGCCGGGGTCGAGTACGAGACCGGCGAGGAGTTCGACAGCTCCTGGAACCGCGGCGAGCCCATCGACTTCCCGCTCGCGGCCCTGGTGCGCGGCTGGCAGGAGGGCATCCCCGGCATGAAGGTCGGCGGTCGCCGCAAGCTCGTCGTCCCGCCGGAGCTCGCCTACGGTCCCGCCGGTGGTGGGCACTTCCTGTCCGGCAAGACCCTCATCTTCGTGATCGACCTGCTCGGGGTCCGCTGATGCAGGTCGGTGCCCCGACGATCGAGCTGAACGACGGCCACCGGTTCCCGGAGCTCGGCCTCGGCACCTACGGCCTGAACGGCGACGAGGGCGCTGCGGCGGTCGGCACCGCGATCGCGAGCGGCTACCGGCTGCTCGACACGGCGCTGAACTACGGCAACGAGGACGCCGTCGGCAAGGCCGTCCGTGAGTCCGAGGTGGCGCGCGAGGACCTCGTCGTCACGTCGAAGCTGCCCGGCCGGCACCACGGCTACGACGAGGCGCACCGCTCGATCGACGAGACCCTCGGCAACCTGGGGCTCGACCACGTCGACCTGTACCTGATCCACTGGCCGAACCCGTCGGTGGACAAGTTCGTCGACACCTGGAAGGCGTTCGTCGACCTCCGCGACAGCGGCAAGGTCCGCTCGATCGGCGTCTCGAACTTCACGCCCGAGCACCTCCGCCGCATCGTCGACGCCACCGGGGTCGCCCCGGCCGTCAACCAGGTGGAGCTGCACCCGTACTTCCCCCAGGCGGAACTGCGGAAGGTGCACCAGGAGCTCGGCATCGTGACCGAGAGCTGGAGCCCGCTCGCGAAGCGGTCGGAACTGCTCACCGAGCAGCCGATCGTCGACGCCGCCGCGGCGCACGGTGTGGCCCCCGGCCAGGTCGTGCTGCGCTGGCACGTCCAGCTCGGTGCCGTGCCGGTGCCGAAGTCGGGCGACGCCGCCCGCCAGAAGGAGAACCTCGACGTCTTCGGCTTCGAGCTGACCGACGACGAGGTGCAGGCGATCTCCGCGCTCGAGCGCGGTCGTCTGTGGGACGGCGACCCGGACACGCACGAAGAGATGTGACTCCGACGCGACCCTTCGGGGACAGCGGGGCTCCCGGTGGGCAGTACACTGGTTCCCCCTCTTCCCGAAGGGTTGCGTGTGTCCGAACCGACCGAGATCGACCGTGAACGCGGCTACGTCGACGGCCTCTTCCGTCGTCTCGACGAGCTGACCGCCGAGGCCGAGCAGCGCCTCGCCGAGACCCGCCGACAGGCGGTCGGCGGGAACCACCAGAGCCGCAGCGAGCGCGATGCGTACGCGCGGCTCTACGAGGACACCGTCGCGACGCTCGAGCGGGTGGGGGACCGTCTGGTCTTCGGCCGGCTCGAGGTCGCCGAGCCCGACAACCCCGACGACACCTTCCGGTACATCGGCCGTGTGGGGCTGCGCGACGCCGAGCACCGGCCGCTGCTGCTCGACTGGCGCGTCCCCGGTGCGAGCGCCTTCTACCAGGCCACCGCAGCGCACCCGATGGGCATGCGGTCCCGTCGGCACCTGTCCCTGCAGGGCCGTCGCGTGGTCGGCGTCGAGGACGAGGTGTTCGACGCCTCGCTCTACGACGACGAGCGCACCCACCTGCAGGGCGAGGGGGCGCTGCTCGCCGCGGTGACCGCCGAGCGCACCGGCCGGATGACCGACATCGTCGCGACGATCCAGGGCGAGCAGGACCGCATCATCCGCTCCCCGCTCGAGGGCGTGCTCATCGTGCAGGGCGGCCCCGGCACCGGCAAGACCGCCGTGGCGCTGCACCGGGCCGCCTACCTGCTCTACTCGTACCGCGAGCGGCTGCGGGGCTCCGGCGTGCTCATGGTCGGCCCGTCCCCGGCGTTCCTGACGTACATCGAGCAGGTGCTCCCGTCGCTCGGCGAGACCGGTGTGGTGATGGCGTCGCTCGGGTCGCTCTACCCGGGCGTGCACGCGACGACGCACGACTCCCGCGACGTCGCCGCCGTGAAGGGTGCAGCGCAGATGGCGTCACTCCTTCGGCGGGCGGTGCGCTCGCGCCAGGTCGTGCCGACCGAGTCGGTCACGCTCGACGTCGAGGGCGAGCGGCTCGTCGTGCCGCCGCAGCTCGTCGCCGACGCCATGAAGCGTGCGCAGGACCGCGGCAAGCCGCACAACGCCGCCCGCGTCACGTTCAACAAGACCGCCCTCGACGCGATGACCCGCCTGCTCGCCGAGCAGCTGCGGGAGCGCGGCACCACGGTGGACGAGGCCGACGAGAAGGTCCTGCGCGAGGACATCCGGAGTTCGTACGACGCCCGCGTGCTGCTCAACACCGCGTGGCTGCCGCTGCCGCCGGAGAAGTTCCTCGAGGACCTCTACGCCCGGCCGAACTGGCTCGCCTCGCTCACCCCGGACTGGACCCCGGAGCGCCGAGCCCTGCTGCAGCGCGCCCGAGGCGCAGCCTGGACCGTCGAGGACGTCCCCCTGCTCGACGAGGCCGCCGAACTGCTCGGCCCGTTCGACCCGACCGGCGGCGCCGCCAAGCGCGCGGCGAAGGCCAGCCGGAACCGCGACATCGAGAACGCCCGCCAGGCCATCGAGAACATGGGCGTCGAGGGCATCGTCAGCGCCGAGCAGGTCGCCGGCTCGTTCGCCGAGGGCGGCGACCCCCGCTCCACCGCCGAGCGCGCCGCCGACGACCGCGAGTGGACCTACGGGCACATCGTCGTCGACGAGGCGCAGGAGCTCTCGCCGATGCAGTGGCGCGTGCTCGCCCGCCGCAACCCGCTGCGCTCGTTCACGATCGTCGGCGACATGGCGCAGGGTTCCTCGCCGGGTGCCGCACGCACCTGGGACGACGTCATCGGGGCGCTCGCGCGTCGCCGACGCGGCCGTGCGCCGCAGGTGCCGCTCGACCACCGCATCGAGCAGCTCACGGTGAACTACCGCACCCCGCGCTCCATCGTCGAGGCCGCCGGGGCCTTCGCGGACAGCGCCGGCCTCACCGTCACGCGCAACGAGGCCGTGCGCGACGGCGACCCGGTCGAGCGTGTCCGCGTCGCCCGGGCCGACCTGCTCGACACCGTCGTGGCGGTCGCCGACGCCGAGCGTGCCCGGATCGGCTCCGGCACCATCGGCGTCATCGTCCCCGAGTCCCAGGTCGACACGATCCGGCAGCGGCTCGCCCGCACCGAGGCGGACGTCCGGGGGCTCGCCTCGCCGAACGCCGGCTCGCTCACGGTGCTGACGGGTGCGGACGCCAAGGGCCTGGAGTTCGACGGCGTGCTGCTCGTCGACCCGGACGGCGTGGGCGCCGACGCCGCCCGTGCCGCCGCCGCGGTGTACGTCGCGATGACGCGTCCGACCCGTCGCCTGACGGTCATCGACGTCGACTGACGGTGGTGCGCGCGTCCCCGCGCGCTTCGTGAGCAGGAACGGTCGGCTCCGTCGGTCCCACGCGACCGTTCCTGCGCACGATCGGTGGGTGGTGGCGTCACCGCGGGGCGGACGGGAGGCCCGGTGCGGGCCCGCCACGGGCCTCCCGGCTCAGGTCGGGTCGCCCTCGGAGCGCACACGCGCGACCAGGTCGGCCCACGGACCGTCGAGGCGGCGACCCGGGATCGTCACGGTGGTGCGCTCGACGGTGATCGTCCAGCTGAAGTCGTCGGGGACGGGCGCTGCCGTCGGCGCCGGGGTGCGCTGCAGCGCATCGACGACCTCGGACCACGCCGTGGGGTCGCTGCTCGTGTCGGTGTCGACCCGCCAGCGCCGTGTGGTGCCGGCGAAGCCCCCGGAGCGGCGGACCTCGATGCGCATGCCCTCGACGCTACGCCCGGGTGGCGCGGTCAGTCGAGCACGCCCACGCGCTGCCAGGCCTGACGCACCGCGGTCTGCTCGGCGGAGCCGTCCCCGAACCGCCGCCCGGCGACGTCGACGGTGACGGTGGCGAAGCCCGCGAAGTCGATCGAGGCGGTCACCTCGGGCGACGTCAGGGCGTCCCACCAGACGGCACCGGCGCCCAGCCACGCGGGGCCGCCGATCGCCGTGGCCGCCAGGAAGAACGCGTGGTTCGGGATGCCGGAGTTCGTGTGGACCCCGCCGGCGTCGTCCGTGGTGTCGACGAACCCGGCCATGGTCGCCGGTTGCGGGTCCTTCCCGAGCACCGGGTCGTCGTACGCGGTGCCGGGGGCTCGCATCGACCGGAGCGCGTCGCCCTGCACGGCGTCGGTGAACAGCCCCTCGCCGATGAGCCAACTCGCCTGCTCCGCCGTCTGCCCCGCCGCGTACTGGGCGACCAGGGAGCCGAAGACGTCGCTGATCGACTCGTTGAGGGCGCCCGACTGGCCCTGGTAGGTCAGATCGGCGGTGTACTGCGTGACGCCGTGCGCGAGCTCGTGGCCGATGACGTCGAGCGCGACGGTGAAGCGGCGGAACACCTCGTCGTCGCCGTCGCCGAACACCATCCGGTTGCCGTCCCAGTAGGCGTTGTCGTAGTCCTGGCCGTAGTGCACGGTCGCGTCGAGGGGGAGCCCCGCGCCGTCGATCGACACCCGGTCGAACACCTCGAGCCAGAAGGCGTGCGTGGCGCCGAGGCCCGCGTACGCCTCGTCGACCGCGGCGTCACCGGAGTCGGCGTCGCCCTCGCGCCGGACGACGGTGCCGGGCAGCGTCGTGGTGCCGTGCGCGTCGGTGATCGTCCGCTGCGGGGAGCGGTCGACGGCACCGCTGACGCCGCGCGGCGCGACCAGGTGCTCGTGCTTCGGTGCCTGCACGGCGTCGAGCGAGGCCAGTGCGGTGCGTGCCGCCGAGGCTGCCCGCGGGAACGCATCGGCATCGGCGACGGCGCGGAGCAGGTAGGGCGGGACGACGGAGCGGAGGCGGTCGGTCGCGGTCATGCGCACATGCAACCACCGGGCACCGACACGGCCCTGCGTGGGGTGTCTCGTGGCGTGGTCAGTCGCGCTTGCGGTGCTCGACGAGGGCCAGCGCGTACGACTCCCACCACTGGCCGGCCGCGGGGCCGCCGTTGCAGGTGCCGTCGCTGAGCCCCGGCGTCTTCACCCAGAGCAGGGCGTCGAGCCGGGTGCTGCCGCCGGTGACGTGCGGCTCCTGGCCGAGGCCGGCGCCCTCGGGGTTGCACCAGGTTCCCCGCCACCCCTGCCCGTTCCGGGAGACGTCGATGACGAAGTGCGGGTCACCGCCGATCGCGTCGGCGAGCTCGTCGGCGTACGCGCGCTCCTGGTCGACGCGGTAGAAGTTGGACACGTTCGTGAAGAACCCCTGCACCTCGTCGACGCCGGCCTGCCGCAGCCAGTCGGCCATGGTGGCGGTCGGCACACGGTTCTCGTTGCCGCCGTCCAGGTACACGGTGAGCCCGTGGCCGGTCAGCGCGTCGACGGCCTTCCGCAGCAGGGGCAGGCGTTCGTCGCGCAGTCGCTCGCAGTTCTGGATCTGGGCGATCGAGTCGGGTTCGACGAGCACGACGGCGTGCGAACCGGCCATTGCACGGACGGCCGACCGGACCCACGGCAGGTAGGCGTCGTCCGCGGTGCCGCCCTTCGAGTAGCTGCCGCAGTCGCGGTCCGGGATGCTGTAGAGGACGAACACGGGGGTGCCGCCACGGTGCTTCGCCGTGCTGACCACCGACCGGATCGTCGAGCGGGTCTCGGCCTGCGAGGTGTTCGTCAGCCAGGTCGCGATCGGCTGGTCGGCGATCACGGCGATCTGCTCGGCGGTCGCGGCGTCGCCGGCGGCCCGTGCCTGTCGCTCGCGGATGCTGGCCTGGTTCACGGCGGTCGGCTGGCGCGCGAGCCCGCCCGGGAACGCCTCGGCGGCGGACTTCCGCTCGGCGACGGTGCGCCCGCTGGGGGTGCCGTCGCCGTCCGGCTGGCCGCCGTTCCGCGGGCCGACGACCACGAGCGTCGTGACGACCGCGGCGACGACGACGGCGGCGACGGCGATCCACCCCCACTGCCGCGGGCCGCCGGTGCGACTGCGGCGTGGGGTGCTGGGTGCCTCGTGCTCCGGCATGCTGCGGTGCTCCTGATCTGCCCGTGCGGTGTCGGTGGTGTGGGCACCGATCGCGCCCCGACCCATGCTGGCAGGTGCGGGGGAGTCCTGACCAGCGCCGAGCCCGATCCCCCAGGAGTCGTACCGCCGCCTGACAGGAGCGCTCCAGCGACCGGCCAGGACCGTGCCGCACACTGTCCGGATGTTCCGTCGACTCCTCCTCCTCGCCCTGACCGCGGGCTACGCCTGGGTGATCTGGCGGATGACGCTGACCCCGCAGGTCTTCACCTCGGCCCAGAACTCGCTCGTGCTGCACGCGATCGCCTGGGTGCAGCAGCTGCCGCACGGTGCGTGGTTCACGTACGAGCGCACCGAGTTCCTCGCCAACATCGCCATGTTCGTGCCGGTGGGGGTGCTCGCGGCGCTGTGGCTGCCCCGGCGCTGGTGGATCCTCGGCGCGCTCGTCGCGGTCGCGCTGTCCACGGGCATCGAGTTCGCGCAGGCCACCTACCTGCCGTACCGCGTCGCGGACCCGCGCGACGTGCTGTCGAACGGCCTCGGCGGGCTGCTCGGCGCGACGCTGGTCGGACTCGTCCGCAGTCTGCTGCCGGAGCGTCGACGCCGACGCCGTCTGCACACCAGGACCGCCTAGGACTCTGGTAGTCTTGTGCGGTTGCCGTCGAACGGCCGCGGACAAAGAGCGCTCGTGCATCAGGCACGGGCACCGCGCAACGGACAGGAAGGGGATCACCATGGCACTTGACGCACAGGTCAAGCAGGAGATCATCGAAGAGTACGCGACCCACCCGGGCGACACCGGATCCCCCGAGGTCCAGGTCGCCGTTCTGACGCGTCGTATCAACGACCTGAACGAGCACCTCAAGGAGCACAAGCACGACCACCACTCGCGTCGTGGCCTGCTCCTCATGGTCGGTCAGCGTCGCCGTCTCCTCGGCTACCTCTCCGACGTCGACATCGCCCGCTACCGCACGCTCATCGAGCGCCTCGGCCTGCGTCGCTAGTCGACCGACACACGCTTGACCGAACGCCCCGGACCTCTTCGCGAGGACCGGGGCGTTCTTCGTTCCCGGGGCGGTCCACGCTCGGCGGGGCCCCGCTCAGTCCGCGCTCCGGCCTGGGTCGGTCGCGAGGCCGGTCGCGAGGCCGGTCGCGAGGTCGGTCGCGAGGTCGGTCACGACACGTCGCCCGCGCTCGTCCCGCGGTCACGATTCGTCGGTTGCCGGGGTCCCAGTCGACACTTCGTGACCGCTCCGCAGTCAGCACGCGGGGAGTTGTGACCGATCGGCACGCCGCTCGACGGCGGGAATGGTTGTGGCGGTGACCCGGTTGGATGCTATGTTCATGCAAACGCATCGAAAGTCGGGAAGCATCATGACCACCATCGCCGTCGTCTCCGCCGGACTCTCCGAGCCCAGCTCCACCCGCCTGCTCGCCGACCGTCTGGGCGAGGCCGCCGTGGCGTCGCTCGTCGCCGAGGGCACCCCGGCACACGTCGTGCACGTCGAACTCCGGCCGCTCGCGCACGAGATCACCGACGCGATGCTCACCGGCTTCGCGGCCCCGGCGCTCTCCGCAGCGATGGCCGCCGTGGTCGAGGCCGACGCCGTCGTGTTCGTCACGCCGATCTTCACCGCGGGCGTCAGCGGACTGGCGAAGTCGTTCCTGGACGTGCTCGACAAGGACTCGATGGCCGACATGCCCGTCCTGCTCGGTGCCACCGGCGGGACCTCGCGTCACTCGCTCGCGATCGACCACGCCCTGCGGCCCGTCTTCGCGTACCTGCGCGCGGCGATCGTGCCCACCGGGGTCTTCGCCGCGACCGACGACTGGGGGACCGACGGTGACGCGGCCGCCCTGGACGGTCGCATCCGCCGGGCCGGAGCCGACCTGGCCTGGGCGATCCGGGCCTCCAGGCGGGCCCCGCAGGAAGCCGACGCGCTCCCCGCGACCCCGGACTTCGCGAGCCTGCTCGGCGGCCTCGGCCACTGACCGACGGTCCCGCCGCCGTCGCCGGGAGCACGTGCTCTTAGACGGACCACAGGGTTCGTACGGTCGGTGCGCGGCGGGTGCGCGGCTGGCTCATCGGTGCCCTCGGGAACCTCGTCATGACGACGAGGAGCACCGATGGACACCAGAGGCAGCGGCAGGCGATCCGCACGGATCACGAGTGCGCTCGTCAGCGTGGGCGGGCTCGTGGTGGCGATGGTCACCGGTGCGGGGCTCTGGCTCGGGCACGAGCAGGCGAGCACGAGCAGCGACACGAGCACGAGCAGCTCCAGCAGCAGTGACTCGAGCAGCAGCGATTCGAGCAGCAGTGCCGACACGAGCACGAACACCGACTCGTCGGCCCCGCCGACCGACGCCGCGACCGACTCCGGCACGACCGACTCCGGCACGAGCGACTCGGACACCGGCGTCTCGCAGGGCACCACCGGCGGCGCCTCCGACACCACGACGACGGGGTCGTGACCGTGCGCGCCGTCACCGAGTGGGACCTCTGGACCACGACCGCCCGGGTCGTCCTCGACCACCGGGACCGTCGGCACCTCGCTGCCGCGGAGTCCTGCGTCCGGCAGGTCACCTCCGCCGTCGACGCCGCGTGCAGCCGCTTCCGCGACGACTCCGAACTCACCGCACGCGCCGACGACCTGGTGCGAGGCACCGAGGTGTCGCCGCTCCTCGCCGCACTGGTGCACCAGGCCCTCGACGCAGCCCGGCTCTCCGACGGTGACGTCGACCCCACCCTCGGGCGCCGGATGGTGTCCCTCGGGTACGACGCCGCCT
>Ga0308167_1004240_pt1 | contig 10559 bp, 15 predicted proteins | sample PhyCR1_2_FD_202138 | JGI IMG/M metagenome (GOLD analysis project Ga0308167, IMG submission 202138) | Phyllosphere microbial communities from UC Gill Tract Community Farm, Albany, California, United States - DLSLRC.R1 | ecosystem: Host-associated > Plants > Phyllosphere > Unclassified | place... | reverse complement strand
TGCAATGAAAACACTGTCTGAGGATATGCAGCAAAGCCTGCAACAGCTCAGCCGCAGCATAAAAGGTATTCAGCCTGGATCGCCCGTATATCAAAAACTGACGGGGGATATGCAGCGTCTGGACCTTGTGCTCAGAGAATTGCAGCCACTTCTCAAGACCTTAGATAAGAAAAGCAATGCGCTGATTATTCAGGATGCTGCAACTGACGATCCTGTTCCTGTCGGCGCGAAAAAGAGAAATGAAAAATAATCCCATCTTCCGGCATTTAAAATAGCTCATTCAGCCTTTGCAGTTCATCAAACATAGCCATTTGTATCTACCGAAAGAGACTGGTTATCAGGTCTTGAGGCTGCTACTATAAAGACCTGTTAAGCAGTCCTGGAGGCTCTATGCCAAACATTATTTTAAGCGATACCAGCGCCAGCGTAAGCGAACTGAAGAAAAATCCAATGGCCACGGTTAATGCAGGTGACGGTTATCCTGTCGCCATTCTTAACCGCAACCAGCCTGCATTCTATTGCGTCCCGGCTGAGCTTTATGAACAGATGCTTGATGCCCTTGACGATCAGGAACTGGTTAAGCTGGTCAGTGAACGCAGCAAACAGCCGTTAATTGATGTCGATTTGGATGCGCTTTTGTGAGTTATACCGTCAAATTCAGGGAAGAGGCATTTAAAGAATGGCAGAAGCTGGACAAATCTCTCCAGCAGCAGTTTGCCAAAAAACTGAAGAAATGTTGTGACAATCCCCATATTCCTTCTGCCAGACTACGTGGGATTAAAGACTGCTATAAAATCAAACTCAGAGCGTCCGGGTTTCGCCTGGTTTATCAGGTAATAGACGATCAGCTGGTGATTGCCGTTGTTGCTGTGGGTAAACGCGAGCGCAGCGATGTTTATCATCTTGCCAGTGAGAGGATGCGGTAGGGAGGGCGAATTTGGCCGTACACACCTATTTTTGATAGGGCTACAAATCTTATCAGGATTTACTACTAATAAGGGTCAGGAGGATGTTGGCATCAAAAACGTATATTGTGTTGGCAGAGATGAAAACGTTAGCTACGGCCTGTTTTGATACGCCGTAAAACCCGAAAAAGCTGGAACACATGACAAATTCCTTTCTGGCTGCGCGATGAATTAGGTGTAATATTATCAATAGCTTGCAGGGAAATCTTACGTATGACATCTAATAGTAGTCGGATCAATGTGGGGAAAACCGGGCTCGATAACCGGACCACTTTTTGTTATATCTTGTGGTGCTCTCTGGAGCATTTTAAGGATGAAAAGCAATGATAGTAAGTGAAGATGCCCTGCTGCGCTCAGGCTTTAGCTCCGCAGACCTGCGAAAAGTCAAAAACAACCTGGAAAGTTATGGCGGTTCCCTGGGGGATGCCATTCAGGATCTGTCCAGACGCTTCACAATAGCGCTGACCGTTGTGCTGTGTTGTTTTGCTATCTTTATTTTATTGCTCTTTGTTGGCTCCAGCGAGACCGTCTTTTCCGGTGGAATTGCGCTTCTCTGCGGTTGTGCGGTTGCCATTTTTGTACAACCGCCTGTGTTGTCTTATAAGTCCTGGCGATATCAGAGAGCGAACAGAAATTAGCGACTCTGCTGATCGGTCGTGATAAGGTCAAAAACCACTTTCGCTTTGACGCCATAGTCCACGATTTTCATCGTTAATTTTGGTCTGCTCATGGTGTCAACTTTCCGGTAATAATCACGGGGCAACCACCGTAACAAACGCCACGTGCCGGGTTTTCTTGCCAGACTAAAAACACTGTAAACGCTGGCGCTCAGTGTTGCCGCATTGTAAAGTGCCAGTCCTGTGTTCGGGCTGAATCCCATGAACTGCGCAGCCTCCATTGCCCCGTCTGCAAAAATTCCTTCAGAGTGCGACTCTTTGCCGTAACGGAGATGACTGACTTCCTTCGATATGCCATTTACGCCGTCAATGAACAGCGTGGCACCGGCTAGCATACCGATGGGGATCATGGAAGAGATCATGATCATCCCGCCAAACATGGCAACCCCGGATAAAACGATATGTACCGCAGATATGACGTACCCGACAATTTCGTTATTGTCCCGGACAAACTCCACTTTAGCGATGAGTTTTGCGGTCTGCATCCGTAGCAGGCGATCCTGTTCACGAAGGTTCTCAGTCTCTTCCCGTAGGTTTTTTATACAGGCTATACAGTCTTCGTCGGTCCTGGCCTGACGTGCTGCGGCAAACTGTTTCTCAACGACATCCCTGATCTCCTGAACAAACTGAAGTCGCTTGAGGCTGTCGCGCAGATGAAAGCCTGAAATTACGTTAGCGGCTTCTACCAGCTTTCTCGCTTCCAGATTAACCATTGTTTCGGCCCATGCCCGGTTGCGGCCACCTGAACGCATCATCGAAAGTAGTACAGCATCCATTTTCACTCTCCCTGTGTAGATTTTACCGTTCCAGAGATAATAAATTATTCTCTCAATGTGTAAACCGTACGACAGGGAGGGAACGAGGAGAAGTTATAATGGAGTATATACAGATGCTGTTTAAGAAAAGAAGAGAGAGCAACAACCCTTCACATTATCGCAAATCATTAACATTTAACATAAATTATACGTACAAAGATAGCGGAGAGTGAAAACTATGGCTTATCGGCGGTTCATCTGTTGTTCACTGATAGTAATGCTTACGCACCACCTGGCAATTTCACAGCTCGCGAATAACGTGAGTGGTCAGCAGAACGAAAATCGTGCGATCGGTAACGGAATCGGAATGGCTGCGGAAAAGCCAGCCGATGACGGGAATATTTTCGAACCAGGGTATTGAACGATTACTGTCAGTGCTGTTTGTGTCCGTGAGCCCGCCAAGAAGCAACGTCTGCCCGTCTTTAATCTCAACTGTGGTCTGAATCTGACGCTGATTTGTGGTGATGTCACTAGTGTTGTTATCGTTGCTAAGTGAATCAGCTTTGCTGTCGATTGTCAGTACAAGCTGCCAATTTCCCATATCAACAGGCGACAGATTTTCCATTACTGTGTAGTCGAGGTACGATGTTACGGTAAGGTTGAGTAGATAATCCAGAGATATACTCATCTTCATTGCCCTTCCCTACTAATTTATTTGAAATTATATGTATTTATCGTATATAAGCCCCGTCCGATAAAACAGAAGCCTTTTCGTTTTCATTTGTCTGACTGAAAAATGTTCTGGTGCATTTAGTAAATAATGGCAGTTATAGGTCAGACAAAAGTAGATTAAACACTGCAACATGCTGAATCTGCAAAAAACCAAATGAAAACCGTGGGAAATCACGGTAAAGTTCGGCTGTCACAGAACCCCGAACCGTTTCGCGGTGATGCGAAGGACTTTAGTGGCTAAACTTTTAGATGTAAGCAAGGATAAATTATGAACAAAACGGTATATGTACCTAGCTATTTCCAGCCAATTTACAAAGAAGTGACCGTCAAAGTTCCAACTGGAAACACTAAACGATTTCTTGGTTTGATTGATATAGATGAAAAAATCAGAAAGAAAGAAGTCGTCCAGGATGGCTGGTCAGACTGTCAAATTGATGGAGAAAGATTAAATAATGATGTTGGTCAGGTCATTGATAAACTTAACAGAGAAGGATATGAAGTAATATCAATAACTCCGGCAACTTCAGGCACATGGGCTTATAAATATAAAGAGAACACTATTCATAACGGTGCTGGCAAAGGTAGCTATGGGTATGGTTACGGATATTCATACACTGAGGGCGTTTTAGTTCTGGCTAAGAAGGTATCAGAGGAGTAGCAAAAGAAATGGATTTTTTTCGTAAGACCTTAGGTGGATTAAAAGGGAGTTATTACATCCGTCATTTCATTTTTGGCGCATTAATATCTACAGTATTCATCTACATCACGCTTCAAAACCCGCATGGAATAAGATACGAAAATATAACATTTTTCGTAATAAATGCACTGCTTTACCCTTACGCAAGGTTTGTCTACGAGCAGATTATTGGCTTCGTGCTGGGGGAAAATGTCTTTTTTATCAATGCAATGGTAATGATTACAGCTAAGATTGTGACCATGGTTCTTTGCTGGGGATTTTCGATTTTCATTGCCCCTTTAGGGTTGGCTTACCTTTACTATTATCACTCAAAATCAGATAAAGTTTAATTAATCAGCCATGTAAACTACATGGCTTTATTAATCAAGGAGATTGGAAAGTGGCATTCGACGTAGATGAATATAGAAAAATCACAAAGCAAATACTGATTGATATATCAAGGGTGTGGAATATCAGAAAGGTTTTGAATGCGCGTTTTCAATTTGAAGAAGGTATGTCCATTGAAGATATTTCAACTAAGTTTAAAGTTAAAGCTAAAACCGCAGAGGGTTACATTAAAAAATTCGACTTACTAATGAATTCTGATGATGTACAAACACAATATAAATTATTTGTGGCCTTTGAAACCCCCGATAAACATGCAAGTCCTGAATCCCTCGAAAATATCAGAGCCTATGTCATTAAAAATAGCATTCACAAAAAAGATTGGTTTTTCCTAATATAAAAAGGCTCGCATAATGACGTTATGCTAAAGAGGCAGCTGCGCGAATATTTTCGCAGCGGCCTTTTTAACATAACGAGTCGTACATTTAACTCACCTATTATCATCGGTAAAATCAGACATGGTAATAAAACCGTAACTATCGACTGCCATTGATTCCCGTCATGTCATACGTCATATCGTCAGCTGAAGCCCGCAATGTAGAAGAGTCATTCTGTCAGCAGCAAAGACAGATTTCAGTCAGAAAAAAAGCAGTACTGGATCTCAGAAGCAGAGAGTTTTATCAGCTAATCATCATCGCTTTCCATCAGGATGATCATTGCATCCCGTTGAGCTTCAACCATGCGGATGTAGCGCATGACAGTCTGGGTCTGAGTCCAAGTACCTTCCTGCATGATCTGCGCAATGGAGATGCCTCTTCTGGCCATATCCTGTGCGGCGCCGACGCGAGCGCTGTGGCCGCTCCAGCTGGCATAGCGCCCTTTGTTGATTTCAAGAGCCTTCGTTTCACCCGCAGCCTGCCGGGCACGACGATAAATATCTTCAAGGCAGGGTGCGCTCACGGGGACTTCCGACACTCGGGCGATACGGTTAGAACGATGGACAGGACAAAAGATAACAGCGACCGGTTCGCCAGCCAGACCCGCCGCGGTGATCCATTCGCTCAGCCGGCGGGAAGATTTCGCACTGAGGGCCTTCACAATGCCACCTGACTACAGGATGGTTTTGGTCCAGCCAACACCCAGAATAATACGCCCGTCTGCAGCGCGGTAAAAATCCCTAACCCTCAGGCGAGAAAGCTCGCTCATGCGCAGAAGGGTGTCGTAGCCCGTCAGATTTTACGTAGCGCTGCCGTATTTTAACCCGCTGTGCGCAAGTGACCTTCAACAATACGTCGTGCGTTACATTGCCGTTTCGTATAAAGGCCGAAAAGTTCAGGATCCGGCCTCGATCCGCATGATACAGAGTGTCAGGGTCTCTGTCTGGTCTTATATAAACATAATTATATAAGGTTAGGAACTTGATTAGAACCCCGATATGGGGGCAGATGTTAAACACCTCAACCTCGTGGAAAATCTTTTATATAAAGTTAGCAAACTGAACAATGCGCAACTATTTTATTGGCAGCGATTCACGAATTCGTTTATAGCTACATCTATATATTAATCATAAATAAATTTTAATGAAATTTGACAGCCTTTAATTATATCAGTATAAGAATAGATTGCAGAAATTTAAAATTTAAGCTTCCAATATTAAATTATATATAATTTAAGCAGCACTTAGAAATGATGAAAGACAACCCTGAAGAGGTAAATGGCCAATGATAAATACCAAAGGCCACTTCATTCATTATGATTTATGAAGAAGATTGAGACGCATTGAAATCCTGCAGGAAGACAGGAAACCAATCTACAAATTGCTTGGCTAACAAAAAATCACGATAAATTTCTTCCGAAGTTTTTTCCAAGGTAAAACTTGCAAAGTTCTGGTGCACCAATCTATTTCTATCAGTACCTATATCAAGAAAAGCTTTAATTGCTCTGGCGATGTTATCATTTCCTCTTACATAAGCCTTAGCATGATTTGAAAATTCCTCACCAAAAATCGCAAAAAAAGAATTAGCATTGCTAGATTTCCCCCACTCAAACCAAGTGTGATACTTTCTCTCAATGACATTTCTTCGAACCATGAAAGCAATTATATGTCTTTCAAAAGTACATTCAACGACAAACCTGTAAACGCATTCACTGAGCGTATTTTCGAAATAACTTGCAGAGGATAAGAGTAATGATTTACGGAAGTTGTCATTTACCAGACTTTGAAATGATATTTCATTTTTATCAGTCAAGTAGCTTAATAATGTAGAAAAGTCAGAATGTAAAGTGTCAACTATTGTTTCACTCATATCCGTTCCTTATAGATTTTTAGTTTCCAAAAACGCTCTGGGCAACCTGAAATCTTTTTTCAAGATTACTTTTCTTAGCTGTCCCCTCTGAAGAAGCTTCTACGAAGGTTTCATCTTGTCTTAATCTCTCAATCTTCTCAAACTCCACGTCACAATCAACTAAACTTTTTGATTCGAAATATGGTAGGCACACCGATCTAAAAACCGATTCAAATAAAGCAATGTTAAATCTATTACCGCCTCGAGAATAAAAACTTTTTTCAGGAAGGTTCGAGCATGCCTCAAGGAAGCTATCAAATAGAGACTTGATGAAATCGACTTTATCTCTGTCTACTTGCTTCATTTTTTTTGAAAATTGATTTAAAAACTTAGTCATTGAGGAGCGATATGATTCAAAATCGACGAGCATTGCAATGCAGCGTAGGAGTATTTCATTGTCTTTCATATTAATATCAAGGGTAGGGAGACCTAAAATAACTCTCCATTTTGGTAGCTTATTTATATCCTGAATGGCCTCATAGAAATAAGAGTGATACATACTTGTTCTAATTTCTTGAGGTTTGAGATTCGCTCCGCCACTGTTAAGTCTGTTGAATATTTCATACATTGATGAATCATCGCCTTCAGGTGTATTTTGTTTGATAACGATAATTCTCAATGGCCTCAGATCAAACTGAGTCTTATAATCAGACAATGTTGCATAGTTTTTTCCATGAAATGGGTTAATACGATCAACTAATCCTGTTGGCAATGATAGATTAAACCTTTGAAAGTACTCATCATTTTGGAGTATTTCATCAGGAATTCCGTTGTGAGCTTCAAATATATCTCTTAACTCTGTTCGCTTTTCTTTTCTAGGGAAGCGCTGTTTAATAAAGTAGTAGACAGACATCAGACGTTGCTGCCCGTCTATTACCAAGAAGTTATTACGCCCTTGCTCATATATGAATAATTGAGGGACTGGCAAGCCTAAAATCAAAGACTCTATAAGTTTAGAAGCTTTTTTTATATCCCAAACGAAATTCCTTTGAAAACCCGGAATTTTGATAGATCCTGTTTGAATGAAATTGAATAACGTCATCACGTTGAAATCATTCGGTGCTGAACTAATATCATATTCATCAATCTGAAGGTCTGCATCCTCTTCTAGATCATCAAAAAACCATTTATCTTCATTATCAGACATAGTTAAACCTTCTAATTAGTCACATCAATAATTAAGTTATTACAATCTGGTTGTAAATTCTTTTAATTACATTTAAATAGCTAAATCTAGTGGTAAGTCGCTGATATCCCTTAACCTTTTACCTTCAATCATAGTCATTAGTAATGATAAACCTTCTTCACCTGAATCTCCCAACTCTTGATAGCATTCGATAAGTTCATAAAGCGCAAAGTGATAGACATAATCCATGTCTCCCGTGCCGAGAGCCAATGACGACAGTCGACTTGCCGTGGGTTCAGCAGTGACAGCAACAATATGAGGTGTTCGACCCTTTCGGGTCCTTATCAGGTTCAACGCTTCGGTACGTGTATTTTGTGATCGATCGGACCGCATAGTAAATTTACATGAGATACTGGCATGAAGTAGTTTTTTAGGTTCATGCGTAGTGTGATTTTCGATGCGAATCATTGTGTGTTTGCTGCTAAAAGCGTCAACTATTGTACCCGAACTGTTAATAACGAGATCATCTTCAGGTTCTCTTGAGATAATGATATCAGGTGCAATTGTGTAACCATCCCCCAAAAAATTTTTTAGGGTGTCATGCTCGTGTGCAAGTTTAGCCAACTCAGTCAGGTGAGCATACTGTTCGTATTGACCCAGCACACCATTGTTACGCTGCAGTACTTTTTGAACATCCCACTTGCCGGGCCTAAGCATATTAAGTTTTGGAAAGGTCTCACGAATGAAAGTTGCACATGCATTTTCGAACTCATGCCCTACAGTTTGACCATCTTTCTTCTTTTCATGAATAATGATTGGAATAGTCAGGCGCTGACTGATTTTATCTAATAAATTATTAGACAGCATCACGCTCGTCTTCTGCCCCATATCTGCATTACTCGCGAGCCGGTCAGTATTGAACTTATTGAACCGTGAAAATGACCATGTTCCATCCATAATAAGCTGACGGTGAAACTCATCGCGTTTAAATGTTATGAGTCCTTTCATGCGGCAGATTCTTCCTCATTATTAATGGATAAAATAACCTCCCTAATGCGCTCTCCCACAGCCTGGGCTACAGGAGGAGGGAAGGCATTGCCGACTTGGCGGTAAGCATGTGTTTTCGAACCAATAAATGACCAGTCGTCAGGAAATCCCTGAATACGAGCTGCCATCCTCACATTAAGCAGGGGCATATTTTCAAAACCAGCTCTGATGGTCCCATCTTTTAGTAAAACACCTTTAAAATCCGGTCCCGGAATCTCATGATCGGACCCAACACGATGTCCATAAACATTAAGAGCTTGCCACTGTTTCTTTGCTCTCGTAGGACCTAAATCGGGCCCACCATGTTTTTTTGACCCTCCCACTAAAGTAGGTGCTATTGCATTGGCTTGTTGCCTCCAGGCCTCAGCACCCAGCCATCCGTTTGATGAGATAAGATCATGTAATGCTTCACCTACTGTCACAGGTTTCGTAACCGTGGGCTCTGGCCAGCTAAATCGATTGAAAACATCAGCTTTAAATGCGACTAGGATTGCTCGAGGGCGTAATTGAGGTACTCCGAAGTCGCTGGCATGCAGTATGCGCCACTCAGATTTATAGCCTAGCTTTTCAAGCTGGATTCTAATTGAATCTCTATATGCAGAAAATTTCTGGTCCAACAGACCAGCAACGTTTTCAATCATTACAGCAGTGGGTTTAACTTTTGCGACAACCTGTAAAGCTGCAGGGAACAGATCTCTTTCGTCATTTTCTCCAAGTTGAAGCCCTGCCTTACTGAAAGGAGGACAAGGGACGCCGCCAGCAACCAGAGCTATACTCCCGGCGTATCTGTAAGCTTGTTCTTCTGCAAAACGGCGCAAGTCTTCGCACAGCACAGGGCCCCAGTTGAGGCCCAAAGTATCGTTGTTATGCTTCAGAGTTGCGCAGGCATGATCATCAATTTCAATGAGAACACTATGTTCAAATCCCGCGTTATGTAGCCCTAAAGCCTGACCACCGGCCCCGGCACACATTTCAATAGTACGCATTTCACTACACTCTATTTTGCAAATTACTGAATATAATAACAGTTGATTCGCCAGAACTGAATGCATCAATGTCAGGAGCAACAGAAGAAATGCAACAGACGGACTGAGCAGTCAGAAAGGGGGAACGTTGCTTCAAAAAGTTATGGTGATGAACAAGTAAATGCTTATATTTCACGATGTCTAACTTAATAACATCCACTTTATCTGTTTAATTGATACTGAAAAGTACTGACGTACAATCAGCAGTACTAAACAACTTAAAAAACTCACAATTTAACATAATAAGTATTATGCGTATTCATGCATATACCCAAATTGGAAGTGCCATTTTTTAGTTAGTTCATAATGTTACCTAAATGCGGTACTTTTGCCATCCCTTCTGGGAGCCCCTGCAGATGCCAGAGATCATGTAGAAAAACGCCTGCGTCACCTTGATGCAGCTTCAGAGGTAGCGTTTGTTTAATACAGGAGCCAACAAGTGAACATCGACTGGCATAGTTCTTCATTAACACGCTCTACAATCGTGGATAAAGACTACAAAAACACACAAAACGTTCGCCGTTTCATGGTTAATGAGTGTGGTCCAGATTTCCGGTTTGATCGCGAGTTTATGGCCTGGATACGAAATGACGTACCAAAAAATCTGGGTGATGTAGTTGATGAGTGGAAGCGCAGACATCCATTTTAGGGCAGGAACGTTTCTTCGCTCCTACCGGAACGACCCGGCAACGCCAGGGAGCCGAAGGGGCAATGTTCAAGCAGTGACAGAATCAGCCAGGATAGCAGAAACGGCAAGCTATCAGCGTCAGATGGGAAGGGATGAAGACGGTCAGGTGAAAGGGTATAGCCGGTGCATCAGCACCGGGTTTATCCTGCCCCGAAGGGGCTACCGTCCTGGCAGTTCG
>Ga0308167_1004237_pt1 | contig 10566 bp, 9 predicted proteins | sample PhyCR1_2_FD_202138 | JGI IMG/M metagenome (GOLD analysis project Ga0308167, IMG submission 202138) | Phyllosphere microbial communities from UC Gill Tract Community Farm, Albany, California, United States - DLSLRC.R1 | ecosystem: Host-associated > Plants > Phyllosphere > Unclassified | place... | reverse complement strand
GTGATGGCATTGGCATGTGATTACCCGAAGGCGTTCCTCTCAAATCACCGGAACATTGGCAGTTGTCGGAAGGACAACGTTTAGCCTCTTTATCTTTCCCTTACACGCGGCGCTTGTCAATCTGGCCGAGTATAAAAATTCATCAGTGCGCGGATAATAAAAAGCGGCACCGCGCGGCACCGCCATTAGGGTCTTCACCATCGACCTTTTGTTAACCTGCCTGAGGCAGTTGCTCCGCTGGCGTGTTCAGCTCCCGGCACGGGTTTCACGGAGTTTTCGTGCCTTGCTGCCTCCCGCACAGGTCGTAGGGGGCGGCCAGACTGTATTCCGGCAGCACATGCATTAGATGCTGACGGAGCCCGCAGTCACGGGGTGCGGCTTCAGAGCCGGCGTCACAATAACAAAGGCGCTACCCGCCCGCAATCGGATAAGAGGGGTTAATTCTTTTTTGTTTTTGGCGACTTAGCTCTGCCTGAGCTTTTACGCCTGCCAGTATCCAGACTGATAATGCCTTTGCATTCCGGGTAGCGCGTACAACTGCGGAATTCTCCTTTAGGGCTTCTGCGCAGGGCGGTTTTGCTGCCGCAGAGCGGGCACGGAGGCGAAGGCGGCACCCGGATACTGATGCGCTGCTGCATCCCCTGGCTGACCAGCGTCGAGGTCCAGGCGGTCTGACGCTGCAGAAAGTCGTTGAGGTTCATACGACCGGCAGCCACTTCGTCAAGCGCCTGCTCCCAGAGTGCAGTCATACCCGGGTCGGTCAGCTGCGGTGGCAGGGCATCAATGACGTCCGCCCCCAGGTCTGTTGCCAGCAGTTTGCTGCCTTTGAGTGTGATGAAGCGACGGCTCAGCAGCTGCTCGATAATGCCGGCCCGCGTGGCTTCAGTGCCGAGCCCGGCGTTTTCTTTGAGGATTTTACGCAGCTGAAGGTCAGTGACATACGCAGCGGCGTTCATCATGGCACCAATGAGCGTGTCAAAGCTGTAGTGTGCAGGCGGCTGGGTCATCAGCTGCTTAACCTCTGCGCCGGTAACGCCGCACTGTGCATCATTGCTCAGCGGTGGCAGGGCACCTGCGTTTTCATCTTCAGCAGCGTTCTTGTTCTCCTCGTCCTTTGTAAACAGTACTTTCCAGCCCTTCAAGACTTCAGTTCGGCCGGTCGTGCGGAACAACTGGCCACCGATATCAAAGGAAATGCGCGTCGCATCCGACTCGCAGAGCGGCAGGAACTGGGCCAGATAGTTACGACGGATAAGCAGGTAGACCTGGCGCTCTGTCTCAGTCAGGCCGGACAGCTGAACGGCGTTGCGCGTTGGGATAATGCCGTGATGCGCCGTGATTTTTTTATCGTTCCAGATGCGTGAAACAAACTCTCTGTCCAGCTGTGAAAGCAGGGATGCGAACTCAGGTGAGGGGGCAGTACGCGCCATGGCATCAAACACGGCCGGGATTTCTTCCCGCATCGACTCCGGCAGCCAGCCGCAGTCTGTGCGGGGATAGGTCGTGGCCTTGTGCTTTTCATACAGGCTCTGAGCAGTGTCCAGCACCTGCTGTGGCGACATATTCCACATTTTGCCGCAGGCCCGCTGCAGCGTTCCCAGTGAAAAAGCCAGCGGGGCGGCCTCTTTTTCGCGTTTTGTCTCATAATCCGTCACAGTGGCGACACCCGCCTGACGGCAGAGCTGCGCCACCTGCTGAGCAATATTCTGGTGAATACAGCGCTTTTCCTCATCCGCATAGACAGCGGCTGGCACCCAGGAGGCACCGAATGTCATGCCGGCGGTACTGAGCGTGGCCTTAACCTGCCAGTAGGGCTTCGGCACGAAAGCGGCAATCTCGCGGTCGCGATGAACAACCAGTGCCAGTGTGGGCGTCTGTACCCGCCCGACTGAGACCAAGCCCTCAAAACCTGCTTCGGCCGCCCTGAGGGTATACAGCCGGGACAGGTTCATGCCGACCAGCCAGTCCGCGCGTGAACGACCGAGCCCGGCATGGTACATCCCGACCGAAGCCTGTCCCGGGCGCAGGTCACTCAGAGCAGCCTGGACGCTGAGCTTGTCCAGGGCCGAGAACCAAAGACGCAGAATTTTCCCCTCCCAGCCGCAGTAGTCCAGCAGTTCGCGGGCGATGACTTCACCTTCGCGATCGGCGTCGGTGGCGATGACTACCTCATCAGCCTGCCTGAGGAGTTTCTCAATGACCTTAAACTGTTCCTGCGTGTCCTTTTTAACAACAAGCTGCCACGCTGAAGGGAGAATTGGCAGTACAGACAGAGACCAGGGCTTGCCGTACTGCTGGCCATAGACCTCTGGGGGAGCGGTCTCCAGCAGATGACCGACCGCCCAGGTGACCGTTACGCCGTTACCCGTCATGAAGCCGTCTCCCCGGCGGGTCGCACCCAGCACCCCTGCCAGATCGCGACCCTGCGAGGGTTTTTCACATAAGAATAACCGCATATCCGGCCCTCGCTTACTGACCGGCTTTATAACGCAGGCGAAGAAGGTTCACGCTGGCCTCGTTAATAGGCGGGGAAAACGCCGAGCGTTTGTCACCGAGCAGAACGGCGCGATCAGGTTCACCGGCCGCCTCGCACGCAGTGCGCCATCTCTCATTATCTTCAGCTGCGTCAAGACGGGTTGCGCCTACTTTACGATAGCGTAAAACAGAACCATAAATTTCTCTGAGCAGACGGCTTCCGCTGCCCAGCATGTCATAACGTTGACTGCGGGATATGACACCATAATGGGCGGCCTGCAAAACCTTTTTTGCATACTGATCAAAACCCATCAGTAAAAATACGCACCGGTAACCGAGGGGGGTGCCACTGAATACCGTCAAATCCAGCGTTTCAGCTGCCTGTGCATCCGTAATACTGACACCCGCAGGCACGAAACTCATCTGCTTATCCAGGGATACGATAAGTTCATTCATCTGCTGACTGGCATGCTCAATCTTTTCTTCAAGGGTCAGCATGGCCATATCAGCCCAGGGTTCGTTTTGATGAGAATCCCGGTTAATCTGCGTGGCACGATGAAGAAACTGGGGCATACCCATAATCGGCTGCTTTCCCTTTTTACCGTCGTCACGCTTTTCCGCTTTACGGCCTTCCCATAATCCAATCGCATAATTAGTGTGCAGTTCAATTCGTAATTCAGACTGAAGCGCACCGGCCCTGCTTTTCCTCTCTGCCATCGTTGATACCTGCATTCAGTTAAGATGAACCGGCATCATCCTGAAAGCACAGTTTTAACAACAGTTAGAAACTCATAATCACGGTTCTCTAATTACAGGCTGTTCAATTCTCGACCTTGCTGCGCCCCGCAGCAAGAACGTTTTTTGACCAGTTGCGCGGAGCGATGTGGCCGGAACGGCTACCGCAAGCGTAAGGTGCTACGTCATGATGAAAACTCGCTGGCCTGGAACCGGGAAGGCGCCGGAGCCGGGCTGAGACTTTACACCGGTTCTGTGCGAAGCAAGATAGTCAACAGGAGGCCCGGCATAAGATCATCCGGCCTCAGTGATACGGGAAGAAACGGCCGTTCCGGCCATGTATCCGCCTTTAAAGGTTTGAAATATGGCCCCCGAACCTATCTGATGGAACCCGTTGTCAGCGACGGGGATGTGCCCATGTACTGACAGGAGATAACGTCGGGCAGATGTTTCGTCGGAAGGCCATATAATGGAAAGGGCTTTCATAATAGTCTCATCAACATACAGTAACTGGCTGATTCTAAAACGCTCCTCCGGGCAAGTCATATGTCCGGTCTAAGAGGAGTGTTACCGAATCTATGGGTGTAGCAAAAGATAATCGCCTAGTGGTGGTCTGGAAAAAATTACCATCACGAGTGCGCGCTTTACCACAAGGCGATCGGGCTACAGTGAAGGCACGGCACCGGCCGCAGACCGCAGACCGCAGGGGCGGCTTTTCTGCCCTGCCCCGCCGCAAGGCGGCATAAAGCGGCGCGCAGCAACATCATTCCTCGCTGCCCACAACCGGCGTGCATATCCCGGCGGAACCCTGTGGATAACGTCATGCCGGCAGGGAAAGTCACCGCAGGGTCGAAACTGGTTAATAAATGGCCATGCCTCTTTTCACTTCTGTAACGATGCCGCCTGTCCGGGCGGCATCCAGAGGCAATGTCAGGGCCGGTTCTTCCCACCTGCAGCCGCTAAGGTCACATCCGGCGTGCCGCTCATGGCACTGCACGTTGCCGTCGCCGGTTTCCGGCCAGCGGACGGGAAGCGGCAATAAAGCGGAGCGACTGACTCAGGGTTTTCTGAAGACAATCCCATCAGAGGGGCAGGAGGTGACAGATTCCGACGACTGGCAAAGCCGCTGCGCAGGCGTTTGCAGTACGCAGTAAAGAAGTTTGTCAGCCTGCTGACTTTTCCAAATCGTTGTTCTAAGATGAGCCTAAAGGTGATGGCGTTCCACCTTTCCCAACCGCCCCTTTGTGGGCTGATGACGCCTGATATAACTCTTTAACCGGGGTATGTCAGGCCGCATTCCATTTTTGCCTCTCATACCTCCCTTTCCGGGGAGATGCACATGATAAACGTTTTTGGTCACATCAATCCTGACAGCGATGCCATCTGCACTGCGGTGGTGACGGCGTACTGGCTTAATGCCACCCACCGGGAAGCCTGTGCCTGGCGGCTGGGCGAAGCAAACCGCGAGACCTGTTTTATCTTTTGTGAAGCAGGCCTTCCGCTGCCTGCTCTGTCACCGCCTATGGCAGAGAGCACTGAGGTATGGCTGGTCGACTTTACCGAGCCAGCACAGGGGCCGGACTGGCTGTGTCACTGCAACGTGACGGGGATCGTCGACCACCACCGTCTGGGCGGTCTGGCCACGCGCCTGCCGCCGGAAGTCTGGATAAAGCCCGTTGGCAGCAGCGCCACGGTCCTCTGGCTGCTCATGAGCGAGGCCGAACGCAACAGCCTCCCACCTGCATTCAGCGTGTTACTGCTGGGCGCCGTACTCAGCGATACCGTCAATCTGCGCTCACCCACTACCACGGAAGACGATATCCGTACGGTGACCCAGCTCTGTGTCAGGTCAGGTGTGGACCGCAAATCTTTCGCCCGCCGCCTTCTCTCGGCCAAAACCGATACCGGCGGCCTCTCGCCGCAGACCCTGATAGACAAAGACCTCAAGGGATTCATCATCGCAGGTACGGACGTGCGCATCTCGCAGGTCGAGGTCATGGACAGGTCGCAGCTCAGCGCACTGACTGGGCCTCTGCGGGCGTCGCTGTCATGGCTTGCCGGTCAGACCGGGGCGGGACTGGTGGTGCTGATGCTGACGAATATCACAGACAATTATTCCACGCTCTATTTTGCAGGGCCGGCGCTCAGTCAGACGGGTGCCTGCTCTGTTCCGGGTATGCTCAGCAGAAAAAAACAGCTTCTGCCGTGGCTGGAAACGCAACTCAATGAATGTCAGGAGTAATGATGAAACGTTATACGCATGCGCTTGTGCTCGTTCACGGCCGGGAGGACGGTGAGGTACTGGTAAACACTGCGGCTGGGCTCGCCAGCCAGGCGGGTATTCAAATCACGCTCGCCCACGTGAGCGATGACTACCGGGTGATGAATTACGTCTCCGACAGCCTGATGGATGACGTCGTTGCAGAGGCGGTCATCCGGGGGAAGGCGATGTTGAATGCACTGGCTGCATTAATGCCTGAGAACGTTGAAACGCGTGAGCTGGTAACAATGCACCGGTTTGAAGATGTCGAAAAGTGCATTGCTGAGCTCGGCATAGACCTCGTGATTGCTGGTCACCGCAACCGCTTTATGGGCCAGCTGACTTCGGGTTCTCTGGAGTATGTCAACCACCTGAACACCGACGTGCTTGTAACGCACCTGCCTCAGTAAGGAGATAAACATGAAAAGTTTTGTTCTTGATAAAGTCACTGCCCGGGAAATCCTGGATTCACGCGGGAACCCTACTGTCGAGGTTGAGGCATTCACCGCAGACGGTAGCCGTGCAAGGGCATCGGTGCCTTCAGGAGCCAGCACCGGCTCGCGCGAAGCGCATGAGCGACGGGACGGTGATGCTCACCGTTATGGTGGAAAGGGCGTACTTCATGCGGTCAATGTTGTGCATCAGGACATATCACCGGTGATTTCGGGCATGGACATCCGTGAACAGCGAACTGTTGATGACGCAATGAGGGCTCTCGACGGCACTGATAATAAAGGCCGGCTGGGGGCCAATGCCTTACTCGGCGTGTCCCTTGCCGTGGCCCGGCTGGCCTCAGACGTTTCCTGTCAGCCGCTGTACCGCTATCTGGGTGGACTTCGTGCAAACCTGCTGCCTGTCCCCTGCATGAACATCATTAACGGTGGCGTGCACGCCCGCGGCCAGGGGGCCGACTTTCAGGAGTTTATGATAGCCCCGCACGGTGCGGCCTCACTGACCGAGGCCGTTCGTCAGGGCAGCGAGGTCTATCAGGCGCTTCGCCAGCTGCTGCTGTCAAAGAACCTGTCAGCAGGGGTCGGGGATGAAGGTGGGTCTGCGCCACCAGTAAGCTCAAACCGCGAACCACTTGAATACATCGTCCGGGCCATTGAGATGGCGGGGTATCGTCCTGGAGAAGACATCAGTATCTGCATGGATCCGGCCTCAAGTGAGTTTTATCGTGACGGCTGCTACCATCTCCGTACCGAGTCAGCCTCGCTGAGCGCTGAGGAGATGACGGATTATTACCGCACACTGCTGGACGACTTTCCGGTCATCCTGCTGGAAGACGGCCTGGCGGAGGACGACTGGAGTGGGTGGAAACACCTGCATCAGGCCCTCGGCAACCGCGTTGAGCTGGTCGGCGATGACATTTTTGTCACTAACGTAAAATAAATACATCGAGCGCGGTATCCGTGAAGACCTTGCCAGTGCAGCGCTCATTAAGCTCAATCAGATTGGCATGCTGAGCGAGACGTTCGATGCCGTATCTCTGTGTCACGAAAACGGATGGGGAGCATTTATATCCCACCGCAGTGGTGAAACCATGGATACCTTCATCGCGGATATGACGGTGGCCCTGCGTGCCGGTCATCTGAAAACCGGGGCACCCTGCCGGGGAGAGCGCATCGAAAAGTACAATCAGCTGATGCGCATCGAGCAGGAACTGGGTAGTGGGGCCCGCTATGCGGGTATCGATGCATTTGTTCGCCGCAGCTGAACGGTATGGTGATATACGCTGTGCTTCTACACTCATTCTGCTGAGGCACGGTGAAAGCCTGTGGAACCGGGAGAACCGTTTCACAGGCTGGACAGACGTGCCCCTGACTGAAAGGGGGATGCGTGAAGCGGATGCAGCAGGAAAAAAACTCATGGAGGCTGGTCTGCAGCCCGACAGCATTCATTCCTCAGTGCTTTGCACGGTCAGTGCAGACAGTCCGGCGCGTCCAGGTACAGGCAGACCGTACATGGTTAAAGCCAGAGGCAAGCTGGAGACTTAATGAACGACATTATGGTGCGCTGCAGGGGCTTAACAAAGATGCGGCTGAACTCATCTTTGGTGGTAAAACGGTCCGCTTCTGGCGTCGCAGTTTTTCAGGCATTCCGCCCGCAGATTAGTATGCACCCGAAGTGCTTCAGCGCGATCCGCGTTACCAAAATATCCGGAATGAAGTGCTGCCCATGTCGGAGAGTCTGTGCGGGGCGCTGATGAGGCTGGTGCCTTACTGGACGGGCAACATTCTTCCCCGGCTTGATGAAGGGAAAACAGTGCTGATTGTTTCGCATGCGAACCTGCTCAGAGCGCTAATGTTTCTGCTTGAAAATCTGGATGCCGTGGCCACAGAAAATCTGCATGTTCCAACTGCTGTGCCACTGGTATACCGGATGGATACGAAAATAAATATTATTTCAAAAATTACACTTGTCTGAGAAAAGGAGTCACGAAGTGAGTCAGCTGTTAGCAATCATGGTCGGCGGTGCAGTGGGGTGCGTTATTCGCTGGTTTTTTGGCATAAAGCTGAACAGCTTTTTCCCGTCACTTCCGCCTGGCACGCTCGTCGTTAATCTGCTGGGCGCGTTTATCATTGGGGCAGCGGTGGCGTATTTTCTTCGCCATCCGCACCTCGATCCGGCCTGGAAGCTTCTCATCGTTACCGGCCTTTGCGGTGGGCTGACGACGTTTTCTACATTCTCAGTTGAGATATTCACCCTGCTCCAGGCGGGGAACTTCGGCTGGGCAATGGCGTCAGTGTTTGTTCATGTGACCGGCTCGGTGCTTATGACGGCAGCCGGCTTTTACCTCGTCAAGCTACTGTTCTGAGCAAGCCTGAAACTTTACTGTCACTGGCCACAGACGCTCCGGATACGGACCGAATCGTCTGTGGCCAGCCCTTTCAGTCCTGTGGCCGCTTTTGCTTCGTACGTTCAGGATAAATCAGCAGTTGCAGGCTTTGTCACTGCGGGTCCGAAAGCATACCGCTGTCGTTTGAAGTGTGCTGAACGCAGCGTTTCATACCCTACTGTAACGATAACCCGTTAAAATTTTCCCGCTCGCGGCCGATAACATCACTGCAGACTCAGCTCGTTTCAGTGCCTTACGTCTGTAACGCCCCCGTTTTGAGGGGATAATTCTCGCATCCGCTTTCGCTCCGCCTGACGGGCGGCGGCTGATTTACGTCCTGGGAAAAATATGAACAACATCAGAATCGGAATCCGTCTCGGAGCCGCGTTTGGCTTTATGGCGCTTCTTGTCATCTTTATGGTGCTGATTGGCATCATTAAGCTGAACTCACTCGGCCAGATCAATGATGAAATATCGGGCAGTCTTTACAGCAAAGCCTCTTCCTCATCCTCATTACGCTATTACACTTCAGACATGAGCCGGCTGGCACGAAATGCCATTCTCCTGAAAGATGAGTCTAAACGGGAGAAGGCCATCAGTGATTACCGTAAAGAAAGAACTGAAGTAAACGGCCTTATTGAGTTCATCGGTAAACAGGTTAGCTCATCGCAGGGGAAAGACATCTTTAGCCGGCTTAAAACCAACGCTGACCTGTTCCTGCCTTTCATTGATGACGTTGTTGCCCTTGCCGAGCAGGGGAAAAGCGATGAGGCTACGCAGCTCCTTTTCGGACCGCGTTACCAGACGCAGGGCGACTACATGGCTTCGCTGAAAGAAATGCAGAACTTTCAGGAAGGCCGCATGAAATCAGCATCAGAAAAAGCGCGTGAAGACCGTTCGGGTGCGATTATGATGCTCACCGCCGCAGGTGTGGTTGCTCTCCTTCTGGCAGCGGTTTCCGCTTGGTTCATTACCCGAAGCATCACCCGTCCGCTTCTTGAGGCCGTTGAGGCCGCGGGACGTGTGTCACGTGGTGACCTCAGTGGAACGGTACATGCTGAGCACAAAGACGAAACAGGTCGCCTGCTTCTGGCCATCCGTGATATGCAGGATTCGCTGATTAATACAGTGAGCCTGGTCAGAAATAACGCGGAAAGCGTGGCATCTGCGAGCACGCAGATTGCACAGGGCAACGCTGACCTTTCACAGCGTACGGAGGAGCAGGCCAGCGCACTTGAGCAGACGGCAGCAACCATGACGCAACTCGGGATGACGGTTAAAAACAATGCTGACAATGCGCGTCAGGCAGGTCAGCTTGCTGTCAGCGTTCGGGACGTAGCGAACAAAGGCAGTGAGGCCACCGGTGCCATTACCGGCACCATGAAATCCATCAGTGAAAGCTCCGGACGCATTGCCGAAATCACCGCCGTGATTGACGGGATTGCATTCCAGACCAACATTCTTGCACTGAATGCGGCGGTGGAAGCGGCCCGCGCGGGCGAGCACGGCAGAGGATTTGCGGTGGTGGCAAGTGAAGTCAGGTCACTGGCGCAGCGGAGTGCAACGGCTGCCGGCGAGATACGTCAGCTCATAGAGACCAACGCACGCAGTGTCGGTGAAGGTAATGAACTGGTGTTAAACGCCTCAGAAACCATGAAAGGCATTCTGTCTGCGGTCGGCAGACTGACGGATACGGTCGAGGAAATCACTTCAGCCAGTGCTGAGCAGGCTCGTGGTATTGAGCAGGTAGGAATAGCAGTGACTGAAATGGACAGCACCACGCAACAGAATGCGTCACTCGTTGAGGAATCTGCGTCAGCTGCTGCCAGCCTGAAAGAGCAGGCCAGCCTGCTGCTGCAGGCCGTGTCAGTATTCAGCCTGGGCGGTCAGAGCGGCCCTTCGGTTTTATCCCCTGTCGCTCCGGCACGTCTTCCGGCGGCGGTCATTAATAAACCTGAAAAAACGGACGACGGCTGGACACATTTCTGATCAAGGCACTGCGAATCATTAAGCAGATTCAGAGTAAGTACGGAACCCTCTCCGGTTCGACGGAGGGGGTGCAGGAGACCAGACCAGGTAACCAGTACCACGCATATCAATACATTCAGATGTTAGCAATGTCCGCTTTTGGCTGTGAGTTCAACCGATGGATGCAACACACTGGCTAAACCGCTCTGCGGGTGATTCATAGTCTAGCGTTTTTCTCGGCCTTTCATTGAGCTGTCTGGCAACACTGTTTAGTCTTTGCTGGCTGTGA
>Ga0308167_1004230_pt1 | contig 10579 bp, 8 predicted proteins | sample PhyCR1_2_FD_202138 | JGI IMG/M metagenome (GOLD analysis project Ga0308167, IMG submission 202138) | Phyllosphere microbial communities from UC Gill Tract Community Farm, Albany, California, United States - DLSLRC.R1 | ecosystem: Host-associated > Plants > Phyllosphere > Unclassified | place... | reverse complement strand
GTTCCCATAAGGTGATCACTTCTTCAAAATCTTCCTGGCGGAAGGCGCGGATTTCCATCTTCTTTACCTGCAAATAAGCACAATTTGCTGATTATCACGCATTCTCTGCTGCACGCAACCCTCCATGACGGGCGACAAATAAAAAAGCGTAAATTTCCTGTTCGTGACCTGCAATACAAAGTAATGCCCTGAAATGGTTCTGTGATCGCAGGGAACAGAGGCTTAGGCTATAACACCGGCAAGATTCCTGTTACCGGACCCGTACATGCACCTGCTTAAACGTTTGATTCATCGTCGCCAGTTACTGCTTTCCGGGCTGGCTCTCGCCATCTTATCGCCGCGCGCGGTTCAGGCTAAAGAAAAGGCTCTTACCGGGGCAAACCATCACACCCGCCCGGCTCCACCGGCGAAAAACGGTAAACGTATCGTGATGATCGACCCTGGCCATGGGGGCATCGATTCCGGAGCCGTTGGCGAAGAAGGGTCTGAAGAGAAACACATCGTGCTGGAGATCGCTGGCAACGTGCAGCGCCAGTTGCAGAGCCATCCGCACATTGAAGTGCGCCTGACCCGCGACAGCGACCACTTTATTCCACTCTATCAGCGTGTAGAGATCGCCCATCAGCACGGCGCCGATCTCTTTATGTCGATTCATGCCGACGGTTTTACCAGCCCCGATGCCAGCGGTGCCTCCGTGTTCGCGCTCTCTAACCGGGGTGCCAGCAGCTCAATGGCGCGTTACCTGTCACAGCGCGAGAATGATGCAGACAAACTGGGCGGCGTGAAAGCGCAGCAGCAGGATCACTATCTGCAGCAGATCCTGTTCGACCTGGTGCAGACCGACACGATCAAGAACAGCCTGACGCTGGGCAAACACGTGCTGGACCAGATCCGTCCGGTTCACCATCTGCACAGCCAGCACACCGAGCAGGCGGCCTTCGCGGTGCTCAAGTCACCGTCGATCCCCTCGGTGCTGGTCGAGACCTCCTTTATTACCAATCCGCGCGAAGAGCAGCTGCTCGGCACTACCGCGTTTCGCCAGAAAATTGCCTCTGCGATTGCCAGCGGCATCGTCAATTACTTTGATGAGTTTGACCGCCGCAATGCCTGATTCGGGACGTGTGTTTACGCCGGGCGACGCGCCGCATTCATGCAAGCTGCGCGGTTTTGCGTATAATCGCGTCAGACTTTGACCAACAATAAGCGAAAAGATGGCTGATATTTCACGCGTAAAAGCATTCCTGCTCGCCTTGCAGGATGAGATTTGTAACCAGCTGGCAGCTGAAGATGGCGGCGCACAGTTTGCCGAAGATAGCTGGCAGCGCCCTGGCGGCGGCGGCGGTCAGAGCCGCGTCCTGCGCAACGGCGCGGTGTTTGAGCAGGCGGGCGTTAACTTTTCGCATGTACATGGCGATCAGATGCCGGCATCGGCTACCGCTCACCGGCCAGAACTGGCGGGTCGTAGCTTTGAAGCGATGGGCGTGTCACTGGTGATCCATCCAAACAATCCCTATGTACCCACCAGCCACGCCAACGTGCGCTTCTTTATCGCCGAGAAACCGGATGCCGATCCGGTCTGGTGGTTTGGCGGCGGGTTTGACCTGACCCCTTTTTATGGTTTCGAAGAAGATGCGCTGCACTGGCATCAGACCGCAGCCAGTATCTGTCAGCCCTTTGGCGAGGATGTCTATCCACGCTATAAAAAATGGTGTGATGACTATTTCTATCTGAAACATCGTGATGAGCAGCGCGGCATTGGCGGCCTGTTTTTTGACGATCTCAATACGCCTGACTTTGAGCAGAGCTTCAGCTTTATGCAGGCGGTAGGCCGGGGCTTTATTGATGCCTATCGGCCGATTGTGGCGCGCCGTAAAGATCACCCGTGGGGCGATCGTGAGCGCCAGTTCCAGCTCTACCGCCGAGGCCGCTATGTGGAGTTTAATCTGGTGTGGGACCGCGGCACCCTGTTTGGTCTGCAGACCGGGGGTCGCACAGAATCGATCCTGATGTCGATGCCACCGCTGGTACGCTGGGAATATGATTATCAGCCTGATCCTGACTCGCCTGAAGCTGCCCTCTATCGCGATTTCCTGCCGGTGAAGAACTGGCTGAACCTGCCCGTCTGATTGCTTCTGCTGCTGCAGCGCGGGCCTTCACCCCGCGCTGCGCTTACCACCCGCCTGGCTGGCCTCTTATTATTGACAGGGCACAGATTGCTACAGTGTGGCCTGCGTCATTCCGCCTGACTGCTATGCTTATAGGTGGAATATGGCGCATCCCACGGTAAATACCGCATGACGGCTCCTTCGCACCGCCTCGCAGCGCAACAATCAGAGAAACCGCATTTCCATCACAGAGTCTCTGTTGCAATGTTATGGGTTCGCGTTACCGGTAGCAGAACATGCCACAGATCGGCTGCGAGGCCTGAGGTGCTCCCTGTTCGCTTTCATTTTTCTTTTCAAGGAGTTTAGAGATGAACCAGCTAGAAGCCCTAAAACAGTTCACCACAGTGGTGGCGGACAGTGGCGATATCGAATCGATTCGTAATTACCATCCGGAAGACGCCACCACCAATCCCTCACTCATTCTGAAAGCGTCCGGTCTCGAAGGGTATAAACACCTGATGGACGACGCGATTGAGTACGCCAAAAAACAGGGCGGCAGCAAAGAGACACAGATCATCAACGCCAGCGACAAAGTGGCGATCAACCTCGGTATGGAAATTTTGAAGAGCATACCGGGCCGTGTTTCGACCGAAGTGGATGCGCGCCTCTCCTTCGATCGTGGCATGTGTGTCACCAAAGCAGAGAAACTGATTCGCATGTACGAAGAGCACGGCATCGATCGCTCACGTGTGCTGATCAAGCTGGCTTCGACCTGGGAAGGCATCCGCGCGGCGGAAGAGCTGGAGAAAAATGGCATTAAGTGCAACCTGACACTGCTGTTCTCCTTTGCCCAGGCGCGGGCCTGTGCCGAAGCAGGCGTGTTCCTGATCTCCCCGTTTGTGGGCCGCATCTACGACTGGTACAACTCACGCAAGCCAATGGAACCCTATGTGGCGGATGAAGATCCTGGCGTGAAATCTGTACGTCGCATCTACGATTACTATAAAAAGCACCGTTACAGCACCGTCATCATGGGTGCCAGCTTCCGTAAAGTGGAGCAGATTGTGGCACTGGCCGGCTGCGATCGCCTGACCCTGTCACCGAACCTGCTGGAAGAATTGCAGAACAGCGATGCGCCGCTGGAGCGCAAGCTGGAGCCATCTACCGAAGGTTTCCATCAGCCGTCGCCGCTCTCTGAAGCGGAGTTCCGCTGGGAACATAACCAGGATCCGATGGCAGTTGAAAAACTCTCAGACGGCATCCGCCAGTTCGCGGTTGACCAGCAGAAGCTGGAAGATGTGCTTGCCGCACGCCTGTAGTCTTCATTTTAGTCGGGCGGGACTTTCCCGCCCTGATGCATAACAAGGGAGAACTTTATGTCCTCACGCAGAGAGTTGGCAAACGCGATTCGTGCACTGAGCATGGATGCAGTCCAGAAGGCAAATTCAGGCCACCCCGGTGCGCCGATGGGTATGGCCGATATCGCCGAAGTGTTGTGGCGCGACTTCCTCCAGCACAATCCGACCAATCCCGCATGGCTTGATCGTGACCGCTTTATCCTTTCCAACGGCCACGGCTCGATGCTGCTTTATAGCCTGCTGCATCTCAGCGGTTATGACCTGCCGATTGAAGAGCTGAAAAATTTCCGTCAGCTGCACTCTAAAACGCCGGGCCACCCGGAAATCGGCTACACGCCTGGCGTTGAAACCACCACCGGCCCGCTGGGTCAGGGACTGGCAAACGCCGTAGGTCTGGCGATTGCAGAACGCACGCTGGCCGCACAGTTTAACCGTCCGGACCATGAAATCGTCGATCACCACACCTACGTGTTTATGGGCGATGGCTGTCTGATGGAAGGGATCTCGCACGAAGTCTGTTCACTGGCGGGCACCCTGGGTCTTGGCAAACTGATCGGCTTCTACGACCATAACGGTATTTCAATCGATGGCGAGACCGAAGGCTGGTTTACCGACGACACTCACAAACGCTTTGAGTCCTATAACTGGCATGTGATTGGCGACATCGACGGACATGACGCCGATGCAATTCGTCAGGCAATCAAGGAAGCGCAGAGCGTCACCGATAAGCCTTCACTGATCATCTGCCGCACCATTATCGGTTTCGGTTCCCCGAACAAAGCCGGTAAAGAAGAGTCGCACGGCGCGGCGCTGGGTGAAGCCGAAGTTGCCCTGACCCGTAAGCAGCTCGGCTGGAACTATCCGGCATTTGAAATCCCGGCTGACATCTATCAGCAGTGGGATGCCAAAGCAGCGGGTGCTGAACGTGAAAAAGCCTGGGATGCAAAATTTGCCGCTTATAAGGAAGCCCATCCAGAGCTGGCGAAAGAGTATGAGCGCCGCATGAATGGCGAAATGCCTGCCAACTGGGAAACCGAAGCGACCCGTTTCATTCAGGAGTTGCAGGCTAATCCGCAGAAAATCGCCAGCCGTAAAGCATCACAGAATTCGCTGGAAGCGTACGGCAAAATGCTGCCGGAATTCCTGGGCGGTTCTGCTGACCTGGCACCAAGTAACCTTACTATCTGGTCAGGCTCCAAATCGATCAAAGAGGACCCAGCCGGTAACTACATTCACTACGGCGTGCGTGAATTTGGTATGACGGCGATTGGTAACGGTATCGCGCACCACGGCGGTTTCGTTCCTTACACTGCGACCTTCCTGATGTTTGTCGAATATGCGCGTAACGCGGCGCGTATGGCTGCATTAATGAAGGCACGTCAGATTCTGGTCTACACCCATGACTCTATCGGTCTGGGCGAAGACGGTCCGACGCACCAGCCGGTTGAGCAGATTGCCAGCCTGCGTCTGACGCCAAACATGAGCGTATGGCGTCCTTGTGACCAGGTTGAAACCGCGGTGGCGTGGAAAGCCGCTGTCGAGCGCCATCACGGCCCGACCGCGCTGATCCTCTCCCGTCAGAATCTGCTGCAGCCGGAGCGTACCCCGGAGCAGATCGAAAACATCAAACGCGGCGGCTACGTGCTGAAGGATTGCGACGGTACACCAGACGTGATTCTGATCGCGACCGGTTCAGAAATTGAGATCACCCTGGGTGCAGCAGAGAAGCTCACTACGGGCGGTCACAAGGTGCGGGTGGTTTCACTGCCTTCAACTGACCTGTTCGATGCGCAGGATGCCGCTTACCGCGAATCTGTGCTGCCGAGTGGCGTGAAAGCGCGTGTGGCAGTCGAAGCGGGTATTGCTGACTACTGGTTCAAGTATGTCGGTCTGGATGGCGCGATTGTCGGCATGACGACCTTTGGTGAGTCGGCCCCGGCCAGTCAGCTGTTCGCCGAGTTTGGCTTTACGGTAGAGAATATCGTCAGCCACGCTGAAGCATTACTCAAGCCCGTTTAATGCCTCTGCCCTTCCCGGTTTACCGGGAAGGGCCATTTCATCCTATAGCCCGAAACAGAAAAATATCTTTATTCCCCTCTTCCCGCCCTGCGCAAACTCATTACTATAGAGCCGTCATACTTAATGCTGCCTGTGCACTGACTGTCCGTCTGTACCTGCTGTTGTTCCTGCCGGGATAAAGCGGTTCGCCGACCGGGTGTCTCCCCATGAGTGAAGGCAGATTTCCTCCGATATTTATAGCGAAGCCACTTCCGTTGAACATGCGCACCCCCTATTTACTGGCCCTGATGGTTTCACTGCTTCCTTTAAAAAGCATGGCGCAGGTCGCGCCCGATCCGCTACTGGCCTCTCAGATTGTTGATCGCTATGCGGAGCATATCTTTTATGGCAGCGGTGCAACCGGCATGGCGCTGGTGGCGATTGATGGCAATCAGCGGGTGTTCGCCAGCTTCGGTGAAACCCGTCCCGGTAACAATATCCGTCCGCAGAAAGATTCGCTGATTCGCATCGCCTCACTGAGTAAGCTGATGACCAGTGAAGTGATGGTGAAGATGGCTGAGCGCGGAAAGATTCGCCTCGACGATCCCCTGAGTAAATATGCGCCGCCGGGAGCACGTGTACCCACTTACAATGGACAGCCGATTCGCCTGATTAATCTCTCGACCCACACCAGCGGCCTGCCGCGCGAACAGCCTGGCGGCAAAGCGCAGCGTCCGGTGTTTGTCTGGCCGACGAAGAACGAACGCTGGGCGTGGCTGGCGCGCGCAAACCTTAAAGCGGCTCCAGGCAGCAGTGCCGCCTACTCCAACCTGGGCTACGATCTGCTGAGTGATGCGCTGTCACGCGCCGCTGGTACGCCCTACCCGGCGCTGTTTCAGCAGTTGATTACCCGTCCGCTCGGCATGAAAGACACCACCTTTACGCCATCGCCTGAGCAGTGCGGACGCCTGATGGTGGCGGAAAAAGGAGCCAGTCCGTGCAATAACACCCTGGCGGCCATTGGCAGCGGTGGTGTGTACTCCACGCCGGATGATATGGGCCGCTGGATGCAGCAGTTCCTTAACTCTTCAGTTAACCATCGCACGCCACAGATCGATCGGCTTCAGACACTGATTTATCGTCGCGATCAGCTGAACAAAGTAGAAGGCATGGACGTGCCAGGTAAAGCGGATGCGCTGGGCATGGGCTGGGTCTTTATGGGACCGAAAAATGGTCGCCCTGGCATCATTCAGAAAACCGGCGGCGGCGGCGGGTTCATCACCTATATGGCGATGGTGCCGCAGCATAACGTGGGGGTTTTTGTGGTGGTGACGCGCTCGCCGCTGACCCGCTTTACGCCAATGAGCGACGGCGTGAACAATATGCTGGCTGAACTGGTCGGTAACCAGCTTGGCTCACCGATGATGGTACAGGCCATTCCCTAACGCTGCTGTACGCTACCGTCAGACTGGCTGACCCATAGGGTTGGCCAGTCATCACTGCTGTGCCAGGCGTCACAGGTCGACTCTTCTGCATACTCTGCTAACACAAAACGTGTGCCATCAAACTGCCAGCGTGTCGCGCTGCCACAGTCACCCAGTCCCCGTCCTTTACCAAAGGTGTAAAGCTGGCCGCTGGCCGCATCATACTCGGCGTTGATCAGCTCAAGCTGTCGATCACTGGCACCCGGCGGTGTAAACGGCAGGGTTAAGGTGATGCCTCTCGCCACGTAAGGCTGGCTGCGCGTCACCTCAAACGCCAGGTCGATCACGTTATATGCCCCCATCTCACAACTCACCAGCAGCAACGCGCGCTGGTCGGTGAGGGGGGCAACGCTGACTTCCCGGCGTAGCGGATCGAGTGAGCAGGAATCGGTATTGACCCGCCAGGTTCCGTAATCAATGAGTCCGCTGGTCTCATCACGCGTTAGTGCCGCAGGCGGGGCAACCGCAGGTGGCAAGGGCGGCAGCGCAGGCGGCGGCGGAACGTCCCAGCTGGCACGGTCGCCACGCTTGATCCACGCGCTCAGGCTGTTGACCCGCCCCTGGGTGTCATCCATCAGCAACAGGGCAGCTTTCATGCCGCGCAGCGAGATCAGCGCATCAGGATCAAAGGTGAGCTGCAGGGTTTTCGCCTCCATCACCAGATCCAGGAACTCATCAATGGCGATGGCGTTGCTGGTAGCGAGATGATGGGGTTCTACCGTCCAGTGTTTGAGGTCGGGTTTCAGGCGGCGCTGGTCGAGCAGCAGGTTATCCTGAAGCGGACCGCCAGGCAGCGCACCGCTGTAGGCACTACCGTAATCGATTCGCAGCAAGGGACGATCGTTGACGCCCGCATGACGCGAAATCGTCATCACCAGCCCTTTGTCGCCGGGAATATTGCGCGCCACGCAAAAGGCTTCGTTATTGCAGGTGATTTGCCAGTCGTTGAATGACTTTTGCAACGGTTCCGCCTGAACACAGGCAACCCACAGAGACGGCAACAGCCACAGCGATTTCATCCAATACGACATTAAGAAGATCGATCCCCGAATACCCAGAGTGGAGAGGATAGCGCATCAACGGGTCTGCCAGGGTCCGCATTCTGTGAACCTGTGCAAAAAGCGCCGTTAACTGCTTAAAAATCGTGCATAAAGTGGATAAAGCCTCACCCATCCCCCTTTTAACACTGTCGCGCGGCAACAGGTTTTACAGCACGTTTTTCTATGGCTTCAGCCAGCCAGCAATCTGCGCATGCTGTAGCAGCATAATGGTTTTGCCGTCGCGAATGCGGCCATCAGCAACCATCGCCAGTGCATCAGGGAAACGCAGCTCCAGCACGTCGATTGACTCATCTTCGACACCCCCGCCTGCGTTGTCACGCAGCGATTCATTATATTCGGCCGCGAAAAAGTGGATCAGTTCGGTTACGCCGCCCGGCGACATATAGCAGGCATAGAGTTTTTCCACCTCGCCCACCGCATACCCGGTCTCTTCAATCGCCTCTTTGCGGATGCAATCTTCCGGGGAGTCGTTGTCCAGCAGTCCCGCACAGGCTTCGATTAACATGCCACCGTCGTTACCGTTGACGTAAGTAGCAATACGGAACTGGCGAGTCAGTACGACGCTGTTCTTTTCACGGTTATAAAGCAGGATGGTCGCCCCGTTTCCGCGATCGTAGACTTCGCGTTTATGGCGAATAACCTCGCCACGGCGATCGGTGATGTCATAGGTGTAGTTACGCAGCACAAACCAGTTTTCAGACAGGAGTTTATCTTTGATGATATTGATCTTAAACGACATGAAGACTCCGCTACCGCATAAAGGGAGTCGTTCATCATAGGGGTAAGCCGATGAGAAAACTATCCTAATTCGCACTCTGAAGTGTCGATTTCCGGCCAAAAAAAAGCCAGCCCGGAGGCTGGCCTGATCGCTACAGAACTTATTAGTGTGAGGTGTCGTCAGCCAGTCGGGTCGGCTGAGGTTCCTCTTCGTGATGATCCTGTTCGGTCTCAGCTATGGCATGCACACGCTTACGCACGCCAAACCATCCCAGCACCAGTAACAACGCAATCAGCGGAATGGAGGCGATGGTGTAAGTCCCATTCGGGTAGTCAAACGCCATCAGGACTAACACGCTGAACAGGAACAGCAGCGTCAGCCATGAGGTAAACGGTGCACCTGGCAGCTTGAAGCTGACATCATCCGCCTTACCTTCTTTAATCGCTTTGCGCAGACGCAGCTGGCAAACCACGATAAAGGCCCAGGAAGAGATGATGCCCAGCGAGGCAACGTTCAGTACGATCTCAAACACCTGAGAAGGCACATAGTAGTTAAGGACTACGCCAATCACATAAACGGCGATGGTCACCAGAATACCGGCATAAGGCACCTGCTGACCGTTCATCTTAGACATGAATTTCGGTGCAGAGCCGCCCATCGACATAGAGCGCAGAATACGTCCGGTCGAGTAGAGGCCGGAGTTCAGGCTGGAGAGCGCCGCGCTCAGAACGACGATGTTCATGATGCTGCCCACGTAAGGCACACCCAGCTTAGAGAAGAAGGTCACAAACGGACTTTGACCCGCCTGATAGGCGTTCCATGGCAGCAGCAGCACCAGCAGGACCACAGAGCCAACGTAGAACAGGCCGATACGCCAGATCACACTGTTGATCGCTTTCGGCAGCATGGTTTTCGGGTCTTTACATTCGCCGGCTGCCGTACCTACCAGTTCGATAGAAGCAAAGGCGAACACCACGCCCTGAATCAGCACCAGCGCCGGCAGTAAGCCGTGCGGGAACATACCACCGTTATCGGTGATCAGATGGAAGCCGGTGCTGTTGCCATCCAGTGGTTTGCCGGTGCCAAGGAACACCACGCCCACGACCAGGAAGATGACAATCGCCAGCACTTTCACCAGCGCGAACCAGAACTCCATCTCAGCAAACCACTTAACGCCGATCATGTTCATCGTGCCGACAATCGCCAGCGCGCCCAGGGCGAACACCCACTGTGGCACATCACCAAACGCGCCCCAGTAATGCATGTAAAGCGCAACGGCAGTAATGTCGACGATGCCGGTCATTGCCCAGTTAACGAAGTACATCCAGCCCGCCACGTAGGAGGCTTTCTCACCCAGGAATTCGCGGGCGTAGGAGACGAAACTGCCACTGCTGGGACGGTGTAAAACCAGTTCGCCCAGTGCACGCAGAATGAAGAAGGAGAAGATGCCACACACCAGATAGATGATGGCTAAGGCGGGGCCAGCAGCCTGCAAACGGCCACCTGCACCCAGGAACAAACCGGTGCCAATAGCACCGCCAATCGCAATCATCTGCACGTGACGGTTACCCATCGCTTTCTGGTAGCCAGCATCGTGAGAGTTCAGCCAGCGGCGTTTCGCAGCGCGCATCTCACTTGGGGTTTTCTTTTTAGATTTCATAGCATTCCTGTTTGTCCGGACCATCAGTCGTCGTCTCCCCAGTGCGAACGTAACGTCCTGCAAACTGAGGGATTTTCCTCTGTGCCTTTGCCCGTGAGTGAGTGCCGGGCAACGCGGGAATTTACGGCGATGAATCCTACCCGTTCTGCAAGAACGAAGCAAAATATACCGGGCAGATGCACAGGCTGATTTGTA
>Ga0308167_1004226_pt1 | contig 10584 bp, 8 predicted proteins | sample PhyCR1_2_FD_202138 | JGI IMG/M metagenome (GOLD analysis project Ga0308167, IMG submission 202138) | Phyllosphere microbial communities from UC Gill Tract Community Farm, Albany, California, United States - DLSLRC.R1 | ecosystem: Host-associated > Plants > Phyllosphere > Unclassified | place... | reverse complement strand
GACAGCTCGCCTGGCGCGAGTTCAACTGGAACGAGTACTTCCACTGCGATGACATCGCGACGGTGAACGTGCGTCGGGAGTTCGACGCCTTCCCGTGGCGGGAGGTCGACGAGGACGAGCTCGACCGCTGGCGCCACGGACGCACCGGGTTCGACCTGGTCGACGCGGGGATGCGGGAGCTGTGGTCCTCCGGTGCGATGCACAACCGGGTCCGCCTGGCGACCGCGAGCTTCCTCGTCAAGAACCTCCTCGTGGACTGGCGCATCGGTGAGCAGTGGTTCTGGGACACCCTGGTGGACGCGGACCCCGCGAACAACGCCGGCAACTGGCAGTGGGTGGCGGGGTCGGGCTTCGATGCCGCACCGTACTTCCGTGTCTTCAACCCCGACCGCCAGCTCGAACGGTTCGACCCACACCGCGAGTACGTGCGCCGCTGGGTGCCCGCGGACGAGGACCGCCCGGAACCGATGGTCGACCTCAAGGTGACCCGGCAGCGCGCCCTCGACGCGTACGCCGAGATGCGTCGGACGTGACGCCCCCACCGGGCGTGACGCCGACGCCGGACGCTTTGCCCACACCGGACGCGACCCCCACAGCGGGCCCGACGCCCTCGGCGGCGGTCCTCGCCGCGATCGACGCCCGTCACCGCGCCCGCGTCGAGGACGGCACCGCACCGAGCAGCGTCTGGGGTGTCTTCGACCGCGGCGGCATGATCGCGTCCGGCGGTCACGGTGACCGCGGCGACGGTCGCGCTCCCGACGCGGACACCGTGTACCGCATCGCCTCGTGCACGAAGAGCGTCACCGCGGCGACGCTGCTCACCCTCGTCGCCGAGGGCCGTGTCGACCTCGACGCCCCCGTCACCGACTCCGTGCCGGCGTTCTCCGCCGTGGAGCTCCCGGCTCCGGATGCCCCCGTCCCGACGCTGCGGATGCTCCTGACCATGTCGGGCGGCCTGCCCACCGACGACCCGTGGGCGGACCGGCAGGAGTCGATCTCCGACGACGACCTCGACGCGGTGCTCCGCGCCGGCCTCCTCTTCGACTCGGTGCCCGGGACCCGGTTCGCGTACTCGAACACCGGGTACGCGCTGCTCGGTCGCGCGATCGCCCGGGCCGCCGGCACCTCCTACGTGCGGGCGGCCACGGAGCGGGTGCTCGCACCGCTGGGGCTCGACGCGACCGTGTTCAGCGCAGCCGACGCCGACGGGTTCGTCGTGACGGGGCAGCGGGACGACGACGGCGCCTGGACCCCGCAGCCGATGACCGGTCCGGGGGCGTTCTCACCGATCGGCGGGCTGTTCTCGACCGTGCGCGACCTGTCGAGGTGGGCGGGGTACCTGGCCTCCGCGTCCTCGAGCACCCCGGCGTCCGGCCCGGTCTCGCCGGCCGACCGTCGGGCCATGCAGCAGGCCTCGCGGGTCGTCCCGCCGGCGGTCGTGCCCCGCGCGACCCGGGCGACGGCGTACGGCTTCGGGCTCTTCGTCGAGCAGGACGCCCGTGTCGGCGAGATCGTGTCGCACTCGGGCGGGTACCCCGGCTTCTCCGCGCACATGCGGTGGTCGGTCGAGCACGGCCTCGGCGTCGTCGCCTTCGAGAACGCGACGCAGGCCAAGGTCTCGGTGCCGGCCGAACAGGCCCTCGACGAGCTCCTGGCCGAGCGCACGGCGACCGCGGACGGGCCGGGCCGAACGACCCGGACGACCCAGACGACCCGGACGACCTCGGTCCCCGGGGTCCGCCGGACGATCGACGCGTCCCGGGCCGCCCGGGACGCCGTGACGTCGCTGCTGCGCGCGTGGGCCGCGGACGACGTCGACGAGGAGACGGTGGCGGCCCTCGGTGCGGCCGTGTGCACGCCGAACGTCCCGCTGGACCGCCCGTGGGCCGCCCGGCGCCGCGCACTGCTCGAGGCCGTGCACGCCGTCGGCGCCGACCTCGGTTCGGCGCCGCTCGACGAACACGCGACGGTCCCGTCGCAGCTCCGGTGGTGGCTGCCGGGCAGGTCCGGACGGCTGCGGGTGGAGATCCGCCTCGCGCCGCTCGCCGCGGGACGCGTGCAGACCCTCCTGGTCACGGCGGAACCCGCCGAGCGCTGACGCAGCGCCGACGCAGCGCCGACGCAGCGTCGACGCAGCGTCGACGCGGAGCCGCACACGGAGCGCAGCCCGGCGCACCGCCGGGCCCCGGCACTCACACCGGCGGGCGTGCTCCGGCCACCCCGAGCGCCAGCGACGCCACCCGGGCGCCCTCACGCGCGGCGGACGTCACGCGGACCGGGTCGGTCGCCCACGCGCGGAGGAACCCCGCGGCGAACGCGTCACCGGCCCCCAGGGTGTCCACGATCGTGGTCGCCGTCGTGCTCACCCGCAACGGTGGCCGTCCCGGGCGGCCCACCAGCGCCCCCTGGGACCCGGTCGTCACGACCACGAGCGGCACCACCTCGGTGAGCCGGCGCAGTGCCCGGCCCGGGTCGTCCGCTCCGCTCAGCGCGAGCGCCTCGGCGACGTTCGGGAACAGGACGTCCACGCCGTCCAGTGCCGACAGGAAGGCGTCCGCACCGACCTCGCGCACGACGGCGGACGACGACGGGTCGAGGGACACCCGGGCACCCCCGGACCGTGCACGGGCGACCAGTCCGGCGATCCGGGCAGCGCCGCCCCCGAGCACCGCGACGCCGGTGAGGTGCACGAGGTCGGCCCGCTGCACGAGGGCGTCGTCGACGTCGTCCGCGCGGAGCGCACCGCTCGCCGCCGGGTCCGACATGCTGGTGCGTCCCGTGGGACCACGCACCGCCACGAGCGCTCCGGTCGGGACGCAGGCGTCGTACCGCAGGTGCGGCCGGACACCGGCGTCCGTCAGCGCGCGCTCGTGCCGCACGACGTCGTCGACCCCGACCCGACCGACCAGGTCGACCTCGGCACCGAGCCAGCCGAGCCAGCTCGCGGTCCCACCGGCGGCCCCGGCGGGCTGGTACCGGATCACGGCGGCGGGGTCGTGCGCCCCGACCGTCGACGCGGACGTCTGCACGAGGACCCCGTCGAGGACGTCGCCGACCACCAGGAAGCGCTTGCCGACACCGCGACGTCGGCCGGCCACCCGTCGTGCACCGGAGGCCCCTGCGGGGCGTGGTGGGACCGGCACGCGGTCGGAGGACGGGGACACGTCCGCCATCCTACGAGTACCTGAGCATTACTCCAAAACATGAGGACAGCCGATCCGCTAACATTTCAGCAGATCGCCTCCTGGCGGTCGCGGACCGCCCACTCGACGCCTGCCGGAGGGACCATGCCCAGGAAGCCCGACCCCACGATCCGACCCGCCATCGTCGCGAAGGTCGCCCGGCACCTGCAGGACACGAAGGTCGAGGACGCATCGGTGCGCAGCCTCGGGCGGGTGCTCGGCACGAGCGCCTACCCGATCGTCTACCACTTCGGCTCCCGCGACGCGCTCATCGACGCCGTCGTCGACCACCTGTGCGTCGACGAGGACCGGATGCTGGCGCCCGGCGCCGACCACGACGCCCTGGTCGAGCACCTGTTGGCGGTCTACGGCCGGCTCGGGTCGCCCGAACGGCTGCTCGCGGTGCGACTGACGTTCGAGCTCGGGTGCGTCGAGTCCCTCGACGGCCGCGACCGGCAGCGTCGGCTGCACCGGCACCGGGTGGCCGAGCTGGCGGCGTGGTGCCGCGCGCACGGCCACTGCGCCGCCGAGGCGGACCGCGCGGCCGGCGCGGCGGTCCACGCCGCCCGCGGCGCGCAGTGGGCCGCGCTCGTGGACCCCGAGCACACCGACGTGGACGGCGCGCTGCGCGCCGTCGCACAGGACCTCGTCGCCGCTGTCCGGGTGGCGGCCGCCTGACGACCGACCCCATGACGGACGGGAGGCGCGGTACCGACCGGCACCGCGCCTCCCGTCCGTCGGTCGGTCACCGGGGTGACCGACCTCGCGTCACAGGGTGATGAACGACTGCGACTTGGCGTTCGCGAAGCGAGCGGCCACGTTCTCCCAGTCGACGATGTTCCACACGGCCTTGACGTAGTCCGCCTTGACGTTCAGGTAGTCGAGGTAGAAGGCGTGCTCCCACATGTCGAGCATGAAGATCGGGACGACGCCGAGCGGCACGTTGGCCTGCTGGTCGAAGAGCTGGAACGTGACGAGCTTCTGGCCCACCTGGTCCCACGCGAGGACGGACCAGCCGGAGCCCTGGATGCCGTTGGCGACGGCGGCGAACTGGGCCTGGAACGACGAGAACGAGCCGAAGAACTCGTCGATCGCCGCGGCGAGCTCGCCCTCGGGGACCTTGGTGTCCGGGCCGAGGTTGGTCCAGAAGATCGAGTGGTTCACGTGGCCACCGAGGTGGAACGCGAGGTCCTTCTCGAGCTTGTTGACCGCACCGAAGTTGCCCGACTCGCGCGCTTCGCCGAGCTGCTCGAGCGCGGTGTTCGCACCGGTCACGTAGGCCTGGTGGTGCTTGTCGTGGTGCAGCTGCATGATCTTGCCGCTGATGTGCGGCTCCAGTGCGGCGTAGTCGTACGGCAGCTCGGGCAGGGTGTACTCGGCCATGGCGAGGTCCTTTCGATCGGTGGTGGTCGTGCAGGGCTCCGCGGCGCTCAGGAGAGCCGGGAGAGGTCGGTCAGGGAGTGGAACTCCCGGTTGTGGTAGACGAGCGGCTCACCGCGGTCGGTCCCGAGGACGATGTCGAGCACCTCGGCCACGACGACGGTCGACGACCCGATGGGCGTGGTCGACAACGGACGGCAGCGGAGCGCGGTCGCGGCGCCGGGCAGGTAGCGGTCGCCCGTCGGGAGCGTCCCCCACATCGGGTCGTCGGCCGCGGGGCTCCCGGTGGCGGCGAACCGCTTGGCCAGGCCCACGCCGAGGGAGTCGACGAGGTGGACGACGAAGACGTCCGCCGCGAGCACGATGCCCGCCGAGCCGGACTTGGTGGAGAGCGAGAAGACCAGGACGGGCGGGTCCACGGCGACGCTGGCCACGCTCGAGGCGGTGAGGCCGGTCGGACCGTCGGGCCCCTCCGCGGTGATCACCGCGACGCCGGCGGGGTGGCCGCGGAAGGCGGCCTTGTAGGCGTCGGCGGTCGTGGCCGGTGTCTCTTCGGGCATGACGGTCAGTGCGTTCCTCACGGGTGGGCTGGGGCGGACCGCGGCTGCGCGGCCATCTCCCAACGTAGGACCTCAACCGCGGTTCGGGTCAACGATTCCCAGGTTCCCCCGATCCCGGGCGCGGCGGACGGCGATCCGCCCACCTCGACCCTCCGCTAGGCGCGCTTGAGCATGACGACCGAGGCGGCCGCCGCGACGAGCATGAGCACGGCGGCGACGCCGGCCGTGACCGTGACGCCGGAGTCGAACGCCGCCCGGGCGCTCGCGAGCAGTGCCTGCCCGGCCGTCCCGCCCAGGTCGGTCGCCGCCGAGACGGCGCCGCCGAGGGTCTCCTGCGCCGCGGTCCGTGCGGAGCCGCTCAACCCGTCGGGCACGACCACGTTCGCCCGGTAGGCCGTCGCGAGGATCGTGCCGAGCACGGCCGTGCCGAGCACCGCGCCGATCTCGTACGCCGTCTCGGAGACGGCCGACGCCGCGCCGGCCTTGTCGGCGGGGGCGGTCGAGATGATGAGGTCGTTCGTCACCGTCTCGGACGCCCCGATGCCGATGCCGAGCAGCACGAACGCGAAGCCGAGCGCGACGATCGACGCGTGGTGGCCGAGCACGGAGACGATCGTGTACGCCGCGGCGGAGAACCCCAGCGAGACGGCGACGACCCAGCGCGGGGCGACGCGGGCGACGATCGGCACCACCACGAGCCCGGCGACGACGGTCAGGACGGCACCGGGCACCAGCACGACGCCCGACGTGAACGGGTCGAGCCCGGCGACGAGCTGCAGGTGCTGGGCGACGAAGAAGAGGAACCCGGTGAGCGAGAACATCGCCGCCATGTTCATGAGCACGCTGCCGGTGAAGGCCGTGCTCCGGAACAGCCGGAGGTCGAGCATCGGGGTGCGGGAGCGGAGCTGGCGACGGACGAACGCGACGCCGCAGAGCACGCCGACCGCGAGCATCGCGATCGCGAGCCCGCGCTCCTCGGGGTGCACGACCGACTTGATGGCCCAGGCGGTCGGCGCGAGGGCACCGAGCGACAGGAGCATGCTCGGCACGTCGACGGGACCGGGCGCGGGGTCGCGCGACTCCGGCACGAAGAACGGGACGCCGACGAGCATGACCACGAGGATCGGGACGGCGACGAGGAACACCGCGCCCCAGTGGAAGTGCGCGAGGAGGACGCCGCCGACGAGCGGGCCGAGGGCGTTGCCGGCGGCGAACATCGTCGACCAGACGGCCAGTGCCATGCGGCGCTCCCCCGCGTCGACGAACACGTTCCGGATGATCGACAGGGTGGCCGGCATGAGCATCGCACCGAAGATGCCCATCACGGCGCGTGCGGCGACGAGCATCCACGCCTCGGTCGCGAAGGCCGCGGCGACCGACAGGAGCGCGAACCCGGTCGCGCCGACGACCAGGATCCGTCGACGGCCGATGCGGTCGCCGATGCTGCCCATCACGACGAGCAGGCCGGCGAGCACGAGCGGGTAGGCGTCGACGATCCACAGCTGGGTCGTGGCACTCGGGTCCAGGGCGCGCGCGATTGTCGGCAGTGCGAAGCTCAGCACGGTGTTGTCGACCGAGATGAGCAGCACCGGCAGCATCAGGACGGCGAGGGCCGCGAAGCGTCGGGCGCGGCTGCCGGTGACGGCGGTGGCGACGGGGCTGGTGAGCAGTGCGGACACGGTGACTCCTGGGGGGACGAGCCGGACCAGGTCGACGGCGGAGCAGACGAGACGGGACGCGGAAGTGGTCACGCGCCCCGTCAGGACTCCGTAAGTGTACCGTCTGGACGGTCATAATTGCAACTGCAACCAAGGACGGACGGGAGGCGCGTGGCGGGTCCGCCCCGCGCCTCCCGTCCGGCACCGCGTCCCGCCGCGCCCGTCAGGCCGACTCGCGCAGCAGCAACCGGTGTCGCACCGTGCGCTGCACGGCCGGACCGGAGCGCGGCAGCTCCCCCGCGAGCATGCCGAGGGCGAGGTCGAGCGCCTCGCCGGCGACGGTCTCGAGGTCCACCCCGAGCGTCGTCAGCGTCGGCGCGACGAGCGTCCCCGTCGCGAGTCCGTCCACCCCGACGACGCGGACCGCCCCCGGGACGTCGACGCCGGCACGTCGACAGGCAGCGAGCACCCCGAGCGCCATCACGTCGTTGAAGGCGAGGACGGCGTCGAGGCGACGGAACCGGTCCAGGGCACGGGCGGCCATCGCGGCACCGAGCTCGGCGGTCGGCGCGTCCGCGATCGCGACCTCGGGCAGGTACCCGCGCCGGCGGAGCGCGTCGAGCATGAGCCGACCACGGCTGCTCGGACGGCCGCTCTCCGACGCGTCGACGATGACGGGGTGGCGGACACCCGTGCGGACCAGGTGGTCGGCGAGTTCCTCGATCGCGTCGGTGGGGTCGATGCGGACGGCGGCACGGAGGACCTCGCCGGCGGGGTCGAGCTCCACCACGGGCACGGAGCCGAGCCGCTCGATCCACTCCGGAGCGCGGGCACCGAGGTAGCCGACGACCACGTCGGTCTGCACGCCGAGGGCCTGGACGGCCCGGTCCGAGTCGCCGGCGAGCCCGACGTCGGCGAGCATGACGTTCCACCCGCGAGCGGCTGCGAGTCCGAGGACGGCTGCCGCGAGTTCCGGCGAGTACGGGTTGCGGAGGTCGTTCACCACGAGCCCGAGCTGCCGGTCACCGCCCGTCACGAGCCCCCGGCCGAAGCGTGACGGGCGGTAGTCGAGCGCCGCGGCCGCCGCGAGCACGCGCTCCTTCGTCGCCGGGTTGATGCCGTAGAGGCCGTTCATCGCACGGGTCACGGTCTGCCGGGACACCCCGGCCGCCGCGGCGACGTCGTGGATCGTGGCCCGGGCGACGGGCGGTCCGACCGTCCGCGGCGCGCGACGGAGCGACGCGGACGCGGCCGTACCGGCCCCGCCCGCGTCGCCCGTGTCGGCCGGCCCGCTCAGTCGCGCAGGTCCAGCCACGCGACCTGCTCCGGGCTGAGCTCGACGGACAGTCCGGTCATCGACGACCGTGCCTCGGCGATGGTGCGCGGCCCGAACAGCGGGAACGTCGGGAACGGCTGGTGCAGCACGTAGGCCAGCGCGATCGCCGTCGCCGGGACCCCGTACCGCTCCCCGAGCTCACGCGCACGGCGCAGGCGCTCGAAGTTGGCGTCCGAGTAGTAGCAGCGCACGAGCTCGGCGTCGCTCGTGTCGTCGGGGGCGGCACGTCCGGTGAAGAACCCGCGCGCCTGCGACGACCACGGCAGCAGCGGGACCTGGCGCTCCTCGAGCCACTGCTTCGACGCCGCGTCGGTCGCGTGCTCGCAGCCGTCCCACGGCACGTCGTACGCCTCGGCGAGCCCGAAGTGGTTGCTGAGGACCTCGAAGCCGTGCTTGCCGTTCGCCGCGGCGTAGGCGTTCGCCTCGTCGAAGCGCGCCGGGGTCCAGTTCGACCCGCCGAAGACCCGGATGCGCCCCGCACGGCGGTGCTCGTCGAGCACGTCGACGAACTCCCCGACCGGCACGTCCGGGTTGTCGCGGTGCATCATGTAGATGTCCGCGTGGTCGGTGCCCTGCCGCTCGAGGCTCTCGAGCAGCTGTCGGGTCAGCGACTCCGGGTCGCAGTACGGGGTGTGCGCACCCTTCGTGATGACCACGACGTCGTCGCGGATGCCGCGGTTCGCGATCCACTGCCCGAGTCGCCCCTCGAGCACGCCGCCGCCGTAGATGTACCCGGTGTCGAAGACGTTGCCGCCCTGTTCGACGAACATGTCGAAGATCGCGCTGGCGTGCGCCAGGTCGGGCTGGTTGTCGACGCCCATCACCAGGCGGGACATCCGCTTGCCGACGCCCGGCACCTCGCCGTACCGCATGGGTGCGTCGTCCCGGACGCGCAGGGGCCGACCGCTCACCGTCGGCACGTCGGCCGTCTCGGCCTCGAACGGGTAGCGGAGGCCGATCGCGGCGCGCCAGCGGTCGAGCGTGCGGGCGGTCGCGAGCGACTCGTCGAGGGTCATCTCCGCGGCCTCGAGCCCGCCGGAGGCGAGGGCGGCCGTGGTGGCGTCGGCCTCGAGCGCGTAGGGCTGTGCGCCGGCGAAGGACAGCGTGCGCGGGTCCTCGTCGACGGTGTGGACGCGGATCGTCGGGTCGGCGGAGAGCGTCCAGGGGTCGGTGAGCACGATCCGGCCGCGCGTGCCGTGCACGGTGACGACGTTCTCGTCCTCGACCCGGACGCCGGTGCGCACGGAGGCGGTGGTGCCGTCGCGGTAGGTCAGGTGCGCGACCGTCCACTCGTCGACCCCGGTCGGCCCGAGCGTGCCGGTCGCGGTCAGCTCGACGGGCTCGGCGACAGCCGTGCCGGAGGCCGCCTGCACGACGGCGGCCGCCATCGTCACGGGGTAGCCGCCGACGTCGAGGATGCCGCCCCCGGCGGTCGCGACGTCGAACAGCCGACCGGTGCGCTCCCCCGCGCGGAACGCGAACGACGCGTCCACGTGCGTGACCTCGCCGACGACGCCGTCGCGGACCAGGTCGAGCAGCGCCGCGGTCTGCGGGTGGAAGCGGTACATGTACGCCTCGACGAGGGGCAGGCCCGCCTGGCGTGCGGCGTCGACCAGGGCCATCGCGGTGCCGTGGTTCGGCGCGAGGGGCTTCTCGCAGAGCACGGCCTTGCCCGCGTCCAGCGCACGGAGCACGAGGTCCGCGTGCCCGGTGTGCACGGTGGAGACGTACACGGCGTCGACGGCGTCGTCCGTGAACACGGCGTCGTACTGCCCGGCGCGGACGCCGTCGAAGCCGTGGTCGGCGGCCTCGTCGGCGAACGCCTGCGCGCGCTCGACGGACGAGCTGCCGGCGGCGACGAGGGTGCCCGTGGTCGCGGGGAGCTGGGAGAGGAAGCGGCGGGCGATGCCGCCCGGGCCGAGGACGGCCCAGCCCGGCGCGGTGCCACCGCCCGTGGTGGGGTCGCCGGAGGGCGTGGTCGAGGGGGTCGCGGTCTGCGCTGACATGCGGATCCTGTTCGTGTCGTGAACCTTCACGGTCAGGGCGACGCTAGCCGTGCAGGTGCTGCACGACAAGGCGTTCGTGAACGTTCACGGAACCGGACGGTCGTCACGGTCCGGACGGTTCCCTAGACTCGTCCGCATGGCAAGTGCCCGAGACCGTGTCCTCGACAGCTTCGTCGCCATCGTGTGCGAGGAAGGCGAGCGTCCGGCGACCCTCGACGCCGTCGCCGCACGGGCCGGCGTCTCCAAGGGCGGACTGCTCTACCACTTCGGCTCGAAGGCCGCCCTGGTCGAGGGGCTGTGCGAGCGCCTGTCCGACCTGTCGGCGATCGACGTCGACCGCATGCGCGAGGCCGAGGACGGCGCCGCGCGCTACTTCGTGCGCAACTGCCTCTACGTCGGCAGCGAGCTCGACCTCGCCCTGCTCGCGGCGAGCCGCCTGCAGCAGGCCGGGTACGAGGAGGC
>Ga0308167_1004224_pt1 | contig 10586 bp, 9 predicted proteins | sample PhyCR1_2_FD_202138 | JGI IMG/M metagenome (GOLD analysis project Ga0308167, IMG submission 202138) | Phyllosphere microbial communities from UC Gill Tract Community Farm, Albany, California, United States - DLSLRC.R1 | ecosystem: Host-associated > Plants > Phyllosphere > Unclassified | place... | reverse complement strand
AGCACTCATAATCCGATTCGCCATCACATTGTTTATCAAGTGCTGCTTATCAATTTAACATTTCCCTATTTAGCTTTTTGGCACCCTTGCTTGAATTCGGATGCAAGGGCCTTTTCTCTTTTATAGGTTTTTTCTATGCCACACAGAAAACTGTTTCTACAGCAAAATTCGCTCTTACTTGTAACCTGCTCGCAGCCAGCGATGGTTTTACTCATGGATGAGCGTAATTATCACTCATACAATGATGGAGATGGGGCTAGCTACTTCGGAGGGTATTTTTGTAACTTCCCAGCAAATATTGACATTCCTCTGGAAGGAATATGGAACGTCGTTATAGAACCAGCGCACTACCAAACAGGCTCAAAATTAACGTATAGTCTCAATGTTCAATAGTTTTAACCGTTAGCCCCGAGCTAAATACAACCAACAAAAATCATCAGATAGCGCCTGTTGATGATTGATTTAGCATGGGGCCTAGCATGAACTGCTCAAAATAAGCATCTCAAGCTGAATTAATCAATGAGTCTCCAAGATTGAATGAAACCGTTTTAAATAAATGCTCTAAACGATGTAATTCAATATCTTCCTTTAAGAAAATATAGTTGTGGTGATCGTTAAAAAGTATTGGGACAGCCCATATGATAATTTTAACGAGGAGCACCATCATCAGCATTGTTGCAACAAAACCGATAAAAAGAATCGCTGAACAGCAGATTACACATGCAAATTTCTTCATTTAAGTTAAAAAAGTCAGTTATTTGACTTAAAACATACAATTACCAAGATAAACAATTTACATACGACAGTAAAATTCATCATACAAAAATTATTAGAAATAGCTCCTTCGCGATGTAACCGTTTGAACTGTCGATTATTTATCTATAAAAACGAAATAATAAACTCTACGAAGCACTCTGCGCTTATGCTTAAAGAAAAGACTACCGTCATTTCGGGGCAATGTGGAACAAAGCTGTAAAACTCGCTGGAATTCGTCGCCGTAATCCGTACCATACACGCCACGAAGCAGAACATGTGCTAACCGCGTAGGTTAGATTCAGTTGGCCTTGCCCATCAGGCCTGATAGTCTGCCAGATCAGAAAATGATTATTGCGCGTTGGGTGCCTAACCCTGCGAGCCTCATAACACCGGATACATATTCAATGTCAGAAGAACAAACCATCAACAAGAAAGATCAATACAACCTCAACAAGCTACAAAAACGCCTGCGCCGCAATGTGGGTGAAGCCATCGTCGATTACAACATGATCGAAGAAGGCGACCGTATTATGGTTTGCTTATCCGGTGGCAAAGACAGCTACACCATGCTGGAAATCCTGCGCAACCTGCAACAAAGCGCGCCTATCAATTTCAGCTTAATCGCCGTGAATCTTGATCAAAAACAGCCCGGGTTCCCCGAGGATATCCTGCCAGCGTATTTAGAAAGCATCGGCGTGGAATATAAAATTGTAGAAGAAAATACCTATGGCATAGTTAAAGAAAAGATTCCAGAAGGCAAAACCACCTGCTCACTCTGCTCTCGCCTACGTCGTGGGATCTTGTATCGCACCGCGACCGAACTGGGCGCCACTAAGATTGCATTAGGCCATCATCGTGATGACATGCTGCAAACGCTGTTCTTAAACATGTTCTACGGCGGCAAGCTGAAAGGCATGCCACCTAAATTGATGAGTGATGACGGCAAGCACATCGTTATTCGTCCGCTGGCCTACTGCCGCGAAAAAGATATTGAACGTTTCGCTGAAGCACGCGCTTTCCCAATCATTCCGTGCAACCTGTGCGGCTCACAGCCGAACTTACAGCGTCAGGTCATCAAGGATATGCTGCGTGATTGGGATCGTCGTCATCCTGGCCGCATCGAAACCATGTTTAGTGCGATGCAGAACGTAGTACCTTCGCATCTTGCTGATATTAATCTGTTTGATTTTAAAGGCATTCAGCACGGCGGCGAAGTTGTCGACGGCGGTGATTTGGCTTTTGACCGCGAAGAGCTGCCGCTAATCCCCGTCGGATTGGCTGATGATGAAGATGCACCAAACTTCGATAACGCGGTACGTTTGGATGTCGTTGAAGTGAAATAATGACTCATCAGTAAAATAAACGCCGCGCAAAGCGGCGTTTTTATATCTGAGTGCTAGCCATCGATATTAAAAAGCCTCCCCATTGCCCTTCTGCCATCTGGCGTTATGTTTACCTTACGAAATCCTGCAACTCTTTGTATCCATTGCTTATGCTCGCAGTGTAATAGTAATTTTGCCCCAGCCTCGCCACCAAGATGAAATCGACGCTCACTCCAGTCCAGACATCCACAGCAAACTTTACCTTTGGTATTCGTGTCGAGATGAATACCGAGCATTTTAAATTGGCTATGGCCTAAATCTGTTAACGAAGTTCCTTCAGAATTAAACCACCCAGCATGACTCATTGAATCATATATTTTCACCGCAACCTCCCCCGCCAAATGGTTGTAGCAGGTTCTTAGCTCTCGTAGCTCAAGTGGTGCACGTGTCTTTTGAACAGGGTTTCGCTGCCACGAAACCCCCATTATCATTTCAATAAGCTCTGCCGTTTCGTTTCCTGCTAGTCGGTAATAACGATGCCGGCCTTGAGAAAGGCAAATAATTAACTTATTCGCCAGCAATCGACTCAAATGTGCACTTGCCGTCGAAGCCGAAACTTCAGTAACGGCGCTCAGCTCAGTCGCTGTCCATGCCCTACCATCCATCAATGCGCAAAGAATTTTCACTCGTGATGGGTCTGACATCGCAGCAGCTACTGCTGCCATAGAAACCTCAAGTGCATCAGCATTATCAATCAGCTCGGTATTCATGTATTGGCATCTCAATTAGGTCTGAACGGCCCATAGCTCCGTGGCTTGCAGGGCAATTTTCTCATTATCTGTAATAAAAATAAGCCGATTCGCCCGATCGCAATAATGGGCTAAAACATTAACACCTTTGATCGACAACGCAGCGATAATTTCCCCCAATCGATCCTGCTGAAATCCTACAATCAAAGGATGCTGGATATGGCAAACGCGAAAGCCCTCACCCTCGAGTACAGCCTTCGTTCGGTGTCCATTACCGACCAGAAAATGCACATGGCAATGTCCTTCTACCGCTAATACACATCCACCCTCAACTCTAATACCATTAAGTGCAAGGATCTTGTTTAACCAAGCCAACTCACCCGGTGCATTTTTCAACACAATATGGATATCATGCATATTTGCTTATCCTTTATCTTCTGAAGAATAAGCTCTAGCAACATGAGCAACTCGGATCGTATAGTTTAAGAAAATGGATTCACGCCCCTCAATCTGAGCTGCCTGATGGAAAACATTATTCTTCCACGCTAACACCGCATTTTCATCACGCCACCACGACAGTGACAGAATTTTTCCTTGCACAGTCAAACTTTGAAAACGTTCGATACCGATGAATCCCTCGATCTCTTCTAACAATGGTCTGAGTTCATTAGCGAGCTGTAAGTAACGCTCCTGCTGATTTGGGTTGGTTTTTGCCTCAAAGATTACCGCGATCATAATTTCTCTCCGCTCCGTAGATAAGCGTTAAGTTAGCGGTTTATAGAGGTAATGCTTCGTTGGAAAACGAAATATGCAAGGCAGTAGTGGAAATAGATTAGTTTGAGAAGGCAAAAAAAATGCCGACTAAAAGTCGGCATGTTACGAATTAAATGTGCTATGCAATAATTCAAAAAATTAGGAAGTAAGACAATATGGAGCGCAACGCCCATCGCTTGGCGTTGCATTCACCTGCGAAATGAAGTTTGCCCTACCTCTAAAGGATAAATGTTGATATGGCTCAATATCGCGGGCTGTTTTGGCTATTCATACCGATTTCTTTGATTTGCCACAAAAATTTCGCCGCGAGTATTTACAACCATTTACTACGTTTTAACCAGACCACAACGAAAATACACAACAAAACTAGCAAAAAGCAGAACGTAGCAAACGCAACCGGCGACGTATTGCCGGGAATACCACCTAAGTTCACCCCAAACAGCCCAGTTAAAAACGTCGTTGGCAGGAACAGCATGGCCAGCAACGACATCGTATAGGTACGGCGGTTCATAGCATCCGCCATCAGGTTTGAAATTTCATCAGCCAGAATAGCAGTACGCGCAATGCTGCCGTCTAAGTCATCCAAGCCACGGCCAAGACGATCTGAAATATCCTGCATACGGCGGCGATCGTCATCGGTCATCCACGGTAAACGTTCACTAGCCAAGCGGGCAAAAACATCGCGCTGTGGCGCCATATAGCGACGTAGCACAATCAGCTGTTTGCGAATTAGCGCAAGCTGTCCACGCTCAGGAACCTGTTGGTCGAGCAGGTTATCTTCAAGATCGATGATTTTGTCATGCAGGTCTTCAATGAATTCGCTGGCATGATCAGTTAGCGCATCGGCAACCTGTACTAATAAATCGCCGCTGCTCACAGGGCCAGTGCCGTTTTGCAGATCGGTCAGCACTTCGTCAATGGCATACACTTTACGATGGCGCGTCGACACCACCAGCTTGCCCGTCATATAGAGGCGTATTACTACCAATTGATCGGGGCGTGAATCGTTATTGAAGTTAATGCTACGCAGCGTAATCATGGTGCCGTCGCCCAAGCGTGTCACGCGCGGACGCATGCTTTCACCGCCCAGACACTCGCGTACGGAGTCAGGCAACAACACAGAGTTTGTCAGCCAGCGTTGAGTTTCTTGACGCGCATAATCCAAATGTAGCCAACAAGGATGTTCGCAGGTCGCCTGCGTGAGATCCGTAACCGGAACGCTTCCACCTTTGCCGTCGAGCTGCAAAGCATAAACAGCATCCTGAATTTTTAACTGTTCACCCGAAATGACATTAGTATCAGTCACGGCATCCTCTTTCAGTCGCAAAAAAACGATATCTAATACTAGCCTTAACGTTTTGAAATTTAAACCTTCAGGGAAATTTCACTCAGTATATGGCGTAAATAGATACGCCCTTCAGCTTGGCTAAAGGGTGTAGCAATAAGATTCATGATTTAAGCGGGATCAATCACCGCAGTCGTTAGCCGAGAGGTGCAGCATAAGCGATTTTGCTGATCAAAAATTTCTATCTGCCACACCTGATGGCGTAGACCAACATGTACGGCCTTACACACGCCTCGAACTCGCCCTTCACGCACCGCGCGAATGTGATTAGCATTAATTTCTAAGCCAACCACTTGCTGCTTACCTTCACTACACAGATAGCCAGCCAGCGAGCCTAGCGTTTCGGCTAATACCACTGAAGCCCCGCCATGCAGCAAGCCGAAAGGCTGCGTCGTGCGACGATCGACCGGCATCGTCCCTTCGAGTTCATCATCACCCATACGGGTAATTTGGATATCAAGATAGCCGACCATACAATCGGCACCGGTTTGATTAAGCTGCTCAAGCGTTGCCGCACGTTTCCAAATCATCGAACAATCTCCAAAAGTGCCTGTAGTGGATGGCGTAATCCGTTTCCTTCAATGCGTTTAACCTGGCTGCGGCAAGAATAGCCGGGAGCAAGACAACGCTGACGCGGCAAGCGTTGCAGTGCCTGATGCCACGATAGCTCATAAATGCCCAGCGAGTTAGCAAGGTTCTTACTCTCATGGCCATAAGTTCCAGCCATTCCACAGCATCCAACGCTGACATTTTCTAAGGTAGCACCATAGCGGGCAAATATTTTCTGCCATTGCTGCGTGCTGGCAGGCAAGGCCGTCGTTTCAGTGCAGTGCCCAAACAAGTACCATGACTCCCCTGTTTGTGGCGGTGTCTCCTGCGGCTGAGGCAATGCTTTTTGCAGCCACTCATGAACCAGCTGCACGCTGAAATCCCCACGCTGCTCACCTAAAACTTCACGATACTCATCGCGATAGCACAGCACTAAAGCGGGGTCGACCCCCACCATTGGCATTCCCAAACGCGCAACGCGATTGAGGAAGTCTGCCGTTTTTTGGGCAGTTTTGGCAAAGCGAGTGAGAAAGCCTTTAATATGCTGTGCCTTACCATTGGGTGAGAATGGCAGCAATACTGGCTGAAACCCTAAGCGCTCGACCAAGCGCACAAAATCTGCCACTACCTGAGCATCATAGTATGTCGTAAAGGGATCTTGCACGATCAACACATGGCGCTGGCGATCTTGCTCACCCAGTTTTTCGAGCTGTTCCAACGTGGCTTGATAGGCGCTGTGCCCGGCTAGCGACTGTTTAAGCGTTGGCGTCGACAGTAACGGTAAATCCACCATGCCAATACGTTTTTCGCTCATACTGCGCAACCACGGCTGACTGAAGAAGAAGTTAAATACCTTAGGTGCCTTCGCCATCAATGGGGTATAGCTTTCAACGCCTGCGACCAGATAGTCACGTACCGGCCGCAGATAACGCGAGTGATATAGCTGTAAAAACTTGGCCCGAAAACCGGGAACATCAATTTTGATCGGGCATTGGGTCGAACAGGCTTTGCAGGCCAAACAGCCTGACATGGCGTCTTTGACCTCGTGCGAGAAATCATATTCGCCTTTTTTGGCGTGCCAGGAATTACGCGTTTTCTCAATCATTCCGCGCACGGTTGATCGTTCACCCAATTTTTGCTCAAGCGTTAGCGGGTCGACTCCCTGCTCAGAAAGCAATCGTAGCCATTCACGCACCAGCGTCGCTCGGCCTTTAGGCGAATGAATTCTATCGCCGGTAATTTTCATCGAGGGACACATGGGGCTGCGCACATCAAAGTTAAAGCACAAGCCATTGCCGTTGCACTCCATCGCACCACGATATTCTGTTCGTACCTGAAGCGGAATGCGTCTGTCAAAGGTTCCACGCTTTTGGGCATCGACCTGCATCATCGGCTCATCGCAGTCGAGTGGAGAACAAATTTTTCCCGGATTCAGGCGATTGTCAGGATCAAACGCGGCTTTGATGCGGCGCAATTCGGTAAACAACGCGTCACCAAAGAATTCAGGGCTATATTGAGCACGAAAACCTTTACCATGCTCTCCCCACAGCAAGCCACCGTACTTGGCGGTGAGTTCAACCACTTTATCGGATAGCGTTTTCATCAGCATTTCCTGCTGAGGATCGCACATATCTAAGGCAGGTCGCACATGCAAAACGCCCGCATCCACGTGCCCAAACATGCCATAGGTTAAATTGTGGCTATCGAGCAACGCGCGAAACTCAGCAATATAATCGGCCAGGTGCTGTGGTGGTACGCAAGTATCCTCCACGAAAGGAATCGGCTTAGCCTGCCCCTTCGCATTACCCAGTAGCCCCACCGCTTTTTTGCGCATCGCATAGATGCGTTCAATACCCGAGAGATCTTCGCAAACTTGATAACCGATCACCCCGGCTTGCTGCGCCGCTATCAGCTCGTCCATGCGTTGGCATAATGAAGCAACACGCGCATCAATCAACGACAGATCGTCACCGGCAAACTCAACGATGTTGAGCCCCAGCATCTCTTTATTGGGAACATCTAAAATCATGTCGCTAACGGAATGCCAAACAATGTCTTCACGCGCCAGATTCAGGACCCGTGAATCCACGGTTTCCACCGACAACGCCTTTGCCTCAACCATATAAGGCGCGTTACGCAGCGCAGAATCAAAGGAGTCATATTTAATATTCACCAACCGCCGCACTTTCGGGATCGGCGTAATATCAAGTTTTGCCTCGGTCACGAACGCCAGTGTCCCTTCGGAGCCGGTGATAATGCGCGTCAGGTCAAACGTTTGCATATCATCGCTAAACACGTGGCGCAAATCATAGCCGGTCAGAAAACGGTTTAGCGCGGGGAATTTATCAATAATCAGCGCACGATTATCTCGGCAGGAATCCACCACTGCGCGATAGATTTTTCCTCCCAGTGAGCCACTTTGCGCAAGCTTCTCCGCCAGCTCAATCGGGACAGGAGCGGTATCCAGAAGTTCGCCGCCCAGCAACACGGTTCGCAGTCCTAATACATGATCAGACGTTTTGCCATACACCAGTGAACCTTGCCCTGAAGCATCGGTGTTTATCATCCCACCAAGCGTGGCGCGATTACTGGTGGAAAGTTCTGGTGCAAAAAAATAGCCGAAAGGCTTTAGATATTGATTTAGCTGATCTTTGATAACCCCAGCTTCAACCCTTACCCAGCCTTCTTCTGGGTTAATCTCCAGAATACGATTCATGTGGCGGGACATATCCACCACAATACCGCGGTTTAGCGATTGTCCATTCGTCCCGGTGCCGCCGCCGCGCGGAGTAAACACCAGCGAGCGATAGCGCTCTTCACTTGCTACGCGAGCAATCAATGCCACATCGGGCGTGGAACGAGGGAACAGCACCGCATCCGGTAATAATTGATAAATACTGTTGTCGGTGGCCATGGTTAGGCGCGCCGCATAGCTGGTATCCATATCGCCGGTAAAACCGTTACTTTTCAGCGATTGCAAAAAATCGAGCACCAGTTGAACAAGTCCTGGTGCCTGAGAAATTTGTGGGATCATCCGTCTCAACCCTGTCATGGTTGCTTATCAAATAAGGCTTATCAAAGCTTGCTCACATCAAAACTGTCTGCACCTATGCGCAGTGCCTGGACCTGAAAGGCAGATCCACCCTTTTTTATTATTCATACACTTCGCTGAATGGCTGAAGCACGAAGCGTGAACCTTAGAAGCTATCACAAAAAAGCGTGGGTGCCGATGTCAGCGGCAATAAAATTTACCCTTTGATAACAATACGATTGCAACTACACAAAACATCTCTCTGGCTAAACCCGGTATAAGACGAACATTCTACTGAGCACTCACGCCCTCTCACTTTGCCTGTAAAAATCAGAATCTCAGTTTTCTTAATGTTTCTTTAAGGTTCGAAAGAGATACTGCAAATCTAATTATTTCATTAGGTATATTTTATGTCCTACTTCCCTAAAACCTCTGTGGAATTTTGCGCTCAATTATTTGCAGCAGTCACCATCGTGGCCTTTGTCGTTCATTATTTCACCAGCAACTAAGTGGTATCGGCGAAAGCCTTATCACCACCGATAATTAGCCGCCTTGAGATACCGATTTATTAGATTGAGTATTCACGCTGAAATAACATCCACCTGCTATGCTTTCTTACATAGTGACGCTAGGGTTTTTACCCATGATAGGTCATCATAGGCATAGGGAACTCAATGTTCTATTTTAGGATGGATTTCAAATGTATAAACCGCAGCACAAATACGATCTTCCCCGCATCATGTTCGGGGTTTTGTTTGTATCGTTGATGATTGTCGCCTGTCTTTGGGTAGTACGACCATTTATTCTTGGATTCGCATGGGCCAGCATGATTGTTATCGCAACTTGGCCTGTGCTCATTAAATTGCAGAAGATATTTTGGGGTAAGCGCTGGATTGCCGTGTTACTCATGACATTATTACTGCTGCTACTCTTCATTATTCCTATTGCTTTAGTGATAGGCAGCCTGATTGATAATAGTGGCCCCGTTCTTGAGTGGGCATCATCGGCTAAAAACTGGTCTATTCCCGATCTGCTTTGGTTAAAAAGTATTCCTGCCGTTGGGCACAAACTGTATAACAGCTGGCATTCAATGTTAGCCGGTGGCGGCAGCATTATTATTGCCAAAATACAGCCCTATATTGGTCAAACCATCACCTGGTTTGTTGCTCAAGCCGCGCATGTCGGTTCATTCGTGTTGCACTGTTCCCTGATGCTGCTATTTAGCGCGCTGCTGTATAGCCGTGGCGAAGATGTCGCCTTAGGTATCCGTCACTTTGCTGTTCGTCTAGGCTCAGAACGTGGCGATGCGGCGGTGGTTCTTGCTGCTCAAGCTATTCGCGCCGTTGCGCTCGGTGTGGTGGTTACCGCGCTTGTTCAATCGGTTCTCGGCGGTATTGGTCTGGCGATTAGCGGGATTGGCTACGCTACGCTGCTTACGGTACTCATGTTCATTTGTTGTCTGGCGCAGCTTGGACCATTGCTAGTACTGGTTCCCGCCATCATCTGGCTGTATTGGAGTGGTGACACCACATGGGGAACGGTGCTGTTAGTGTGGAGCTGTGTGGTGGGGACATTGGATAACTTCCTGCGCCCTGCACTCATTCGCATGGGGGCTGATTTACCGATGATACTCATTCTGTCAGGCGTTATCGGCGGCCTGTTGGCCTTCGGTATGATAGGTCTATTTATCGGTCCAGTCGTACTCGCCGTTTCTTATCGCTTAGTCTCTGCGTGGGTCCATGAAGCACCTGAACCGGTGAAAGACGTTGAGCAAGTCGCGCGCGAATTAGATCAGCTCTAAGCAGAATCAAAAACATCGATATATCATCACGGGGCCAATGGCCCCGTTCTTAATTAAGACTATTCACATCACAACTCTCAGCATTTATTTCAATAAGCAAGCGACACAATTAAGAATATCCTTAAGTTTTTTCTTAAATTAATCATAAATAAATACTTAGCTTTTTTATTTGTGGTTAATTATCCAACCATTAAAGATTATTCTTAAATATGCTGAAAACAAACTATCGTAATAACTAAAAATGGGTTATATAATATAA
>Ga0308167_1004223_pt1 | contig 10587 bp, 10 predicted proteins | sample PhyCR1_2_FD_202138 | JGI IMG/M metagenome (GOLD analysis project Ga0308167, IMG submission 202138) | Phyllosphere microbial communities from UC Gill Tract Community Farm, Albany, California, United States - DLSLRC.R1 | ecosystem: Host-associated > Plants > Phyllosphere > Unclassified | place... | reverse complement strand
GACCTGGTGGTCTACCCCGCCGACGAGGCCGAGGTGCAGCAGATCGTCGACCTCGCCGTCGCGAGCGACGTCGTGCTGATCCCCTTCGGCGGCGGCAGCAACATCGTCGGCAGCCTCGAGCCGATGCCGGCCGAGGAGCGCACCGTCGTCTCCCTCGACATGGGCCGCCTCTCGAAGGTGCTCGACATCGACGAGGACGGCGGCCTCGCCCGCATCCAGGCCGGCGGCCAGGGCCCCGACCTCGAGGAGCAGCTGAACGCGCGCGGATGGACCCTCGGCCACTTCCCCGACAGCTTCACGCACTCGACCATGGGGGGCTGGGTCGCGACCCGCTCCTCCGGCATGCAGAGCGACAAGTACGGCGACATCGCGGACATCACCAAGGGGCTGCGCGTCGTGCGCCCCGGGGGAGTCCTCGCGATCCGCGCCGTGCCGAGCGCCTCCACCGGGCCCTCGCTGCGCGAGATGATCATCGGCTCGGAGGGGCGCCTCGGCGTCATCACCGAGGTCACCGCCCAGGTGCACCGCCTGCCCGAGAAGCGCGAGATCCTCGCCTACCTGTTCCCGTCGTGGCACGACGGCCTGGCCGCCATGCAGGCCATCGCCGAGAGCGACGCGCGCCCGTCGGTGACCCGCGTCTCGGACGCGCACGAGACGGCGTTCTCGTTCGCGACCTCGAAGGCGAGCACGGGCATCTCGAAGGTCGTCAACGACGCGCTGCCGAAGGTGCTCAAGGCCAAGGGCTGGGACGTCGACGCGATGTGCCTGTCGTTCATCGGCTACGAGGGCAGCCCCGAGCACGTCGCCCAGACCCAGAAGGCCGTCGCCAAGATCGTCAAGGCGAACAAGGGCATGGGCGTGGGCAAGGGCCCGGGCAAGCTCTACGACCAGAAGAAGTTCGACACGCCCTACCTGCGCGACTTCTTCATGGACCACGGAGGCGCGGCCGACGTCTCCGAGACCGCCGCGCCCTGGTCGAAGCTGCGCGCCGTGTCGTCGCGCGTCTACGCGGCCGCCAACCAGGCCTTCGACCAGATCGGCGTCCAGGGCTGGATCATGGGGCACCTGTCGCACTCGTACCACTCGGGCGCCTGCCTCTACTTCACGTTCGCCTTCGAGCACGGCGAGCAGGCCGAGGCGGAGTACGACGTCGTCAAGCACGCCATCCAGCAGGCGTTCATCGACACCGGCGCGACCGTGTCGCACCACCACGGCGTCGGACTCGAGCACCAGCCCTGGCTGGCCCAGGACGTCTCGGCCGAGGGCGTCGCCGTCATGCAGGGGCTGTTCGACTCGGCCGACCCGGGGCGCGTGTTCAACCCGGGCAAGGTCACCGGCGCGTAGGCGGCGTCGCTCGCCCGTCGCTCGGCTCGGCGCCCCGTCGCACCTCGCGTGCGGCGGGGCGCCGTGCTGTGGCGCCGTCGCGCCGCGCTGTTGCGCTGTCGCGCCGCGCTGTTGCGCTGTCGCGCCGCGCTGCGCACTCGTGTCGAGGACTCAGGCGAAGGCGTCGTCAGGGGCGCTGCGTCCTCGGTGGGCAGGGCGGCGCCTCCTCCGTCTCCTGAGTCGTCGACGCGTCGGCCCGCTCGAGTCGACGCGTCGACGGTCCGCCGCCGGGCGTCATCTGGGGCGACGGCGCAGGCCCGCTGCCTACACTGAGGTCTGTTCGTACGTACCGACCCACCTCACGGAAGAGACGCGCATGACCGGCATCCACGACGACATCACCTCCGCCTTCGGCGACACGCCCCTCGTGCGCCTCAACCGCCTGGCGGTGCCCGGAGGCGCCGAGGTCGTCGTGAAGCTCGAGTTCTACAACCCGGGCGCCAGCGTCAAGGACCGTCTCGGCGTCGCCATCGTCGACGCGGCCGAGGCGTCGGGCCAGCTGCAGCCCGGCGGCACGATCGTCGAGGGGTCGAGCGGCAACACCGGCATCGCGCTCGCCCTCGTGGGCGCCGCCCGCGGCTACCGCGTCGTGATCACGATGCCCGAGACGATGAGCGTCGAGCGCCGCACCCTGATCAAGGCGTACGGCGCCGAGGTCGTCCTGACCCCGGGCGGCGAGGGCATGCGCGGCGCCGTCGAGCGCGCGAAGCAGATCGTCGACGAGACCGAGGGCGCCGTCTGGGCCCAGCAGTTCGAGACGCTGGCGAACGCCGAGATCCACCGCCGCACGACCGCGCGCGAGATCATCCGCGACACCGACGGCGCGATCGACTTCTTCGTCGCGGGCGTCGGCACCGGCGGCACGGTCACGGGCGTCGGCCAGGTGCTCCACGAGGAGGTGCCGGGCGTGACGGTCGTCGCCGTCGAGCCCGCCGACTCGCCGCTGCTCAGCGAGGGCAAGGCCGGACCGCACAAGATCCAGGGCATCGGCGCGAACTTCGTGCCGGAGGTGCTCGACCGGTCGCAGATCGACGAGGTCTTCCCCGTTCAGCTCGACGACGCCCTGCGCGTCGCTCGGGACCTCGGCACGAAGGAGGGCATCCTCTCCGGCATCTCGTCGGGCGCGATCGTGCACGCCGCCCTCGAGATCGCCGCCCGGCCCGAGAACGCGGGAAAGCGCATCGTCGCCATCGTCTGCGACACGGGGGAGCGCTACCTCTCGACGGTGCTGTTCCAGGACCTCGCGGACGCCTAGCGTGCGCCTGGTCGCGCGGCTCCGCGAGGACCTCGCCACCGTCCGACGACGCGATCCCGCGGCCCGCGGACGGCTCGAGACGGCGTTCGTCTACTCGGGGCTGCACGCGGTCTGGGCGCACCGCCTGACCAGCCGGCTGTGGCGTGCGGGAGGCGTGCCGCGCCTCCTCGGCTCGCGGTTCGTCGCCCGGGTGCTGTCGCAGGTCGCGCGGACGGCGACCGGCGTGGAGATCCACCCGGGGGCCGTGATCGGGCGACGCCTCTTCATCGACCACGGGATGGGGACCGTCGTCGGCGAGACGGCGGTCGTCGGCGACGACTGCACGCTGTTCCACGGGGTGACCCTCGGGGGCAAGGGGGGTCGCGGCGTCGCCGGGCGTCGGCACCCGACGCTCGAGCGCGGCGTCACGATCGGCGCGGGCGCGGCGGTGCTCGGCGGGATCGTCGTCGGGGCCGACAGCGTCGTCGGCGCGGGCGCGGTCGTCACGCACGACGTGCCGCCCGGGTCGGTCGCGGTCGGCGTGCCCGCCGTCGCGCGGCCGCGGCGGCGCTAGCTCCGACGCGGGCTGCCGACTACGCCAGCGGCCGCCGTGTCTTGGGCATGCCCGCGATCACGCGGTCGTACGAGTTGCCCACGAGATCCTCCACCATGGTGGCGGGCAGGTCGCCCGACAGGTCGAGCGTGACCCAGTGCCGCTTGTTCAGGTGCCACCCCGGAGTGATCTCGGGGTGCTCGGCGCGCAGCTGCTCGGCGTGCTCCGGCACCGCCTTCAGCGACACGCTGGGCGTCTCGGCGTCGACGGGCACGAGGGCGAAGATCTTGCCCCGCACCTTGTAGACCGCGATCTCGAGCCCGAACGGGAACGTCAGCTCGGCGGAGGGCTGCTCGGCGCAGAGCGCCTGCACCTGCTCGGTCGTCATGGCCATGCAGCCAGGATGCCAGCGGCCCCCGACACCCGACGAGGAGGCGTCGGCACGGTCGTGCAGGACGCGAACGGACCGGTCGGCGTGCCGGGCGGGGGCCTACCGTCGTCGGCATGATCAGGGAACTCCTCCTCGTGCGCCACGGCGAGAGCACCGCCAACGTCGCCGCGACAGCCGCCGAGGCGGCCGGCTCCGAGACGATCGACGTCGCCGAGCGCGACGCCGACGTGCCCCTCAGCGAGAAGGGGATCGAGCAGGCACGGGCGCTGGCCTCCTGGCTCGACGACCTCGACCTGGCCATGGGCGCGGGGGGCGGCGACGGCAGCGGCACCGCCTTCTGGTGCTCGCCCTACCTCCGAGCCCGACAGACGATCGGCATCGCCCTCGACGAGGCCGGCGCCGACGTCCTGGTCCGGGTCGACGAGCGGCTCCGCGACCGCGAGCTCGGCGTGCTCGACCTGCTGACCCGCCGTGGAGTGGAGGCACAGCACCCGGTCGAGGCGGCGCGACGTCGTCGACTCGGCAAGTTCTACCACCGGCCGCCCGGGGGAGAGTCGTGGGCCGACGTCGCCCTCCGCGTCCGGTCGCTGCTGCGCGACCTCGACGAGCTGGACGCCGACGTCGGCCGTGTCGTCGTCACCGCCCACGACGCCGTCATCATGCTCGTCGTCGCCGTCTGCACGGGCCTGGGCGAGGCCGACCTGCTCGAGTTCGCCCGCGGCAACACCGTCACCAACGCGTCCGTGACGACCCTCAGGCGCGAGGGCGGCGCCTCGGGGTGGATCCTCGACCGCTTCGCGGACGTCGACCACCTCGCCGAGGAGGACGCGCCCGTCACCGTCCACGAAGGAGACCCCGATGTCCGACCGCACTGAGCACGTCATCACTCCCGACCTGCTGCGCGACTGGCCCCTGCCGAGCGCCGGCGACGGCAAGTACTCGCGCGGGCAGGTCGTCGTCGTGGGCGGAGCCGCCCGGACGCCGGGCGCCGCGATGCTCGGCGCGCTGGCGGCGCTCCGCGTCGGCGCTGGCCGTCTCACGCTCGCCGTCGCGGGCTCGGTCGCGCCGCACGTCGCGGTGGCCCTGCCGGAGGCGGGCGTCGTGCCCCTGGAGGAGACCGCCGAGGGGCACGTGGTCGGCTCCTCGCTCGAGGCCGCTGCGGACGACCTGCAGGGCGCCGACGCCGTGCTCGCCGGGTCGGGGCTCGACGACGCCGACGAGGCCGAGGCCCTGGTGCGCCTCCTTCCCGACCTCGTGGGGGACGACACGGTGGTCGTCCTCGACGCGTTCGCCCTCGGGGTGCTGCCGCGCTGCGGCGACGCTGTCGACCGGCTCCGTGGACGTCTGGTCCTGACCCCGAACACGAGCGAGGCCGGCCGGTTGCTCGATCGCGAGGTCGACGACCTCGCGGGCGACCTGCTCGAGATCGCGGCCCGGTGGGAGGCGGTGGTCGCCTGCCAGAGCCTCGTCGCCTCGCCCGACGGGCAGCTCTGGCGCTCAGGAGCGGGTCACCCCGGACTCGGCACGTCGGGCAGCGGAGATGTCCTGGCGGGAGCGGTCGTCGGCCTCGCCGCCCGTGGGGCGACGCCGGTCCAGGCCGCCACGTGGGCGACCCACTCCCACGCGTCGGCCGGGGACAGGCTGGCCGTCGGCGTCGGGCCCCTCGGGTTCCTCGCGAGCGAGCTGCTCGCGGAGCTGCCGCGCGTCCTCGTCGAGGTCGGCGACTAGGCCGACTGGGCCAGATGCCGTCAGGCGTTCGTGAGCTCGTGCTCTGCCGGTGTCGTGCTCCGCGCCTCCTTGGCGGACGTGCCGAGGCGGTCCTTGAGGCGGAGGGCGGGGCCCTCGACGAAGCGGTGCGAGAGGTACGCCGTCACGATCGACGCGGCGATGACGGCCACGACGCCGAGCGCGCCGGGGACGACGGGGGTGATCAGGGCGATGAAGACGACGTGCCACAGGTAGATCGGGTACGAGAGCGCCCGGCCGAACCAGGCCACGGGGCTGAGCGAGAGCACCCGGGCGGGCAGCGACGGTCGGGAGACGAGGCCGCCGATCAGCAGTGCCGACGCGACCGCGACGCCGGGCAGCATCACCGTGAACGTCGTGACGCTCTGCTGCCAGCCGCTGCCGATCGCCGCTAGGGAGCCGACGACGCCGGCGAGGCCGACCCAGGTGGCGACGCTGCCGAGGCGTCCGCGGAACAGCGCCTGTCCCTTCTCGGAGCCCATCACGAGCGCCAGTCCGCAGCCGAGCAGCAGCGGAGCCACGTTGAGCACCGGGCTGAAGTAGATGTCGGGAGTGGACCCGCCGCCGGGCACCTCGAAGAGGAAGCCCGACGCCACGACGGAGGCCACGACGAGCGCGCCGAGCACGGCCACCATGACCCGGCGGGTGGCGACGAGCGCGATGAGGAGCATGAGGAGGGGCGGCCAGACGATGTAGAACTGCTCCTCCATCGAGAGGCTCCACATGGGCGAGAACACGCCTTGCGACTCGCCGAAGAACGAGCGGGCGACGTTGCCCGTGTAGGTGAGCGCGACCGCTGCAGCGCCGAGGGCGCTCATCGTCGAGCCCTGGTAGTCGCCGATCAGCCACCACAGGGCGACGCCGACCACCACCACGGCGAGCAGGGTCGGGTACAGGCGCAGGATCCGCCTCACCCAGAAGCGGCCGAGGCGGATGCGTCCCGTGCGCGCGTGCGCGCCGAGCAGCAGCGTCGTGATGAGGTAGCCGGAGAGCACGAAGAAGACGTTGACCCCGACGAATCCGCTGCCGAAGCCGGGCACGTGCAGGTGGTAGAGCACCACGAAGGCGATCGCGATCGTGCGCAGGCCGTCGAGCGGCAGGACGCGGTCGCGGCGCGTCGATGTCGTCGGAGGGGCGAGGGGCATCGGGCCAGTCTGCCTGGCCGACCTCCGATCTGCCCGGGTGCGGTCACCCCGAGGCGGCGGGGTGCGTCACGGGGACAGCGGCGGCGGCCGCCTGGAGGACTCAGGCGACGGCGGCGGCGACGGCGTCGGCGGCCGCGTCGAGAACTCAGGCGACGGCGGCGAGACCGGCCGGGGCGCCTGCCGAGACGCCGGCAGGGCGCCGACGACTCCTGAGTCGTCGACGCCCTGCGCGGCGTGCGTGGTCGGAGCGTCAGGCCGAGGGGGCCTCGGCGCGAGCGTCCGAGTCGTCGCGGTCGCCCTCGCCTCGGCCGGCGTCGGGGCCCGCGCCCGCGGGCCGGCCGTGGCCGACCCGGCGCGGCAGGGCGAACACCAGCGCGAAGGCGACGAGCGCGAACGCCGCGCTCACGCCCATGGCCGCGGCTGAGGCGTCGGTGAAGCCCGCGGCACGGCCTGCCGCCGTCGCCAGCTCGCGGCCGCCGGGCAGCGACCCGAAGAGCACGCTGCCGATGATGGCGATGCCCACCGCCGAGCCGATGCGCTGGATGGCGGAGATCACGGCGCTGGCCGAGCCGGCGTCCTGCGGGTCGACCGTGGCCACGATGAACTGAACGTTCGGGGCGATGAAGAAGCCGTTCCCGAGGCCGGCCACCAGCAGCGGGACCAGCAGGATCCAGTTGGTGAGGTCGGCCGGCTCGACGACGAGGAGGATGATCCACATCGCCCCGAGCCCGATCGTGACGAGCGCCGTGCCGAGCACGAGCACGTTGCGGCCGAGCTTCTGGGCGAGCTGGTTGCTCTGCGACGACGAGATGATGCTGCCGACCGCGAACGGGATGGCGACGGCGCCGGAGGCGAGGGCGCTGTTCCCGAGACCCGACTGCCAGAGCAGCGAGATCGTGAAGAAGATGCTGGTGAAGGCCGCGAAGTAGACCAGGGCCAGGACGACGCCGCCCGTGAACTGCGGGTGGGAGAACAGCTTCGGGGGCACCAGCGGCGTGCGTCCTCGGCGGGTGTAGGCCACCTCCCACAGGCCGAACAGCGCGAGCAGCACGAGGCCGCCGGCGATGCTGAGGTAGGTCCAGAGGGGCCAGCCCTCGTCCTGTCCCTGGATCAGCGGGACGAGCAGCGCGATGAACGCCGCCGACACGAGCAGCAGGCCGAACCAGTCGAGACCGCGGTCGGGGCGAGGCACGGACTCGTCGCGACGGGGGAGCAGCACGGCGGCCGCGATCAGCGTGATGATGCCGAAGGGCAGGTTCACGAAGAACACGAGACGCCAGCCGTGCTCGTCGCCGAACGCCTGGATGAGCAGTCCGCCGATGATCGGACCGAGGGCCGACGAGACGCCGATGACGGCTCCCATGATGGCGAAGGCCTTGCCGCGCGACCGACCCGGGAAGAGCAGCTGGATGAACGCGGTCACGGCCGGCACGAAGATGCCGCCCGCGAGCCCCTGCACGACGCGGAACACGACGAGCTGGTGGTCGCTCGTGGCCACGCCGCAGGCGAGGCTGGCCAGCGTGAACAGCAGCACGCCCGAGAAGTAGACCCACTTGTGCCCGATGCGGTCGCCGATGCGGCCGGCCGGGATGAGCGTCAGGCCGAATGCCAGCGCGTAGCCCGAGATGATCCACGAGAGGGTCGACTCGGAGGCGTCGAGGTTCGTCCTGATCGTCGGCAGCGCGACGTTGACGATCGTCGTGTCCAGCAGGGCGATGAACATGCCGAGCAGCAGCGCCGACAGGGCGAGCCACGACTGGCGGGGGATGGCGGGCGCCGGGGCGGCTGCCCGGGCGGTGGCGTCGGTCATGGAGGTGCCTTTCAGGGGGCAGTGTCGGGTGCCCGGCGAGCGGCCGGGAAGGGGGAAGCAGGAGTCGAGGAGGCGGTCGCTACCGACCGGAGGAGCCGGGCGTCAGCGCGTGCCTGGCCCCCGCCTCCTCGTCGGCGACGATCTCGGGGAGCGCGTCGACGAGCGTGTCGTGCCAGGCGAGCTCGGCACGGAGCCGGTGCTCTCGGTGCGCCATCGCGTGCTTCTCGGCGACGGAGAGATAGGGGCTGGCGCGACGGTGGTGCTCGATCTCGTCGTCGAGGAGGCGACGGACTGCCCCACGACGTTCGTGGACCGTGCCGACCAGGTCGTCGATGGCGTCGGGGTCGACGCGGGTCAGCGCGAGGTCGAAGGGGTCGGGCCGCAGCACGACGGTCTCGAGCGCGTGCCGGCGTGAGTCGGCGAGGGCCGCGCGGCCGTCGTCGGTGATCGCCCAGACCTGTCGCTCGGGGAAGTTGCCCTCGCGCTCGGTGCGGACGGGGGCGAGCAGGCCCTCGGCGGCGAGGCGCTTGAGGGCGCCGTAGAGCCCGCCGACCGAGATGTCGGTCCACTGGTGGACGTGTTCCTGCTCGGCCTGGAGCTTGAGCTGGTGCCCGTGCATCTCGCCGTGGCGCGCGAACGAGTCGAGCACGAAGAGGCGGATGGAGGACACCGAGGTACTCTCGCACGAGTAGTCGCTCGCGTCAAATATCGTGCAGCGGGCGCAAGATCGGGGTCAGTGCGGGCGCCGCGGGCCTCGAGGAGACCGGACGCCGCGGAGGACTCAGGCGCGGGACGCCGCGAGCTCGGCCACGCCTCGCATCACGGGCGCGAGCGACGGCGACTCCTGATCGCTCAACAGCAGTGCGGCACGCTCAGGAGCGAGCCCGGCGAAGCACTCGCCGACGGTGACGCCGTGCTCGGGGCGCGAGACGACCCGGAGATCGTCGCCCGCCGAGATCTCGCCGCCGACGGCCACCTTGAGGTAGGCACCGGGCCTGCCCTCCTCCTGGAACCGCCGCACCCAGCCCCGTTCGCCGAGTCGACGCGCGAACGTGGCGCACGGAGTCCGCGGCATGGTCACCTCGAGGACGAGGCGCTCGCCGACGGCCCACCTCTCGCCGATGACGGCGCCGGTGACGTCGAGGCCCGACGTGCGGAGGTTCTCGCCGAATGAGCCGGGGAGCACCTCACGGCCGAGGAGGTCGGCGAAGTGGTCGGCGTCCTCGTCCGCGAAGGCGTACACGGCCTTGTCCTCGCCGCCGTGGTGGGCACGACTGGCCTGGACGTCGCCCCGCAGGCCGAGCTTGCGGACGGGCACCGGCCCCTCGACCGGTCGCTTGTCGATCGCGGTCACGCCGACGCTGCCGGAGTCGTCGAGCAGGGCGTGGACGCGGCAGACCGCGGTGACGTGGGGCATGGGGCCATCGTGCCCGAGACCGCGACCCTCGACAAGACGGACGGCGACCCGCGGGCGCTCGAGAGACGGTGCGACGACGACGGCGCGCCTCGAGGCTGCGAGCGTGTCAGCGCCCGTCAGCGCCCGTCGGCGCCCGTCAGTGCTCGTCAGCGCGTGACTGGCTCGCGGGCGTGCAGCAGCCCGAGCTCGGATCGTCGGGGCAGCCCCTCCCAGTCTCCGGCTGCGAGGCACACGAACGCCCCGACCGTCGCCGCGGTCTGCAGGCGGGTCGGCGCGTCGTTCCCGGCCGCGAGCTCGGCGAGGTAGCCCGCGACGAACGCGTCTCCTGCCCCGACGGTGTCGTGCGCGACGATCGGCACAGCTCGCTGTTCGAGGAGCTGGCCGTCGACCATCGCCACGGCACCGGCCGCACCGCACTTGACGACGGCCTGCCGCGGACCGAGCTCGGCGAGGCCGCGCGCCAGTGCGGCGGCGGCGGCAGGACCGGTGGCGGCGTCGGTCGCGAACGACGCCGTCGCGGCCGGTCCGAGCAGCATCGCGGCTTCGTCCTCGCCGGCGAACAGGACGTCGCAGCCGGCTGCGAACTCCCGGCAGAACGCCGCGGCGTCGTCCGGCGACCACAGAGCACGCCGGTAGTTGACGTCGAACGACACGAGGACCCCCACCTCGCGGGCGACGTCGGCGGCTCGTAGGACCGCCTGCGCCGCCGAGCCGGAGAGCGCCGGCGTGATGCCGGTCACGTGCAGCACGTCCGCCGACGCGATGGCGGACTCGTCGAGATCGTCGGCCGAGAGACGCGATCCGGCGCTCCCCGCCCGGTAGTAGGTGACGTTCTGCGAGGTCGAGGTCCGGCGTTCCTTGATCATCAGGCCGGTCGCCGCGCCGTCGTCGATCGTGACCCGGGCGTC
>Ga0308167_1004221_pt1 | contig 10593 bp, 9 predicted proteins | sample PhyCR1_2_FD_202138 | JGI IMG/M metagenome (GOLD analysis project Ga0308167, IMG submission 202138) | Phyllosphere microbial communities from UC Gill Tract Community Farm, Albany, California, United States - DLSLRC.R1 | ecosystem: Host-associated > Plants > Phyllosphere > Unclassified | place... | reverse complement strand
AGCTTCCTGTCGAAGATTGTCGAGATAATTAACCTTGATTTCCATGCTGGCACCTAAATATTTTTATGTGTCAGCACAGACACATAAAATTCTAAATATTGAAAAATAAGCCGAATCACAGCGAAGAAATTGACTTAAAAAAAATGAGAGATTAAAGCCATGTGTTTAATGAACGACTCAATTGGCTTTAATAAGATTGGCGGTATTATAGAGTGATTTTGTGCAGTTGATAACTAAAGTTAAAACATTGATGGTCACAATGTTTTAACTTGTCTTAAATTTAGTTAAATATTAATCATTAAAACTTAAAGGTGTAATCGACATTTAACCGCGTTTCATTTGTCGAATGAAAGGTCATATTAGTCGGCATATCGTTGCGATAATGAGAAAAGCGAGCACGCATTCCCAAACCTTTTAACTTACCTTCAGGAATTTTATAGCCCAAATCAAATTCCATCGACTCTTCTTTAAAACGCTGATCGCCGTATTGCAACAAATCAATGTCTTCACCTTTTGCATAACGGGTCATAAAGCGTAATCCGTTTAATGAAACATCACCTATCCGCGCATTTTTAAAGTCATATTCATAACGAATCGAATAGACTTTTTCGTCTTTATTTGAATAGTCCGAACTCATAAAATCAAGCACAACAGGACTTTCTGTTCCAGACAAAAACGGCAGACCGGTCGAGCCAAACGACTGCATGTAGCCCAAAGAAACAGTATGATTTTGATAGTTCAAACCAAATAAGCCACTAATATGTCGGTTATCGACCTCTCCTATTTTTTTACTTCCAGTTTCTTCACTGTTAAAAAAACGTACATCGCTTAAAAAATTAAGCTGATCGTTTAAAGGCTGCTTCCCGTTAAAACCTAAAAATTGTTGCTGGTAAATGTCTTTGAGTTCAGCATGGTAAGCCCGTAGACGATAATCCTTTAACTGATAGCTTCCACCTAATGTATAAAAAGAATCGCTAGTTGCCGCTTTGTCAAAACGATGGTTGATATTGTCCGTTCCAACATCGGTATAACGAATTGAGTCGCGCTGACGTACTTCGTCGACATAAAAGCCTTCAAGTTGAAGATTTGGAATTTCATTTGAAACAAAGCGGATACCACGATAAGTCTGTGGAAATAAACGCGCTGGCGATGAAAATATAGTCGGTAATTGTGGAACTAAATCCCCCACAAAAAGCTCATTTTTTCTAAATTTGGCCTTCCCTGTAATGCCTATTTTTCCATAATAATCATCACGCGAGTTATCGGTATTCACTGGTAATAATCCACTACGCGCATAGTCATCAGCACGGCTTCCCATCAGGTTAAAACCTGCCATTGCCAGTACATCTACACCAAACCCAACTGTCCCTTCAGTATAACCAGACTGTCCTTTAAAAATTAAACCCTGCGCCCAGTCTCTGGCTGCTGTATAAGGATAAGGATCTTTTTTATAGTCTCGGTCAAAGTAGAAATTACGTAGTGTCAGCTCAGCTTTACTGTCTGCAATAAACTCGGCATGCACAACTTGACTAAATAATGGGCACAAGCATACCCCCACCCATAATGGTGTCTTTTTCATTTTTTATCTCAACTATTTAATTTTTAATGGATTAAGGTGCTGTTTTAAGCGAGTAGTTTTGCTCTTTTTGACTGCGGTAAAAAGCATTACCTAAACTTAAAATCAGGAAAATAGCCAAAATAAAGACCACACCGTAATAGGCATACAGTGTTGCGGGTGCTATACCTTTATCCAGAAAAATGCCTGCAACCGTTGGCGATAAAATTGCCCCAATACGACCAAAACCAATCGCATAGCCCACGCCACGACTACGAATTTCGGCATCATAAATTGTTGGAGAAATCGAATATAAACCTGCTACACAGCCATTAATGAGTGTGCCGAGTAATAAGCCGACTATGAGAGCAATACTCACTTGAGCCGAGACTGCGACAAATAGGAAAACACATGCAGACGTTAGTCCTAAAAATAGACTTAAGGCATAGAAAATTTTCATACGTGATGCCAATAAACCAATAATGGCTGCACCGAAAATCCCACCAATACTAATTAAAATGCCGGTACTTACCCCTTGTTGTGGTGACATCCCCATTGAAATAAGAATTTTTGGTGTCCAGCTCATGACAAAGTAAAAGCCAAACATCACTAAAAAGAATGCAAACCAAAGACAAAGTGTTTGAAATCCAAGTTGTCCAGCAAATAATTTGCCCAGCTCACTACCATTTTGTGTGTTGTTTTTTTCATAACGTGGCATAACTGGCAGTTGGTTAAGCCCCATACGACTTACCGTTGTATTAATGCGTTCGAGTGCCTGATTTGGTCGTTTCGCGAGTAAATAATCTAAAGATTCTGGTAATAACCATGCGCTAATGAGTAGCATTGCAATGGTAGTCACCCCACCTGCTAAAAAGATTGAGCGCCAACCTAAATGCTCAATCAAAGCCAGTGATAGCACTCCACCGAGTGTCGCGCCAATTCCATAACCAGTAGACATCAAACTCACTGCAAGACTGCGCCAGCGTGCATTGGCATATTCACTTGCCAACACATTACTGCTGGCAAGAATCCCACCTACCCCAATTCCGGTAATAAACCGAAGTGCAGCTAACATGCCGTGGCTTTGTACTAAAGCACAGCCCAACATGCTAAGACCTGCAATGACAAGACAAACCAAGATGAGTAAACGACGACCGATTTTATCGGCTAAAGGTGCGAGAAAAATGGAACCGGCAGCCATTCCAAAAAGGCCAGAACTCAGCAATAAACCAATTTGTGCCCCTGAAAGTGACCATTCTGCCGACACGGATGGCGCGGTAAAAGCCATCACCATCACATCGAAGCCATCAATAATATTGAGACAAATACAGATCAAAATAACGAACCATTGGTAACGGCTCATGTTGTTTTGATTGATCTCACTTAGAACGTCTCTTTCCATTTGTGTATCTCCCTTGGATAAGACATACACACGACATTGCTGATATGAGCGATTGGGTGGTTATGCACATCCGTATCCATAATGACCTAGAGGAATATTTGTTTTTTGAGCATCCTGCTCTTTTTCTATACTGAATATTTGGATCCAAAAAATCAACTAAAATTATAAACGGATTATCAGAAAGTATATAAACACATAAATTATATAAGTATAAAATTATTAAAAACATAAAATTAGGATGCTTGAATATTTTTATGGATCCATATTAAAAAATCTATTATGATCGATTCCAGAGCATTTTTTAGCCAAAAAAAAGCTCAGTTTATTTTCAGGAAATGCAAGATGCATTTTTAAAACATCAAAGGATTGTTGTTATGAAACTCAAAAGAGTAAGCCAGCTTACATTGGGACTTTTTTTTGCCAGCCAGTTGTTTTACACAGCGCAAGCAGCACCTCCAAAAAATCAACAACCACCTAACATCATGATTATTTTGGCCGATGATCTTGGATTTTCAGATATGGGTGCCTATGGCGGTGAAATTAAAACTCCTCATATTGATAGCCTGTTAAAGCAAGGAAAAATGCTTTTTAATTTTCATGCTTCATCAATGTGTTCACCTACTCGTGCACAGCTTATGACAGGTGCCGATAACCACTTGGTCGGTTTAGGTGCGATGTATGAAACTTCAAAACGACAAGAACAATTAGTTGGAGCCGATAGCCCTCATGCACTACTCAAAATTGATGGCTATTCAGGACACTTAACGCAAAATGCTTACACACTCGCAGAGATTTTAAAGACAAAAGATTACTACACTTTCATGGTCGGTAAATGGCACTTAGGCTATGCACCCGACCAAAACCCTAAAGCCCGTGGTTTCGATCAATCTTTTGCTCTGCTCGATGGCTTCGATTTACACTTTAAAGACCAACCCAAAAACTATCCGCGCAACACCCAATACACTGAAAATGGTCAAAAGGTTACTTTGCCTGACAACTACTACTCAACCGACTTTTTTACACAAAAAGCCTTTGAGTACTTAGATAAAAATAAAGCACAAAAACCATTTTTTGCTTACCTAGCCTATACCGCTCCACACTGGCCGCTACAAGCACCTGCTCATTATAGAGACTTATATAAAGGTAAATACGATCAAGGCTACGATGCAATTCGTAAACAACGCTTTCTTAGACAAAAGCAATTAGGATTAATTCCTGCAAATGCAGAATATCCAATCGAGCGCGGCAATCAAGCTTTAGGGACCAAAAGCTGGAATGAACTCACGCCACAAGAGCGCAAATATGAAGCGCGTAAAATGGAAGTTTATGCGGGCATGGTTACCCAGTTAGACGACCGCGTGGGTGATGTCATTCAATATCTTAAAAAGCATCATTTATATGACAACACTTTGATAGTGTTTATGTCAGATAACGGCGCTGAAGGTGGTGATCACAATTTCCCAATGGGTGATGCCGACAATCGTTATGAAAATATAGGCAACGCCAGCTCATATGTTTATATGGGACCACGCTGGGCCGAAGTGAGTAGCACACCATTTACGCACTGGAAGTCAGCCGCTTCAGAAGGCGGTGTGCGAGTTCCATTTATTGTTAAATCGCCTGTGCAGATTTCTAAACAACGTGGAATGAACAATAACTTTGCGACGGTCAGAGATATATTCCCAACTGTGATGGAGCTAGCTGGTATTCAAAATAATCAAATCTATCCAGCCTCAAGCACCAAAATTAAACCGTCAGGCTTTAGTCTAATCCCTGCTTTTAAAAACAATAATGCCCGCATTCGACCTGTCAATTATTATGACTTCAAAGAATTACATGGCAGCCGCTACGCCAAAAATGATGAATGGAAACTCGTTGAAAACTCACCTTCTAAATTTAAAAGCCACGGCTGGGAACTCTATAACTTAAAAACAGATTTTAATGAACAACATAATGTTTACGCAGAACATTCCGAGATCGTCAAAGTCTTAAACGATAAATATCTAAGATATGCCGATGAAAATGGTGTCGTGGATTTTGAGCAATACAACAAAAAGTAGAGAAAACCAGATGAAACAGATCATGATGCTTTCATCGTTCCTATTACTTTGTGCATGTCAAAAAACCACGCCACAACTAGAACAGACCACCTTACCCGACTTAGGTACTCAAGCTAAATGTTCTTCTTATTCAGGCCTTCCTTCGAGTTGGCCTAAAAATAAAGAAGCCGGTATGGTCAAACTTCCGCAAGGAAAAATTGTTTTAGGCACCACACAAGGTTATGAAGATGAACGCCCATTAAACTTACAGGCAACTTCAGTTCCCGCTTTTTTAATTGATGCAACTGAAGTCACCAATGCTCAATTTCAAGAGTTTGTTAAGCAAACGGGTTATGTCACCGATGCAGAAAAGCAAGGTGGTGCAGCTATGTTTGTACAGCCAGATCATCCAGTTGAAGAACTACAGTGGTGGCGATTTGAAAAAGGTGCCAATTGGAAACACCCATGGGGCCTAAATAACCCTAAACAACCAGCACCTCATGAGCCCGTTCGCATGGTGACATGGAATGATGCCTACGCTTATGCAAACTGGCTAGGTCACGACTTACCGACTGAGCTTGAGTGGGAGTATGCAGCCAAAGGTTTTCAGCAAAACTCCGATATTGGCCCTACTCATGAAGGCCATATTGTAGCCAACTTCTGGCAAGGTGAATTTCCATACAAAAATGTTCAGGAAGATGGTTTTAAGGATATTGCCCCTGTTGGCTGTTTTAGTAAAAACCCGTTTGGGTTATATGACTTGATTGGCAATGTATGGGAATGGACGCAAACACCTTATACAGGTCCAAGAGATCATCATATGGGAGATCCATCGAAGTATCGGCAAAGTCACGAACAGATTTTGCAATATACGATTAAAGGTGGATCTTATTTATGCGCGACCAATTATTGCGCGCGTTATCGTGCTGCCGCGAGGCATCCACAGGAACTCGACCTTGCAACTAGCCATGTCGGATTTAGAACAGTAAAACGCTTTTAAACGGATTTAAAAATGAAGCATATTTTTATTTATGGGATTTTATTCTCAGGGACAACCCTTGCCTGCTGTTTCGCTCATAGTGAAGCAGATATTAATTTTCAAAATACACTCACACTCAAAACATTCAACTTCGACAGACAATATGAAAATGGCACTAGTCCCGATACTCATAGCCTGAGCCAAGGCTTGATCTATCGTGGTGACTGGTCAACCAAGCTTAATGATGTACAGCTACACCTCAATCCAAGCATCCAATATGCATATCGCCTAAGTAGCGACCAACACACCAATGATATGGTCATACCCTTTGACCCTAACACCAAGAAACAAGCACAAGACCAAATTAAATATGGCTTAGGTGCTGGATTTGAATATCAAAACTTTCACATGAATGTAGGTGAAATCACTCCCGATTCACCACTTACGCCACAAGTGGATACACATCAATTACGAGTTAACTATAAAGGCTTGAAATTAAAATATAAGACACCGCAACAAAATTTCGAGTTGGGTTTAATTAACCGTTATTCGCCAAAAAATGAGGAGGACTACCACAAACTTGCCATTTCAAAACATGAATCTGATGGGCTTTACTTTTTTCAGTGGGATGGGAAAACGCCTCAATATCATTGGAAATTTTATAATGGTTACTTAACAGATCTCATCAATCAAAGTTACTTTGCTTTTGATTATCAATGGACAAAACAGCACACCACAAAATTACGTGTTTTTCGTCACGATGACGTCGGCAAATCAAAGCTTGGTGAATATGACAATACATCTGTAGGGGCCATGCATTTCATTAAACATGGCAACTTTACAACCGGCATTGGCTATCAAGAAAACTTTGGTAAAGATGGTATCCCCAAACTCGACAATATACCCATTCCCCACATGGTGAACTGGACCTTAGGCGCGTTTACCAAAGCAGATGAAAAGTCTTATCATTTCGTTGCCTCGTATGACTTTAAAGATTACATCAAGGGTCTAAAAGTGACCTATAAATATATTTATGGCGACTCTTTTCAAACCATGAATCAAAATGATTTTGAGCAAGAAAGTGATGTGCTGGTTCAATATGATCTCAATGCTTGGATTAAAAATCTTAAGTTTCTTTTCTTAAATATTAACTACGATACCAAACACGGCAAAAGTCTGGATGAACAGCGCATGATGCTTCACTACACCGTTAATTTCTAAATTATCACTCTCCATAATGGCCTCAACCATAGCCATTATGGATCCAAATTAAGATTAATAAAAATTTCCTCCTGAAAACTCAAAGAAATATAAAAGCCTTTATTAGCAAACATAAAATACAATTCCATTAATTTTAAAGAACAATATTTTTTTAAAAATATACTGCTTATCAATTGACCATTATTTTTATTTATTATAAATTGGATCCAATAAGTGATAAGGAGTCGTCACAATGTTTATTAAAAATGCTTGGTATGTAGCCTGCCGCCCAGAAGAAATCCAAGACAAACCACTAGGTCGCACCATCTGTGGTGAAAAAATTGTTTTTTATCGTGGCAAAGAAAACCAAGTTGCTGCCGTTGAAGATTTTTGTCCCCATCGCGGTGCCCCACTTTCACTTGGTTATGTCGAAGATGGCAATCTCGTGTGTGGTTATCATGGCTTAGTGATGGGTTGTGACGGAAAAACTGTTTCAATGCCAGCTCAACGTGTTAACGGTTTTCCTTGTAACAAAGCATATGCAGTTATTGAAAAGTTTGGTTTTATTTGGATATGGCCGGGCGAGAAAGCTTTAGCAGATGAAGCAAAACTGCCAACTTTAGAATGGGCAGATCACCCTGAATGGAGTTATGGCGGAGGCCTATTTCATATTCAATGTGACTATCGCTTGATGGTCGACAACCTGATGGATTTAACCCACGAGACCTATGTTCACTCAAGTAGTATTGGGCAAAAAGAGATTGATGAATCATTGCCTGTGACTAAAGCTGACGGCGACCATGTGATTACCGAACGCTATATGGAAAATGTGATCGCACCTCCATTTTGGCAAATGGCGCTTCGTGGTAACCACTTAGCAGATGATGTACCTGTTGACCGTTGGCAACGTTGTCACTTCTTTGCGCCAAGTAATGTCCATATTGAAGTGGGTGTAGCGCATGCTGGACATGGTGGTTATCACGCACCGAAAGACAAAAAAGTTTCTTCAATTGTGGTCGACTTTATTACGCCAGAAACAGAAACATCACATTGGTATTTCTGGGGAATGGCTCGTAACTTCCAACCAGATAATGCTGAACTCACCGATCAAATTCGTGAAGGCCAAGGTAAAATCTTTACTGAAGATTTAGAAATGCTTGAGCAACAGCAGCAAAATATTTTAAACAATCCTCATCGCAAGTTACTCATGCTCAACATCGACGCAGGCGGTGTACAGTCTCGTAAGGTGATTGAGCGACTACTTGCCGAAGAAAATAAAACGCCTCCTGAAACGTCCGCACAGAAGTTTCCAAACATTCGGATTATTTAAAGGAGTATGAACATGGACGTTATTATTCAAAAAATTCACCAGCTCACCCCGACCATTCGTGCTTTTGAATTGGTCGCAGCAAATGGTACAGAGCTACCGAATTTTGAGGCAGGTGCACATATTGATGTGCATCTTAAAAATGGTCTCACCCGCCAATATTCACTTTCAAACTGCTGCACTGAAAAACATCGCTATGTCATTGGTGTTTTACATGATGCCAATTCACGCGGTGGCTCACGTTGCATCCACACCGAATATCGTGAAGGTGACCATTTAAAGATTGGTGAACCACGCAATTTATTTGAAATTCACCCTCAAACAAAGCAGGCGGTTTTATTTGCGGGGGGTATTGGTATTACCCCTATTTTGTCGATGGCATATCGACTTAAGTCGGCCAATATTCCTTTCGAATTGCACTACTTTGTTCGTAGTCATGAAATGATCGCTTTCTATGGCAACTTAACCGAGCATTTTGGTGACCGAGTGCATTTTCATATTCAAGATCAACCAGACACTGAATGTAATATGGCAGAGGTTTTAGGCCAAGTTTCACCAAACAGACACTTATATGTATGTGGACCAACAGGGTTTATGGAGTTTGTCATGAGCTCAGCCGAACAAGCAGATTGGCATAGCGATCAGTTACATCAAGAGCATTTTGTCGCTCAAAAAGCAGATACATCTAACGATGAAGCTTTTACTATTGAAGTGAAAGGTACGGGCCGTCGAATTAAAGTACTACCAGAGCAAACTGCTACTGAGGCATTAATTGCAAATGGTTTTGATATTCCTGTTTCATGTGAACAAGGCATTTGTGGGACCTGTATTACCCGCGTTGTAGAAGGTACACCTGATCATCGGGATCTATTTATGACCGATGAGGAACATGCTTTGAACGACCAATTTACGCCCTGCTGTTCTCGTGCAAAAACTAAAAATCTTGTGATTGAGCTTTAATATTTAAGTTCCTTTATTCAGAAATAAAGGAACATTTCACCTTAAGCGCTGAGAACATTTCTTAGCGTTTCACCCAAAATCACTACACTACTGTGCTCACGCATTAAAGTTTCAGCACGCCCAGCCTGACGATGTACCAACGCATCAAAAATCGAACAATGCTGTAAATGTGCATAGTGCAAACGACGATATTCAGACAAAGCCTGATTCTGGTCATAGGTAATGGCTTGAGCAGATGCCATTGGTAGCTGATTGTTTTTTGCTAAAGCTTGTATGAGTGCGACGTTTTGCGCGCCCTCAATAATCGTGTCATGAAAGATGACGTTAAAATGGTGATAACGTTCTAGTTCAACATCGCCAAATTCGTCTTTATCATTAAATAGTTTTTCAGTTTCTTGAATGCAATGTTGCAGCGTCTTTTTCTGCTCTTCGCTTAAGCCTTGTTCGGCCAAAGTTTTCGCAGCTAACCCTTCAAGTACACCGCGCACTTCAAGCGCATCATGAACAAGTTGTTCTGAAATTTCACGAACTGTGTAACCACGAGTTGGGTTTTTAATGAGGAGGCCTTCTTGCTCGAGCAAGCGAAAGGCAATACGAACAGGCTGCCTTGAAACACCAAGTAACTCGGCAGTCGGAATTTCGGCAATTCTGGCACCGCCTTCAAGTTCCCCTGAAGACATTCGCTGCCACACATCACCAAAAACGTCACTTCGATGCTAGCAAGTTCATTTGTAAAATGAAATAAATTTTCTGTGTGAATCAGTGCTTAAGCATTTTTATTAAGTTTAATAAATTAAATTGCAAACAACCTTTCATCAAAGGTTTTTAAGATTATTAACCATAATATCGAGGTTATTACGAATTAAATAAGCCAAATTGATATCAATGCCTTCAAGCATTTTTTCTTCGACTTTTAAAACCACTTCATTACATTTATTTAGCTTTTCAATACCGCTTTCAGTCAGCGTAATTAAAATACGGCGGCCATGTGTTGGATCTGGTTTTTTCTCAATCCAGCCATTCACCAGTAAATCTTGCAAAATTTTGTTGGCCGATTGCGGCTTAATAAAAGAGCGCTCAGCAAGTTTGGCATTGGATACATTACTTTTTGAAGCTAAAACAGAAAGTGCA
>Ga0308167_1004220_pt1 | contig 10594 bp, 10 predicted proteins | sample PhyCR1_2_FD_202138 | JGI IMG/M metagenome (GOLD analysis project Ga0308167, IMG submission 202138) | Phyllosphere microbial communities from UC Gill Tract Community Farm, Albany, California, United States - DLSLRC.R1 | ecosystem: Host-associated > Plants > Phyllosphere > Unclassified | place... | reverse complement strand
TTATTGATGATTATCATCTGATCACTAATGCGCAAATCCATGAGGCGATGCGCTTTTTCCTGCGCCATCAGCCAGATAATCTCACCGTCATTTTATTGTCACGCACGCTTCCCCCGCTGGGCATCGCCAATTTACGCGTGCGCGAGCAGCTTTTAGAAGTGGGCACTAAGCAGCTGGCCTTTACTCATCAAGAAGCATCACAATTTTTCAATCATCGTTTGAAAGCGCCGATGGCAGATACTGAAAGCCATCAGCTGTGCGATGAGGTTGAAGGTTGGCCGACGGCGCTACAGCTGATTGCGCTTTCCGTGCGTCAATCAACCACCACGGCGCAAGAGTCAGCGCGACGTTTAGCGAAGATCAACGCTAGCCATCTTTCTGATTATTTGGTGGATGAAGTGCTCGATCGCGTTGATGCGACGACGCGTAACTTTTTGCTTCGCTGCTCAGTGCTGCGTTCGATGAATGATGTGTTGCTGACTCGCTTAACCGGTGAAGATAATGGTCAACAGCAGTTGGAAGAGCTTGAGCGGCAGGGGCTGTTTATTCATCGAATGGACGCTGACGGCGAGTGGTTTTGCTTCCATCCATTATTTGCCAATTTTTTACGTCAGCGTTGCCAATGGGAGCTGGCGGCAGATTTGCCGGATCTTCATCGTAGAGCGGCGCAGGGTTGGCTCGATCAGGGCTTTCCCGCCGAGGCAATCCATCATGCATTAGCGGCAGGCGACGTCGAGATGCTACGCGATGTGCTACTCCAGCATGCATGGGAGCTGTTCCATCAAAGCGAACTTTCGTTGCTGGAAGAGTGCTTAAAAGCCCTACCATATGAAAAACTGATTCAAAACCCTCGCTTGGCGCTGCTACAAGCGTGGCTGGCACAGAGCCAACATCGTTACAGCGAGGTGAATACTCTGCTGGAGCGCGCTGAGCATGAAATGCATGTGCAGAAAATTGAAATAGATGGCGTGATGTTAGCCGAGTTTGATGCGTTGCGGGCGCAGGTGGCGATTAACGATGGTCGCCCTGACGATGCCGAGCGGCTGGCCGTGGAAGCGTTAAAGCATTTGCCGATCAGTAGCTATTACAGCCGTATTGTTACCAGCTCGGTGATGGGGGAAGTCCACCACTGCAAAGGTGATTTAGCCCGCGCGCTGCCGATGATGCAACAAACGGAGCAGGTTGCGCGTCGCCATCAGGCTTACCATTACGCGCTGTGGGCGATGCTGCAACAAAGCGAAATTCTCATTGCGCAGGGCTTTTTGCAAGCGGCCTATGAGACTCAAGACAAAGCTTTTGAGCTGATCCATGAACAGCATTTAGAGCAGTTGCCGATGCATGAATTCCTGCTGCGTATTCGTTCGCAGGTTTTGTGGTCGTGGATGCGTTTAGACGAAGCCGAAGAAGCCGCCCGTAAAGGTCTAGGCGTGTTGGCGAACTACGAGCCGCAGCAGCAGCTACAATGCTTGGCGATGTTAGCCAAGTGCTCGTTGGCACGTGGCGATCTGGACAACGCTAACCAATATTTGCGGCGCTGTGAGAATTTATTGCAGGCTGGCCATTACCATCGAGACTGGCAAACCAATACCGACAAGCCGCGGGTGATTGCGTGGCAGATGACCGGCGACCGTGCTGCCGCTACCCAGTGGCTGATGCAGGCGGAAAAACCATCGCGGGCAGATAACCATTTCCTACAAGGGCAGTGGCGCAACATTGCGCGAGTACAAATTCTGCTGGGACGCTATGAAGAAGCCGAAGTGGTGCTCGATGAGCTAAACGAAGAGGCCAGGCGTTTGCGCTTGGTGAGCGATCTCAATCGTAACCTGCTGCTGTGTAATTTGCTGTATTGGAGCACCGATCGCAAAAGCGAAGCGCTGCGCGTATTGATTGAAGCCCTAAGCTTGGCTAATCGTACCGGTTTTGTCAGTCATTTCGTAGTTGAGGGTGAAGTGATGGCACAGCAGCTGCGTCAGCTATTGCAGCTCAATACGCTGCCAGAGCTAGATCAGCACCGCGCTCAGCGCATTCTGCGTGATATCAACCAGCATCATCGGCATAAGTTTGCGCATTTTGATGAGGGCTTTGTTGAACGACTGCTCAATCACCCACAGGTGCCGGAGCTGATTCGTACCAGCCCGTTAACCCAGAGAGAATGGCAGGTTCTGGGGCTGATTTATTCTGGCTATAGCAATGAACAAATCGCCGGTGAGCTTGACGTTGCTGCAACAACCATTAAAACCCATATTCGTAATTTGTATCAAAAGCTCGGCGTTGCGCATCGCCAAGAGGCCGTGCAACAGGCGCAAAATATTATGAAAATGATGGGATATGGCGTGTAGTTAACGCCATCTAACCTTCCCCTGTGGCAGGGAAGGCTAGCGAGGGCTACAGGAGAATGGACTAGATTTACCGGCTCATGGCTGTGATAGGTACTTCTGCATCTGGCTCATGAGTAATTCGGTTACGCAAATCACGGCGAATCAGCTCAATCGACCAGAACCAAAAGAGGTGCCCCAAAATCTCAGAGATATATTCATCAACGGGGAGTTGAGACAGCGGCGGTGTGAGCCCCAGCAATGGGAAACTAATACCGTGAACCGCAATCGTTGAAATAATCCCCGCCATCAGCCCTTGCCACATTTTCACCTTTGGAAAACGTTCCGCCACGATGCAATAGCCGATGGCAAAGACCAATGAGAAGATAATATGAGTCACCATCACCGGATTAATAATATGTTCCGAGAACGTATAAACCGTGGTGGTTGGATCGATGCCAAGATAATCACGTAAAAACAGATAAGGCGGATTAAACTCAGCGCGGCCATCGGTAATGGTTCGCGGCGGTAGGGGAACTTCAGCCCCCCATTTCACAAATGCCGACATAATTCCCGCGGCGAAGCCGACTAACGCCGCTACGCCATAGCGACGGCGTGCCGGATTAGTTTGTACAAATAACGCGTTAATTGTCATGGTGGCCTTCCTTAGATATCAAAGAATTATTTCTGCCCGTAATAAGCATTCGGCCCATGTTTGCGGCTGAAATGCTTATCCATCAGATATCCGTCAATGTGGCGTAGCCGTGGGTTAATACCACAGGCAATCCACGCCATTTTTGCCACCTCTTCCATCACGACGGCGTTATGTACCGCATCAACGGCATCTTTGCCCCATGAGAACGGCCCATGCTGATACACCACGATCCCAGGCGTATGCAGCGGATTGGTGTCGCCCAGCGTTTCCACAATCACTTTGCCGGTGTTGAGCTCATATTCCCCTGCGACTTCAGCGGCGGTTAGGGCGCGAGTGCAGGGAATATCACCAAAGAAATAGTCTGCATGGGTAGTGCCAAGCGCAGGAATGGATAACCCTGCCTGCGCCCACGCGGTGGCGTGAGTGGAATGGGTGTGCACAATGCCACCGAGGTGTGGATAGCGGCGGTAGAGTTCAAGGTGCGTAGGCGTATCGGAGGAGGGACGATAGCGGCCTTCGACGATATTGCCCTGAAGGTCTACCACCACCATGTCTTCAGCTTGCATAGTTTCATACGGTACGCCGCTCGGCTTGATAACCACCAAACCGCGCTCGCGATCGATAGCGCTGACGTTGCCCCATGTGAACGTGACCAAACCATAATGAGGGAGGGCCATATTGGCGTCAAAAACCTGCTGTTTGAGCTGCTGCATTAGATTGTCTCCTCCACCCTAAGTCCTGCGTTGGTCATGCGCTGTTTCACCCAGTCGCGTGCGGCCTTAACTTCTTTGACCGGATCGGCAGCCGTTTCACTCCACATTTCAATTAGGTAAGGGCCACAGTAGCCGGTTTCTTTGAGGGTGGTAAAACAGCGCTCAAAATCAACGACGCCGGTACCAAACGGTACGTTTTTGAATACGCCCGGCTGAGTATCTTTGACATGAACCGCCACAATGTGGCCGCTTCCAGCCTGTAACTCCATTTGCACATCGTTATCCCACGCAGAGAGATTCCCGATATCTGGATAGAGCTGGAACCAAGGATTATTCAGATAATGGGCATAGCCCATAGCTTTGCTGATTGAATTCATCAGCGGGTAGTCCATGATTTCCATGGCCAACGTGACCTGAGCACGGCTAGCCATCTCGACCGACTGTTTTAATCCTTCGCGGAAGCGCTCGCGGGTCGCGTTGTTGGCTTCTTGGTAGTAAACGTCGTAGCCCGCGAGCTGGATCACCCGAATACCGACGTCTTGTGCAAAGCGAATAGCCTTGCGCATGATTTCTAGGCCTTGAGCACGAACGCTGTCGTCTTCAGAACCCAAAGGGAAACGGCGATGCGCGCTTAGGCACATTGAGGGGACGCGCACGCCGGTTTTGGCAATGGCGTTCACCAATGCCAAACGCTGTTCACGACTCCAGTCAAGCCGTGCCAGACGTGCATCGCTTTCATCGACTGACATCTCGACAAAATCGAAACCGAGTTCGGCTGCCAACTGCAATCGAGGCAGCCAGTCTTCTCCCGCTGGGAGCGCTTTTTCGTAAATTCCGAGAGGAACGGCTTTCTGGAGCATGATATTTACCTTAGCCCCACAGCTGGGCGATAGAACGTTTGAATTGGCGAGCCGCTTCAACTGGGCTTGCGGCATCACGAATGCTACGGCCAGCGATAAATACGTGAATTGGGATGCCTTTAAACAGCGGCAAATCTTCTAGCGCCAATCCGCCAGTGACGGTGACTTTAAAGCCCATATCGGCGAGGCGGCGGATAGCGGAGATATCAGCTTCGCTCCATGCAACGCCAGCGGCCTGCGCATCACGGCTGCGGTGATAAACCACCTGCTGAATGCCTGCGGTACGCCACTCAGCGGCTTGTTCCCACGTCCAAAAGCCGGTCAGTTCAATTTGCACGTCGCCGTTAAACTCTTTTGCTGTGTCGAGTGCACCTTTGGCGGTATTGATATCGGCGCAGCAAATAACGGTGACCCAATCCGCGTTGGCTTCAAAACACATGCGCGAGAGAATTTTTCCTGCGTCGGCGATTTTGGCATCGGCCAGTACGATTTTGTGTGGATAGAGCGCTTTCAGGTCGCGAACAGCGCGCACGCCTTCGCCAACGCAAAGGATTGTGCCGACTTCAATAATATCGACCTCTTCGGCAATCAGACGGGTGGTTTTATACGCGTCGTCTAGGGTTTGGTTATCTAAAGCAACTTGCAGCATCGGTAATGAATGAGACATTTTTGTACTCCAAAAGCCAGTTTTTGGCATGATCATTCCCAGCCTCCCGTTTTAAAGGAGGAGCAAATTGGTACATTGCATTCCCTCCCCAATGCAGGGGAGGGCTAGGGCGAAAGGTAAGTGTTAGGCCTGTGCGGCGTTGGTCTGATCGATCAGATCTAAAACATCCTGTTCGGTGCGACATGCACGTAGACGATCAAAGTTTGCTTCGTCTTCGAATAGGTTAACAATCTGCATGATCCCCACCTCTTGGTGAGTGTTGGCATCAACGGCAGCCATAGTGATCAGGATATCGACGGGATCGTTATCTTCATGATTAAACGAGAGCGGCGTTTTTAGCGTGACTAGCGAGAACCCTGTTTTCTTCACGCCTTCTTCCGGCCTGCCATGCGGCATTGCTAAACCGGGGCAAAGAACAAAATAAGGCCCGAAGCGCTCAACGCCATCCAAAATGGCTTGATAGTAACGCGGCTCGACGACGTCGGCCTGAACCAACAGATCGACACCGATTTTTACCGCTTCCTGCCAAGTGTTTGCTTCGGCCTGCAAACGAATGGAGTGGTTTTGTGCCAGTGAATCGCGCAGTTTCATATCCGCTCCTATTACTTAATATCTTTAGGGAAGTGCGCTTTAATCACATCCATCAGCTTGGGACCGAAGTCAGCGGCAGAAAGCATGTTGCGCACGCCAACCACGTATTTATTGCCCGTAACCGTAATTTCATCGGCGACATGGGTCGATGCAATGATGATGTCAGCACCGCTGAGTTCAGATTTATATTCGCCAACGGCGCAGCTGTTAACGCTGTGGTCGATATTTTGCTGCGTCAGAAACTGGTCAACTTTCATTTTCATAATCATGGAACTGCCTTGCCCACAACCGCATACCGCGAGGATTCGTACTGTCATGATTTTTGCTCCAGTTAATTAATTTGTAGAAGATTCGTTGAGTGCTATTTTTTCGGCGTCTTCCTCGGCTCGCAGAGTACGGCCAGCGAAGAACATATAAAGCAGTGCAATAACGATAATGACGCCCATAAACCACAGACCAAGGGTGAATCCTTGCATAATCGGTGGTGCCAGAATTGACCAGTCAGCCATTCCCATCCATGCACTGAGTCCAGTGAGTTTTATCGCCCATACGCAGCCAAATATTTCAATCATGCCCATCAGCAGGCAGATTTTCAGCGCTGCTCGCCAGCCACCATAGTGGTTAGCAAATACGCCGATGGTTGCGTTTGAGAAGAACATCGGTATGAATCCCGGAATGATCATGATTGAAGAGCCGATTCCAACCAAAATGCCGACGGCGATGAGCTGTCCGATGGTGCCCCACATGAATCCCCAAACTACGGCGTTAGGCGCGAAGCTGTAGATGGCCGCACAGTCGATTGCCAGTACAGCGCCGGGAATTAGGCGCTGAGAAATCCCGTTGAAGGCTTCAGAGAGTTCGGCTACGAACATACGGACGCCTTGGATGATGATGAAAATGGCGACGGCGAATTGGAAGCCAGTTTGTAGGATATAAATCGTCCAGTGAGTTTTTCCTGCCATTTTTTGTACGGTATCAATTCCAAAGGAGCACAGGATTGCGCCGAAGAAAATGGTCATGACGATGGCGGTGGACACAATATTGTCGTGGAAGATGTTGAGCCAGCCGGGAAGTTTTAACTCTTCAACGCTTTCTTCTTTTTTTCCCAGATAAGGTGCGATTTTACAGGCTATCCATGCGGCAAACTGCTGCTGGTGACCGATTGAAAACCCGCAGCCCTCGGTAACATCCTGCGTGGGTTTAAACATCATATTGGAGGTTATACCCCAATAGAGAGACACCAGAATTGCGGTGCAGATGATGGTTGTCCACATCGGGTAGCCGAAGATATAGAAAAATACGGCAATTAAACCCGCCTGCTGAAACATGATGTGGCCAGTGAGCATAATGGTGCGGATGCCGGTCACGCGGCGGAAAAGCACGTAGAGAATGTTAAGTGCTAGAGCGAGAAGCACGGCGTAGCCGACCCAGCTATAAGCATCCCCCATACGTTCGACGGTCGCCATCATTGCTGCATAAGTATCTGAGATGGCGCCGTTGATGCCATAGACTTCGGATAATTTGGCAACAACAGGTTTAAATGTGCCTGTCAGGATCCCCGAACCGGCTTGCAGCAGCATGAAACCGATGATGGTTTTAATGGTGCCTTTGATAATGACCGTTGCACTCTTGCGTAACAGCAAATATCCCAAACATGTCACGATACCCAGTAGCAGTGGGGCGTTGGTCATGACCTGATTAAAAAATATGGTGAAGATGTTGTAGAGGGTTTCCATAAAGCACTCCGTTCGGCTTTTGGCTTTTATTCCTGCCGTGTTTTTCTTTCTTGTGTCACAGACAGGTTCTGTTTTGTACAAAATCACTCTAACAATCACAAAGAATCACTTAAAGATTTAATTTGATTATTTGTGATTTGTATCTCAACTTGAATGGTGTGGATATAAAACAAAAGAATGAAAACAACGGGATATTAATTTTTACCATTTAAAACAGAATATTATCTATTCATAAAACGAATTTTAGCGTTTGTGATTGTTTTCAATGATGCTTTTTATGTGAGCTAAATCATAAAAAATTCGCTTTTGCTGAGTAATGGAATCGTGATAGATTTTTCATAACAAATCATGTTTAATCTTTTTGTGATTTAAAATGATTAATTTACGCGAGGGCAAACCCATTTGCTTATCGCAGGCGTGAATATTATGAGGGGCATACCATGAGTAAGATTGAAAGCATCAGCCGTGAGTCTTGGATCCTGAGCACATTCCCTGAGTGGGGTTCTTGGTTAAACGAAGAAATTGAACAAGAGAACGTTGCTCCAGGGACTTTTGCGATGTGGTGGCTAGGCTGCACGGGTATTTGGCTGAAATCTGAAGGGGGTGCCAATATCTGCGTCGACTTCTGGTGCGGCACTGGGAAACAGAGTCACGGTAACCCGCTGATGAAAGATGGTCATCAGATGCAGCGCATGGCTGGGGTGAAAAAACTACAGCCTAACCTGCGTACTACGCCGTTTGTACTGGATCCTTTTGCGATTCGCCAGATTGATGCGGTGCTTTCTACCCACGATCATAACGACCACATTGACGTTAACGTTGCGGCTGCGGTAATGCAAAACTGCGACAGCAGTGTGCCGTTTATTGGTCCGCAGACCTGTGTTGATTTATGGATTGGCTGGGGCGTACCACGTGAACGCTGTATCGTCATGAAGCCGGGCGATGTGGTGAAAATCAAAGATGTTGAGATTCATGCGCTTGATGCCTTTGACCGCACGGCGTTAATTACGCTGCCAGCGAATGAAAAAGCGGCGGGTGTTCTTCCTGATGGTATGGATAAACGCGCTGTAAACTATTTATTTAAAACACCTGGTGGAAACCTGTATCACAGCGGAGATTCACATTATTCTAACTACTACGCCAAACACGGTAATGAACACAAAATTGATGTGGCGTTAGGATCGTATGGAGAAAATCCTCGAGGTATTACGGATAAAATGACCAGCTCTGATATTCTGCGTATGGCTGAGTCGCTTAAAACTCAGGTGGTTATTCCATTCCACCATGATATTTGGTCAAACTTCCAAGCCGACCCACAAGAAATTCGAGTGCTGTGGGAGATGAAGAAAGACCGCCTGAAATATGGCTTTAAGCCGTTTATTTGGCAGGTGGGAGGCAAGTTTACCTATCCGCTGGATAAGGATAACTTTGAGTATCATTATCCGCGCGGGTTTGACGATTGCTTCACCATGGAACCGGACTTGCCATTTAAATCATTCTTATAATTATCAGTGTAATATCTGCATCTCAAGCCGGGCTATACGCTCGGCTTTGTGCTTTTAAGCGTGTTATTTTTGATCGTTTTCAAATATAATCACCAAATAATCATTTATGCGCTGGAATTAATCATGACTGAATCGCAAAGACACCAGACTTTACTGGAAATGCTGCAACAAACGGGGTTTGTTACCGTTGAGCAGGTGATTGATCGCCTTCAGGTTTCTCCTGCAACGGCGCGTCGTGACATTAATAAGCTCGGCGACAGTGGCAAGCTGAAGAAAGTCCGTAATGGTGCAGAGGCGGTAAGCCAAAATCGTGTGGCTTGGACGCCGATGAACATTCATCAGGCACAGAATCATGAAGAGAAGGTACGCATTGCGCGTGCGGCTTCACAGCTGGTTCAGCCCGGCGAAAGTATCGTTATTAACTGTGGTTCGACGGCTTTCACGCTGGGGCGTGAAATCTGTGGCAAAGATACTCAGGTGATCACCAACTACCTGCCGCTGGCCAATTTTTTGATTGAGCAGGAGCACGATAGCGTAGTTATTATGGGCGGCCAATATAACCGTAGTCAGGCGATTACGCTGGCACCACAGGAGGGGGAATCTTCTCTTTATGCGGGACATTGGATGTTTACCAGCGGCAAGGGGCTGACCGCCGAGGGTCTGTATAAAACCGATATGCTAACGGCGATGGCCGAGCAGAAGATGTTGAACTATGTGGGAAAATTGGTGGTATTAGCCGATAGCAGCAAAGTAGGCCAGCGTGCTGGTATGCTGTTTAGTCGCGCAGAGCAGATCGATATTGTGATTACTGGCAAAGACGCCGACGAGAAAGTGATTGAGCAATTGAAAGCGCAGGGCGTTGAGGTGATTTTGGTTTAAGTCGTACCCTATTTTAAAAGCCCTGCTTCTTAGCAATAAGAGCAGGGCTTTACTATTCGCCGTGGCTAATATTAGTAGTAAGAATGCTCGCCGCGCTCGTGTTCAGTGAGATCGCGCACGCCCTTGAGTTCAGGGAATTTCTGCAGCAGTTCTTTTTCGATGCCTTCTTTCAGCGTGTAATCGACCATAGAACAACCGTTACAACCGCCACCGAATTGCAGAATCGCAATACCTTCTTCGGTAATTTCCATCAGCGTCACTTTGCCGCCGTGGCCAGCCAGTTGTGGGTTGATCTGTGATTGCAGCACGTATTCAACGCGTTCGATCAACGGTGCATCGTCATCTACTTTGCGCATTTTGGCATTTGGCGCTTTCAGTGTTAGCTGAGAGCCCAATTGGTCGGTCACAAAATCGATTTCCGCGTCTTCCAGATACGGCGCACTCACGTCGTCAACATAGGCCGATAATTTCTCAAAATCGAGCTTGGTATCGTTCGCTTCTACCGCATCCGGCGGGCAATAAGACACGCCGCATTCAGCGGTTGGGGTGCCTGGATTGATAACGAAAACACGGATTTGGGTGCCTGCTTCTTGGTTTGCCAGCAGCTTGGCAAAGTGCTCTTGGGCAGCTTCGGTAATACGGATCATGGCATTTGCTCAATAGTTGACTTATC
>Ga0308167_1004217_pt1 | contig 10601 bp, 10 predicted proteins | sample PhyCR1_2_FD_202138 | JGI IMG/M metagenome (GOLD analysis project Ga0308167, IMG submission 202138) | Phyllosphere microbial communities from UC Gill Tract Community Farm, Albany, California, United States - DLSLRC.R1 | ecosystem: Host-associated > Plants > Phyllosphere > Unclassified | place... | reverse complement strand
ACGGCGGACTGTTAATCCGTATGTCACTGGTTCGAGTCCAGTCAGAGGAGCCAGAATTAGAAAAGCCCGCTCAGGGAAACCTGAGCGGGCTTTTTGCTTTGATTAAACCTGAACGAATCCTGGTAAGCTCTAAATTCAACGAGAACGAGTTTGTGTGAAAAGCCTTACCGATGCATTTTCATTTCCCATCCGCATCGGGCCAGATTAGTGGGCTGATTTGGGGTCATTTCAGCTCAATTATGGAGTAACCACCCTATGTCTCTGAACGACACTAAAATCCGCAGCTAAAACCATCTGCTAAACCTTTCAAAGTTTCCGATTCTCATGGCATATATCTTTTAGTCAATCCAGGCGGTTAGCGTCTCTGGTATCTCAAATATCGTATCAATGAGTAAGACTCCCGCCTCGGCTCAGGTGCCTGGCCCGGTGTTTCTCTGGCTTACGCCAGACAGCAACGTAATGGCATACGCAAGCTGCTGGCGCAGAATATTAATCCAGCACAGCAACGTATCGCAGAGAAAGCGGCCTGTTCATCGGAAAAAACGTTTAAGCACGTTGCATGGCGCTGGCATAAAAGCAACATAACATGGTCACAGAACCACTCTGCCCGTCTGCTTGCGAGTATGAACAATCATATCTTGCCCGTGACTGGACACTTGCCGGTAGCTAAGCTGAAACCCCGTCATTTCATTGACCTGCTGAAAAGCATTGAGCAAAAAGGTCTGCTGGAAGTCGCACCGCGTTACACCAGTATGCTCGATTACTTCCGATTCAAGTGTGTGAAGCAGGAAACCGCCAAAAGCATCGTGCCCAACTTTTGCCGCCAGCTTGGCTGGGCCGCTGCTACGGTTGATTGCTGCGGCAACGTTTGCCGGGGCTCCCCCGGCTTTTTTGAGGAAGCGGCCCCCGTGTTTCAGACCCAGTCAGATGTCGGTGCAGGCAAAATCAATTAATAGTTCGCCAATGCAGGCGATGTTGTGACCACGCATTAACGGTGCCCCTCCGCCGTCACTCCGGGAGTGGGTGTTGCTCTGAAGGCATTCAGCGTTTTATCTATCACAACCTGGCCGTCAGTGCCTGAGTCCAATATGGTATTTTGCTGCGAGGCTGCTTCTATCAGGACGGTGGTCACCGTCAGCTTTTCAAGGCCCTGGGTAGACAGCAACGCACTGACTTGGGTAGAGAAACATGCACTGGCGTCAGCTACTGCCTGTACGTCGGAAGTTTCGGTAGTGGCAACAATATGGTTATTAGAAATAGTATTTCCTTTGCCAGAGACAACCCGAATAATAACCGGGGTTGCGCCAGCTGGCTTAATATATTGTTTATCAATGAATTCAGAAATATGGTTGGCAATGATCGAGTTATTATCACCACTGATATACAGTAGTCCATAAAAATCATCTAACCCATTACTGTAAGCCTGCATAGGCACCCATGGTTTACGCTCTCGAAATAAATGGTTTGACGAAACCAAATTTTCAGTGCAGCCATTTTCCATGACCAGCATGCCTGGGTAAAATGAATGGAATCGATTACTACTAATGGATGAGCGAACCACATTGGAAAAATGAACGCTGCTTTTTCCGCGCGGGAAAATATTATTGGCGGTAATTAACAGACCACCGAAGTTTTCCGCATAAACAGAATATCCTCTGTAGCCAGCGCCTATTAAGTTATCGGTTATTTTTGAGGCCTGGCCGGACTCGCGTAACTCGATGCAGTTCCCGCATTCAGCGATGAAGTTGTTATGGATAGCCAGCGCATCAGCATTATAAATCGTCACCCCATGTTCAAGGTAAACCAGCCCCATGCCGCTGATACGGAATGAGTCTTGTGCGCTGGCAATATAAATGCCAGTCTTACCATTGAGATAGCTGTTCTCCGGATCATTGCTTCCAGAACCGTCCTCGACAAAGTGCAAGCCGTCAATACAGAAGTCTGCAAACTCGACGGAGCTTATACGTGGGTCGCCACTGCGTGCGATATAGAATGCGGCCCCGGTGGATTCCGCATCGCCATCTTCCGGTAACATATCCACAAGGATACGGCTGCCACCCGGCCATAGTTCGTGCCATTTTTCCCAATTACTTTCAGGGGAATTAAAGCGGATGCTGGAGGACGTAAAACCATGCCCGGACCCCATGATTTTTAGATAACTAATATCTATCACGATTTGGGTAAGAAGATGATAATCCCCCGGTGGAATATAAATCACAGCGCCGGGTTTACCACCTTCTTTCACATCAGTATGTGTTTGTTGGCTCTTAATGTCGGCAATGATGCTATTAATTACCTCACCAATATCATCATACGGATTACCGGCATTCCATTCAGTGACATCGTAATAATTATTACTCGGCATGTGTTAAATCCTTCTGGGAAATTAAAATTAAACCATTTTATTGCTGCGCATAAGCGGCACGATAATGAGTGACTATTGCCGGAGCACCTGCGAGCAGTATTTGCGTCAGTGCAATACACGAATAATATCGTCGCGTGCCACAGACGCTGCCCTCATTGGCGAAGACTTCCACAATCCCGGCATCGAAGCACAGTGTGACATCCTCTAAGTGGGTCAGTGGTGCATGGTAACGGCCATCATCCTGACCTTTTTCCCGCAGTGTCAGAGCTTTACCGTCATATTCGAAGACAATATCCTGGCCGCTGTCTCCGTTTAGCGTCAGACAAAACGCGGCTGTCGGGGTGAACGTGATCGTGCAGGCTTTAGTACCCCCTGCACTTGACCAAAGCATATTATCAGCCAATCTGCTCTGATTGATGACCATTGATTCTGGTGGTAAAACCGGGGTCATACACAGCTGTTGCTGCGCGTTGAGATGAAAGCGACGCGGTAAAGACATTTCGCCGCAGTACGTGGAATCGATGTTTTTTTGCGTGGCCCAGTTATAGAGCCAGGCAAAACCTGTGCGCGCTTCTTCTTCGCCCCATGTTTGCAGGGCGTAGAAATCGGTGCCGAAATCAAGCATTTGTAGTGGTTGCGCCGATGGGGTGAAATAGCCGTCGCGGAAATCACCGGTCTGCGCGAACAAGAGGTTGTGCCGACCAGTGACGGGTTCGGTATAGCCTACGATGCCAATGATTAACACCCACACGCCATCCAGGCAGAAAAAATCGGGGCATTCAACGCAGCGACCACCATTTTCGCGGAAGTAGGAGGGGGCCACGTACAGCACATGATGAAATTCCCAACGTTCGCTGTCAACAGAGTGGAATAGTAGCATCGCCGGGTCGCCATTTACGGAGGCCCCGAGGATCATATAAAAGGTGGCATCGCCCTCCTCATACCAGACTTTCGGATCGCGGAAATCGCAGTCGACGCCGGGAGGTAATTCCGTTAATACTGTTTCCACTGACGCGGGTTTGTCGTAACTCTCCAGCGGCACAGCCATTTTCTGAATTTCGCGATAACCGCGATATAAATCGTAAGCAGGCAGTCGCTCGGTATACCAGAAACGAGTTTGCCCATTTGCATCAATGAACGCGCTTCCGGAAAAAGCACCGCCTGTTGCCCCCAGCGCAGCCAGATTTTGCTCCGGCTGGAGGAAGACAGGGTAGTGTCGCCAGTGATAAAGGTCTTTACTCGCCGCGTGGTTCCAGTGCATCGGTCCCCACTGCGTGCTGTGAGGATGATATTGGTAAAACAGGTGCCACTCGTCGCCTTTGCGGTGCAGACCATTAGGATCATTCATCCAGCCGGTGTGCGGAGAGAAATGTAGCGATGGACGTAAAGGGTCCTGCACGTATTCGTTGGCAATGTCGTGGTCATTTAACAAACGAAGCGCATTGTCCTGAGTGGCGATAAAACTGACCCCTTTGTCGGAGAGTGTATCCGGATGCCAGGTGTAGCACAGCGAGATCTCGCTATGCTCTGGCAACCAGTCCAGGCAGACCTTGCCATTTTGCCATGCGGTCCAGGTAAAATAGGAATAGTAACAAGGGGCCATTTTGATTTTGAATACCACCTCACTCTCCATACGGATGGTAAATAAGGCCTCACTGGCTGGCTTAGTTTCTTTCAGCCATAAATCAATACGCTGGTTTTTTCTGACATTAAACGACAGGGACATCTTTATACTCCTGAATCTGGGTAGAGCTGTTTTGCAGTTCCCGTTTAGCGAGGTCGACTTTTATTTTTTCGAGGAACGTATCATTCAGTTTGAAAAAGCGCACTATCCAGGCACTAAAGAAGTAGCTCACCATTGGCAATAACGAAAACATCATAACAATGCCCTGCAGGGTCTGCGTATTTTGTTGTGGTTTATTGGCAATATAACCGGTGTAAGACAATATCCACGCAACAATTGCTCCGGCAACAGCCAGCCCCATTTTCAGCATAAACAGGTTACCGGCAAAAGAAATACCGGTCAGGCGTTTGCCTAATTTCCAGTCACCATAATCGTCAACGTCGGACATCATTGCCCATAAAATAGGGCCCGACTGAATCAGGTGAAGAATATTAATTACAATAAACAGTGACAGCAGTGGCATCAGTGAATGTGGATCGACAAACCACAGAGCAAAAGAGAGGATACCGAGAATAATATTAATAATGCGAAATAGTTTAATTTTATCAAAACGATCGGTCAGCGGTTTAGCAATGACACTACCAAACATATTGCAGGCCACACCGAGCGCCATGAAGAAGGTGATAAAGCCTACCGAAGCCTGCATCACATAGGTGGCATAATAAATGGTCACTGCCCCACGAATGAACGCCGGGAAAACGTTCAGGAAGGTAATCGAGATCATCAGTATCCATTGGTCATTTTTAATAATGTCTTTGAGATCTTTTCTTAAGGTCTCATTGGCTTTAATTGAGACCACGCGCTCTTTAATACTGGAGAAACAGAACAGGAACATTAAGGTGGCGGCGCCGCCCATGATTATCATTGTTAACTGAAAACCGGATGCGCGGTTGCCGTCACCCAGCCAATCGGTTAACGGTAAAATCGAGGAAGAGACAATAAGCGTGGCCAAACCGTTGAGGAAGAAGCGCCATGACAGGCACCCCATGCGTTCTTTCTGGTTGAGCGTAATGACCCCTGCGACCGAGCAATAAGGAATGTTTATCGCTGTATAAATCAATGACATGACTAAATAGGTTACCCAGGCATAAATGATTTTCCCATTCATGCTCAACTCAGGTGTGGTGAACATTAAGACAGCGCCGAGGCCAAATGGAACGGCCATCCATAATATCCACGGTCGGAACTTACCCCAGCGGGTGCGGGTCCGGTCACAAATCGCGCCCATAACCGGATCGCTGAAGGCATCAAAAATGCGGATCACCAGAAAGAGAGTGCCGACAATCGCAGGATCAAGGCCATAGACGTCGGTATAAAACCAGGTCAGATAAAGTGCCAGTACGCTCCAAATCATACAGGAACCGGCATCACCCATACCGTAGCCAATTTTTTCTTTCAGGCTCAATCTTTCATAAGCGCTGTATTTTTCGGTGGCTCTATTTGACATACGTATCCCTCAATATTGAACTGTCATAATTACAAAGCAGGGTATATGACGACCCATGCCGTAGTAACAAATAGGGAGGCACTTTCTACTCTACATTATATTTAATTGGTTAATACAATGATCACAGAGCAGTAATGTTTATATTGATACTGCTTTCACGGATAATTAAGCGAGAGGTAATTTCATACATTTCGATACTTTCCCGCTTATTTTTATTGCTGACCATCTGAAATGCCAGATGCGCAATTTCACTTATCGGTTGAGCGATGCTTGTTATTTTTTTCGTTTGTGCCAATAACGTGTTATCAAAACTGACGATGGCAATGTCCTGCGGGACAGAAATGCCCTTACTGTTTAACCCATCAATAATATAACTGGCAGCGACATCGTTATACACCATTAAGCAGGTGCATGCAGTTTTCCGGCTAGCTAACGTTTCAATAATCTCGTCCATGATATTGATATGCTCTGATATTTTCTCACCCTCGCCTTTCGCAATCCAAAATTGATTCTGTGGGTTAAGGGTTAGTCCATGACCAGTAATTTTTTTACTCCAGGCTGACACTTTGCGATTGTCGACCCCCTCCTGTGCAATAAAACCTAATGCGGTATGTCCGGTCTGGATAAAATGCTCGGCAATGCTTTCTGCACCTTTGCTCTGATTAATCGATACCGAATTAAAAAACCGGGATACCTGTGTCACCACCGCAACCGGAATATGGGTGGCCGTGAGCCACTCTGCAAGTTCAGCTTCCGCTTCCGTAGGTACCCACAGCAAGCTGTCAATTCCCATCCCAATCAGGGTATGAACTATCTGTTTATCCTGTAGCGGTTGGTTCTGGTGTGTTTTAACGAGCACCGTCTTGCCAATGTATCGCGCTTCTTCTTCAAAGGTCGCCAGCAGTTCACAAAAGTGCGGATTGACCAGGTTCGGCAGTACGACTGCTACAAGGCCAGAGCATTTTCCGCTCAGTTGAATCGCACTTTTACTGGGCACATAACACAGATAATCCATTGCTTCACGTACTGCCTGACGCGTTTCGGCCATCACGCTGGGATGATTGTTCAGCACCCGCGATACAGTAGCGGTTGAAACGCCTGCTTTTTTTGCAACATCTTTAATGGAAGCCATGATGATGAACTGTACCTTCTAAAATATGATGTCACTATAAAGTGTGATGGAGGTCAAAATTGTAAGCCAGTTCACATGTTGTTGCGTTACATGAAACCCGGTTCGCGATCTCACTTCCGGTGGCGTTAGCGTTGCGAAAAATTCAATCCCCGAGCGTTTGCTGTTTTGCCAGGTATTATAGAGTTTGAGGTGCGACAGGTGGCTGTGTGGACTGTCTCCCGACGGGTAAATGTCTTTTCATTGTGTTTAAAACGTCCGCTGTTGGCACTCCGGAGACGCTCAGGCCCGGCATGGTGAGGAATGAACAGTATCAATCAGGACGTAACGCCAGTTCTGACGAGCTCCATGGAGTTACGGCGCAATAATTCGTTATGATGATAAAAGGGAACAGGATATCGAAAATGAAACTAGTCTACGTTTTGCTGTACACCCTAAAACCAGGAACCTCTCCGGTAACAATACATAGCCCGCATCGCTATCAGTATTTTAAACGCATGGACGACGACACTTACCGGAATTCAGGGTGGATATGACCGGTATCTGTCTTCAGGCCTGTAGGGCTATTAGTTTGCAAACGCAGCAGAGATACTGAGTAGCCCTGACCTCTGGAAGGCAAAAAAATTTTCATGCTTTTCAACTGTTTTTTTCCTTTGAATCAGGATTTTCTCGAGCATCATAATGGTGAGAAAATTGATCATTACCAGGCCAACTGGGATCTGCCAAACATGGACTTCATGTTAGCTATCGGCGTACTCACGGATCGCCGGGATGTTTACAATAGGGCAATTACCTGTTTTAAACAGGGTCAGGGTAATGGTTCTGTGGAATATCTGGTGTGGGAACTCTACGATTCCTTCTCGGACAAGTCCAGTGAAGCGGCCGCGATCAGGCCCACTCATTAAGTGGACAGCGCTTTGCCTGGTGCATTCTGCCAAATGGCCTGGAGTCAGGAGGGATGATTTATAGGGTTACGATCATAACCGGGCTCTGGAGTCTGACAGCGGCAGTTACGACCAGCCCGGCTACGGCACGCTGGCCTACACACTGAAATAGCTCATTTGACAATCCTCTTGCCGGTTGTCATCCCTGATTTCCCCCTTATAAAACGTAACTTATTCCGTTTCAGGAGAATCAATGTCACAACAAGGTATGCTATGCGAAAGAATTTTATTAACCAATGATGATGGCATCGATGCTCCCGGTATGGTCGTCCTGGAGAAAATTGCTCATCAACTTTCTCACGATGTCTGGATAGTTGCTCCTGTTCACGATCAGAGTGGCACCTCACATTCTCTCAGCCTTCACAGTCCATTACGTCTGAGTGAGAGAGGAGCACAACGATACGCTGTGACCGGAACACCCGGCGATTGTGTGGCGTTAGCGCTCGGTCATCTGATGAAAGATAAAAAGCCAACGTTGCTGCTTTCAGGGGTTAACAGAGGGGCTAATCTGGGGACCGAGACCGTTTTTTCCGGCACCATTGGCGCTGCGATGACAGGCATGCTGATGGGAGTAACATCCTTTGCCCTCAGCCAGGCTTTTACGGACCGCAACAGTGTTCCCTGGACAGTCGCAGAAACCCGGGGCGCTGCGACTATCGAAGCACTCTGGAAGAGTGAAAATTTCAAAGCCGGATGTCTTAACATCAATTTTCCCGTTGCTATTAACCCGGAGTTACCGGCACTTACCTTTACCCGTCAGGGAAAGGGATATCTGCACGATATTAACGTTATTTCGCATCGCGACCCGCGCGATCTTGAGTACTTCTGGCTCTCCCTGAAACGGCAAAACTTACCGGATGCTCCTGAAACAGAAGCCGCCATTTTACAACAAGGGGGGATCAGCGTGACGCAATTAGGCTTTGACCGTGGTGTAACGCGCCAAAACGACTAAATCATTTATTGCCCGCTCGTTCAACGACTTCGGCACCTGTGTTTAAAGCTGTTTAATGATGCGGGCCGGATTACCCCCTACGAGACAATTAAATGGCACATCTTTTGTCACGACCGCACCGGAAGCCACCACCACATTATCTCCCAGGGTGACACCGGGGTTGATCACCGCACGACCACCGATCCACACGTTATTACCAATCGTCACCGGCTTGCCGAACTCTTTCCCGCTTATGCGAAGCTGAGCATCAAGCGGATGGGTAGCAGTATAGATGTGCACCCCCGGCGCCAGCATGCAATTGTCACCGATACGCACCTCGCATACGTCAAGGATCACGCAGTCAAAATTGGCGTAGAAATTTTTTCCCACATGGATGTTATAACCGTAATCACAGCGGAAAGTCGGCTCGATATACGCGCCCTGATGACTTCCTAGCAACTCGCTAAGACACTGTTTACGCAGTTCTTCATCATCTGGCGATGAATGGTTGTAGCCATGTAAAAGCTGGCGCGCGCGCCTGCGATCACTGATTAGCAGCGCATCACCGCTCTCATAAAGCTCACCCGCGATCATTTTTTGTTTTTCTATATTCAACGTCATAGTGCGATATCCTTTATTAATGCACTCTCACCAATCGAATGCGTAAGGGTTTACGGGAAACAGTGTTTAGAAAAGATATTTAAAGCGCACGCGTGCGCCATAACGGTCATCCGTATTACCCGTTTTGACCGACGGTGTTTCAAGCCAGGAGGCATACGCCCCAAGATAAATATTGAAGTCAGGCATATCCATGATATCAGGCAGGTGCCATGAAGTATGAAGGGTATGAATGTCATACTTACCCGGCGCCAGAATCGCACAGTCGTTGTCACAGTCACCGGCCACCCCGGCCATATTGAACTTGTCGATATTGTTGTGCGCGTAGATGTAACCCACTTCCACGCGATGCCATAAAGCATTGATGCCTGAACTGAAATCTTTTTCGTCAGCAGCGTCGAGATAAGCTGTGCTCAGGTTAACGACCGCACCGTTTTCTGCATCAGTTTTAAGCGTGTTCCAGCTCATCGTCATTCCGTAACCGGTTCGGTTCGACTGGTCTACCCAAACACCCTGCGTATTCTGATATCCATAGGCATTATTAACCAGGTTGCTTTCGACCGCGGCGGCGACCGACCACTCGCCGGATTGCCAGGCCAAAACCGGGCGGGCATAAACCACATTTTTACGGTTATCCAACGCATTGCCGTGATAGTTATTGTCGACAAATAGCGAACTGCCATCTTCTATAAGCGTGTTGAGTTCGAAATACCAGTTATCGAGTGTTTTACTGAGCAGGAAATTGCCACCGCTGCTGCTGCGCCCGCGCCCCTCTTTCATCATATAGATATAACCGTAACCGTCACTGTAGAGATCGTTGGCGGTATTACCGGAATACTCAACGAACGTATCCTGGTTCAGCGGGAACATATCCCAGGCCTCGAAGCGACCTATTTTAACTTTCCAGTCATCCTGCTGCCCAAAGAAAAATGCCGCATCATCGAGATTCATTTTTCCTTTTATATCAGCCAATGGCTGAACGCTGAATCCGGCATATTTTCCATTAAGCCCTTTTCGCAGGCCATCAAACCCCAGGAGAATACGACCATTTATATCCCAGCGCTCTTTATTTCCCGCAGCCCAGTTTTTATTTGTGCTGGTTTTTACCGACGTCAGGCTGCCCGTGCGGCTGGCACCATCCATGTTAAATTCAACATCTCCATAAAATTTAATATCACCATTCCCGGTGAGCTGAAGTGCGGGAGTCACAGGAGCCGAGGGAGTATTTTTTACTACGGAGGGCAATTTTTTTTCCTGTCTGAGGGCGCGAATTTCTGCCTCCGCACCTGCAGCGCGTTGCTCAGTAACTTTCAGCCGCTGCTCCATTTGTTCCAGCCGTTGTTCGAGGGAAAGCGTACCCTGTGCATGAGCTACCGAGGTACATACAGACGTCAAAATGCATCCGACCCAGATTTTATTCATCGGAAAAGACCTTTTTATTATTTATATTAATGTGTCATTTTTGTATAAATACAGCCCGAAG
>Ga0308167_1004215_pt1 | contig 10601 bp, 13 predicted proteins | sample PhyCR1_2_FD_202138 | JGI IMG/M metagenome (GOLD analysis project Ga0308167, IMG submission 202138) | Phyllosphere microbial communities from UC Gill Tract Community Farm, Albany, California, United States - DLSLRC.R1 | ecosystem: Host-associated > Plants > Phyllosphere > Unclassified | place... | reverse complement strand
CGCCTCGCCCTGCTGCCGATGAATCCTGAGTACGCGGCAATTTATCCGGAGGAGCTGCAGCTGCTCGGCGTGGTGACGTGGTTCTTTAACAGCACGCGGGCGCGCAGGAGGTAACCATGCCCATGTTTGGACTGGCGGACGTGAACTCATTTTATGCCAGCTGCGAAGCGCTCTTTTGCCCCGAGATTCGAGATAACCCATTGATTGTATTGAGCAATAACGATGGCTGTGTTATTGCACGCAGCGCCGGCGCCAAAAAATTCGGCATCAAAGTGGGTGACCCGTGGTTCAAGGTTAAGACGCAGGATTACGCGGAGCGTGTGCATGTCTTCAGCTCGAATTATGCCTTATATCATAGCCTTAGCACGAGAGTGATGACGGCACTTGAGGAAATGACGCCACGCGTCGAGCAGTATTCCATCGATGAGATGTTCCTGGATTTGACCGGCATCGATGGCTGCGAGGACTTCGAGCATTTTGGCCGGCGCCTGCGCGCACACGTGCTGGCCACCACGGGCCTGACCGTGGGCGTCGGCATGGGAATGACTAAAACTTTAAGTAAATCAGCCCAATGGCACAGCAAGGAGTGGAAGCAGTTCCGCGGCGTGCTGGCGCTGACGCCAGGCAACCCAAAGCGCACTGAAACGCTGCTGGCTAACCAGCCCGTGGAGGAAGTCTGGGGCGTGGGCCGGCGCATCGGCAAAAGGCTGAACGTCATGGGCATCAGTAATGCCCTGCAGCTGGCGCGCGCGAACCCTGCACTTATCCGGAAGGACTTTAACGTGGTGCTGGAGAGAACCGTGCGTGAACTGAACGGCGAATCCTGTATTCCGATTGAGGAACTGCCACCGGCCAAACAGCAGATTTGCTGCTCGAGGTCCTTCGGAGAACGCATCACTTCGAAGGTGGCCATGCAGCAGGCAATCTGCCAGTACGCGACGCGTGCGGCAGAAAAACTGCGGGGAGAGCGGCAGTTCTGCAGGCGTGTCTTCGTTTTTATACGGACGTCGCCCCATGCCATCGGATAGGTGTTTTACGGCAACTGTGCAGGTGAAAATCTCTGCATCCCTACACAGGACACGCGCGACATTATTGAGGTGGCCATGCGCAGCCTGGATCGTATCTGGCTGGAAGGCCGGCGTTACATGAAAGCCGGGATTATGCTGGATGACTTCACACCAAACGGTGTCTCTCAGTTGAGTCTTTTTGACGATGCACAGCCCCGGGCCAACAGTGCGCAGCTCATGAAGGCACTTGATGGTATCAATCAGTCCGGGCTGGGCAACGTGAGGTTTGCGGGACAGGGGATAAGTAAAGAGTGGAAGATGAAGCGGGATATGCTCTCACCTGCGTGGACTACGCGCTGGGATGATATTCCTGTTGCTCACGTGAGGTAAAAAAATGTTTTACTTCCTGATGCAAGGGGGAATATATCCCAGGGTAGATTACGATCGTTCATTGTCTTTAAGCCAACCATCTACAAGTTGGTTGATGACATCTGTTATTGAAGCCCCATTCCGCACGCAGGCGGCTTTAAATCTGATGTGTTTATCTTCATCAAAGTTGACATTAACACGCTTAACTTTTCCTGATATCGCTGGCGCAGAAACTACTCTCCCAAGATCTCTGTTCTCACCGAATGTCATTTTCTTGCTGCCATTGTGGGCTTTTTCAAGTGCCATAAGTATACCTCTATCATCAAATACTCAATTGAGTATATATTCAAAAGCACAATCACTCAAATACGCTAACTATCTCTTTTGTAAGAATTTCCACTTCCCCTTTTGCGGCACCGTCACTTGATTCGAACACACTTTCACCATCAAGTATCGATTTGACGTATATCTGACGCTGCGTAATAGCCGTGCGGAACGATTTAACTCCAGTGTCTTTGATGCTTTCTTTTAGGACACGAAGCATGGTTGCCTGTTCGATTTTTCGGGTGATGAGAAAACGAGCTTCAACTTTCCGGCTATATGCCTGCGCTTCAAGGACAGTGACAACGCTTCCTGCTGCAGAAAAATCAAGTGGGCTTGGGGTAACCGGAATAATAACCAGATCGCTGACCATAACTGCCGCAGATGTGATAACTGAAAGAGAACCGGCACCATCGACGATGACAAAGTCGTATTCTGCAAGCTCTTTCCTAATACCATATACATCTTTTTCAGAAGTTGCTGTAAAGACATCGAATAAAGCTTTCCCTGATTTACTCCAGGTTGTCATGCTCATCTGAGGGTCTGTATCCACAACTGCAATATTGTACCCTGTTCGAGCCATTGCAGTACCCACATTAATAACTGCCGTTGTTTTACCTGAACCGCCTTTAGGGTTAAGAAACGAAATCACCTTCATACTCATAAACTCCTTTGTACATTTACTCAATTACCCTGACAGGCTTGAGTTTACCACCCACCTCAAATGAGTAAAAGAGAAAAAACACATTAACTCAAAAACTCATTAACACCTTTACACCTTTACGCCTTTGCTCTTTTGCGCCTTTACTCACCAGGGTGGATATAAGTAAATACTCAAATAAGTACAGCAAACTTTTTTGGTCAATCAAATTTGCTTTATGGCGTGGCGACTGCAATTTACTGTCCGAAACCGACCGGTTACGGACACCACCTGCGATACCTGTCCAAAACTTAGTGAAAACAGTTTTGGACATGCGCTATAATTCGGACACCCATTTCGTACGGAAAATAACTCCATGTCACGAGTTTTTGCATATTGCCGGGTTTCTACCCTTGAACGGACAACTGAAAATCAGCGCAGGGAAATTGAAGCAGCCGGGTTTGCCGTTCAACCCCGGCGTATGACTGAGGAGCAGATCAGCGGTTCAGTGGCTGCTGGCGAACGGCCCGGTTTTGCCCGGTTACTCGATCGCATGGAAAATGGCGATGTGCTGATTGTGACCAAGCTTGATCGACTGGGCCGTGACGCAATGGACGTGCGTAAGACAGTAGAGCAGCTGGTATTGTCCGGTATTCGCGTTCACTGCCTCGCCCTGGGCGGCGTGGACCTGACCAGTGCGGCCGGAAAGATGACCATGCAGGTTATTTCGGCCGTTGCTGAGTTTGAGAAAGACCTGCTGATTGAGCGCACGCATTCAGGTCTGGTGAGGGCCAGAGCAGCGGGCAAACGCTTTGGCCGCCCCCCGGCGCTCAGCCAGGAACAGCGGCAGGCAGCGCTTGAAATGCTAAAGGCGGGTACCAGTATCAGCGCCGTTGCCCGCGAGTTGGGTACCTCACGACAGACCATCATGCGCCTGAGTGACGATGCGGTCAGTCCGGAGTGACCAGAGTGGTGGGGGAGGGGGGCTGACTGACCAGGCCGATAGGTAAATTCAGGCCACACGGACACCCCCGTGATGTCCGCTTACAGCGGCCTGTGATAACATGCCCGGGTCATATTTCAGAGCCAGGGCTGATGAAGAAGAAAAGCACAACCACACCTCATGACGCCACGTTCCGGCAGTTTCTGACTCAGCCGGATATCGCCCGTGATTTTATGGAAATCCACCTGCCGGCAGAGCTGCGCGCCATCTGCGATCTCAGCACGCTGAAGCTCGAATCCGGCTCGTTCGTCGAGGACGATCTCCGCCAGTACTTCAGCGACGTCCTTTACAGCCTGAAAACCTCTGCAGGTGATGGATACGTTCACGTGCTCATCGAGCATCAGTCTTCGCCCGACAGGCATATGGCTTTTCGTCTGGTGCGCTATGCGGTGGCCGCCATGCAGCGCCACATCGAGGCAGGGCATAAAAAATTGCCCCTGGTCATACCGGTGCTGTTCTATACGGGGAAACGTAGTCCGTATCCCTACTCCACCCGGTGGCTGGATGAGTTTAACGATCCGGAGCTGGCAGGCAGACTCTACAGCACTGCCTTCCCGCTGGTTGACGTTACAGTGATCCCGGATGACGAAATAGCAGACCACCGCAGTATGGCCGCCCTGACCCTGCTGCAGAAACATATTCATCACCGGGATCTGGCAGAACTGGTTGAACGGCTGGCGCCCATTTTACTGGCCGGATATCTGTCTTCATCGCAGGTGATATCGCTGGTACACTATATCGTACAGGCTGGCGAAACTTCAGACGCTGAAGCCTTTGTACGCGAGCTGGCACAGCGTGTGCCGCAACACGGAGACGCACTTATGACCATCGCACAACAGCTTGAACAGAAAGGTATCGAGAAGGGCAGAGCGGAGGGCATCCAGCTAGGCAGGCTGGAAGGTCGCAACGAAGGCAAGCTGGAAGTTGCCAGTGCCATGCTGCAGAACGGTATTGACCGCAGTACCGTCATTAAAATAACCGGCCTGACCGATAACGACCTGGCGCAGATCCACCACTAATGGCACTGTTGCAAAGATCTGGTGATGGTAAACTGATGCTACTGTTTAGTTGAAGGAGCAGCACATGAACCCATTCAAAGGTCGGCATTTTGAGCGTCATATTATCCTGTGGGCCGTCCGCTGGTATTGCAAATATGGCATCAGTTATCGTGAGCTGCAGGAGATGCTGGCTGAGCGAGGGGTAAATGTCGACCACACCACGATTTATCGCTGGGTTCAGCGTTATGCACCTGAGATGGAAAAGCGGCTGCGCTGGTACTGGCGTCAGCCTTCCGGTTTTGGCTCATGGCATCTCGATGAAACCTACGTGAAGGTCAATGCACGCTGGGCTTATCTGTACCGCGCCGTCGACAGCAGGGGCTGCACCATCGACTTTTACCTGTCTTCACGCCGTAACACTAAAGCCGCATATCGCTTTATGGGTAAACTTCTGAACAATACGAAGCGCCGTCAAATTCCACGGTTGATCAACACGGATAAAGCCCCGACGTATGGGAGGGCACTGGCATTGCTGAAGCGGGAAGGTAAATGTCCGCAGCATGTGCATCACCGGCAGATAAAGTACCGGAATAATATAATCGAGTGCGATCATGGCAAACTGAAACGGATAATCAACGCCACACTGGGCTTCAAATCAATGAAGACGGCTTATGGCACAATCAAAGGGATTGAAGTGATGCGGGCGCTACGGAAAGGTCAGGTAGAATCATTTTATTTTGGGCATCCCCTGGGCGAGATGCGTCTGGTAAGCAGAGTCTTTGAAAGATAAGACCTTTCAATAACACTAAAGGCTACCTCACCACTAACTTTGCAACAGTGCCCATAACTCTCACCCTGCTCAGTGGTCAAAAAATCAACGGGCATATCAGCCTCCCTGCCTGACGGCTTTTTTTTAACAAAACTGCAACCGCCCGAAATGTTATAAATTGTCGGACATACACAAATCGCTTCATTTATGTGTCCATTAAATCGTTAATTTGTTATAACAGACGCAATATGTCCGATATTTGATTTAGGATACATTTTTATGCGACTTTTTGGTTATGCACGGGTATCAACCAGTCAGCAGTCCCTTGATATTCAGATAAGGGCGCTCAAAGACGCGGGGGTGAAAGCCAACCGCATCTTTACCGACAAGTCGTCCGGTAGCTCTGCCGACAGGAAGGGACTGGATCTGCTGCGTATGAAGGTGGAGGAAGGCGATGTCATTCTGGTCAAGAAACTTGACCGTCTTGGCCGCGATACTGCCGATATGATCCAGCTGATAAAGGAATTTGATGCTCAGGGGGTGGCCGTCCGATTCATCGATGATGGGATTAGCACCCACGGAGAAATGGGAAAAATGGTTGTGACGATTCTGTCGGCCGTTGCGCAGGCCGAACGTCAACGAATTCTGGAACGCACTAACGAAGGGAGACAGGAAGCTATGGCAAAAGGGATCAGGTTTGGACGTAAGCGAACAATTGATCGTGGGCGTGTACTAGCTCTTTACAGGCAGGGAGCAGGTGCGTCAGATATAAGCCGACAGCTTAAAATTGCCCGTTCAACCGTTTATAAAATACTCGTCGAAATAAAAATACCCCGGAGCCATGATGAATAATAAACCGCGTTTTGCCGGACTGGAATGGCTGAGATTTTCCCTCGGTTTTTTTGTTATGGTTTACCATACCGCACACCGTTATCCGCAGCTTGACCATATTTCATGGTTGAGAAACTTCACCAGCATGGGATTTTTTGCTACCAGCACTTTTTTTGTTTTATCCGGATTTTTGCTTGCTCACGTCTACTTTAACCAGAACCAGATGCGTGAACCCGCAGGTAGTTTCTGGATCAAACGTTTCTGTAATCTTTACCCGATACATATTGTCGCGCTCATTTCTTCAGTCGTTGTGCTGATACTTATGCACTGGCTTTCAGTTCCACCGGATGGCCCCGGAGCGTCGCCACGTTTTGTCGTTTATGACACACACCAAGTGATAGCTAATCGTTCGCTTCTGGAACATTATATGGATAACAGCGAGCTGATTATTAATTCTGTTTTACAGCTATTTATGCTGCAGGCTTGGAACCCACTGTACCTCACCTTTAATGCGCCACTCTGGTCTCTGTCAACGCTGTTTTTTTTCTACCTTATGTTTCCTTTTATCACCCCCCGGTTACTGAACATAAAAAGGATTAAGTCAGCTATTGCTTTAACCTGCTTTATCAGCCTGCTGCCACCGCTTTATGTCATCCTTAATGCACTCTGGGGTATCCCGTGGACTGGCCTGCTGCAAAGATTTCCACCGTTCCGCCTTCCTGAATTTATATGCGGTATCCTGTGTTACAGCCTGTTTCGTCAGCATCAGAAGAAAGGGTACCGACCAGGAATTGTTCACTGCAGCCTGCTGTCATTATTTATTCTTGCCTGTTTTATCCTGGCAACATGGCTTTATACCCAGCGCCCGGAGCGCTTCTGGTATCCACTTTTGCATAATGGTCTTTTACTGCCCTCACAGTCAGCGCTGCTGTACCTGTGCGCATTACTTCCGACTCCCCGCTCAGGCGTGTTGCAACGTTATCTTCCCCGGCTGGGGGCGGCATCTCTGTCGATATTTGCCCTGCACGTTCCCCTGTTTTATCTGTGGAGCACGTTTGACCCCTTATTGCGTAGCATATTGTCTGACTGGCATGGAGGATGGCAGGAGTGGGTGAACAGGGCAGGTGTAACAGAGCTGAGCATGGGGGGGTATGCTTTATTCCTTGTCCTGACGGTCTGGATTTGTCTTCATTTTCAGGAGCAGGTTGTCGTACGCTTAAGAAAGAGATTACTTAACAGGTTGCTCTGAAGGCACAGATACGAACCCTGTCAGAATCTGACCGGGTTCGTATCACGAAGCCAGAAATCAATGGGTAAGGAGTAATCGTCCGGACTTACTGAAGCGAGAACAATCTGATAATTGTAATTCCTGGTAGCGGCTTCTCCACCTCTGACTGGCAGGCAGTCAATAGCCAGAATCACGTCGTACTTTTTTGTTTCATCAAGAGCAGCAGCATAGCTGATGTTTACCCCATGGTGGTGTATTGCTTCTCCTGCTACTAATTTTTTTCTCTCCCGTCCGGGTACTATTCCGTCCAGAAACTCAATAATTTTAACAGGATAGTGGGTAAATAACGTAACGTCAGTCGACTTACTTCTGCCGGAAAGCCGGGCCGCCAGCCGGAGCGATTCTGCGATGTCTTTTTTAGTAAGCAACTCAGGCACTATTCTGAAGTAGTTATTCATATCCACTCGCATAGAGTTTACGTGTTTACTGATTAACTTTAGGACAACAATTTGAATTCATCCCGAAAAATACCTAGAGATTATTTCAGCAGGTGAATGCAGGAGGCAGGTCTTAGCGTGAGTTTTCGTTCCACTGAGCGTCAAACCCCTTGTCGTTCCTGGCACGTTAAGGGATTCCATATTTGTATTGGAAGGGTTGCTGGAGCAGCAAACCGGGCTCAACCCTACAGAGATAATGACAGATACGGCGGGTTCCAGTGATCTGATCTTCGGTCTTTTCTGGTTGCTGGGCTATCAGTTTCTCCCCGCCTAGCTGATGCGGGAGCTTCTGTATTCTGGCGTGTGGATAAATATGCAGATTATGGCGTGCTGAATGATATTGCCCGCAATGCTGCGAATGCTAGGAAGATAGAGCAACATTGGGATGACATGATGCGCATAGCAGGTTCCCTGACGCTTGGGACAATTCGGGCATCAGTTTTGATCCGTTCGTTGCTGAGCAGCGCTCGCCCCTCAGGGTTGACACAGGCCATTATCGAAGCCGGGAAAATAAATAAGACACTATACCTGCTGAATTATATTGATGATGAGGATTGCCGACGTCGCATCCTGACCCAGCTTAACCGGGGAGAAAGCAGACATGCTGTCGCCAGAGCCATTTGTCACGGACAGAAAGGCGAGATCAGAAAGCGCTATCAGGATGGGCAAGAGGAGCAACTGGGTGCTCTGGGGCTGGTGACCAATGCTGTTGTGCTCTGGAATACCATTTATATGCAGGCCGCACTGGCACATTTGCGTGATGAGGGCGAAGCCGTTAATGAAGACGATGAGTCCCGGCTGTCACCACTGCGCCATGCGCATATCAATATGCTGGGTCACTATACATTCACACTGGCAGAACAGATAACAAAAGGGCAGCTAAGGCCACTTAAGCAAGCGGAAGAGAGCGATGAATGGCCTTTATAATTATCTTTTGTCATGACAGCGAAAACACAATTTTGGTTAAAAAATGTACTTAGCGTGCGTTTTCGTACGGCTGGGCTTCAGACCCCGTGTACGTGCCAATTTCAGCATGGCGCGAGTGGCGCAGCAGTAGCGGCTGACGCCCATTGCGCAGGTGCCACAGGCGAGCATGCGCTCAACACAGAGGCGGGTCCACTGGCTGACGCTGTCACCGTGCTTATCGAGGTAGTTGTTCCAGCCATCATCGATGGTGAACAGGAGTTTGACGGGGCGCGGGATGTACATGGTGCTGAGTATAAAATGAGACTCATGGCATGCAAAGCATCGGAACGGCGAAGCCGTGACGCTCGCCCCATCGGGGCGCTACGTTCTCTACCAATCAGTGGTAGCCGCGACAGCCTGTTCTTACTGCAATGAACTACCGAATCTGGGCGTCAGCGTAGGTTTGTGACCTGGCCCCCCCCTCTGTACTATCAGTTATACTTAACTCGCATTGCTAGTTCCGGTCGGCATCTGCCTGATGTTATACTGCTAAATTAAGTAATTCTTAATTATTGCCGACTGATAGATAGGAATAGAATCGTGAAGATACAGGCTATTCAGTACATACGCGGACTGGCGGCATTGCTTGTCGTCATTGCCCATAATTCTTTCTTTCTTGGCGAATACTGGGTAACCCATATTCCTGGTGCACTGGGCGTAGATATTTTCTTTATCGTCAGTGGTTTCATTATGACGTTCATCACCCACCGGACATCTGAAGGGGCAGATACATTTTTAATAAAGCGATTTTTCCGCTTATGGCCCCCTCTTTTTCTGGTCTGGCTTGCCTCGCTTGTCCTTATTTATCATGAACGGACACTCAGCCAGATGTCATGTGTGCTTTATTTCTGCCTTCAGGATTACAGCAGTCAGGGGCCAGAGTTTGGTTATAGCCTGCTGGGCCCCCCCTGGACGTTGTCCTATGAGGTCATGTTCTACGCCGTTTTTGCATTTTCCATGAGTATAACCTATCGCTATCGCAGCTATATCTGCGCGCTGATTTTTATGGCTTCAATGCTTGGATTTCAGCTCTTTTATAATGGCAGTTTCAGCTTTTCATCACAGATTTCACCTGAGATTGTTGTGACACACTGGTGGCAGGCCTGGATTAAAATCGCCAGTAACACAGTAGTTTTGGAATTCATTGCAGGCATGTTTCTGGCTGAAATGATGGTGAATGGCAAAATCAGTGACTCTCTTCTCATGCGGATACTGGCATGGGGTGCTCTCTTCATTGCCTTTGTTTTTGTTATCTTCACTGGCCCGCAGGTTTTCGGCATGAGCGGTGGCTTCTGGCCTGCGCTGGTAGTTATGGCAGCAGTTATTACACTGAGCTGCCATCATAAAACTGAAGGCTTTCGCGGGCTGTCATTCCTGGGCGATATTTCTTACTCACTGTATCTGGTGCATTACCCGGTGATGCTTTTTATAAAAAATGCTTTACCGTCATCTGCGTTCAAAAATGGAAGTCCGCTGGTCTTTTTACTCTCAGTTGTAGTAAGCACCTTATTAGCGTCAGTTGTGTTCAGACTGGTTGAAATTCCCTCAATTCAATTAGGAAAAAAAATCACCCGAAATATCTATCTGAAAAGAACAACCGAAGAAAAACAGTCCTAGAGGTAATTCATTTGATTCGGACTTGTCAACAGGACAGGCTAAATTTGCAGAGCCGCATCGTGGTACTGGTGGTGATGTCAGATTAATTTTCCACGGCAGCAGGACTGGCCGGTTCACCGGCCAGTCCTGGATATGCGTGAGCACGTAAAGCGGCTCTGTTGCAAAGATCAGCTGCGCTGATAAAATTTGCTTCCATTTTCACCAGAAATGTTACTCATGAACGTATTTAAAGGCCGGCATTTTCAGCGCGACATCATCCTGTGGGCTGTACGCTGGTATTGTAAATACGGGATCAGCTATCGTGAATTGCAGGAGATGCTGGCCGAACGCGGTGTCAACGTTGATCACTCCACGA
>Ga0308167_1004213_pt1 | contig 10614 bp, 9 predicted proteins | sample PhyCR1_2_FD_202138 | JGI IMG/M metagenome (GOLD analysis project Ga0308167, IMG submission 202138) | Phyllosphere microbial communities from UC Gill Tract Community Farm, Albany, California, United States - DLSLRC.R1 | ecosystem: Host-associated > Plants > Phyllosphere > Unclassified | place... | reverse complement strand
GACTGCAACCGGGCACACAGAGACGGCCCCCGCCGATGGGCGGGGGCCGTGTCGTGCTGCATCGTGAACGCGGTGGTCACGAGACGCAGAGATCAGCGCACGAAGCGCACCTCGGTGAGCGTCTCGCCGAGGAACGGCTCGGTGTGGCTGGCGCCGTCGAGCGCGAAGCCGTTGCGCGTATAGAAGCGATGTGCGCGGGGGTTGTCCTCCGCGACCCACAGGTAGAGGGGCTCGTCCTTCTCGACGGCCGCATCGAAGAGCTTCTGGCCGATGCCGGTCGAGTGGTACGCGTCGAGCAGGTAGATGAAGTACAGCTCGCGGAACGCGGGCGCGTCCTTGTCGCGGGCAGGGCCGGAGCCGACGAAGCCGACGATCTCGCCGTCGACGAGGGCGGCGCGCATCGTGAACTCGGGGCCCTGAGCGGCCCAGTGCGTCCACAGCTCGGCCATGCGACGGGGCGAGACCTTCTCGAGGGCTGCCTTGCTGATCAGGTGGTCGTAGGTCTCGTGCCAGCACTGCGCGTGCACGCGACCAAGGGCTTCCGCATCCACATCACGGACCGGACGGACGATGACTTCAGGCTGGGCTTCGGCGCTCATAGCGCGACTCTACGCGCGGCCTCCGCGAACCGGAAATCGAGCGGGAGCGTTCCCAGACCGCGGATGAGCGGCTGGAGGGATCGCACAACGATGTTCGTGATTCGTTCGCCGATGGCTACGATCAGTCCTCGTGAACGTGATCTGGCGCACTCTCCTCGTGATCCTCTCCGCCCGTCGCCGCGTGCGGCGAGGCAAGACCCTCGACGCAGCATCGGTCAGCAGCATCCGGCTGACGACCCTGCCGACCGACATCGACATCCTCCGTCACATGAACAACGGCCGATACCTGTCGCTCTTCGACCTCGGTCGGTGGGATCTGCTGATCCGCACAGGGCTGTTCGACGCCATGAACGAACGCGGCTGGTACGCCGTCGTCTCGAGCGAGACCGTGACGTTCCGCAAGTCGCTGCAGCTGTGGCAGCGGTTCGAGGTGCAGTCGCGCTTCATCGGTCATGACGACAAGGCGGTGTTCCTCGAGCACAGGGCGGTCGTCGGCGGCGAGATCTACGCCCGCGTCATCGTGCGATCGAGGATGCTGCGTCGCACCGGCGGCACGGTCAGCAACGAAGAGCTGTTCGCCGCCGTCGGCAAGCCCGAGGGTGTGCCCGAGATCGACTCCTGGGTGCACGACTGGGCCGCAGCATCCGCTCTGCCTCCCGTGCGCACCCCGGCGCCGAGCGTGTGGAGCTGACGCCGTGACCGATCCGTGGGGTCTCGAGACGCGCACGCCGGGCTCGGTGCTGCTGGTCGGATGCGGCAAGCTCGGCATCCGCCTCGGCGAACGGCTCGTCGCACAGGGCTCAGAGGTCACGGCCATGCGGCGCAGCGCGGGCGACATGCCGTTCCCGACCATCGAGGCGGATCTGCGGCATCCGCTCGACCGTGAGCTGCCGGAGTTCGACTCGGTCGTGATCACTCTGCCGCCGAGCACCGAGGGCGACTCGATCTATCCACCGGCGTTGCGGGGGCTCGCGAAGGCCCTGCCGACGATGCCCGAGAGGGTCGTGTTCGTCTCGTCGACGCGCGTGTTCGAGGGACGCCCCGGGGAGACGCCGCTGACCGAGCGCGATGCGCCGAAGGTGTCGAGCGAGCGGGGCGGCGATCTGGTCGAGGGCGAGCACCTGGCGATGGAGCTGTTCGGTGCGCGCATCGTGCGCCCGGCCGGCATCTACGGACCCGGTCGCGACTTCCTCATCCGGCGGGTGCGCGAGGGCGCAGCGGTCGACCACACCCGCCGCACCAACCGCATCCACGAGACCGATCTCGTGCGGCTGCTCGAGGCGATGCTGCGGGCCGACTCCGCGCCCCCGCTGATCCATGCCGTCGACCGCGAGCCCGTGCTGCTCGGAGACGTCGTCGCGCACATCGCCTCTCGCCTCGGAGTCGAGCCGCCCCCGCACCTCGATCCGGAGGTCGGCGGCGGGACGGTGCTGGAGGGGCGCCTGCTGCAGGAGTTCCTCGGCGATCTCGAGTATCCGACCTTCCGCGCGGGCTACGACGAGATGATCGCCGCGCTCTGAGCGCTTCCGCCCCGGTTCCGGTCGCACTCCGTGGCGTGCCTTCGCTCGATCGACGGCATGAACTGCGACCGGAACCACCCGACGCGACCGTCGCTCAACGGCAGGCGGGCACTGCAGTCCTAGGCTGAGCTCATGGCCGACCCGATGCCCACCGCGGATCCCGAATCCGTCTCGCTCGCGGACCGTGCCGTCGAGCTCGCCCGCCGTTGGGTGATCGAGGCAGCGGCCGCCGACGTCGATCCGGCGGCAGAACGGCTCGCCGGTGTGCTGCAGGATGCCAACGGGCTGCCGTTCACACTCGGATTCGTCGACGGCGTCATGCGCCCCGAGAGTCTGAGCGCCGCGGCATCCCAGCTGCACCGCATCGCTCCGATCGTCCCCGACTTCCTGCCCTGGTACCTGCGGTCTGCCGTGCGGCTCGGCGGCGGCGTCGCTCAGATGCTGCCGACCCCCGTGGTGCCCATCGCGCGTCGGGTGCTGCGTGACATGGTCGGCCACCTGGTGGTCGACGCCCGCCCCGCGAAGCTCGGACCGGCGATCGCGAAGATCCGTGAATCGGGTGCTCGGCTCAACCTCAATCTGCTCGGTGAGGCGGTGCTGGGTGAGGACGAGGCGCGGCGGCGGCTCGACGGCATCCACGAGCTGATCCGTCGCCCCGATGTCGACTACGTGTCGGTCAAGGTGTCGGCGATCGTCAGCCACATCTCGATGTGGGCGTTCGACGAGGTCGTCGAGTCGGTCGTCGAGCGACTGCTTCCGCTGTATCTGACGGCCGCCTCGGATCGCACCTTCATCAACCTCGACATGGAGGAGTACCGCGACCTCGACCTGACGATCGCGGTGTTCACCCGCATCCTCGAGGATCCCCGCCTCGACGGTCTCGAGGCGGGCATCGTGCTGCAGGCGTATCTGCCGGATGCCCTGCCGGCACTGCAGCAGCTCACCGCCTGGGCGCGCGAGCGGGTCGACCATGGCGGAGCCCCCATCAAGGTGCGGCTCGTCAAGGGAGCCAACCTCGCGATGGAGCGGGTCGAGGCGCGCATGCACGGATGGGCTCAGGCCACCTACGACACCAAGCTCGACACCGACGCCAACTATCTGCGCTGCCTCGACTGGGCGCTGCGGCCTGAGAACGTCGACGCGGTGCGCCTGGGCATCGCGGGCCACAACCTGTTCGGCATCGCCTATGCCTGGTTGCTCGCGGGGGAGCGCGGGGTTCGAGCGGGCGGCGTCGACGCCGCTGCCGCGACTCCGGCCGCGAACTCCCAGCCGCCGGTCGAGTTCGAGATGCTGCTCGGCATGGCGCAGGGGCAGGCCGTGTCGCGCGAGGTCGGCGAGGTGCTGCTCTACGTGCCGGTCGTGAACCCGGGCGAGTTCGATGTCGCCATCAGCTATCTCGTCCGTCGGCTCGAAGAGAACGCGTCGAGTGACAACTTCCTCTCCGCCGCGTTCCGGCTGGGCGACGACGAGTCGCTCTTCGTGCGCGAGCGGGACAGGTTCCTCGACGCCCTCGATCGTTCGACGTCGCCGACGCTGCGGGTGGGCGCGCTGCGCGGCCAGGACCGACTGGCGCCGGTGCACGAGTCGATGCGCCCGGTGCCCGTGGCGCCCGCGCCCGAAGAGGGTCTGACCCAGGCGGTGCTCGGCATCTCCCGCGGTGCGGATGACACGGGCGGGCCGTTCCTCGAGACGGCGGTCTATGCCCCGCGCGAGCTCGACGAGGCGACCGGCGGTGCCCCCGGCTTCGCGAACACTCCTGACAGCGATCCGTCGCTTCCGGCCAACCGTGACTGGGCGCGCGAGATCCATGAGCGCATCGCCGACTCGACGCTCGGTGTCTCGACGATCGACGCGGCCCGCGTCGACGACGTCGACACGCTCGAGAGCACGATCGCCGGGGTGCGGGAGGCCGCAGCCCTGTGGGGCGCGCGGCCGGCCACCGAACGCGCCGAGGTGCTGCTGCGCGCGGCGGCCGCACTCGAGGGGCGCCGCGGAGACCTCATCGAGGTCGCCGCCTCCGAGACCGGCAAGGTCTTCGCCGAGGCCGACGTCGAAGTCAGCGAGGCCGTCGACTTCGCCCGCTACTACGCAGCCAAGGCCAGAGAGCTGGATGCCGTCGCCGGCGCCGCATTCGAACCCGCGCGCGTCACCGTCGTCACCCCGCCGTGGAACTTCCCGCTCGCCATCCCGGCCGGGGGAGTGCTCGCCGCGCTCGCCGCAGGCTCGGGAGTCGTCTTCAAGCCCGCCCCGCAATCGCGCCGCTGCGCCGCCGTCATCGCCGAGATCCTGTGGGAGGTCGGTGTTCCGCGCGATGTGCTCGCGCTCGTGGACATCGAGGAGGGCGACCTCGGCCGTGAGCTGATCTCGCACGAGTCGGTGGACCGCGTCATCCTCACCGGGTCATGGGAGACCGCTGCCCTGTTCCGCTCGTGGCGGCCCGACCTGCCGCTGCTCGCCGAGACGAGCGGCAAGAACGCGATGATCATCACCCCGTCGGCCGATCTCGATCTCGCCGTCGCCGATCTGGTGCGCAGCGCCTTCGGGCATGCGGGGCAGAAGTGCTCGGCGGCGTCGCTCGCGATCCTCGTCGGACCGGTCGGGCGGTCGAAGAGATTCGCCCGTCAGCTGGCCGATGCGACTCGGTCGCTGCACGTCGGCTGGCCGACCGATCCGCTGGCCGAGGTCGGGCCCGTGATCGAGCGTCCCGAGGGCAAGCTCGCCTGGGCGCTCACCGAACTCGACCGCGACGAGAAGTGGCTCATCGAGCCCGCCCTCTCGGACGATGACCCCACCGGTCGGCTCTGGCGGCCGGGCATCCGCGTCGGGGTGCAGCCGGGGTCGCGCTTCCACACCGAGGAGTTCTTCGGGCCGGTGCTGGGCATCATGCACGCCCCGACGCTCGAGCGGGCGATCGAGCTGCAGAACGCGGTCGAGTACGGCCTGACGGCGGGACTGCACACGCAGGACCCGGCCGAGCTCGCCCTGTGGCTCGACCGGGTGCAGGCCGGAAACCTCTATGTGAACCGCGGTATCACCGGCGCGATCGTGCAGCGTCAGCCGTTCGGCGGGTGGAAGCGCTCATCGGTCGGCCCCGGGGCCAAGGCGGGCGGACCGAACTACCTGATCGGGCTCGGGTCCTGGCGCTCGAGCGGATCCGGCACGGTGTCGAGCACGCTGCATCTGCGTGGGCTCGACTCGCGCATCACCGACCTGATCGAGGCGGCGCAGCCCTCGCTCGGCTTCGAGGCGTTCGAGTGGCTGCGTCGTTCGGCGCTGTCGGACGCCCTCGCGTGGGATCGCGAGTTCGGCCAGGTGCGCGATGTGTCTCACCTGGGTGTCGAGCGCAACCTGTTCCGCTACCGCCCGGTGCCGGTCGCGATCAGGGCCACTGCGGACGCCGGCTGGCAGGAGCTGCTGCGCGTCGTCATCGCCGCGGTGCGCGCCGGGGCCGGATTCGTGCTGTCGACCCCCGTCGGGCTGCCCCCGGCAGTGCGCCACGCGCTCGCCGAACTCGGCGCGGTCGTCTACATGGAGACCGACGACGAATGGATCGAGCGGATGCGGCGTCGCGGCGACTCGAGCGGGGTGCGCGAGTCTCTCGGCGACGACGAGCTGCGCCCGAGCCGGGCACGACTGGTCGGCCCGCGCGAATCCGTGTCCGCGCTGCACCGTGCGCTCGCCGCGGCTGTGGGCGGCGACCCCGACCTCGCGGTGTACGACGGCGAGGTCACCTCTGCCGGGCGCATCGAGCTGCTGCCCTTCGTGCACGAGCAGGCGATCGCGATCACTGCGCACCGTTACGGCAACCCCGACGACTGGAGCGCCGCGGTCATCTGAGGCGGTCGCGCTTCGGCATCCGTTCCGCCCTCGCCATCTCCGGCATCCCCTCACCCGCGGTCGACCACGCACCTACCGCCGCTGTGCGTGGTCGAAAGAGCATCCGAAACGGGCGATTCGGATGCTCTTTCGACCACCCCTCTCGATGCGACCCGGTCAACAGACCCCGCATGTAAAGAATTCTTGACACAGCGGATGCCGCAGGCGTACTCTCGTGTCAAGAATCTTTTACATGGGAGGCATCATGGTCTACGAAGAGCGCAACGCCTGGGCCGGTCTCATCGTCGGCGTGGTGGTGATCGGGGCGTATGTCGTCATCGTGCTGCAGCAGGCCGCCGGCGGACCGGTGACCGATGTCGACTGGTTCCCGCTCATGATGTGGACGATCGGTCTCGGCATCGTGGCCACGATCGTGCTCAGCATCGTCTGGGGGATGATCGCCGGTGCGAAGGATCCCGACGGGGTCGGCAAGTCCGATGTCCGCGACCGCGACATCAGCCGCATGGGCAGTCGGGTCGAACAGTCCTTCATCGTGATCGCCGGCCTCGGCGTGATCACCCTCTGCGCGGTGGGCGCCGACCTCTTCTGGATCGCCAACACCATGTTCGCGGGGTTCGCCGTCTCGGCCATGGTCGGCAGCGTCGCGCGAGTCGTCGCCTACCGTCGGGGACTCGTCTGATGGTCAAGCCCACGCTCGTCTCCAACCGCATCCGCGCTCACCGCGAAGCGGCCGGACTCACCCAGGCCGAACTCGCCCGCAGCATCGGCGTGACCAGGCAGACGCTCATCGCGATCGAGCAGGAGAAGTACTCCCCGTCGCTCGAGCTCGCGTTCCAGATCGCCCGCGCTTTCGGCGTGGGGCTCGACGACCTGTTCCAGTACCCGCAACCCACGAGCACGGAGGTGTGACATGACCGAGACCGACAAGACCCCGACGAACAAGACCGAGATGATGCCGGCGTGGCGTCGCGAGACCTACGGCTCGGCCGATGGCTTCCGCCTCGAGCAGATCCCCGTTCCCACCCCGCGGTCGGGCGAGGTGGTGCTGCGAGTCGAGGCGACCGCGCTCCACGCCGGCGACGTGCGTCTCATGCTCGGCGATCCGCTGCTCGTGCGCCCCATCTTCGGGCTGACGCGCCCCAAGTACCCGGTGCGCGGGATGGAGGTCGCCGGAACCGTCGTGGCGGTGGGCCCGAACGCGATCGGCGCCGAGCTCGGAGAGCGTGTCGTCGGCGAGCTCACCGGGGGCGGGGGACTCGCGTCGCATGTCGCTGCGTCCGCTGCGCGTCTCGTGCCGATCCCGCCCGACGTCACCTCCGAGACCGCCGCGTGCCTGACGATCTCGGCGGGCACGGCCTGGCAGGCACTCGACCGTGCGGGGATCGGCTTCCGTGCCGCCAAGGGCACTGCGGCCGGACACATCCCGCGCGTTCTCGTGATCGGTGCGTCCGGGGGAGTCGGCACATTCGCCGTGCAGCTCGCAGCGCTGCGCGGGGCCGAGGTCTGGGCCACGTGCGGAGAACGCAACTTCCGGCTCGTCGAGCACCTCGGCGCCGTGCGCACCCTCGACCACCGCACCTCACCGCTGGCCGACCTGCCGGCCGCGCATTTCGACGCGGTGATCGACATCGCCGGCGGCCTGGGCCTTCGCGAACTGCAGCGCCTCGTCGTGCCCGGCGGCTCGGTGGTGCTCGTGGCAGGCGACGGAGGGCACGTCCTCGGGCCGATACCTCGCATCCTCAAGGCGGTGTTCCTGTCGATCGGGTCGCGTCGCCGCATCCGCCCGCTGGCGGCGACACCGCGCCCCGAGATCCTCGCCAAGCTGCTCGAGCTCACCGCTGAGGGGCGCATCACGCCGGTCGTCGAGCGGGAGTACCCCTTCGACGAGGCATCCGCCGCCCTGGCCCACCTCGAAGCGGGCCACACGGTGGGCAAGGTGGTCGTGCACGGACCCTGACCGCGACGGGCCGCGCTCTGGCGGCGTTCAGGGGCGGATGACAGAATGGATGCTGGCGTGCCCGAGTCGCATCTTCCCCCTGGCGTCGGCTCTCACCGAGCGACGCGGGTCGAAGGACCGCCGGGCCCCTGGACAGCGTCCGCCGCATCCGTTCGAGGAGCCCCATGTCTGTCGAAACCACCGCGCCGGCATCCGAGACCGCAACCCCGGTCCGCACCGCACACCACCGTCACTATCTGATGTGCAAGCCGTCGCACTTCACGGTGAACTACTCGATCAACCCGTGGATGGAGCCGGCGAAGCCGACCGACACCGCACGGGCCGTCGAGCAGTGGCAGAAGCTGCACGACCTCTACCTCGAGCTCGGCCACGAGGTCGAGCTGATCGAGCCCCTCGCCGGGTATCCCGACATGGTCTACACCGCGAACGGCGGGTTCCTGATCGACGGCCGCGCCTATGTGCCGAAGTTCCGCTTCGTCGAGCGTCAGGGAGAGGCCCCCGCGTTCGCGGACTGGTTCCGCGGTGCCGGCTACGACACCGTGCTCCCCGAAGAGGTCAACGAGGGCGAGGGTGACTTCCTGCTCGTCGGCGATGTGATCCTCGCGGGCACCGGGTTCCGCTCGACCGGCGACAGCCACCGCGAGGTCGGGGAGGTGTTCGGCCGCGAGGTCGTGTCTCTCAACCTCGTCGACCCGCGCTTCTATCACCTCGACACCGCGATCGCGGTGCTCGACCCCGTGCAGGGTGTCGAGAACGGCGGCCCCGAGCGCGCGAACATCGCGTATCTGCCCGGCGCCTTCGACGACGAGAGCCGCGCCGTCCTCGAGGAGCGCTTCCCGGATGCGATCCTCGTGTCCGACGAAGACGGATCGGTGTTCGGTCTCAACTCCGCGAGCGACGGCTACAACGTGGTCATCTCGCCGCGCGCCCTCGGTTTCGAGAAGCAGCTGCGCGAGCGTGGCTACAACCCGATCATGATCGACCTCTCCGAGCTGCTGCTCGGCGGCGGCGGCATCAAGTGCTGCACCCTCGAACTGCGCGGTGAGGCGTGACCGCGGTCGACGCCGAGGTGTCGGCTGAGCCGCACGTCGCCCACAACTATCACCCCCTGCCGGTCAACATCGCCCGCGGTGACGGAGCCTGGGTGACGGATGTCGAGGGCAAGCGCTACCTCGACCTGCTCGCCGCTTATTCGGCTGTGAACTTCGGCCACCGGCATCCCGCGCTCGTGGCTGCTCTCACCGAGCAGCTCGGTCGGGTCACGCTCGTCAGCCGGGCATTCCAGAGCGATCGGCTCGAGCCGTTCGCGGCGGCGCTCGCGAAGCTGGCGGGCAAAGACATGGTGCTGCCGATGAACACGGGCGCCGAAGCGGTCGAGACGGGCATCAAGGTCGCCCGAGCCTGGGGGTACCGCGTCAAGGGCATCGCGGACGGCCGGGCGCGGATCATCGTCGCCGCCGGGAACTTCCACGGCCGCACCACCACGATCGTCAGCTTCAGCGACGACGAGCAGGCGCGGGCGGACTTCGGTCCCTACACGCCGGGCTTCGACGTGGTCCCCTACGGGGATGCGGATGCCGTCGCCGCGGCGATCACCGACGACACCGCCGCCGTGCTGATCGAGCCGATCCAGGGTGAGGGCGGGGTGGTGATCCCGCCGGAGGGATACCTGCGCCGCATCCGCGAGATCTGCGACGAGAAGAACGTGCTGTTCATCGCAGATGAGATCCAGTCCGGGCTCGGACGTGTCGGCGAGACCTTCGCGTGCGACCGCGAGGGTGTCGTGCCCGACCTGTACCTGCTGGGCAAGGCGCTGGGCGGCGGCATCCTGCCGGTGTCCGCTGTGGTGGGCGATGCCGACGTGCTCGGAGTCATCCGTCCGGGCGAGCACGGCTCGACCTTCGGAGGCAACCCGCTCGCCGCGGCCGTCGGGCTGCGGGTCGTCGAGATGCTCGAATCGGGGGAGTTCCAGGAGCGCGCTCGCGCACTCGGCGCTCACCTCGGAGCCGCTCTCGAACCGCTGAAGGGTCATGGCGTCACCGAGGTGCGCATCGCCGGCCTGTGGGCAGGCGTCGACATCGACCCCGCCAAGGGCACCGGGCGTGAGATCGCCGAGAAGCTGCTCGACCGTGGGGTGCTGGTGAAAGACACGCATGGGCAGACCATCCGCATCGCGCCGCCGCTCGTCATCCGGGCGACCGAGCTCGACTGGGCGGTCGAGCAGCTGAAGCTGGTCCTCGGAGCCTGATTCCCCTGTCCGCCGGGCGACACGCCCGGCGGACAACCCGGATTTGCCGGAACCCCGGAACCCACGTAACTTATTACTTGTTCGCCCCACAGGGAAGCGGAGAGGCCGAGAGCTTCACCCCCCTCAAGCGGAGAACCACCTCCACTCGATCAGCTCCTCGGAGCAGATCGCAGACACACTTCTGTCTGAGCTGGAGCTTCCACTACGGACAAGCGGTCGATTTGACAGCGAGTCCGGAACGGATAAGCTAGTGAAGTTGCCTCGGCGGCCTTGAGCCCCGAGCTGCAGATCTGGTTCTGAACATCACGGCGTGTCGATTTGACAGCCGGAAATGCGAAGATAAGATAGAGAAGTTGCCCTTCGGGCCTGGTTGTGATGACTGGGTCGTGGGAGCATCCGATCCTTGAGAACTCAACAGCGTGCACTTGTCAAATGCCAAATTATCCTCGTCTA
>Ga0308167_1004212_pt1 | contig 10618 bp, 12 predicted proteins | sample PhyCR1_2_FD_202138 | JGI IMG/M metagenome (GOLD analysis project Ga0308167, IMG submission 202138) | Phyllosphere microbial communities from UC Gill Tract Community Farm, Albany, California, United States - DLSLRC.R1 | ecosystem: Host-associated > Plants > Phyllosphere > Unclassified | place... | reverse complement strand
CGCGGGCCGAGCGTCACCTTCACGGCGTCGGCCAGGGTGTTCAGGCCGCGCTCGAGGCCACGACGGGCCTCCTCGTCGAAAGCAATGATCTTAGCCATGTGAGTTTCTCGTCCCTCCCGGACGTCGTCATGGGGGTCGTGCTGGCACTCAGCGTGAGCGAGTGCCAACGCCGATTCTGGCACTCGACGGGTGCGAGTGCAACACAGGTCGGACGCACTGGGCGAGTTCCCGGACGACGAACACGCCAGCCCCGCACACGACGAACGCGCCGCCCCCGCGGGGACGGCGCGTTCACGAGTGGTTCAGGCCGGGCGGACCGACTCGGCCTGCGGACCCTTGGCGCCGGTGCCGACGTCGAACGTCACGGCCTGGCCCTCCTCGAGGACCTTGTAGCCCGACATGTCGATGGCCGAGTAGTGCACGAACACGTCCTGGCCCCCTCCATCCACGGTGATGAAGCCGAAGCCCTTCTCGGCGTTGAACCACTTCACGGTTCCGTTGGCCATGATTCTTGCTCCCTGGTACTGCACAGTTGCGTAGGCGACGCGGTCGTCGTCTGGCACGACTCTGACCGAACGGTGCGCGCAGTACAAGGGGTATGACGTTCTTTCACGTCGATTCCCTCAGAAATCAACGTGCCCGAAACACGGCCGTCACACAGCCGTGCCGGGAACGGACGACGAGGCCGTCCGTCAGCCCGTGTAGTCCGCCCCGAGCACGACGCTGACGTCCGCGTTCGGGAACGCCGCCGACTGCTGCACGGCGGTCACCCCGAGCTGCTTCGCGATGCCCTGCGCCACCGCCGCCTGGGACGCCTGCTGGTAGTAGACGATCGTCGACGTGGTCCCCGTCGTGCCCGCGTCGCCCGTGGACGCGACACCCCAGCCGGCCGCGGTGAGCGAGGCGGACGCCTTCGCCGCCAGGCCGGCCGTCGTGGTGCCGTTCAGCACGACGACGGTGGTGTTGCCCTGCTCGGCCGGCGTCGCCGCCTGCGGCGCGGCGGCGCTCTGGCTGGGCTCGGCCGTCGCCGACGGGGACGCACTCGGCGTCGAGGTCGCCGACGAGGACGCCGCGGGCGACGAGTCACTGCCGCTGAAGGAGTAGCTGCCGTTGAGGAGCGCCAGCACCAGCACGCCGATGCCGACGAGCACGCCGGTCGCGAGGGCGGCCCACGCGAACGCGATCCACCCGCGCCCGCGCCGCTGGGCACCACGGTGCGCACCGACGCGCGGTCCGTCGGTGACCTCGTCGAACCGGTCTGCGGGGAATCTCGTGGTCATCGTTCCTCTTCAGGTGCGTGGGGTGCTGCGCCCGGCGCGACGAAGGCCCGCGCTGCGCGGGCTCGGGTGCGGGCACGCCGGAGCCGCTGGAGGCGTCCGACGAGCTGCGGGTCGTGGGCGAGGGCCGCGGGCGAGTCGATCACGCGGTCGAGCACCTGGTAGTAGCGCGCCGGCGACATGTCGAACTCGATGCGGATCTCCGCTTCCTTCGTGCGGTCGTGCCGCGCCCGGTCGTGCTCGAAGGCGAGCACGTGCAGGTCGAGCTCGCTGAGCTCGTCTGCGGGGGTGGCGGTCACTGCGGTTCCGATCGGTCACGTTCGGGTAACGGGTCTCGCACATCGTAGGGGCGCGGACGAGCACCTCCCTGGCACGGCGCTGGACTGTCGCGGAGACGGGTCACAGATCCGGCTCCCGGAACCACCTGGTGTGGACCCCGAACGGATCGGTCACGGCGACCGCCACTCCGTCGAGGGAGAGGGTGGCGAACGCGCCCGGGTCCCCGGGGTCGACGTCGTCCGGCAGCGTGGCCGCGACGCCCGACAGGATCCCGGTGCGCTCCAGGGCGATCCAGTGCACACCGCGTTCACGAACCCGGTCCACGAACCGCTGGCGGCCGGCACCCGGCACGTAGACGAGCGTGCCGGTCGTCAGGACGACGGGCACGCACGAGTCCGGCAGACGGTCCAGGGCGCGGTCCAGGTCGTCGGGCAGGACGCCCCGGACCCGGACGGGAGGCACGGCGAGCGCCGCCCGTGCCGCCTCGCGCATCAGGGCGGTGCGGTCCGTCGCCTCGGGCGGGACGGCCTCGACGAGTCGGTCGAACGCTCCCGGCCGGCCGAGGTCGATCGGGTTCGGGTCCAGTGCGATCCGCGCAGCGATCTCGATCAGCGTCGCGGTGGGGCCGGGGGCGGCACCGGAGACCTCGGCGACGAGGTGCACCGACGGTCCGGGTGTCGGCGTGTGCACACGAACCGTGGTGCTCCGTCCGTGGTCGTCCGTGACGACGTGGTCGAGCACGACGCGGTCCGGGATCGAGCAGAGGCCCGCCGCGGCCCCCGCGTCCACGAGCCCGAGCGGCCGCCCTGCCCGCGCGGCGAGCGCCTGGAACAGGGGGACGACTGGGGCGAGCCGGCGCGGGTCGTTGGCCTGCACCGTGGCGGTGGTGAGCGTGCGGACCAGGGCGGGTCGCGCCTCCCGGGCGAGCGCGCGCAACGCACCCGGGTCGGACGGGTCCGCGCCCAGCCGTCGCGCGACGGCGAAGAGCAGCTCCGGCTGCCGTCGCTGTTCCGGGACCGCGTCGAGCACGTCGAGCAGGGCGTCGTCGAGGGACCGCGCCCACGCGGCGTACGACGGTGACACCCCCGCGATCCGTTCGGCGTAGCCCGCGTACCGCTCCCGCGTGTTCACGCCCGGTGCATCCCCACGTGTCGGATGCCGGCCTCGACGTACGGGTCGCCGAACCGGACGAAGCCGTGCCGCTCGTAGAGGCCGGCGACGTACTCCTGGGCGTGCAGGACGACGGGTTCGTGGCCGTGGGCGTCGAGGACCGCGCCGACCAGCCGGCTCGCGATCCCCCGCCCGCGGTGGTCGGGGTCGGTGGCGACCCGGCCGATCACCCACGCCGGCGGCGCCGAACCCGCCGGGTGGGGTTCGTCGCGTGCCGGTCGGACGAGCCGGAGGTACCCGACCGCCCGGGCGTCGGCTCCGAACCACCAGTGCTCCGTGTCGGGCTCGCGGTCACGGCCGTCGAAGTCCTCGGCCTGGACCCGCTGCTCGAGCGCGAACACGCGGTTCCGGAGCACGACGATGCCGTACAGTTCGTCCGTCGTCAGACGGTCCCAGCGGGCGCAGCGCACGGAATGCTCGGACATCGTCGCGAGTTTACTGAAGTGGTCGGGCGTCCCCATCGAACCCGACCGGAAGCAGGAGGAAGCAATGGCATACAACGTCGACAAGTCCGACGCCCAGTGGCGCGAGGAGCTCTCCCCGGACCAGTACGCCGTCCTCCGGCAGGCGGGGACCGAGCGCCCGTGGACCGGTGAGCTCCTCGACGAGGAGCGTGCCGGCGTCTACACGTGTGCGGCCTGTGGCGCGGAGCTGTTCAAGAGCGGGACCAAGTTCGACTCCGGTTGCGGGTGGCCGTCGTTCTACGAGTCCGTCCGCCCGGAGGCCGTCCAGCTCATCGAGGACAACTCCCTCGGCATGCAGCGCACCGAGGTCCGCTGCGCGAACTGCGGCTCCCACCTGGGGCACGTCTTCCCGGACGGCTTCGGGACGCCGACGGGCGACCGCTACTGCATGAACTCGATCTCGCTGAACTTCCAGGCCGAGTGACCCCGGACGCGCCCCGCTAGGATGGGCGCGTCAGCCGGCATGGCGCAATTGGTAGCGCACCGTACTTGTAATACGGGGGTTGCGGGTTCGAGTCCCGCTGCCGGCCCCAGGAGCTTCCTCGAAGTGGAGCCATTCGTGTAGCCGATCGGCGTACGCGGGAGCGCCGTGCACAGCAGAGCCCCGGACGGGATCCGTCCGGGGCTCTGGCGCGTGTGGAACACGGATCAGGAAGTGTTCCTCAGCGCTCGATCCGGTAACCAGCCGGGTCGTGCGACGAGGATGACACCCCACCGATCACCATGTCCAGACATCAGGCGCGATTCGGCGGCAACGCGCACATACGTGCAGTCGAGGTCACCGTCCGCCGGTGATCTTCCGCTCCCGCTGCGCCACACCAGCGGTCCCGTACGGGTAGTCGTCGACGCGCGGCGCACTGACCTCGGTCAGGCGCTGGAGCTCCTCGGCCGTGAGCACGAGGTCGGCCGCGCCCAGGTTGTCCTCGAGCTGCGACACCGTCCTGGCGCCGAGGATGACGCTCGTCACGGCCGGACGCGCGAGCAGCCACGCGAGTGCGACCTGCGAGCGGGACGCGCCGTGCGCCTCGGCCACCGCGGAGACCTCGTCGAGCACGGCCCAGGTGCGCTCGTCGCCGTTGCGCGCCTCCCACGCCTCCATGCCACGCTGCGGGTTCTCCCCGAGCCGGGTGGCCCCGGTCGGCGCCTCGTCGCGCTGGTACTTCCCGGAGAGCCACCCGCCGGCCAGGGGCGACCACGGGAGCAGCCCGATGCCGGCGTCGAGGCAGGCGGGGACGACCTCGTGCTCGATGTCGCGCACGAGCAGGTTGTACTGCGGCTGCAGGGTGACGGGCGGCGCCCATCCGTGGCTGCGGGCCTCGTACACGGCCTTCGTCACCTGGTAGCCGAGGTAGTTCGAGAACCCGTACGACCCGATCTTGCCCGCGGAGACGGCGTCGTCGAGGAAGCGCAGGGTCTCCTCGATCGGGGTGAGGGCGTCCCACGCGTGCATCTGGTACAGGTCGATGGTCTCGACCCCGAGGCGCTCGAGCGACGCGTCGAGCGCGCGGGACAGGTGCCGCCGCGACAGCCCGAGGTCGTTCGGCCCGTCGCCCTGGGGGAACCGCCCCTTCGTGGCGAGGACGACCTGCTGCGCCTCGGTGGGGTGGTCGCGCAGCCAGCGGCCGATGATGCGCTCGGACTCGTTGCCCGAGTACACGTCGGCCGTGTCGACGAGTGTTCCGCCAGCGGCGACGAACGTGTCGAGGATCTGGTGGGAGGTGGCTTCGTCGGCTTCGCTGCCGAACGTCATGGTGCCGAGGGTCAGCGTCGACACCGATGTCCCGCTGTTGCCGAGGAGTCTGTAGTCCATGGCGGGGACGCTACGCCGGGGCCCCGGGGGCAGAGAGGACCTGCGAGTACCCGTCAGCGCACCCCGGACAGGGTGGTGTCCGTCAGGAAGGCGATGGCGGTGTCGCGGAAGGCGCGGGACGTCGGCGCGTTGAAGTGGTTGCGTCCGGGGATCTCGAAGAAGCGCGCGTCGGGTGCCGCCTGCGCCAGTCGCACCGCACTGTCGCGGATGCCGTCCTCGCTGCCGGCTGCCATGAGCAGGGGCTGCGCCGGGGCGTTCTCGGGCGTCGGCTCGATGCTGTCGCGCATCCCCTCGACCATCGCGACGAGTGCGCCGAGGTCGTTCCCCTCGACGTTCCCCGCCATGGTCAGGTACCCGTTGGTGACACGGTCCTCGATCGGGGTGCCGTCCGCGATGTACGCCTTCGCCTGGTCGACCCGCACGCGCCGCATCGGGTCGGCGTCCGGGATCCCCCCGAACACCGCACGGCTGATCCGGTGCGGGATGCGCTCCGCGGTGTGCCAGCCCACCCGGGCGCCGAGCGAGTACCCGAGGAACGCGACGTCCTCGAGCAGGTACGTGTCGACGACGGTCGTCACGTCGGACACGAGCAGGTCCATGGAGTAGGCCGACGGCTCGTGCGGCTTCGACGAGGCCCCGTGCCCCCGCTGGTCGATCGCGACGACACGGTAGCCGGCACGGACGAGGTCCCGGGTCCACCCCGAGGCGTGCCAGTTCAGCACGGCCCCGGACGCGAACCCGTGCACGGCGAGGACGACGGGCGCCTCCGGGTCCCCGAAGTCGTAGGTGGCGATCCTGAGGCCGTCGGGCGACATCACGATGCGGGGTCGGGGCGCTTCGGGGACGAGTGACATGTCCTCTCCAGGGTAGCCGTGCACGGTGGGCCCATGGACGGCTACGGCGGCGATCAGATCCGGGCGGCGGAACGACCGCACCTCGACGCGGGGGAACCGCTGATGGCGCGGGCCGCCGCCGGGCTCGCCCGGATCGTCGGTGACCTGCTCGACGACCCCGCGGTCCGCCCGGGGGACGGCCCGGGTTCCGTCCTCCTGCTGGTCGGCAGCGGCGACAACGGCGGCGACGCCCTGTACGCGGGCGCGCACCTCGCGGCGGACGGGAGGCGCGTCGGAGTCCTGCGCGTCGGCTCACGCGTCCACGAGGCCGGGCTGGCAGCGGCGCTGGAGGCCGGGGCGCGCCTCCTGGCCGGGCCACGTGACACGGAGCCGGCGGACGCGGGTGCCGCCGACATCCTGCAGGCGGTCGCGCCGGACGACGGCGCGCGGCTCGCCGCCGTGGCGTCGGAGGCCGCTGCCGAGGCCGACCTCGTGCTGGACGGCATCGTGGGGATCGGCGTCCGGGGCCCTGCGGCGCTGCGGTCCCCCGCGCGCGAGGTCGTGGACGCGCTCCGGGAGCTGGCTCGGGACCAGCGGGCACCGTTCGTCGTGGCGGTGGACGTGCCGAGCGGGATCGACGTGGACACCGGGGCGATCGCCGACGACCACGTGCTGCACGCTGATCTCACGGTGACGTTCGGCGGGGTGAAGGCCGGGCTGCTCCGTGGCCCGGCAGCGACGCTCGCCGGTCGGATCGAGCTCGTCGACGTCGGGATCGGTGCGGACCTGGCGACCGTGGAGCCGCTGGTCCGCACCTGACCGGCGTCAGTGGTGCCGGTAGAACTCCGGCTCGGGCAGACCGTGCGCCGCGCGGATGCTGCGCGAGATGCCCTCGATCGCGACGAGCGCGTCGACGACGAGTTCCGGCGTCACGGGGAACGGCATGTTGTGGATCGTCTCGCCCTCGACCGTCGCGGCTTCGGCGACGGCGCGCAGCTCGTCGCGGTCGTCGACCGTCAGGCCGATCTCGGTGAGGGTGTTCGGCAACCCGACCTTCGTGGTGAAGACCACGAAGTCCTCGATCTCCGCTGCCGGGGCTCCCTCGAGCACCAGCTGGGCGATGGTGCCGACGTTCACCTTCTGCCCGTGCGCGAGTCCGTGTGTCTGCGGCGCGGCGGTCAGCCCGTTGTGGATCGCGTGCGCAGCGGCGAGGCCGCCGGACTCGAAGCCCAGACCGGACAGCAGGGTGTTCGCCTCGACCACCTTCTCGAGCGCGGGGGTGACCACCCCGGCCTCGACGGCCTCGATCGCCTGCAGGGCGTTCTCGTGCAGCAGCCGCCACGAGAGCTCCGCGAGCGCGACGCCGGTCTCGGTCTGGAGCCCGCCGGCCATCGTGTCGGCGTTCGCACGCTTCGCGGCACGCGCCTCGACCCAGGTGGCGAGGGCGTCGCCGATGCCCGCGACCAGGAACTGCACCGGCGCGCCCGCCACGAGCCGGGTGTCGATGAGGACGAGGTCCGGGTTGTGCGGGAAGAAGCGGTACTCGATGAACTCGCCCTCCTCGGAGTAGATCACCGCGAGTGCCGATGTCGGTGCGTCCGTGCTCGCCGCCGTCGGCACGCTCGCCCACCGGATGCCCGCCAGGTGACCCGCGGCCTTCGCCGCGTCGATCGCCGAGCCACCACCGAGCCCGACGATGACGTCGGCGTCGGTCGAACGGATCTGCTCGACCAGTGCGTCGACGGCGTCCGGGGTCGCGAAGCGTCCGAAGCCGACGCGCTCGACGGGGAGCTCGGCCGCGCCGAAGCTGGTGCGCACGTCGTCCTCGACGATGCCCCACACGACGTCGTCGGCGACCAGGAGCGGGCGCTTCCCGATCGGCGCCACGAACTCGCCGATGCGGGTGATCGCGTCCTTGCCCTGCACGTAGCGGGCGGGACTCATCACGGTGCTGATGGGGGTGGCCATGGCGTGGTTCCTTCCGGTCGCGTCCTGCCGGCGGGTCGCCGTCGTCCGAGCGGTGTCGGAAGCCGACAGGTGTCGGGGTCCCCCGACGCCCGCGACGCTACGCGCGGGACCTCAGCGGGACGTGACCGCGGCGGGCACGGGCGGCATGCGAGCACGCTCCGGGGGCCGCCCGTAGGTTCGGGGCATGACGTTCAACGACGACTCGCAGCTCCGGGGCGGCAAGGTCAAGCGACGTGGGCGCACCGCGGCGATCGCCGGTGGCGGCGGGGTCGGGGTGGTCGCGATCGTGGCCCTGCTCATCAGCGCGTTCTCGGGCGGCAGCATCGACCTCGGGTCGTTGCTCGGCAGCGGGGGCGGTCTGACCCAGATCCAGGAGCAGGGCGAGACCGTCGACGCCGCCGCCGAGTGCCGCACCGGTCGCGACGCGAACGCCAGCATCGACTGCCGGATGGAGGGCGCCGCCGAGTCCCTCGACGACTACTGGACCGCCGAGTCGCAGCGTCTCGGCGTCTCGTACACCTCGCCCGACTTCTTCCTGTTCGACGGCACGACCGACACGTCCTGCGGGCAGGCCTCGGCGGCGACCGGACCGTTCTACTGCCCGCCCGACCGGGCGATCTTCCTGGACACGGCGTTCTACGACGACCTGCAGTCCCGCTACGGCTCGTCCGGCGGCCCGCTGGCGCAGATGTACGTCGTCGCGCACGAGTGGGGCCACCACGTCCAGCAACTGCAGGGCACGTTCGCCGACACCGACCGTTCCGGCACCGGGGCCTCGTCGGGGAGCGTCCGCGTCGAGCTGCAGGCGGACTGCTACGCCGGCGCCTGGGTGGGCGACGCGGCGAACACCGAGGACGCGAACGGGCAGACGTTCTTCGAGCCGATCACGCGGGCGCAGATCGACGACGCGCTCTCGGCGGCGAGCGCCGTGGGGGACGACAGCATCCAGGAGCGGTCGAGCGGCCGCGTCGACCCCGACTCGTTCACCCACGGCTCGAGCGAGCAGCGGCAGAACTGGTTCATCCGCGGGTACCAGCAGGGCGCGGGCTCGTGCGACACCTTCAGCATCCCGGGGTCGTCGCTGTAGCGAGCGGCACCGGACGGACGGACAGGAGGCGCGGTGCCGGTGGGCACCCCGCCACCAGTGCGTCCGATGGTCGCGTCAGCTCGCCGACGGTGACGGTGACGAGGTGGCGGAGGGGCTCGGGGTGGCCGACGGCCTGGGGGTGGCGGTCGCCGCACCCGTGCCCGCGGCGCTCAGCACGAAGGTGCGGAAGTCGTCGTTCGTGATCGGCTGGGTCAGCTCGTACTGCTGTCCGTTGACCAGCACGAGCGGCGTCCCCGGGAAGGTCGTGAGGCTCGAGCCCGGGATGTCGCCGTCGGTCACGGCCGAGGTGCGCTCGTCGACCCACTTGGCGTAGGTCTGGTCCTGGATGCACGAGCGGATCGCGCCGGCGTCCTGGATGCCGTCGACCCCGGTGACGACCTTCGTGAGCTCGGCGTCGCTGAGGCCCGCCGTCCCCTCCTCGGGCTGCTCGGCGAACAGCGCCTTGTTCACGGCGAAGAACTGGTCCGGCGAGGACTCTGCGACGCAGGCAGCAGCGTTCGCCGCGCGGAGGGAGTACTTGGTGCCCTGGGAACGGTTCGACAGGATCGCGACGGGGTGGATGTCGACGGTCGCGGCACCGGACTCGACGAGGTTCTCGATGTACTCGCCGTTGGCCTCCTCGAACGCACCGCACGTCGGGCAGAGGTAGTCGACGTACAGCGTGATCCGCGCCGTGGTGTCCGCGGCCGTGCTGCTCGGTGACGGCGACGCCGACCCGGAGTCGGGTGCGACCGCCTTGAGCCCACGACCGATGGTGATGCCGCCCTCCGACATGCTCGACGGTCCGGGACCGGCCGGCTGCTGGACGGAGTTGACGAGCACGAGGGTGACGATCGCCGCGGCCGCCACCAGCACGACGCCGAGTCCGATCTGCAGACCGAGCCGCGCGCCCTTCTGCCGACGCTTCTGCGCCGCCCGGGCCTTCTGCGCCCTCGCTCGGGCGGCTTCCCGTCGTTCGTTCCGCACGCGGGCGGCCTCTGCTCGGGCGCCGGCGCGGGGATCTGGCTCGGGACGGTTGGTCATCGGGTGTCGTTCCTCCTGGTCAGGCGTCCGCTCGACCTTCCCCCGCTCGGCGGACGGACCCGGCGATTGTAGTGGGACGCTCTGGGAACCAGCCAACCAGGCGGAAACACTGGCGCACCCGGCAGAAGTCGTGTTGTATGAACCCCGATGGTCGACGGCGACCATCCGGGGCCCGAAGGGCAACCGCTTCACTACGGATCGTCCGGCACGTACCTGCCGGTGAAGGAAGGATCGAACGCTCATGGCGTCCGTCACCTACGACAAGGCAACCCGTCTCTACCCCGGAGGCACCCGCCCCGCGGTCGACTCCCTCGACCTGGACATCGCCGACGGCGAGTTCCTCGTCCTCGTCGGCCCCTCGGGTTGCGGTAAGTCCACCTCGCTCCGCATGCTGGCCGGCCTCGAAGAGGTCAACTCCGGCCAGATCCTCATCGGCGACCGTGACGTCACGGACGTCCCGCCGAAGGACCGCGACATCGCGATGGTGTTCCAGAACTACGCGCTCTACCCGCACATGACCGTCGCCGAGAACATGGGCTTCGCGCTCAAGATCGCCGGTGTCGGCAAGGAAGAGCGCGCCACCCGCGTGCAGGAAGCCGCCAAGCTCCTCGACCTCGAGCAGTACCTCGGCCGCAAGCCGAAGGCGCTCTCGGGTGGTCAGCGTCAGCGTGTCGCCATGGGTCGCG